>Ga0302246_1000099_pt1 | contig 85717 bp, 85 predicted proteins | sample AAG_UR_Trp_MG_FD_193533 | JGI IMG/M metagenome (GOLD analysis project Ga0302246, IMG submission 193533) | Enriched activated sludge microbial communities from anaerobic digester in WTTP, New Holstein, Wisconsin, United States - AAG_UR_Trp | ecosystem: Engineered > Bioreactor > Anaerobic >... | reverse complement strand
CTCAAGTCCTTTTGAAACATGAACCAACATCGACTCCTTCTTCTCCATCAAAATCTCTCCTTCCCGCCCTCATCATATAGTCTAAATTATAGGATGGGAAGTGTCTCATTTACATTGGCACAGAGGGGCCCGGTGAAGTAATGACGCATCGTAAAATGGGTTATTTCTGATTTTACTGCGTGCGGTAAGCCAACGGATCAATTCCTTATCCGGGGAAGAAAGCCGGGCCAGGGATTCGTAGCAGGCGTCATAATCCGGCGTGATCCCTTTCCTGCTCATGAACTCCAAGACAGGCAGGTTTTGTTTCCGGCAGGCGCCGGATGTATATTCTCGTATTTCTTCCGGTTTCAACATAGCGCCATGGTCAAAGAGCATTTTGACGATTTCAACGTCGCCGCTATGCGAACAACAAATGATGGATTTACCATATTGATTCAATGTCTCAACATCTGCACCATGCTCCAGAAGCCATCTGACGGCGTTTTGATTATTCTGGCTCACAGCATCGTGCAAGGGTGTTTGCCCCCTATCAAGCGAGTTGATGTCCTCTCCATGTTTTATAAGTATTTCGGCCCCATCAAATCGATCCGTTTCCTTTTTGCGATACACCAGGTAGCCACCCCAGCATCTTACGTTTTTAATTTTCGCACCCTTTTTCATAAGCCACTCGATCATCTCCGCATCTCCCACCGCATCGCATATCAGTCCATGTTCTTGAATATCCGCCCCGTATTGGATCAATAAATTGATCATGGGCTTGTTCCTGTTTTTGATTGCCGTACGTAACGGCGATATGTGCGTTTTGGAGCTTCGACGATTGGGACCGACGTTCTGCAGAAGAAGTTTTTCGACCTTTGTTGGATCGTTGTTCTCAACCGCCTCGATCAGCAAATCACTTTCCGGCGTTGACCTGTAGGAAGCATACGAGGTTGTCGAACCCGCTTGCTTCTTCAATTGTTTTAAGAGAAATTCACTAAAAGTCGGCCAGTCGTTTTTCATCCAGGCCTCTTTTGCTGCAAGAGACTCAGCATCCTCTTTCGGACTGTCACCGGCAAAAGCTGGAAAAGTTATGGATAAAAGGATGAGCCAAACGACGATTAAAGTTCCGGTGATTCTTCTGTTCATAAAACACCCCCGTTTATATTGAATTATGCGGCCACGATTCATGGACAGGTTGCACTAAGCGCTGCCAACCTTGAAACCTGCCAAATTTCTTTCCCCAAAAGGCCTGTAAAAAAGGGCCTTCTGGGTGAATTCGATGATCTAACCCGGTGTCCGGAGTCCGGTTTTCCCATTTTCCTTCACGATCAAGCGGGGATTTTTCAGGGGAACCGAAAACTTTCGCCACCCCCTTTGCCTGGAGACTGTGTCGTAATACCCGCTTGACGTTTGAGGTCATTCTGAATGAAGTGAAGAATCTAATTATAACAGGATGTTAAAAAACGAGATTCTTCGCCTGACGGCTCAGAATGACATTACGACACAGCCTCGGGGGGGAGGGGTACGTACCCTAGAATTTTTCGCCGGAGGCCTCGGCTTGTTCAGCTTTCCGACAGCGACTGAACAAAGAAGGCACAAAGGTCCTTTCAATTTCCGGAACAACCAGGCGGGCTTTGCGTTCCATTTCGTCTTTTTCTGCAATTAATCTGATTCTGAAATCACGATAACTTGAATAGAGTTGATCTATCCGCCTGCCGACCTCTTCCGGACGGACCCGGACTCGATGGGGATTGGGAGTCCCGGCATCCCATGCCAGAACCCGATCAACGGTACGAGGCAGTTTTGCTGCATCCTGGAGGGCAGTGTTGTTGATAACCACCCCCCAGAAGATTTCGTCGGGCGGAATGGGCCATGACAAAGGATCTCTATTCTCATCGAAGCACTGTTGATACCGATGACGCAATTGAGCGGCATGAAACCAGAACACGGCTTCGTCTTTTCGGCCGTGTTGAAAAAGCACGTGGGAAATATTGAACATCATCTCCGCTTGCTCCGACAAATCCGGATTTCTTGCAGCAGTCTCCGCTGCGGCAAGCGCGATTACCGGATCACAGGATTGCATCCGCTCTTTTAATACTTCGGGGGTGTCCGAGGTAATCTCGGCAACGATTCCGGCCAGATTCGTGTACCGTTGCAGGCCTGGGTGCCGGGCCGACAACCGGTCAAGCAGCCGGATGACCGGACGCCGTATCCTTTCGCCGTGCGACTTCACTGCCATCCTTTTCAAGTTCGCCCAGTCCGGTTTGATCCCTGCCGCTTCTTCAAGGGACAACAACGTCCCGATAACCAGAAGTTCATGGTCCTTATAATGATCATAACCCGTGATAGCCGAATGAAGCGGTGTTCCGAGGGCCTTGTTTCGTACTTTCAAATCGGCGCCGCGGGAAACCAGCATCTTGATCATCCGGAGATTCTTGTTTCTGACCGCCAGGTGCAAAGGCGTGTTGCCTTCCCCGTTATCTTTGGCCTGGATATCTGCGCCGTAAACAAGCAACACCTCCGCAGCATAGATTTGGAAGCGCAGATACGACGATGTCTGCTCATGATCCATGGACTCAACAACCGTATGCAGCAACGTTTTCCCATCATTTCCGTATTTCAGATTGGGATCGGCCCCGTGCTTTACCATCAGCTCAACCATCTCTTTGAAATAGGGGGAGGTAAAACCATGGGGAATGGTCTTAACCAACGCTGTTTGGCCGGAATTGTCCTGGGCGTTCGCATCGGCACCCGCGGCAACGAGCAATTTGCAAATTTCCAGATTGTTCTTCGCTGCGGCGGCATGCAACGGCGTCTTGCCCGACCTGACCCGGACGTTAACGTCCGCGCCGGAACGAATCAACAACCGGATTATTTCCAGGTTGCCGCTTGCCGCCGCAATGTGGAATAAGGACCGCCCTTGTCGGGTGCCATTTTTAATCATGCGGTGCCCCATCAACCATTCCAGCAATTTCTTGTTTGAAGAGGATTGCCCGGCCAGTGCCGTGTAACAGGCATCGTAATCCGGTGTTATCCCTTTCTTGCTTATGAAATCCAGAACGACAAGATTCCCAGACTTACAAGCCCCTTCCGTAAACATGGGAACTTCTTGAGGGGATAGTATTGCACCCTGATCAAACAGCATCTTGACGATGTCAACCGCTCCTGTATGAGAAAGAGAAATGACCGATTTCCTCTGAGAATCGACCGCATTCACATCCGCCCCGTGGTCCAGAAGCCATCTGACGGCGTTTGTTTTACCGGCTGATACGGCACGATGAAGAGGCGTCCGCCCGCCATTATCCCGATCATGGACATCCGCTCCATGCTTCAGCAGGAGTTCGGCTCCGTCAAATTGATCATTACGTCCGGACAACAGGTGATCATGCCAGCAATTCGAGTTGCGGACATCCGCGCCCTGTTCAATCAAAAACGCAACCATTTCCGCATCGCCCACCGCATCGCAAATGAGTCCCTTTTCCTTGATATCCGCACCATGATCGATCAGCAGGCTGCATATGGCCTTGTTCCTCCTGATAACAGCTGTACGTAAAGGTGTGACGGGATGCCGGAAAGTCTTTAAATTGAGAGCGACCTTTTTCACGAGGAGTTCCCGTACTTTTGTCGCATCGTTTTTCTGAATCGCATCGCCCAGCAAATCGCTGTCAGTCTTTGATCGATCGGAATTGGGTTTCGCGGTCTTCAACAAGAGCTCATAAACAACAGGCCAATTATTTTTTTCAATCTCTCCGATCATTGATTTATATACATCATGCGGTTTTTCAATACTGCCGGCCAAGGCCGGCTGGGCACCCCCGAAAAGAAGGAACAGGGCGATCATGATTATTCCACTGATGGTTATCGACATAAAGTACCCCCGTTATTGTCGAGACATTCGACTCTTACTTTTAGAGAAGGGTTGGAATGGAATGCCGCCGAGCTCGAACGGCCGCGTTTTCTGCCCCGGTTCCCGGGCAAATGAAGACACCCGACCGCCTCAACCAGTTTTCTCGATAAGGCACAATGTCAACTTTGTGTGATTGATTCAGAGATGTGGCATGATGTCTTTCCCCCGGCAGAACGTTGATGTTGCTTTTGTTGATATAAAACCGCTTACGGATCCATGAACGGCAGCGGTTTTTCTCCCGCATCGACTCCCGTCCTGGCTCCAGCATCGTAGCATTGAGGGGTCAAATCCTTTATCTGGCCCATTGCGGCGATGTGCCCGGAATCACTTACGCACTCCGATTCCGGGTCGGGTTATTTCAGGAAATTCAGGATCGAATGATCCCCCAGCCTGGACGCCAGGGCATAGGTCGACTGCAGGGCTGTCTCCTTCATGGATATCAGCATGGCAAGTTCCGTAACGTTGGCGTTTTCCGTATTGGCGGCGATGTCGGTCATATTCCGGTCCAGGCGGTCCAGACTTTTCTTGGCCATTTCCAGCCGGCTCTGTTTCGTGGCACACAGAGACGTTCCCAGTTCAAGCTGCTCGCGAGCGCTGTTCAAACTGCCAAGCAACGCGTCGACGCCGTCCGCATCGTCGTTTTCCATGGCATCGATCAGATCCGACAGGACCTGGAACAAATCGACTCCCTCCCCGTCCTTATCGACTCCCTCCCCGTCCTTGGGGACGAAGAGCCCTTCACCGGGAGTGCCGTAACTCGCCGTGCTGCCGGGAGCGATCGGCAGGGACAGGGACTCGCCGTCCCCACGGTAATAACCGGCGGCCGAGGCTTTGACAAAAAACACGTCATCCTTGCCGACCGCCTGACCGCTTTCAAACGCAAGCGTCAGATTATCCGAAGAATCCAGGAGGATTGAATTTCCAACCCAGTCATCGGAGGGATCACCCCAGGTTTTTCCGCCGTCCGTGGAAAGCTGATAAAAACTTCCCACCACCTCGTCGCTTCCCATCATCCTGACGACGTAGGTCTTGTTTGTATCTCCCGTGTAGGTCCCACTCACGGAAATGGTTTTATCGTAAACGTTCTTCGCCCCCATGCCGGCCTCGGTTTCCGCGCTCTGCTGGGTGTCCGAAAAGGGCTCCGTACCGACCATGGATCCGGAGAACAGATAATTCCCGCCCAGGGAAGAGTTGGCAAGGGAATGAATCTGTTCCCGCAAATCCTGCACCTGCCTGCCTGAGATGGCCCTGACGGCATCGGTTTCCGTGCCGTAATTGCCGGCGATCACCTGCACGTTCGACAGGAGATCGATGATCCCGGTCAGGGTTTTCTCCGTCACGGAGATCCAGGTCGTTCCCCGCTCGATATTGCTCTGGTACTGTTCGATGGCGGCCAGGGTCTGCCGGCAATCCAGAACTTTCATCATCCCCGTGGGATCGTCCGAGGGGCGATTGATCCGCTTCTGGCTCGCCAGTTTCTCCAGCAGGTCATGATAGCCTTTCTGAAGGCCGTTCACGTTTTTAATCGCCGAATAATACTTCATGTTGTCCGTTACTCGCATCATCTCCCGCCCTTCACATTCTCCCCGACAATGTCTGACTGATCCTCCTAACGGATGCTCATCAGGGTATCAAGCATCTCGTCGACGACGGAACAAAGCTTGCCTGCCGCATTATACCCGAGCTGATACTGGATCAGCTTCACCATCTCCTCGTCCACGGATACCCCGGAAACGGATTCCCGCAAATTGCTCAAACGGTCCATGACGTTATTCTGATGCTCCACGGACCAGTTGCTGTTGGCCAGTTCCTGCCCGATCCGGCCGACAATCGAGGTATAGTAATCACTGAATGTCGACAGCCCGTCGTTCAGCAGCCGCAGTTGCCCCAACCCGCCGAGCGCGAGGGCGTTGTCCCCGTCTCCCGCGACCGTCGAAGAAGCGGCAATCCGGTTGAGATCCCCGGAAATTCCCGGATTGACCCGCATATCTTCCGCCCTGGTCACGGGATCGAAGAAGTCGATTCCCGTGTTCCGGTAGCGGTCGAATCCCGCCCGGTGGACCGCGTTCACTTCATCGGCAATCCCCGTTGCCAGGGTATCGATCCTGTTCACATACTGGGGGATGATCTCGTCCCTGGCCTCGATCAACGCCCCCAGTTTCCCCTGTTTGATGCTGCCCGTCACGGCTTCGCCCGGCCTGTCGGCAAAAACGATATCGGAAACGGACGAATCGGTGCCACGGGGCTCAAGGGCAAGACTTCTTGTCATCGTACCGTCAACGAGCAACTCCCCATTGGACAGAAAAATCTTCACGCTGCCGTCAAGGCCTTCGAGGGTGTTGATATCGATCAGGTTCCCCAGGGATTTTAAAAGTTCCGTCCGCTTGTCCTGCATCAGATTCGCGCCACCCTGGACCGATCCGGCCCCGACAATCCGTTCATTCAAGTCCCCGATAGCCGCAACGATCGAATTGATTTCGGTCACGACCGAAGAGATTTCCTGCTCCGTGCTCGTTTTGATATTCTTCAATCCGGCGCTGATATCCCTGAACATGCCGGCAAGGCAGTCTGCAGTGCTGAGAAGAGCGGACCTTTGAACCTGTCCATCCGGGTTCCCCGACAAATCCTGCCAGTTCCCCCAGAAGCGGCCGAGGAGATCCGCAAACCCGCCGCCCTTGCTTTCATCAAAAATCGTTTCCACGTTGGACAGGATATCCGCCTTCGTTTCATGATATCCGACCAGCTGATTCTGTTGAATGATCTGTGAATCCAGGTAATTGTCATACACCCTTTCAATACTTCCGATATCGACCCCGATCTGCAAACCGCCGCTTTTGACACCCATGCCGCCGGTCGAAGAGAAAACGGCTTTTTGCCGCGAGTATCCCGGCGTGTTGACATTGGCGATATTCGTGCCCGTTACGTCGATGGCCAACTGGTGACTTAACAGGGATTCCTTTGCCGTATTGAGAAGCGCGCTGATTGCCATGGACTTATCCTTCCCGGTGGATGAACGTTCCTTGAACTGCGTTTGCGTTGAACCGGCCCGTCTTCTGATAATTCGCCGCCGGGGAAACCATGCTCCGGATCAATTGCAGGGCCCCTTCGGTATCAGCCAGGGCGGCATGGATCAATTCCCGGTTGCGCCGGTTATGGATCCGGATGGTATCCACAAGGCGCGGCAGGGTCTGTTGATAATCCCTCAAACTCTCCGCTGCGGCCTCGTCGGAGGCGCTGTCCGCCAGGAAGGAGAGGGTCACTTCCCGTCCCTGCCAGCCGCCTATGATACTCATCCGGTCAATGATGGCCCGGCGGGCGGCGGCGTTTTCCTTTTCCTCCAGGACAAGCGTTTCCTTGCGGGCATTGGTTTCTTCGATGGCCTCGGTCGATGCCTGGGTCAGGGCCGTCCGTTCCTCCTCCAGCAGATGGAGCAGGGACTGCTGCACCGACCATTCCCGTTCCAGATTGGCCAGAAGACGCTCATAGAGGGAATCCAGTTCCTTTTCGATTTTTCCGGTTCGACTGTTGAATTTTTGAGACATGAACGATCATCCTTTCAATCGATAACGTGTCGGCGGGCGGTCTTCCGGTCCGGAATCCATCGGAGGATGATAACGCATGGCTGGGGGGGAACAAAACACGGCAGGCGCATAAGAAAGACATGCGCCGGTGTGGAGCGGATCCGTTCGCGATATTACGCGAAAATGTCGAGAAGCGATTCTCCCACGATTTTCCCGGCGATCTGTTCCCCGCTCACGTTATATGTTCCCGCCTCTATCCGGCTCTTCAATTCCTGGACTTTTTCTTCGCGGATATCCGGAATGCCCGCCAGGGCATTCTGAATCGAATGAACATCCCGTGCCTTCGTGGAAAGATCAACCGTTTCTTCAGGAGCAGCGACTCTGCCGGCCGACCGATCCGCTTCCTGCCGCAGACCTTCGTTCTTCTGGTACTGCTGGATCATTTGAGCGGTCGGGTCTTGGATACCGGAAACTTTCACTTTTGTATTCTCCTTTTACCTGATCTTTACCACTATTATCGGTTATATCCAAAAAAACTTTAGTGCCCCGGTGACAAAACGCCCGGCGTATCCTGTTCCGTTTCGGGACCGGCGGTGTTGCCGCCGTCTTTCAGGACCTTTTCCGAAAGCTGGCGGTACAGCATTTCCTTCAGCCCCAGCCCATTGCCCCGCCTGGAAAGCTCCTCGGCGATTTTCTGGTCCATCATCATGTTATAGGTTTCCTTGCCGGGGAAACGGTCCGTAAGCCCCGATGCGGGAACCGTGTCGCGCATCGATTTGAAAAGATAGTAGGTGAAGACGGCCTCGAAATCGGCGCAGGCTTTCCGCAGCTGCTTTTCCTGTTCGGCCCGTGCGGCCGCTTTCACGCCGCCCCCGGCCGACTGCGCCGACGTGATGACCGGTGTCCCGCTTTTGATCGCGTTATTCATTCCGTGCCACCCATTCTTTCCCGTTGATCATGATCATATCCTCGGCCGCTTGTTAAATCACCTTCAACTCCGCCTGGAGGGCGCCGGCGGCTTTGATCGTCTGGAGAATCGTGATCAGGTCCCGGGGTGTGACACCGATCGCATTGAGGGCCTTCACCACTTCCTGAATCGTCACGCCGTTCGGAACCACCATGAGCTGTCTTTTTTCTTCCGTCACGCCGACGGTCTTTTCAGAGGTTACAACCGTCTGGCCGCCGGGAGCGACAATGACCCCTGTTTTCCTGTCCTTGACCGGCCTCGCCCCCGGTGCCGAAGCCGGCGCAAACGGCAGGGGCTGCGACACATTGTAATCCTCGCGGATCTGGATGCTCAGATTGCCGTGGGAAACGGCCACCGTCGATATTCGGACATTTTCTCCCATGACGACGGTTCCCGTCTTTTCATTCATGACAACCACCGCGGGACCATCGACGGGCACGTCCAGGTTTTCGATCCGGGGCAGGATATCGATGACGCTTTCCCCGGCTCCCGGCAAAAGGGCGACCGTGACGGTGCGGCCGTCCACCTGGCGGACGTCCACGCCGTCGAGAGCGGAATCGACCGCATCGGCCAGTCTTTTCGCCGTGGTAAAGTCCGGTTGCTGGAGTTGAATGGTCAGGACACGCCGCTTATCCAGATCGTACGTCAACTCCCTTTCGATGAACGCACCGTTGGCAATGCGGCCCACGGCGGGATGATTCTTGGCGGCGCTGGCATTGCCCCCGCCTGCCGTAAATCCACCGAGGTTGATCGCACCCTGGGCCACGGCATAGACTTCCCCGTCCACTCCTTTCAGGGGCGTCATCAGGAGGGTCCCACCCAAAAGGCTGTCGGCATCGCCGATGGAGGAAACGGTCACATCGATTTTCGTACCCACCTTGGCGAAAGGCGGCATGGACGCGGTCACCATAACGGCCGCCGCATTGTCCGCCTTGATATTCTTATCCTTCATGTACAGGCCCTGCCGGCTCAGCATGTTGGCCAGGGTTTCCTTGGTGAACCCGTTTTTTACGTCGTCGCCCGTCCCGGCCAGGCCGACCACCAGGCCGTAACCGATCAGCTGGTTGTCCCGGACACCGCTGAAATCGGCGATATCCTTGATCCTGGCGGCATCCGCCGGTATCCGGCCGGCGGCGAGAAGAACGACGGCGGCAAGGACAAATCCCATGATTTTTTTACTGATTTCAACCATTTTTAACTCCATGGCATTGAAACCGGACCCCTCGACGGTCAGAACGGCCAGACCCAGTCCACCACGCGGGTCAACCATCCCGGCCTGAGCTTGTCGTTGACGATTCCCTTTCCCGTGTAGAGGATCCTGGCATCCGAAATATACTGGGACGCGATGAGATTGTCCGATGTGATGTCATCGGGCCGGACAAGCCCGGAAATCACAATGAATTGATCTTCCGCGTTGACCGTGACCTGGCGCCTTCCCTCGATCATCAGGTTACCGTTTTCCATGACCCGTATGACCCGGGCCGTAATCCGTGCGACCAGGGTGTTGCCGCGGCTCGTGTTCCCCGCGCCTTTCAGGCTGTTGGAAGACGATCCGCCGACCTTGATCTGGCCGCCCATGTTTTCGTTGCGCTTGAGGATGGAGGTCTCCAGACCCAGCAGGGCGGAAATCTCGGCGTCCGTTTTCGAATCCCGGCTGGTGTCCGTTCCCGCCTTGTTATTTCCCGTCGACGACTCAGAAACGATGATGGTGACGATATCCCCGACACCTCGGGCCTTACGGTCCACGAACAGTGAATTCCGGGCGTTTTCACCCCGCCAGATGGACCCCATCTGGGCTTCCTGTTTCTGTTCGGGAGGCGGGATGTAAATATCTTCTCTCACGATTTCCTGAGTCGGAACACAGGATATGAGGAGGAAAAGAATTCCGGAGCAAATCGGCCATGTGATGCGTTTCATGTCTATCCTCCCAAAATCACTGCCTAAAACAACTCAACCCTGACAAATCCCTCGCCCACCACTTTCGCCAAGATGACCTTCTGAGAGGAGAGGTTTTTTACCCGGATTCTCTGCCGTTCGACTCCTTCCTCCTCCGCGACGCCCGTGGCGATCAAACTCATCTGGCCATCATCCAGCACAATCCGTACCACTTCCCCTTTTTTTACCAGAACGGGTTCCTTGATCATGGATCGCTTGATTTCCCGGTCCGGCCCGATTCCCGAAACCAGTCGTTTGCCGACGATCTCATCGGCGTCGGCGATGGATTTCAAGGAGAGGTTTCGGACCCATCTCTTCATCACCTGGACGTCGTTCGGCTCGATAATGGAGTTCCTCTTGATGACCCGTGCACTGGCCAGGTAGTGTTCCCGGATTTCGATGTCCGCCCGAACCGGGTATTTCGAGACCTGAATCCCGCCGTCAAGGAACCGGACAATGAAATGGCAGTTTCCGATCATCGTCTCTTTCCCGCTCCGGGAAATCTCGTAGGAAATATTTTCACCCTTCAGGTTCACTTCGGGCATTTTTGCAGGAAATTGGATCCGGATGTCTTCCGCCGCCCACGATGAATGATCCTTCACGTACTGCGTGATCATTTCGGGCAGATTATAGAGCCGCACCTTCCCGGCAGATGCAGCGGCCGGCCAGGAAAGAGCAAGTATCGCGACTCCGAGCCAGGCGATCAGAAAAATGTTTCCTTTTTTCATGGGCAGGATCCGTAAAATAAAATACTATCTCTTCAAATTGCTGATGATCTGAAGCATGCCGTCGGCCGTCTGGATTGCTTTCGAGTTGATCTCGTAGGCCCGTTGGCCGACGATCATCTTGATCATCTCCTCGATGACGCTCACGTTGGACATTTCCAGATAATTCTGCGTGATGGTCCCCATGCCATCATCACCGGGATTGCCCGTAACGGGTTCGCCGGACCCTTCCGTCTTGTCGTAGAGATTCCGTCCCAGGCTGGTCAGCCCCGCCGGATTGATGAACTTGGCCAATTCGATACGCCCCGTCGCCAGCGTCTCGCCGGCCTGATCGGCGGCCGTCCAGGTTCCGCCCTTATCCACCGTGAAGGTAACCGTCTCCTGGGGAATGGAAATTTCGGGAATGATCTTCAAGCCGTCGGAATTGCAGAGGTACCCGTCCTTGTTGATACGGAAATTCCCCGCTCTCGTGTAGTAAGTGGATCCGTTGTCATCAACCTGAAAGAAGCCGGCCCCTTCGATGGCCATATCGAAGGCATTCCCCGTCTGCTGATAATCCCCCTGGGTAAATACCTTCTGGGTCCCGACGGGCTTGACGCCCATGCCCACCTCGATTCCCACCGGTATCAGGTTTCCCGCCGAAGTCTCCGACCCCGATTTGGAATAGACCTGGTACATGAGATCCTGGAAATCCGCCCGGGACCGTTTGAATCCGACCGTATTCACATTGGCCAGGTTGTTGGCCACCACATCCTGATCCAGCTGCTGCGCCTCCATTCCTGTCGCCGCCGTCCACAAAGACCTGATCATCATTCCCTCCTTGAATCGTTAAGCCAGCCTGCCGACCCGGCTGACGGCGAGCCTGTCCTGCTCGGACACCGTCTGGATCGCTTTCTGATAAAGTTCAAAAGACCGTTGAATATCGATCATCTGTACCATTTCCTTCATGACGGACGCGTTCGACATCTCCAGGTAACCGGACTGAACGTTCTTCTCGTCCGCTTTTTTCAATCCCGCCCGGCCCGAATCGACAAACAGTCCGTCGGCGGCCCTCTTCAATTGATTCGGATCCTCAAACAGGACGACCTTCAGCGTCGCCACATCCACGCCATCGGCCTCGATTACACCGTCGCGGGAGATCCGGATGTCTTCCCCATCGATGCGGATCCGCCCGGATTCCCCCATCACGGGATAGCCCATCTTGTTCATCAACGTGCCATCCCGGTTGATCGTGAAGTTCCCCGCTCTCGTATAGGCCGGTCCCGCCGGTGTTTCGACTTCGAAGAACCCCCTTCCCTGGAGAGCGACATCGAGGGGGTTGCCTGTTTCCTCCAGGCCCCCCTGGGAAAAATCGACGTAAACGGAAGCACTGATCCGGGGCACCTGATTGTCCGTGGGATCGGAGACGTTATCGCCAACGGACGCCATCATGTGCTCGGTTTTATAACCCGGCGTCGTAGCGTTCGCGATGTTGTTCGAAACCAGATCCAGTTGATTCAGCTTGACGGAGGCCGCACCGGCGATATCGCTGATCGTGTATGACATAATGTATCAAACCTCCCCTATGGGCTTTACCGATACGAAGCAATTCGCGTACCAACCGTAGGAACAAACGATCTCGAAGCGCTCCCCGGGGGATCGGACCGGAGGAAGATCATCCCCGTTCCTCCATCGAAAAAAAGAAAGCCGGCCGGGAAACGGGTGGCCAAGAGCCTTGGGACGGGCGCCGTCCAATCGATGCCTATCCGGCAAGGGGGGATTGGGGAGATTCTTCGCCGCCGGAGAAGGGGGAAACAGACTTCTCACGAGGCCGTCAGGGATGAATACGGAGGGGAAAAATTTTCCTCCTCAGGAACGGGACGGCCCTCCTGAGGGTCGATCGGCATTCAGGTTGTAGACGAAAACGAGGATCTCGGCAACGGCACGGTAGACGTTGACGGGAATCTGCTCGTCGATATCGAGCCTGCTCAAAATCTCCACCAGACCGGGATCGCTCTTGATGGGAATGTCGTGTTTTTTCGCCAGTTCGATGATCCTGTCGGCGACGCAGCCCCTCCCCTTGGCGGTGACCCGCGGCGCCGCATCCTTCAGCGGATCGTATTGAATGGCGGCGGCGACGGTCCTTTTCCGGTCCTGCCTTGTTTCGTGATTCTTCTTCCGTTTCAATATCGGGGACTCCTCCCGCCGGATGGGGCCGTCACGGCTCTAAGCGAAAAAGTTAATCACGTCGCCCTCGTACCAGGACGAGTTTCTGACGTAGTCGTTTCGGGTCGGACCGATGTCGTCCCGTACATCGCATGCCATTCGCACGACCCGAAATCCCAGGGAATCAAGATTTTCCTTCAGTTTTTCAAGACTTGACGAAACAAGGGTCATCACGTCAACATTTTGACACGATAGATCGGCTGCCAGTTCCTGATCCCGGATGACCACATCGATCATCATCTCGCCCAAGGCATCGAAATTCAGGAAAAAGACGATGCGGAAAGGAGAACCCTTCTCGTTTTCCTCAGCCGGATTTCCCCCGAATTCGATAAAAATGTCCTGCATGGCCAGGTTTTGGGAAAACGCAAAGGGAATCTGGACCATGAAGCGGTTTTCCTGGTCGCGGGACAGGACATTCAGAATCTGCTGGGTTTCGAGGGAATGAACCGACCGGTCCGCATACTCGGCCAGGCGGATGAGGGTCTTGAATTCCTCCGCCGGAATGTCCGGCCGGGAGCCGAGCCATTGGCGGACTTCCGCACCGAACCGGATCAGGGCGCTCTTCAGATTGTCCGCCCCCGGTTGCGCCTTTGTCTCCGCCGGCGCACCCTCCTTCAAATGACGGTCCAGGGCGCGTTCCAGAAGAAACCCCGAACGGAAAACGAAGTCCCGTATAAAAAGGGGATTTTCCAGGGTTTCCGAGGAGAAAATCAGGGTACGGATCATCTGCCCCAGGGATCGGGCCTGGCTGCGCAGCAAGCCGTTCGACAGCGTTTTTAAGTGATCCGGTTTGAAAAGATCCGCCGCCGCCTCAAACAGATCGGCGAAGGCCTGGGGATCGCTGCGGAAGGCTTTCAGATAGCCGGTTATCTTACCTCGTTCCCCGGCGGCATCATCCGCCACCAGGCGCAGAAGAACCTGGGGTTCCAGACTTTCGACCTGGACCTGGATTTTCTGGCCGACCTGCAGGGGGATCTTCGTGTCCGCCTCGACCTGGGTGCCTTTGAGCAACACGAGGATTTTCCCCTCCCCCAGTTTCCGGGTGACCTGGGCATCCAGCCTGTCGCCGGGATGCAGATCCGGGAAACCCTGGGAATCGAATTTCTGCCGGAGGGCCCTGATCAGAAGCCGGGATGGAATACCCGAGACTGGATTGACGTCCATCAGAGCGTCTCATTTCCGGCACTTAGAAGCCCCTTGATCAGGGAGACCTCGCCTTCCGTCACCCCGCACTCCCGGGCGATCTCCCGATCCGGTTTCCCCTGGCGGATCAGGCAGGCGGCATCCTTATAGCGCAGGCTGTCTTCCGCTCCGCCGGAAAATCCTTCCGTTTTCTGAACGCCACGTTGTTTGCGGGCCTGTTCGAGCAGCAATTCGAGAGATTTCTCGCGGTCGTCGATCTGTCGCATCAGGTCTATCAGGGTCTCCCGCCCCCGGTCCATTGCCTCCTGGAAATTCTGAAATTCGTCGCGGGATTGAACCAGAAGCGCTCTCAACCGTTCCAGATCGGCCTTCTCCGGCAGGGGAGGCGTCGGCCCCTTACTACGCCCTTTACCGAAACCCTGAACCAGGAGAAACACGACGGCCATGCAGAGGATCACCTCCACCGCAATCTGAACGATCAGCAGCATCTGTATGTTCATATCAGGCCTTTATATCGATATGACTGCCCGGAACCGGCTCGTCGTCCTGCAGTTCATCCGGAGAAAGGGCCTCTCCATCTCTTTTTTCCCGTTCTTTCATTTCCCTCTTCTGCCCGTCGTGGTCGTGTTCGTCCTTGATTCCGGCCGGTTCTTTCTGTTCAAGATCCTTGACCTTCTCTTTCTGCAGCCGCCTTTCCTCCGTCAATTGCAGGTCGAAATACCGCTGCTGCATGTCGGCATGGCGCTGCTGCACGTTCTGGACCTTCTCCATGGGATGGGACTGGAGAATCGACTGTTGGGCATCAATTGGCCTGACCACCGTGATTTCTCCCGTTCTCTTCGTCTCTGGTTCAGACTCCTTTTGAAAAAGCCCTGCTGAATTTCACCCTGAGGCTCCTATCGATAAGGAATGGCCACGGTCACTTCATTGAAAGAGGAATCACTGGAGAGATGGATGCGGGCCCCGTGGTGTTCAAGGAGACAGCAGGCATAAAACAAGCCGTCCTGGACGGAAGACGGCGCGGTCACGTCTTTATCCGTACTCATGTTATGGATGACACGGATGTTTTCCTCCGTGAAAGGCACCCCTGTATCCCGGATATAGACAAAGACCTTTTGCTGGTCACAGTCGGTGGAAATAAAAAATTCCTTTTCCGGAGAGGATTTCATGGCCGTCATGGCACGGCGGATCAGGGCGAAAAAACTCAGGGAATAATCGGCCAGGGGTCCCGTAATATCGGGAACGTCTTCCCTGAATGCCAGATTCTTCTTCACCTCGTGTTTGAAACTCAGGAAAAAGTCGGTGAAACGCATTTCCGACACGAGCAGTTGCGATATATTGATCTTTTCCGGCCGTTCCTCGGCGATACCCTGGAATTTTCGCGCAACATCCCAGAAGAGCTCGGTAAATTTATCCGATTCCCGGTTGATGGACGCCACGTCCTTCAGGATTTTTTCATAATCCTCCTTGAACCCGGCTGCGACATCGGGGTAGCGTTCCCGGATTTTCCGGACATGATCGTCGAGGCGTCTCTGGAGCAGCTTGGAACGCCCCATGATGCCGTTTAATGGATTCGCAAAATTATGGAGAATTCCCGGCATGAGTTCGTCATACATGGTCGCCAGGAACTGTTCCTTCAGGACGTTATAGCAATCCGCTCTCTCCATCATTTCTCCTTTTATCCGCACTCCGCAGGACCGGAGCCGGCGCTTCTTATATGAACGTGAAGTCCGTCAGGTACACGTCCGTGACCGCCCCTTCGCCGAGAATCTGGTTCATGAGCACCACCAGGTCCTTTTTCAGCAATTCCCGGCCCTGCACGGAAGACAGAAGCTCGTTTCTCCGCAGCTGAATCGCGTTGATCACCTGACGCCTGACACCGGCGTTGTCGTTCAGGTCGTTCTGTTTTTTGTTCTTTCCCAGTTCGGCGACAAAATTGACCAGCAGAATCCGATAGCCGTCCCCCACCGGCAGGGGCACCAGAAAATCCTGGAAGACCAACCGGGGCGCGGCGGCAATCGGTTTTTTTTCGGCGGCCGCTTTTTCCCTGGCGACGGCAGCCGCTTTCTCCTGGTAAACACCCACGGCACTCCAGATTCCCATGACGATGCCGAAAATCAGAAGGCAACCCGCAACGCCGAAAAGGCCCATCTTGACTTTTCGTCCCCAGGATGACAGCCGGCCCTTCCTCGCTTCCTCAACGGGAGTCTCCTCCGTCGTTTCCGGGGGAGGGACCTCCTCGCCGAAGGGAATATCCATTTTATCCAGTTCTGCTTTTCCAGCCATCTCTTCTCAAATATCCAAGGGAAAAACAATTCCGGTCAATGCAGGTGTCTCGCCACCCCCCGCAACCGTAAAACCGCCTGGGTATGGAGCTGGCAGACCCGGGATTCGGTCAGGTTCAATACCTTTCCGATCTCCTTCATCGTCAGCTCTTCATAGTAATAAAGGGCCAGAACCAGCCGCTCTTTGCCGGGCAGCTGGTCGATGACCTTTTTCATTTCGAGCCGCAACTCGCTTTTCTTAAGGAGTTCCAGCGGGTTACCATGATCGACGGCTTCCAGGACCGCCTCCCGGCTCAAACTGTCGAGATAGTCCCCCGGCAGGTCTTCACTACTGATTACCGTGATGCAGCGGGATTCGTCAAGGAGTTGATAGTACTCCTCCATCGTCATCTGCAAATAATCGGCGACCTCCTCCTCTTCGGGAGAGCGCCCCAGCCTTGCCTGCAGCTTTTCAAAGGCCGCTTCCAGCTTGTTGTCCTTGCTCCGCGTGGAGCGCGGCACCCAGTCCCGGGAACGCATTTCATCCAGAACCGCCCCCCGTATCCGGAAACGGGCGTAGGTTTCAAACTGAACGTTCCGTTTGGCGTCATACTTTTCCAAGGCCGACATGAGTCCGATAATGCCGACATGGACCAGGTCCTCGCGGTCGGCGACATGCGCCGGCAGCCGGGACGTGATTCTCCCCACGACGTTTTTAACGAGGGGGACGTATTTCATGATGAGCTGGTCTCGTTCTTTTTTGTTCACGGTCACTGTTAAATGGCGTCCCAGAAAAAGCCGAATGTCCCGGCCGTATCCGCCTCCGGTTCTTCCCGCCCGATTTTATCCGCCAGGGTCCGCATGCATTTACTGGCGGGCGAATGGGGGAAAAGGGATACGAACGGTTTCTGCTGCCGCACGGAGTCCGAAATACACTCGTCCCGCATGACATAGCCCAGATATTCGACGGAGACGTTCAGAAAATGGTTGGTCGCCTGGTTCAGGCGGGCGAAAACCTCCTTGGCCTCTTCCTCGTTTTTCACCATGTTCACCAGAACACGGAAATGTTCCTTGGCGTGACGCTGATGCAGAACCTTGATCAGGGCGTAGGCATCGGTAATGGCCGTCGGTTCGGGAGAGGTCACGACGATGATTTCCTGGGCCGCCATGTTGAAGTACATCACGTTTCCCGCAATGCCGGCCCCCGTATCGATCAGCATGAAGTCCACCTGCTCCTGGAGGGTCTTGATCTCGTCGATCAGGGTCAGTTTGTGGCCCTTCGACAAATCGGACATTTCCTGGATACCGGAGGCGGAAGGGAGGATCATGAATCCTCCCGGTCCCTGCACGATGACATCCCGGACCGACTTCTCCCCGCTGAGCACGTGGTAGAGATTATACTTCGGCGTCAGCCCCAGGACCACGTCGATGTTGGCCAAACCCGCATCGGCATCGAGAACGAGGACCTTCTTCTTCATTTTCGACAGGAGGTAGGCCAGGTTCGCCGATATATTCGTTTTGCCGACCCCGCCCTTCCCGCTTGTCACGGCAAGGACCCTGACCCGTTTTCTCGCGGTATGCCGGCCATGTTTCTCTTGTGCGGGGGAAGCGCTTACGCTTTCAGAGGGAAAAGCACCTTTCCTTCTTATTTCTCTGAGCACAGATGCCTGATCCAATTTACCAACCTCTCATTCTTTATGGTCATGACACGAAAAAAAATTCCCCCGTCCAGCATTCGTATTGCCTTAATGAAGCGTCCCGGCTACGATCAGCTTCGCCAGGTTTTCCGAGGTCACCTCCTCGATATCATGGGGCACGTTCTGCCCCGTCGTAACATAGGAAACGGGTTTCCGGACCTTCTCCACCAGGTCGAAGAGAAATCCGAATCGCCGGCACTCGTCCATCTTGGTCAGGATGATCCGGTCGATCCCAAGATCCTCAAAACGGGAAAGGGTGTTGTAAAGATTCTCCCGGCTCGAAACCAGGCTGAGCAAAAGACTCATTTCAACCCCATCCCGCGAGGCGAACATATCCCTTGTCCTTTCGAAGTGGGACAGATCGTTCAGGCCCATGCCGGGCGTGTCGACGAGGATGACATCCCGATCGGAAAAGTCCTCGATGACCTTCCGCAGGCCGTTTATGTCCGCTGCAACCTGCACGGGAATGCCCATGATCCGCGCGTAGGTTTTCAGCTGCTCGGGCGCGGCGATGCGGTATGTATCCGTCGTCGCCAGCCCCACCCGTTTTTTCCCGCCCAGGGTATAATGGGCGGCCAGCTTCGCGATGGTCGTCGTTTTCCCCACGCCGGTCGAACCGACAAAAACCTTGATCCTGCCGTCGATACCGGCGGGCTGTTTTCGTCTGATACGGTTCCGGATCAGATCTTCGACGAGTTTCATCCCTTCTTCCGGCGTTCCGGGGCGGTCCGTCATGGTCCCCCGGTTGAGCATTTCCAGGAGAATACAGGCCCTTTTTTTGGAAACCCCCTGGGCGACCAGGCGGGAATAGACCTGGGACAGGTGGTTTTTTCCCCCTGTATCCTTCAGGCCCAGAAGATCGAACAAGATGTTGAAACGTTCCTTGACCTCCCCGAATGCATCGAACATTTCATCCCGCTTTTTCAACTCCCGCAGGAGAACCTTCAGTTCATCGATATCCTCTTTCAGGCCATCCCATTCGTTTTTATCCCCCAGCGGCGGAACACCCGGCACAGGCAAGGAACCGTCTCCGTTTCCGTCCCGTCTGCCGGGAAACGAACGGGAAAGGGGCGTTTCTCCGTCGTCTTTTGCCGCAACCACCTCAATGCGGGGCGTTTTTCCGCCGGACAGCTGCTTGTTTGATAAAATGATGGCATCCGGTCCGAGTTCCCTTTTGATCTTTTCCAGGGCCTCCTGAACGTTTTTCGCCTCGTAACGCTTGATCTGCATCCTACAACTCCACCATGCCTAAAGACCGGATACTCGCTTCCCGGGCGATCTCGTTATGGGACAGAACCACCATATTGGGGAAAAACCTCTCCAGAATATTGCGCAAATGGATTCTTACGGCGGGGGAACACAACAGGATCGGCTGAAGTCCCTGGGACGTGAACAGGCCGACCGCCTTCTGCAGATTTCCGACCACCTGCCGGACCGTATTCGGATCGGGAGAAACGAAGGATTCGTACTCCGTGTGCTGGATCGAGCGATTGATGACGTCCTCGATTTCGGGGGATATCATCATGACGTTGATGTTGCCCTCCGAATCCTCGTATTGCTTGGTAATGACCCGGGCCAAACCCTGCCTGACATAACCGGTCAGGATATCGACATTTTTCGTAATGGAAATGTAATCCGCCAGGATTTCGATAACCGTCATGAGGTTCCGGATGGAAATCCGCTCGCGGAGCAGGCGCTGAAGGACCTTCTGCAGCACCCCCAGGGGAACCACCTTCGGCACCAGTTCTTCGACGACCCTGGGATAGGTCAGGGCAAGCTGATCCAAAATGGTCTGGACTTCCGGCCGGCCCAGCAGTTCATCCGCGTGGGATTTGACGATTTCCGTAACGTGGGTGGTCACCACCGTCGCCGGGTCGACGACGATCATCCCCCTGGCCTGAATGCTCTCCTTCTCCCGCTCTGGGATCCAGACGGCGGGCAGGCCGAACGCGGGCTCCTTGGTTTCGATGCCCTGAATCTTCTGTTCCTTTTCTTCCGACATGATGACCAACTGATGCCCCGGCATCAATTCGCCCCGGGCAATTTCAACCCCCTTCAGCAGAAAAGAGTATTCGTTCGGTTTCAACTGCAGGTTGTCCCGGATGTGAATGGCCGGCATCACAAAACCCATCTCCAGGGCCAGCTGTTTACGGAGCATCTTGATCCGGTGAAGCAGCTCGCCGCCCTGTGACGTATCCACCAGGGAAATGAGGCCGTAACCGACTTCCAGGCCCAGGGGATCGACGGGAACGAACATGTCCTGCGTATCCGACGGCGGGGGCGCCGGAGCCTCGTCCTCGACTTCCGGCGTGTCCGCTTTGTTTTTGTACAGCTTCAGGGACAGCCCGCCCATAACCAGGGCGATGGAGAAAAAGGCCAGTTTCGGCATCCCCGGAATCAGGGCAAAGACGAACAGCATGCCGGCCGCCGTGGCAATCGCCCGAGGATGCATGAACAGCTGCGCCTGGAGCTCTCCCCCGAGATCGGCCGAGGCGGTGTTGCGCGTCACGAGCATACCGGCCGCCGTCGACACGATCAGGGCCGGAACCTGCGTGACGAGCCCGTCACCCACGGTCAGCAGGGTGTAATTCTTCGCCGCCTCCACGACGGTCATGCCGTTCTGGAGCACCCCGACGATCAGCCCCCCGATAATATTGATCAGGACGATGAGGATCCCGGCGACAGCGTCGCCCCGGACAAACTTGCTCGCACCGTCCATGGCCCCGTAGAAGTTCGCCTCTTTTTCGACTTCGCTGCGCCTTCTCCTGGCTTCCGTATCCGAAATCATTCCCGCGTTCAGGTCCGCATCGATGCTCATCTGCTTGCCGGGCATCGCATCCAGGGTAAAGCGGGCGGCCACTTCGGCGATCCGGGTCGATCCCTTGGTGATCACGATAAAGTTGATGAGGACCAGAACCGTAAAAACGATGAGACCGACGACGTAGTTTCCCCCGACAACGAAGGTTCCAAAGGCCTTGATCACCTGCCCGGCCGCATCCGTTCCTTCGCCGCCGTGGAGAAGAATGAGGCGCGTGGAGGCGACGTTCAGGGCCAGGCGGAAGAGGGTCGCGATCAGGAGCACCGACGGAAAAGCCGAGAAATCGAGGGGCTTCAGAATGTACATGGCCATCAGCAGGATGATCATGGCCACGGTGATGTTGAAGGAGAGGAGAATATCCAGAACCACCTTCGGCAGGGGCACCACCATGACGGCCAGGATGCCGATCACCGCCAGGGCCACAATGGCACTGTTGCTTTTCAGCCAGTCCCAGCTGTAAGATTTTTGAATCGTTTCTGCCGCCATCTTATGCCATCGCGCTCTTTTCTTTCAGTCTGTACACATAGGCCAGAATTTCAGCCACGGCCCGATACAAATCCGCGGGAATGGTATCCCCTATATTGGCTATTTTATACAATACGCGTGCCACAGGCTTGTTTTCGACGATGGGAATTTGATTTTCCGCGGCAACCATCCTGATTTTCTTCGCCAAATATCCCGCGCCCTTGGCCACCACGACCGGGGCGTTCATGTTGTCCTGATCGTACCGGATGGCCACGGCGAGATGGGTGGGGTTCGTGATGACCACATCCGCCTTGGGAATTCCCGCCATCATCCTCTTCCGGGCGATATCCCTCTGAAGTCGCTTGATGCGCGATTTGACGAGGGGATCCCCTTCCGTATGCTTGAATTCCTCCTTGATTTCCTGCCTCGACATTCGGATGCTCTTCTCGAATTCCCAGCGCTGGTAGAGGTAGTCCAAAAGAGCGAGGATCAGCAGGACACAACAGGTCATCATCATGATCCGGAAGGAAACCCGGCCCATGAACACCAGCATCCCCCAGGTCGACTGGTCCGCCAGGGGAAGCAGGCCGGGCAGCTCCCGGACGATCATGAGGTAAGCAATCAGGCCGACGACGGAAATTTTGAAGAGGCTTTTGGCCAGTTCGACCAGAGATCTCAGCGAAAACAGTCTCTTCATGCCTTTGATCGGATCGATTTTCGACAGCTTGGGCTGCAAAGCTTCCGAGGAGAAGACAAGCCCGACCTGGAGCACATTGGCCAGGAAACCCGCGACGAAAACCGCCAGCAGAAGGGGGAAGAGCAGGAGAAACACCTTGTAGACAAGGGAAAGGGCCATGGTCTGAATATTCTGCTGGGTGATCAGTGTATGGCCGGAATCCCGGAAGGCCGTCCTCATGATCTCCGTCACGCCCCCGATTAAACGGCCGCTTCCGAAGTAGAAATAGATCAGGGAAGCCCCTAAAACAACGGCGGACGCAACCTCCCGGCTGACGGCGACCTGGCCTTTCTCCCGGGCCTCTTCCCGCCGTTTGGGTGTTGCTTGTTCGGTTCGTTCCTGTCCCTGATCCTCATCCGCCATGTGGCATGGTCCCCTATCCGTTTTCTGACGATGGCGTCAATTATTCAGACATATCGAAGGGGGCTTCCCTTGCCGGGTCCCCTTATTTCATTCCCCTCAAAATCGCGTAGACCGCCTGCCCCAGGTTCCCGTAAGCCTGCTGCAGGAGGGAGGCGCACAGGGGTATCGAAAGGCCCAGGAAGAAAAGGCCGACCGTGATCTGCAGGGGGAAACCGACGATGAAGACATTGATTTGGGGCACCGTCCGGGCCACGATCCCCAGGCCCACATTGGTGAAAAAAATGACCGCGATCACGGGAATGCTGAGTTTCACCGCCAGGACGAACATGTCCCTGCTCAGACCCACCATGAGATTCATGAAATCACCGGAAACATGGAACGCAAAAAGGGGCAGCACCTGGAAACTGTCGGCGATGGCGGCAAAGAAAACATGATGGGAGTCGGTGATCAGGAAAACCAGCACGGCAAACAGGTACTGGACCTGACCGATAAGGGAGACGTGGATGCTGGACACGGGATCGATCACATTCGCCACGGAAAAACCGATCTGGAAACCGATCATCTCACCGGCCAACTGGGCCGCCGCGAAGATGAGGCGGGCGGCAAACCCCAGGGCGGCGCCGATCAAGGTTTCCGAGATCATCCGGGACAGCAGGGGAAGAAAATCGGTCGATATGGGCGGCACGGACGGAGAAACGGTCGGGAACAGAAGAAAGGCGATCACCAGGGCCAGCCCCGCCTTGACCCGGACAGGGACGATCCGTTCACCGAACAGGGGCATGGTGCCGATCAGTGCGCCGACACGCAGGAGAACCAGTGAAAATGCAATGGTCCAATCCTGCGAAATGACCGGAAAATCCACGTCAGCCCTCCCTTGCCTCATTCAAGCGGGTCCGCCGCATAAAACCGCTACCGCACATAAGCGGGGATATTGACGAACAGGTTGTGCGTAAAGGTCATCAGGAGGCTGAGCATCCAGGGCAGGGCGGCGATCAGGACGACCAGGACCGCCACGATTTTGGGCACGAAGACCAGGGTCATTTCCTGGATCTGGGTCACGGCCTGAAAAAGACTGATGGCCACGCCGACGATCAACCCCACGATCAAAACCGGTGCGGCCACCAGGAGCGTCACCTGGATGGCCTCCGCCATGATGCCGACGATGAAATCTACCGTCATTTCGTCACTCCTTGCGCCGGCCGGCCCGGGCACGGGCAGCCGGGTTATTCATCATCCTCTTTGTTTTTCAGCAAGTTCCTTCTCAATACGCCGAATGATTGACATGACTCACCCTTACCATGAAAAACACATGCCAACCTGAGCGGTCGAGCGATTAATTGGCCGGTTTTCAAGTCGGCGTTCTCAAACGGAGGCGATTTTTTGGAAGGAGGCGGTTATGGTATCCGAATGACTCGCATTATTCTCCGAGAGGCAACGACCTTCCATGAAAGGACTGCCCCATGCCGGGAATGGGCGAATCGGAAATAAGTGGAATGAAAAGCATCCATGGATTGGACGGGATGATAAAACGGTTTTCCTCCCCCTCCGGAGACCGTGTCGCAATGACCTTATCACCATTTCGTGCAAGGGGCTCGCGACCGGAATCCGGTATTGTCAGTAATCTCCGGATACCGGCCTTCAAGGCCTTGTCGTCATTACAATAATGGTCATTTCGAGCGAATGCGGGAAATCTTATTACATCGGCAAGCAAATATTCAAAACGTCATGCCGGACAAGGAAGAAACCCGTCCTACCGGATGATGATCCCGATGCCGCCCCGCACGATGGTGCTCCGGGTTTCTCCTCCGCAGGAAACGCCCGCGTTGAAGTTGAAGAGCCCGTTCTTTGTCCAGTGCGACGCCGTCAGCCCCAGGCCCGCCTCTCCGTCATAGGCGGCGGCGCCCGCGTTGATCGTGGTCGCTCCCGGCAGATAAGGGGTCACGTTCACCAGCGCCGCCACGGCCGCGATACCCCGGGAGGTCTTTTTGTCCAGCCTGTCGATCCGGCGGTCGAGGCGGCGGATTTCCTCCTCAACCTGACTGCCCATGTTTTCCTGGATCTCCATGAGTTGGGAGACGTTTACGGCGTCGGTCGGGTTCACGCCCGCCGCGACGTTGCTGATGGTGCGCTCCGCTCCGGCCGACCCAACGCTGACCGTATTGGCCCGTCCGCCATCATTCGAGCCCGAGCCGAGGGCGGCGGAGTTGGCGCCCGTCGAGATTGCCCCCTTCCCGAGGGCGGCGGAAGCGTTCCCGGTGGCCACGGCGTCATCGCCGAAGGCCGCGCCGCCGTTCGCCGCCCGGGCGTTGTCGCCCACCGCGACGGAGCCCGTGGCGACCGCGCCGTTCCCGACGGCGATGGCATTGATCCCCGTCGCCCGGGCGTTCATGCCTACGGCCATGGCGCCGTTGACCGTCGCCATGGCGGCATTCCCGATGGCGATCGTGTTATTCACGTTCAGCGGACTGCCCACCGTGCCGCTGCCGGCATTTGTCCCCAGGGCGATGTTGTCATTACCGATGACATACCGGCCGGCGCTGGTGCCGGCGGCGGTGTTGTCACTGCCGGTGACAGACAGACCGCTAAACGAGCCGGCGGCGGTGTTGCCACTGCCGGTGACATACTGGCCGGCGCCGTTGCCGGCGGCGGTGTTCCAGTTGCCGTTGACATTCCCGCCGGCGTCACTGCCGGCGGCGGTGTTGTAACTGCCCTCGACATACTGGCCGGAAAAAACCCCATAAGTGGTGTTCCAGTCGCCGGCGACGCTATAGCCGCTATAGAAGCCGGTAGCGGTGTTATAAGAACCGACAACGGACATTCCCGCTTGCATGCCGACGCCCATGTTGTCGCTATTACCTGGCAAAAGGCTGCCGTTACCGGCTTCCACGCCGATGTAGATGCCGGCATGCTCCTCCGTGCCGATGGATATTTCTATCTTGTCCCGGATGATCATCGTCTGTCCGTCCGCCCGGGCCGGCGAGGGTGTGAGCCCTGCCCAGACCAGGATAAGACAGGCCGCGCCGATCCGTAAGCAATTCCGCCAATCCTTTTCCTTGTTTTTTCTGATCATAACAAACCCTCCTCTGCGTATTTTAATGGCCGTGACAGGGTCAAGGCGATACAGCGCGCAACCCCGCGCGGCAGTCCATCCGGAAAATATTCGAGGGGGGCCAGATAAAAATTGTTTTATGGGAAAATCCGGTCGTTACGTCAAGGACGCGCTCCTTGAGCAGGGAATAGAATGGTGATGTTTTTGTTTCAGCGTTGCTTTGCAACCCCCCGAATAAAAAACGATGGGCTTCCCCCTATCAGAAAGGACCTCGACGGTCAAGAAAAAAGGGGATTCTCCCATCGGCACAGCCGTGTCCACCACGCCGCGGAACCAAGGGGCAGATCCACAACCGGAGTGTTGATGATCAGTTTATCCGGCCCGGCCTGACAGAAACAACAGAATGGTCAGCGGAAACTCTGGACGAGGGAACCCACGATCAGGTACCAGCCGTCGACCAGGACGAACAACAGGAGTTTGAAAGGCAGGCTCATGATGATGGGCGGGAGCATCATCATGCCCATGGACAGGAGAATACTGGAAATGACCATGTCGATGATCATGAAGGGCAGGTAGATCATGAACCCGATCTGGAAGGCCGTTTTCAGTTCGCTGATGACGAAGGCCGGTACCAGAATGTTCAGGGAAATGTCCGCCGGTTTCTCCGGACGCTTCTCCTTGGACATCCTGATGAACAGGGCCAGGTCCTTTTCCCGGGTCTGCTTGAGCATGAAATCCTTCAGAGGTGCGGTCCCCAGCGCGAATGCCTGTTCACCCGAAATCTGTTCCTCCATGTAGGGCTGGAGGGCATCCGTATTGATCCTGCTCCAGACGGGGGCCATGACAAAGAAGGTCAGGAAGAGGGCCAGGCCGATGATGATCTGGTTGGGCGGCATCTGCTGCGTCCCCAGGGCGTTCCGCACCAGGGAAAGGACCACGACGATCCGTGTAAAGGACGTCACCATCAAAAGGATCGCCGGCGCCAGGGTCAGCAGGGTGAGGAAGATCATCAGCTGAAGCAGCCCCGACATCTGGCCGGGCTGGTCGGCGGCGCCGCCGATATTCAGGCTGACGTTCGGCAGGGACAGGGGCGCGCAGTACAGGGGGGATGCCGGCAGCAGCAACACCGCCGCAACCAGGAACCCGACGATTCCCGCCGAACTGAAACGGCACCGGAGACTTTTCATGAGCGGTCCCCGTCCTTTTTCTGACGGATGAGGGATCTGACGAGATTTTTGTACCGGTCCAGGGGATCAACCGCCGGTATCCCCCTTCCCCGCTGACGGTTCAGGGATCTGAGCTTCTCCAGCGCGGCCTCGTCGTCGAGGGTCGTGAGATAGGACATCTGCTGGTTCGATACGCCGATCACCACGACCTCGCCCAAAATGTCCACGATCATGATGCTGCTTTTCGGTCCCAGGTACTTGACCGCCAGGATGGTGATGGCCGAGCCGTCGGGAGTGGCCATGCCCGTCTGCTGGAAGAACCGCCGGACAAGAAACGCCAGTCCGATCATGATGCCCAAAACCAGGGCCAGGGCGGAAATCATCTTCAGGAGGGCCGGGAAAAAGGAAATGGGTTCCATAAATCCTCGCGAAACAGTCTAACGCAGGCGGTTCACCCGCTCGGCGGGGGAAACGATATCCGTCAGGCGGACACCGAATTTTTCATTGACGACGACGACCTCGCCCCGGGCGATGAGCCGCTGGTTGATGAAGACATCCATGGGTTCACCCGCCAGTTTGGAGAGCTCCAGGACCGAGCCCTGGCCCAGTTGCAGCAACTCGCTGATCAGCATCTTGCTCCGCCCGAGTTCCACCGTCAGGGTCAGGGGGATATCCAGGATGAAATCGAGATCCAAGCTCCCCTTCTGGGGTCCGTTCGACTGAAGTTCCCCGAAACTGACACTCGCCACTTCCGTTTTGGGCTCCTCTTTCCGCGATGCCTCCATCTCCGCCTGAACGTCGTCCCAGCCCAGATCTTCTCCTTCATCGGAAAGCGCCGTGGAATCCGCATCCATCTCTTTCATCAATGCATCGATTTCACTCTGTTCCATAATCTATCACCTCGTCACGCTGAATTACATGGGATATCTGCACCGCCTGATTTCCCTTGGAAACACCCGGCACGCACAAAAATTTGGGAACCCCTTCCGCCAGGAGGAACAACGGGTCCGACACATACCGATCCAGGAGAATCACATCCCCTTTCTTCAATTCGGCGACTTCCCGGCTCTTCACGTTCGTCTTCCCCAACTCCACAGACAGATTGATCCGGGACAGGGTGAAATTCTCCTTGAAACGCTCCGCCCACACCTTGTCCACTTCCAGGTGCTCGCTCTGAAATCCTGCCTGCAATTTATCCCGGATCGGCTCCAGGCCTGCATAGGGAATGCACAGGGACATGATGCCCGTGTTGTACTCGACCTCGACCTCGAAATTGACGACGATCACGACATCCGTCAGGGGAACGATCTGGGCGAACTGGGGGTTGATCTCCGACCTTTGGTAGAGGACCTTGATATCGATGAGGGGTTTCCAGGCCTTTTCCAAATCGACCAGGGCATTGATGACCACCTTCTTGATCAGGCTGTTTTCGATGGCGGTGAATTCCCGGCCCTCGACCTTGAAGAACTCCCGCCCTGTCCCGCCGAAAAGGATATCCACCAGGGTGAAGATGATTTTGGACTCCATGACGAAGATCGCATTGCCCCTCAAGGGCTCCATACGGAATAGATGGAGGCTTGTCGGAACGGGAAGGGTCTTCAAAAACTCTCCGAATTTCAGCATGTTGGTCGATACGGCGTTGACACTGATGACTTTCCGCATGAGAGAGGACAGGGTGGTGCGAAACATCCTGGCAAACTTCTCGTTGGTCATTTCGAGGGTAGGCATCCGCCCCCGGATGATCCGGTCCTGGCTGGTCAGGTCATAAAGGGTCACATCCGACGGCTCGTGGATATCATCGATTTCCGTCTCGATGTCTCCTCCGGCGATTCCCCTGAGAAGGGCATCGACCTCTTCCTGAGATAGTATCTGTGACATGATGAACGCCTTCCTTGTTCCCCCGTTTGTCTCCGGCTATTGAATGACGAATTCCGTAAAATAGACCTTCGAGATCCGTCCCCGGGAGATCGAGTTGTTGGCCCGCAGGATAATCTCCTCCCGCAGCCGCTGCTTGCCCGTTGCATCCGCCAGATCCGCCAAAGTCTTGGAAGAAAGGAGTTCGAGAATGCCGTCCCTGACTCTGGGCTTGACCTGATCCAGTTCCTGGATGATCGATGGATCCGCCACCTCGAATTCAATGACGACCTTCAAATACCGTTCGCCGTTGTTATCCAGGAGATTGACGATAAACGGGTCGAGACTCCAGATGCTGCCGATGATCGGCGGGGCCTGGGCGTTGTCTTTTTTCGCTTCCAGAACGTTATTGAAAACGTAAAGCCCCCCTCCCACAGCCGCCCCTGCGATGACGAACACCATCAGGCCGATGACGATCCATTTCATCACCCCCTTTTTCCCCTTTACCTCCTCGACAGGCTCTAAGGCCTCTTCACTTTTTTCTTCCTTTGCCATGGTTACCCCTCGCGCTATTTTTGAAATTTTAAATTCATTTCCACTCTTCGATTGATCTGGCGCGCCCGCGCATGATCGTTTCCGATCCGGGGCCTCGTATCGCCGTAACCGACGGCGGACAGGCGCTCCGGAGGAATTCCCCCCTCCTTCTCCAGGAAGCTGACGACACTGACCGCCCGGGCGGTCGACAACTCCCAATTCGAGGGGAATCGCCCCTTGTCAACCGGCCGGTTATCCGTATGGCCTTCCACGGTAATGAACGCACCGGCCTTCAGCAGAAAGGGAACCAGCGACATCAGCACCCGCCCGCTGTCCGCCGCCAGCACATCCGATCCGGGATCAAACAGGACCTTCTCGCTCAACGTAACCTGGATTCCCCCCGGACTCATGCGGGCCTCCATGCCCGGGAGCGATGCAATCTTGACCGCCATCCCGGAGATCTCGGCGTTGCGGTCCGCCTGGATCTGTCCCCGGTCGACGGACGGCTGGACCGTTCTCGGAAGAACCAGCGGCGCCCGGACCCCTCCGATGCCGAAGGCTTCGCTGACCGACTGGGAGACCTGGTCGATACTGGCCTTATCCATATCGGACATGGAGAGAATCAAAACAAGGAACGTCAGAATGAGCGTAATCATGTCGTTGAAGGTTACAATCCATCTCCCGCCGATTCCTGTCGGCTCGGTGACGACGGCCGTTTTTTTGTATTTGAAACGCCTTCTGTGCATCGCCGTACCCCGATCATTCCTTCACGCTCAAATGCAGTTCAATCCGGCTGCCGCCATTTGTCGTATCCGGCACGGCGGAAGCCGCAGCCACGAACCCGGATGCGCTCACCTGGCCGGCGGCGAGGCGCCCGTAAGCCAGAAAGTACCTCATGACATTCACGGCCCGTTGGGCCGACAACTGCCAGGACGATCGCGGATCCGTGCCTGATGAACCCTCGTATCCGGCATAGGATTTCACCTGAACGTGAAGGCCGTTCCTGGCGGCGACATCCCCGATGACATTCAGATAGGGATGGATTCGCTTATCGACATCGACCGCACCTTCGGGGAAAAGAGCACGATCCTGCATGAGAATATCGATGCCCCCGGATTCCATCCTGACCCTCACGGTGTTACCCAGGCCGAACCGGGTTGTGGCGTCCTGGATGACAACGGAGAGGGCCTCCCCCGGCTCCGCCGACTTGATTCCCGACAGGGGCTGCACGGATGACCCGGGGGCGTGCAGGGAAGAACCCCGGGCAAAATGCTTCCGGACGGTTTTCATTCCCCTCCCGGAAACGACGGAGTAGGAAACCATCATGACGAAAAAGACCACGAGAATGAGGGCGAACGAGCAGTAAACCGTCTGCCAGCCGGCAACGGGAACGTCGGTCATTGGACGCTGCCACGGAATTTTCGGTCTCAATAGGCTGCCCCCCTTTCCCGCGGGGCCACGAAGGAAAGCAGTTTCTGCTTCACCATCCGGGGATGGTCCCCCGACTGCATGGCCAGGGTGCCGTTCAGCATGAGGTACTTGATAAAGAGCTCATGACTGCTCTGAGTCTTCAACTTGCCCGCAATGGGCAGGAAGACGAGATTGGACAGGATGACACCGTAAAAGGTAGTGATCAGGGCCAGGGACATGGAAGGGCCGATCATGGCGGGATCGCTCATCTGCATCAGCATTTTCACCAGGCCGATCAGAGTGCCCATGAGACCCATCGCCGGCGCGAAATTCCCCATGGTCGTGAAGATCTCCGCTCCGATCCTGTGCCGTTCCGCAACCGACTGGATTTCCGTCTCCAGGATGATTTCCACATCCGTCGGATCGACACCGTCCAGAACCAGCCCCACCGCCTTGGACAGGAAGGGATCCTCGATTTTCGCTTCCATCCGCTCCAGGGACAGAAGCCCCTCCCGCCGGGTAATGCCGGCCATTTCGACAAACAGTTCGATCACTTCCTGGACTTCCGTTTCCCGTTTGAAGAAGATGTTTTTCGCCGCGGGAATGACCTTGACAACCGTCGACAGGGGATAGTTGATCAGGACCGCACCGAATGTTCCCCCCAGAACAATCATCATCGAAGGCAGATCCAAGAACCAGGACAATCCTCCCCCCCAGCCCATGGCCGTAATGACCAGCGTAAAGCCGCCGATGATTCCGATGATGGTTGCGATGTCCAAACCGACTCCCCAAACCCTGACAGGTTTTTCTCATTTATGATGACAGGCAATTTCTAGCAAGGAACATACCACGGCATGCGGAAGCAATCCCGGAGGGGACGGGACGGATTTTCCGCACCGGTCGCCCTGTTTTTCCGGGTTCGCAGACGGCGCTTCAGACGCTCTTCGGAAAGATAACGATCCCGGAAACGGAAAGGGAATATGCGAGAAAAGCGATTTCCCTGAAATGGGGAAAGAGAGAGACGGCAAAAGTCAATTATTTGACGGAGAGTCCCTTGGGGGGACTCTCCGGAAGGGGCGTTTATTAACGCTTGATGTCCATCAGAACGCTGAGAAGCGTATCCGCCGTCGTAATGACTTTGGCATTGGCCTGGTAAGCCCGCTGGGCGGTGATCATATTGATGAACTCCCTGGCCACGTCGGTGTTGGAAATTTCGAGATAATTCGACTTGATTTCCCCCAGGCCGCTCGAGTTCGCCCGGTTTTTAATGGGCTCGCCGGAAGCAACGGTCTCGACGAAATAGTTCCCGTCTTTTTTCAGCCCCGACATGTCGGGAAACGCCGCCATCATGATCTGACCGAGTTCCGCGCTCTGGCCGTTGGTGAAGTAGCCGTTGATGATCCCGTCTTTCCCGACGGAAAGGGACTTCAGGACACCGGAACTGTAACCGTCGTCGGTCAGGGATTTGATGACCGACGTGTTGGCGTAGCCGGTGATGGTGGGCGCATCCGTCCCGGCGATATTCCAGTTGATCTGGTTGCTGCCGCCGGTGGTAGCCCCGATGGTGGCCCCGTTGGCGAGAGCGCCGAAGGTCATGGGAATGTCGCTGACGTCGGATTCGGTCACCGTGATGCCGAAGGAAATGGTGTCATTTTCAGCCCAGGCACCGGCCAGATTGAACGTGATGTCGGCCCCGCCCACCCCGTCCAGGTCAATCGATACGGCATCCGCCGAGGCGCTGGTAATGGAGGCGTTCGCGTAGCCGCCCTTATCCGTAATTTCCCATGCCTGGTCGGTCGCGCGCCGGGTCAATTCGAGGCCGGCGGCCGTCTTGTACAGCTGGCCCGCACGGTTAACCGTGGCCGTCACGGTCCCGCTCCCGCTCCCTGCCAGGGAATCGAGGGCCGACGTGTACATTTTCTCCAGGATGCCGTTCCCATCGAACTTGAGGCCGTTGGCGGCCATCCCCGTGACGGCACTGGTCCCGTCCAGGGTGGCGTCGAATCCCCACATTCCGTTGCCTTCCGTTTTCATGAACCGGATCCCCAGGTTGTGGGCCTGCCCCTTCGAATCGAAAACGGTCTGGATGACGTTGAACTTCTCCCCCGCCGCGGCGGCGTCGTTGAGGTTCGCCCCGACCCCGATTTCCGTCGTCGCCCTCGGAACGGACTGGACATTCTTCAGGCTGATATCGGTCTCCTGGTCTTCCTGGCCCGGCACGGAGAAGTTGAATCCCTGAACCCGGAAATTGTTCATATCGACGAGATAACCGTCGGTGTTGATATGGAACGCCCCCGCCCGGGTAAAGTACTGGGCCCCTTCCTGATCTTCGACGATGAAGAATCCTTCGCCGTCGACGGCCAGATCCAGGGCGCTGCCCGTCGACTCGAAAGAGCCCTGATCGAACCGGGTCGCCACCTGGGAAATCGCCACGCCCTGGCCGATCTGCATGGTTCCCCCCGCACCACCGGAGAGGCTCTGATTGAGCATGCTGGCGAAATAGGTATTTCCGGCCTTAAATCCGAGGGTGTTGGAGTTGGCCAGGTTATTTCCAATCACGTCCATCTGTTTTGAACTTGCCGTCAACCCCGTTGTTCCGATCCAAAGTGCGCTCGACATGCTAGACCTCCCGTCTTTTATAATCTTCCTGATTTCTGCTGTTTAATTCGCTTTCATCAACCTTTCACGGCAACCACGTCGCTGAAGGCGACCTCCTGGTTGTTGACCGTCAGGTAAATGGCATTGTCCTTGTACTGTACCGCCGTCACCTTTCCCGTCATCCTGGTTTCCACCTCAACGGCATTTCCTCCCGCATCGAAGGCATTGACTTGATATGAATACATGCCCGTGCTGTTGTTCCCCCTGTTCCACGTCACGTTCTGCAGGCCGGCGGTCTGTTTCCCCGCGTCGATGCGGTCGACTTCCCTGCCCGAGGCATCCAGAATGCGGATGGACACCTGTGCCGCATCGGCCGGCAGGTTGTAACCGAATTCGGCGGTGGCGCCGTCAACCTGGAACTGATTCCCCTGGTTCACCGATACGACCTTGCCAAGCAGATTAACCGCCTGGGTATTGTTCATCGTCGTCTGATAAAGACCCAGGTTTTCCAATTGCGTATTCATGTTGGTCAACTGCTCGAGACTGGAAAACTGGGCCAGCTGGGAAGCGAATTCCGTTCCGTCCATCGGCTTCAGGGGATCCTGGTTTTTGAGCTGAGCCACCAGCATCTTCAGGAAATCATCCTTCCCCAGGCTCTTGGTCTTCGACGTGGTCGAACTGACCTGGCTGGCTGTCTGCTGCGCAGTGACATTGGTGATTGTATTGTCGGTCGTCGTCATGGCTTTTCCCTTCCTTTCCCCGCCCGAATCAGGCAAATATGCTGATGGTCCCCGTTCCGCCGTCGTTCCGGGGTATTACAGGCCCTGCATCCGGAGTCTCAGGCAAGGAGGAAGATCCGTTCCCGTTGTCCTGCTTCTGTCCGGAACCGTTTTGCCAAAGGGGATTTTCCCCCGGATTAAAACCGAAGTTTTCCTGCCTCAGGAGCACCGACATCTGATCGACCTGAAATCCCTGGCTCTGAAGGGCGTTTTTGAGCTGGTCCGTACCGGCCTGGAGCATCTGCTGCACGTCGGTATGCCCGGTCGTCAGCACCAACTCCACCCGGTTGTTCTGAACAACTACTTCCATGCCGATCGTTCCCAGACTCGGGGGCTGCAGGGTCATCTGCACTTTTCCCCCCTTTTCCAGGACTGTTCCCGCCTTGCTGACAACCTCGTTCATGGGAATGAACACACCTTTCGCAGGTGCGGCTGCGCCCGGGGGGACCTGCGGGGAAGACGCGCCGGCATAGGGAACCCACTGAACGGATTCCTTTCCTGCGATCAACCGGGCTCCTTTCATCGCATCCTCACGAACCGCAACGGATGCCTTTCCCTCCTCGAGAGCCAGCTCGGCGGTAATCCGCGCTTGCTCTTCCAATTCCGCTTCGGACGATAAAAGCTCCATCCGGGGGTCCGTTCCGGTCTTTACAGCCGTTCCGTCCGGTTCATGACCCGCTTCCGGGTAAAGAAGCGTCTCCCTGACCCGGTGTTCCCCATTTGCCTTCAACACCGCTTCGCCGGAGGCAGGGTTCCCCGGAACCGCCTCGCCGGCGTCCATGTTTTCGGGACCGGCTTTTGCTCCTGCCTGATGTGACGACTGCGTCTTCTGTACCCCCATAGCCGCCGCCAGAAGAATTCCCTGAGGAGACGATGAAGAGGCCTGTGTATTCAGCCGGACCAGTTGCGGCATATTGCTCTCCCCATCCAGGCCGGTCGCTTCAGCGGAAAGATTCCGGCCATCCAAGGAACCGTTCGGCGAAAAATGGGGTTGGCCGTTTTCGTTGACGACATACCCTTTCAGGAAATCCTGCGGCAGGGTCAGAAGAATTTTATTCCCCTTGTCCGTTCCATCGCGGGAAGGGTTTCCCCCCACGGAAACCGGTTGATCCACTGCCTGTGGGATCGTCTCAATTTCTCCATGCCCTCCCGTGGAAATCGTTTCCGGACCGTTCGCCCCCGTTCCGGATACGCCGATTTTCAATCCCTGTTTTTCCAAGGCCGATGTCATCCCCGGCAGATAGGACGGAAGGCTCTGTCCGGCTTCCTGCGATCCGGCATGCCCGTCCGGGTTTTCCCCGATGACCGTGGACGGTTCCGCGTCTTGCTTACCTCCTGGAGGAAATCCTTCCCCTTTTATCAGCAAGTCCGATTGTCTTTGCTCTTCGGAAAGATCCGGCCAGGCATCGATATTCTCTGCGCCATCGGTGTTCCACACGTTGGAAGACGCCGCAGCATCCTCCGTCTGAGAGGCTTTGTTGACCATCTTCGCAAAGAGATCCGGGAAAGTTCCCTCCCCTTCTCCCCGGGGATACGGCGCAAAATCGGAAGAACCGCCCCGACTGGTTCCTGTTTCGGTTGCCGGGAAAAGATCCCCGGCATCGACTTTTCCTTGATTGGGCAGGGCAATTTGCATCATCTCTTTCATCCTTGCACGTTTGTTCTTTGCCCTAAAGAAGCAAGGGGTGTGCCAGTCCCCTTATCAAAATTATTATCTTGTAATTTCAAAATGTTACCGACAGGCATCGTTTTCCAGACCGATCCGGACGGGAAAAAAATTCCCTTTCCCCCCGGCGGTAAAAAGGGAAACGCACCCCCGGAAGCGGGAAAGATATGCCGCTTGCCCGGTGTGCCGGAAGCCGGACGGGAACCCGGCGGCCGCAAGAAAAGTGTACCGGGAGTCCCCCTGGAAGGATGTGCCGCAACGGCGGATGCCTGTCGTTTCCGGGGTCCTGTTTGTCATGCCGGCAGGCAAAAAGAAACCGGGAGCCCTATCAGGCGCTCCCGGTCTGGACGGATCGCAACGGTATCGATGCCCGGTATCTATTTTTCAAATTCGTTTCAGCTTATGGAACGGATGGCGTTTTTCCGGAAACACGGGTAATTTCCCGCGTGATTTCGATTGCCTTCTGAGGGCTCAGGTACCCCAGGACGGCGCCGGCCTTGTCTCGTTTCATGTTCATCGTGATCCCCGCGGCGGTCTTGGTATCCATTTTCTCCAGCATCGATCCGACCTTGTCGGGCGGCGCCGCGTCATAGACTTTCGCCAAATCTTTGTACCTCTTGTTTTCCGAAGTCTTCTCCTCCTCGAGGGATGCGCCCAGGCGCTCCTCCAGGGCCTTCAAGGTCTCAATCTTCGCAACGATCTCCTGTTTCAAGGCCTGGGTCCGTTGTTCTTCCGCCGACAGGCGGCTTTCCCGGTCATTCAGTTCCTGTTCTTTCTGTTCGAGGGTTTTCATGAGCGCCCTTTCCCGCGACAGCGGGTCTTCCAGCACATCCCTTACCGGCACGGCCATGGAACCGTTTTTCGGCACTTCCGCCAGAGCCTTCTTCACCAGCAGCACGGACGGTTCCTCACTCCCGGGAAACTGCTGGAACAATTCGCCCGCGACGAAAAGTTTAACGCAGAGGATCACGACAATGAAAAGGATTATGACGATTTTGTTTCTTTTCATCTCTCCCTCCTGACAAAGCGCTGGATCGACAGGTCATCCGTTTCCCGGCGCTCCGACAGGATCAGGTCGGCCCTGTATTCCCGGAACCGGTGTTCCTTGTGAATTTCCATCATTTTCCTCTTCTTTACCGCTTCCATCAATTCCTTTCGCTTCTCCTCGAAAATGGCCGTCGCCTCGCGGATCACGCCGATCTGCCGGTATTCCCGTTTTTGGAGTTCCTCCACGTAGGTTAGAATCAGGGCAACATCCCGGCTGTCGCACTCCTTGTCTTTCAGGGCCCTCAGGTCTTCGACCAATCTCTGCTGCTCTTCCCTGATTCCCTTCAATACCTCTTTCTCTCTTCGCAGAATCCGTTCCTGCCCGGAAAATTCCGTAAGTTTCTTTTCTTCCACGTTTTGCCGGTATTCCAGAACGGATTGGAGATTATAGTTGAACATGCCTTACGACCTCAGCAGGGCATTCAGTCCCTGCACGGAATCCTGGAAGGTGATTTTGGCCTCGATGTCCTGGCAGAGAAAGGCGTTGATCCGGTCGATCATCTCGATGGCCCGGTCGATCTCCCGGTTGCTGCCCTTCGCGTAGGCCCCGATATTGATCATATCCTCGGCTTTCCGGTAAACCGACATGATATTCAGGAGTTCGGCCGCCTTCTTTCGGTGATCTTCCGTGACCACGTCGATCATCACCCGGCTGATGCTGTTTAAGACATCCACCGCCGGATAGTGATGCTTGCCGGCCAGGTCCCGGGACAGCATGATATGGCCGTCCAGGATGGACCGGGCCGCATCCGAAACGGGTTCGTTGAAATCGTCTCCCTCCACCAGGATCGTATACAACCCGGTAATGCTGCCCCCGTCTTCAAGGCTGCCGGCCCGCTCCAACAGCTTCGGCAGGAGGCTGAACACGGAGGGGGTGTACCCCTTCGTCGTCGGCGGTTCGCCGACGGACAGGCCGATTTCCCGCTGCGCCATGGCGAAGCGTGTCAAAGAATCGATCATGAGCAGGACATTTTGTCCCCGGTCCCGGAAATACTCGGAAATGCTGGTGGCCACGTAAGCCGCCCGCATTCTGACCAGGGGATGCATATCCGAAGCGGCCACCACCACGACGGACCGCGCCAGCCCCTCAGGGCCGAGATTCTTCTCCAGGAAATCCCGGACTTCACGCCCCCGCTCGCCGATCAGGCCGATGACATTGACATCGGCCTTGGTGTGACGGGCGAACATTCCCAAAAGGACACTTTTCCCGACACCGGAGCCGGCAAAGATGCCCATTCTCTGACCTTTTCCGCAGGTCAGCAGGCTGTTGACGGACCGCACCCCCAAATCCATCGGTTCCCGGATACGGCCTCTTTTCAACGGATTGACGGGGTCGGCGTAGATCGGATATTCTTCATCGCATTGAATCGGCCCCCGATTGTCGATCGGATTGCCGAGGCCGTCAATCACCCGGCCCAAAAGGCCCTCCCCAACGTGAATCCCGGCCTTCCGGTGGATGGCCACGATGCGGCATCCCGGTCCCAGTCCCCGGATATTTTCCAGGGGCATCAGCAGTACTTTCCCCTTTCGGAACCCGACCACTTCGGCATTGACGGGCTTGTCGCTTCCCGTCGGGTAGATACCGCAGACCTCGCCGATCGATGCCGCCGGACCGTGTCCTTCCACTACCAGGCCGATAATTTCGCTTACCTTGCCGTTCACCCGGATCGGATTGATCCGTCCCAGGACGCGGTGATATTTCTCAAAATCCGTGAACATCGGGGCCTCTTCATCCCGGTCAGGCCAGACCGAAGCCCGCCTTGATTTCCTGAAACTGCTGTTCCAGGCGCGCATCCACTTCGCCGAACAGGGTTTCCACAACGACTCCTCCCGGTTGGATTCCCGGGTCCTCTTCGAAAGCGATATTTTTCACTCCGTTCACTTCTTTGAAAATTTCTTCCTTGACTTCCATGATATAGCGGAAATCCCGGGGATTGAGACGGACTTTCATGCCATCACGATCCGTCACGCTCTTCACGGCTTCCCTCAGGACCGACGCAACAACCGTTTCGTTCCGTCCGACTTCCTGGTGAATGACCTTCTCCGCAATGGCAAAGGCCAGCTGCAGAATCTGCTGTTCCGCTTTTTCTACGATCTCCCGGCGCAGGCCCGTCAGCTGGTTCATCAGGTCGTTCACGGCTGCAATGGCACGACCGGCCTCCTCTTTCTGAAGCACCGTCCCTTTATTCAGCCCTTCGGCAAAACCCTGATCATAAGACGTCTTTTTCGCCTGCCGGAGTTTTTCATTCCATTCCACCTCCTGCAACCGGGCCGGTTCCACTCCGTCACCCCGGGCGTCCCGAACCAGGGGATTGACCTGAAAAGCCGTTTTTCTGGCCCGTACAGGCCCATCGTGGAGAACTTTTTCCACAACCTTGACGCTGGAAGATTTGATGATGCCCTTAGATGAACTCATCCTGTTCGTCTCCCCTGGAAATGGTGATTTTTCCTTCCGTTTCCAGTCGTTTTGTGATTTCAAGGATGGTCCTCTGGCTTGTCTCGACCTCGGACAGACGGATAGGAGGCATCATTTCAATGTCTTCCTTGAGCATTTCCGCACCACGCTTGGACATGTTCTTGAAAATTTTTTCCCGCAGCCCCACATCGACGAGCTTAAGGGCTCTCGCCAGATCTTCGCTGCTGATCTCCCTGAGGAGTTCCTGGAGACTCCTGTCATCCAGCTTCAGAACATCTTCGAAGGTGAACATGAAATTCCGGATTTGCATGGCCAGTTCAGGATCCGTCTCCTCCAGGGAGATCATGATCGAGTTCTCACTGGCGCGGTTCAGGCGGTTCAACACTTCCGCCGCCAATTGCGGTCCCCCGACTTGCTGCTCCCCCCCCTGTCCGATCACGATTTCCTGCTCCAGGGTTTTGGCCACGTCTTCGATGAATTCATAGGGAACGCTTTTCAGGGTTGCCATTCTCTTGGTGATTTCAAACTGCATCGCCGGTGAAAAATCATTCAGAATCTGGGCGGCCTGTTCGGGTTTGAGGTGGGCAAGAATCAGGGCGATCGTCTGAGGGTGTTCGGTTTTCGTAAAATCGACGAGCACCTTGGGATCGATGTCCTGAAGCTTGTCGATAATGGGGTTGTCGGTTCTTTTGGTACTGTCCACCTCGGACATGATATCATGGGCGGCTTTTTCGCCCAGGGCCTTGATCACGATGTTTTTCGGCTGTTCATGTCCGACCGAAATCGTTCCGCCCTTCTCCCGGGCCAGGGTGCAGAATTCCCTTGCCACGGCATTGAGCGTTTCCGACGGAATATCGGAAATCCGATTCATATATTTCCCGACGCGCCGGATCTCCGAAGGACGCAGGTTTTTCATCACCTGCGCCGCCGTGTCTTCACTCAACGATAAGAGCAGGATGGCGGCTTTTTCTTCACTGTTCATGGCGGGCTGTTCTTATTTTATGCTTATCAAGGGGTCCTGTTACGATTTCCCTGCCTAGCGGAGCCAATTCCGCAGGAGTTCCGCAAATTTCTTGGCATCAGCATCGGCCAGATGTTTGGTCACCTCGGTTTCCGTCAACGCTTTTTGTTCCAAAAGATTCATCAACATCGGTGTCGTCGGTTCTTCAATTTCAGGAGGCGGTTCAGGTTGCCTGACCTCGGCCGGCTGAATCCTGCGGCCCAGTTCCGACAACAGGCCGACCATGGGTTTCAGAACGAACAGGAAGAGAGAAATCAACACGGCAAGGACAAAGACGTATTTCATATAAGGGGCGAAGTTGGAAACGTGCTCCGTCCAGGGTATCGGCGCATTGAGATCATCATCCGGGGAGGCCCGGAAGGGCATGTTGGTCACGACGACCTGATCCCCGCGGCTCGCGTTGAAACCAGCCGATTTCCTCACGAGTTCTTCGATGCTGTCCAGTTCTTTCTTTTCCCGGGCCTGGTACACCTCGACGCCTTTCTTATCCTTCACGTAACTTCCATCCACTAAAACGGCGATCGACAACTTCCGGATTTCTCCCACGGGCATGACGGTCTTGCTGACGATTTTGTTGATTTCATAGTTGATGACCTCGTCCAGTTTTTCCTCCGCGGCCTTCGCATTCGTCGCCCCGGCGGAAGGGGTGATTTTTTCCGTCTGCTTCTGGGTGCTGCGGATGACGGGGGAATCGGGATCATAGACCTCTTCCGTTTTTTCCATCACGCTGAAATCCAGATCCGCCGCAACGCGGACGACAGCCTTGCCCTGGCCCACAACCTTTTCCAGCATCGTCTGGATCCGGTTCGTCATATCCTTTTCGATGTTGGCTTGATATTCGACCTGAGAGGCGGTCATCTTCCCCAACCGCGAATCATCCTGCTTACGGGAAAGGATGTTTCCACGGCTGTCCACCACCATGACATCGGCGGGGTTCAATCCTTCGACGCTGCTCGCCACGAGGTGTCCGATCCCCTCGATCTGGTCCGGCCGGAGGGTCCGGCCGCTTTTCAGTTTCAGGGTCACGGATGCCGTCGGTTTTTTCTGCTCTTCGACGAACAGCGAATCCTTTGGCAGCGCCAAGTGAACCCGGCATTGCTGAATTTCATCGAGGCTGTTGATCGTGCGGGCCAACTCCCCCTGGAGGGCACGCCGATAATTCAGTTGCTGTTCAAACTCCGTGGCGCCCAGATTCTTCTGATCGAAGATTTCGAAACCGACCCCGCCGCCCTGGGGCAATCCCAGAGAGGCCATCTCCAGACGGATCTCCGTCACTTTCTCCGAAGGAACGGAAACGGTGTCCCCGCCGCCGGACAGTTCGTAGGGGATCTTTTTTTCCTGAAGCTTGGCGACGATACCCGATGCATCTTCCGTCGAAAGGTTGGAAAACAGGACCTTGTAGTCCGTCTGGTTTGTCCAGTATACGAGACCCCATATGGCGGCAATGGTCGCCAAGGCCACAGCCAGAATCGAAAGCCTGCGGGAAGACGGCAGAACGGAAAAGCCTTTCCAGACATTCGCAAAGAATTGGGGGAACGTATCCATTTAATTTCCTTTTTATTTCTTGAAGACAGCCTTCCGGGTGCCCGGATTTTTCGTTACACCTGCATCCTCATCACTTCCTGATACGCGTCGACGATTTTATTCCTCACCTGCAGCATGGTCTGAAAGGAAAGGCTCGCCTTCTCCATCGCGATCAGGGCTTCATGCATGCTCCCCTTGTTCATCTGCAGCTTCGCGACGGCGTCGTCCGCCTGGGACTGCAACGTATTGACATCCTCGATGGCGTTTTTCAGAATGTTTTTGAAACCGCCGTCTCCGGCGCCGGATGCCGCGCCTGACGGCATGGCACCGCCCGGAACCCGGACCGGTTGACTCCCGATGATCATGTCGGCCATGTTCCTCCTCCTTCTTAAAGGGCTCCCTTACTTGCCGATTTCCAGTGTTTTCAGAGCCATGCTCTTCACGGCGTCAAAGGCCGTCACGACGGCTTCGTAGTTTCTGCCCACGTTGATCATATCGGCCATTTCCTGGATGGCGTTGACGTTCGGCATGAGCACAAAACCTTTTTCATCCGCATCGGGATGAGCCGGATCATAAACGCTCCTCATGGGCGTCGGATCTTCCGTGACTTGATCCACTTTCACCTCCGCCAGCGCATCTTTCAAGGTCCGGTCAAACCGCTCTCTGACGGGTTCCGCTTTCAGCACCACCATTTTTCTCCGGTAAGGGCCGCCTTCTTCCGTTTTCGTCGTCCCCGCATTGGCAAGATTGCTGGACACGACATCCATTTTTGCCCGCTGGGCCGCCAAACCGGAGCCGCAGATTTTGAAATTCGTCGAAAAATCCATGTTATCTCACATCCTTTAAAAATATGCTGATGCTCTTGAATTTTCTTGCCAGAATATCCGCCGTGACATTGTACATGAGGTGATTTTCCGCAAGATTGGTCATTTCCTTGTCCAGAGACACCTTCTCACCCGACGCCTCCACCTTGTAGGTATTGCCCGATGGATCCGGCATGGGCAAATGTTTCCCATGGGTGCGGACGACCTGGACGGTTTGATCCTTCGCCATGGCCTCCAGAAGGCGGTTTTTAAACGACAGTTCCCGGGGCTGATAGCCTTCCGTATCGATGTTGGTCACGTTACCGCTGATCAGCTTCTGCCTCTCCGAACGGTAGCTCAGCACGGAAGACAACATGGGTATCGTCTTGCCGAACAGGAAATCCACTTTCCGTCCTCCTCTTGTTGAAAATGAAGTCGCAAATTATTTTGCAAGCAACATACCAACCCCGATTAACGCAAGGGATTCAATCTTACGAATCGGAAGGAATCGCTTCGCCTTCCGATTCGTACTCCTGCAGTTTGTTACGCATCGTCCTTACACTGATCCCCAGGATTTTGGAGGCCTGCGTCCGGTTTCCCTTAACCCGTCTCAAGGCATCGAAAATCATCGTCTTTTCCATTTCCTTCAGCGTAACCGGTTCCCCCGTTGCGGCCTGGACCGAAAGGTCCGGTTCCGTCCCCCCCTCGGCCGGGGTCTCCTTTGGCACATACCGGATGGGGTTTTCCAGGTACAGATGCTCCGGAAAAATGACATCCCCGTCACAGATCAAAACCGACCGTTCTATGACATGCTCCAATTCCCTGACGTTGCCCGGCCAGGAATAGTCTTCCAGAATCCGGAATGCTTCCGGAGAAATAACGGGTTTCTTCTTCCCGTTGATCCGGCTGTATTTCTTCAAAAAATAATCGCCGAGCAGAACCACGTCCCCTTTTCGGTCCCGCAGGGGAGGGATATGGATGGGAATGACGTTCAGACGGTAGAACAGGTCTTCCCGGAATTTCTTCTCCTCGGTGCTTTTTTTCAGATCCGCATTCGTCGTGGCGATGATCCGGACATCGATGGAAACCGGTTCCCTACCGCCCAGGCGATCCACTTCCGACTCCTGAAGCACCCGTAGGAGCTTGGCCTGAAGCTGGATATCCATCTCGCCGATCTCATCCAGCAGAAGAGTCCCCCCGTCGGCCAGTTCGAACTTGCCCGGTTTTCTCTGAACGGCGCCGGTAAAGGCTCCCTTTTCGTAGCCGAACATTTCGCTTTCCAGCAGGTGATGGGGAATGGCGGCGCAGTTGATCGCGACAAAGGGACGATCCTCCCGGCTGCTGTGGCGATAGATATAACGGGCAAACAGTTCCTTGCCCGTCCCGCTTTCGCCCTGGATCAGAATGCTGGATTTGCTTTTGGCGACATTTCTCATCAGGGCCAGCAGAGATCGGACATTGGCGGCCTGGCTGATGATTTCCACCGCCGTCGATACGGGCGTCTCCGGAAGGATTTCTTCTTCCGGCGCAACGCTTGAGACAAGGACTTTCTTCACCACGGCCTGCAGATCATCCAGGGAAAAAGGCTTCATGATAAACTCCGAGGCCCCTTCTTTCATGGCCTCGACGGCCGTGCTGACGGTTCCGTAGGCGGTGATGAGAATAACCGGCGTCTGTGGCGATATTTTTTTGACGCCTTTCAGGACATCCATTCCTCCCAGGCGGGGCATTCTCATATCGGTCACTACGATCCCGAAGGGCCGAGCCTGGAATTTCTGCAGGGCTTCGGATCCGTTATCCGCAGATTCCACTTCATAGCCGCACGCCTCCAGGGACTCGGACAGGGCATACCGCATGGACGGATCGTCATCCACAATGAGAATTCTTCTCGTTTTGTCTGTCATTTTTTTACACTCGTTTCTGTCGGCTCGTTTCCCGTCACGCTTATGGTTCGACCAAGGGGAAAACTATGCTGAATGACGTCGTCCCGTCGGCTCCGCTCTCGGCGGACAAGGCACCGTTATGCATGGAAACGATGTTCCGGATCACGGCAAAATGAAAACCCGCCATCCGTTCGTCGCCTTCCTCGGGACTGAAAAACCGCTGGATGTGATCGCCCGAATCTCCCGGGCGGTTGTCCGTAAAGCTGATCCGGAGGGCCGGCCCTTTCGCTTTGCCGTCTTCGATCTTCGTGCGGATATGAATCCGCCCCTCCTCGGGAAGCGACTTGAGGGCATTCAGGATAAGGCCCATGAAAATCTGGCGGATCATCACCGGATTTCCCCGGATAACGGGCTCCGCCGGGTCATATTCCACGGAGAGAAATACGTGTCCCTGATCGGAAATCTGGTCGGAATACAAGAGAACCTCTTTCAGGAGATCATGGACGTTCATCATTTCCATAAGGGGTTCCACCGTTTTGGCATGCCGCAGAAGCTCCTCGATTTTCTGATCGATGTTCTTGACCGACTGAATGATCCGGTCGACCCAGTCCCGTTGCTTCGCTTCCCGTACACTGCGCATCAAAAGGGACGAAAAAAGCTCGATGCTTCCCAGGGGATTGCGCACTTCATGGGCGATCCGGGCGGCCATTTCGAGCATGGCGGCGTTTTTTTCCATGTAGCGCGCCTGTTTTTCCAGCTTCAAGGTTCCGGTCATGTCGTACATGACCCAGGCCGTGTCGCCCGGCTTTCCATCGACCGTCGTAATGCGGGAAGAGAATATTTCCAGCACCCGGCCGTTCAGGGTGATGCGATGACCGGCATGCCCGTTGGAATGGCCGTTCAGGATGTGATCGACCTTGCCGGGCTCCATCCCGTCAAATATTTGGCGGATATGAACCCCCTGAAGATCTTCTTCACGGGCCGAGAGAATATTCTGCGCGGCACGGTTGGCGATCTTCACGCCCCCGTCGCCGTCCGTAACCAGGATCCCCGCCGTCAGGTTCTCGAGAATGCCGCGGAGATAGTTTTTCATATTTTCCCGCTCCGCATTGATCCGTGACAGCTCGGCGTTTTTCTCCTCCAGCTCCAGGCCGACCTGAACGATTTTTTCCTGCAACCGGCCGTAAACTTCCTGCAGACGGGCGGAAGACTGCTGAAATGCGTCAAAAGATGCTTTTAAGAGGTGGATGTCTTCCATATATTATCCCGGCAGCAAACTCGATGAACCCGCAAAAGTCCCCGAAATGTTCGATTTATCCCTCCCGGGTGAGCGCTTACATTCAAGTCGTCACCCCGGGCATCGGATCCTTCACTTCAAATAGTCTTCGTAAGCGGCAAACCAGGTCCCGTCACGCAAGCCGTAGTCAGCCACCGCGGCCCAGAAGGGATCTTCCGTATTTTCTCTTACCCGGCTGGAAGATTTTTCTGCCAGGACCGGATTGTTCGACCTGATATACCCACCGGCCAGGCGGAACAGGGCCCATCGCCGCCCGGAGCCTTCCGGCAGGGAGGAAAGGGACTGCGTCACCAGGGGGATTCCCTGATCATACTGCCTGGCCTCAAAATAGCACTCTCCCCGGCTCAGGTATATTTCCCCCTTCAACGATTCGGACAAGGCCCCGGGTATTGGGGCTGCACGGTCGAGTGCTTCCTGATAATACTGGAGGGCAAGAGCCCCCCGTCCCCTTCGTTTGAGCGCATCGGCATAGCGGTAAAGGCTCAGGGCGGCACCCTGTTCCCGCTCGATAGGCATCGCCGCGGCATAGGATTCAACGGCCCCGTCATAATTTTTTTCCTCATAATACGAATCGGCCAGTATCCGTCTGGCCTGCTTCGCCACAGCGCCCCCGGCACCTTTCTGAGACAGCAGCACCACCAGCCTCGCCTGTCCCTCCCTCGTTCTGCCGCTTTTTATCTCCGCTTCGGCGATGTCCAGGTCCAGCCCCGTGGAATCAGGCCATGCCTGCGTGTTTCCGAGGTCCTGGAAGATTTTGGCCGCCTGTTCGTACAGCCCCAGATTTTTAAGACTGTCGGCGACTTTAAACAGGACGTTTACGTCCCGGTTGTATTCCAAACCTTTGCCGGTAAAATATAGATCGGCTACGGCAAGATGATCTCCCTTCCCGTAATAGTCGTTGATCAGGGCGTTCCGGGTCTCCTCCAGGCTTTTGCGGCAGGACGCCCGGTAACGGCTTTTTGGATAGAGGCGCAAGATCTTGGCGTACGCGTAGAAGGCCTCGCGAAAATGATTCATGGCCGCCAGGATGTTCCCCTTCAGATACAGCACCTCCTCCGACAGGGCATCTCCCTTGAGTTCCATGAGCATCCGGTCACAGCTCAGAAGCGGCTCCCGGTAATCTTCAACTCCCTGAAAGCAGACGGAGGTCCTGGCACCCGGTTTTTGGGCCCCCAACTCCGCCAGCAGAAAACGAAGCCGGATCGTTTCTTTTTGATCCTTCTCAGCCGCAAGAACCGTATTCAGCAGGCGAATCGCCGACGAGGTCTGGTCCATCCCGACGAGGCAGCGGACCATGGCCCGGACAACCTGGGAAATATGCCGGCTTTGGGGATAGAGACCGCGAAAATAGGAAAATACCAGGAATGCCCGGCTGTAATTTCCCGTGCTGTAGAGGTGATAACCCGTATTCAGGAAAATATCGTCCGGCAAGCCATAAAGATCGGGCCAGCGCTGAAGGGCACTGCTGTACCAGATATCCGCATCCTTGGAGAGCCCCATCCGGTAATACGCATCGGCCAGTGAAAAAATGGCCGCCCTGGACAGGGCGCTGCCGGGATATTTTGCGTAAAACGCCCGCAGGATCTCCACGGCTTCGTGATATTTTCCATCCAGGCGGAGAAGGTCCCCCATCTGGTAGAGTCCTTCCTCCGCCAGGGGGGACGCCGGGTATTTTTCCCGCAGACTTTTATACGCGGCAACGGCCTCCCTGTAAAGGGCCAGCGCCTTGTACAGATGCCCCAGGCGCCAATAGGCGAGGTCGTTGCCGTGCCGGATATCGGGATATTTTACAAGGATGTTTTTATACTGATGGACGAGGCCGTATAACACCCCGTTGTTGTTGCTTTCCTTCAGAAAATACATACAGTCGGCGAGCCGTCTCTCCGCCAGTTCACGCCAAGAGGCGTCGATATCGCTTCTCGCCAGGATGTCCTGGAAAACCGGACGGGCCTTCGCATATCGCCCCCGCTGAAAATCCTCCATGGCGGCATCGAAATAGGGCCACCGCGGCATGACCGGAGCGGCCGGCATGAACGGAGGCGTGACGGCGGTCGGCAAAGGAACGGCCAACCCGGGAGGGATGACGTCCGGGAAGCGGCCAGGCGTCTCGGGAGAATTCGGAGTCGCCGTTGCCGCTTGGTCTTTTCCGGCATTTTTTCCCGGCGGCAGAGCGGTCTTCGATTCTGCAGAAGGCGGAACCTGCGCTTTTTCTTTTTCCCGCGATTGAATCCGGTCCCCGGGGGATTTTTCCACCGAGGAAACCGACGAAATTCTGGAGGCCGGTTCTTTCCCTCTCCCGACCTTTTTCCCCTGAATGCCTTTTAAATCCCGCTTTTTGATCGGACTCGATTTCCGGGCATTCGATTTGCCCTTGATACGATCTCCGACCGGGCTGGAGGAGGCTACGGGAATAATCCGAACGCAATGGATCACCCCTGTTTTCTTCAGCTTTTCCCCCGCGGCCGCCGCTTTGTCCCTTGTTGGATAGGGTCCGGCAAGAACACGGAATTTCTTCTCTTTACCCTGACCCGTTTCCTCGTAGAATGCGTTGTAACCGTGCTCTTTCAATCGGGCAACCTCGGAAACGGCCATTTTAATATGATAATAAGAGGTAAAACTCAGGTAAACACCCCTTTTGTTCCCCTTATTACCCTGCTCGTCCGGCATCCGGCTCAGGCAGGAGGGAGGATGGATCATCTGGAACAGGAGGAGGAAAAGAAGAAACAGGCTTGCCAGGCCGACGGAAACCCTGCCGTCGGATAACCCGTCCAGCTGCCACGGCTGCTCTTTTCGCTCCTTTGATATCGATGAATTCATGCCAGGGTTGACGCCTTCCATAAAGGTACGGGGAACGGGGTAAAATCCCGTTCGCCGGAAACGGTCATGCTCTTTCCGCTTGGGAGCAAATTACATACCAGAAAAGGCCGCGGGAACTTTTTGACCGTCCGGCGACGCATTTCAGCACGGGGGCGGCATGTAAAACCGGATTTCTCACGTCAATCCGTGACACGGAAGACAATTATTTGACATGCTTTCCCCCTTCCCCGGAAACGACCCTCCCGGCATCCTCTCTACGGGATCGAAAAAACCTCCGGGAGAGGGCCTGTTTTCCCGTCCCGCCAGCATTTCAAACAATTAGCAGCCCACAGGGCACTTCCGGTATCACTTTTGCAATGACCCGGGAAAAACTCTTTCAAGACGGAGCACTTTATCGCGATCCATCATCGGATGTTCGATGCTTTCACATTTGCGGATCGCCGGGCATAATGCGGATATCATTCAGTCAATCCAAGGATGATCATGATGAGTCCAAAAAAATTACGGGAGTTACGCTCCCGGGGGGAAGGTTCCAGGATGCAATTGAATAATCACGAAACGGCTTCAATGAACAGAAGGGAGTTTTCACGGGTTTCCGTACTGCTTCCATTCGGTTTGCGAATCATTTCACCGGAAGAAAGGGACGCCTCGCAGGCGAAACTTTTTGGCGAAGCCATTTACAGCGAGCTGTCGACGCTGCCCGAAATCGGAGATGCGCATTTGTCGGTATGGATGAAAGCGATCAACGCCAAGCTTGACGCCGTGATGCGGATGATCGCCCTGTATCAGGGAGGATTCCAGTCTCTCCCGTTGAAAGCCGTCACGATCGGCGCCGGCGGCATGGATTTTCTCTCCAAAACGGACATTCCCGTAGGAAGCGCCCTGGAAATCAAGATCATTCTTTTTTCCCTGCCACCGGTGGCCGTTCAGCTCTACGGAGAGGTGCTGTCATCCGGCGAAAAAAACGGCCAGTTCCGGATCGCCCTGAAGTTTCTCGACATGGATGAACAGATCCGCAAGGAAATCGTCCGGTTCGTCTTTGAAAAAGAGAGGGAGATTCTTCGGGCGAAAAGAGGGGAGAAGGATTATTCATGATCGTCGTCATCGGGTTCGCTGTCGTCATCTCCGCCGTGGTAGGCGGTTATTTGCTCGCTCACGGGAATTTATCCGTTCTCTTCCAACCGACGGAAGTGCTCATCATCTTCGGCGCCGCCATCGGCGGATTTCTCATCTCGTCACCCTTGAAGGTCATCAAAAAAGTCGCCGGAGCGGTCGCGGACATCTTTACCAACAAAAACCTCTCCAAGGAAAATTACATGGAGGCCCTGTTGCTTCTGAACGGCATCTTCTACAAAATCAGACAGCAGGGTCTGGTATCCATCGAATCGGACGTGGATCAGCCTGCAGAAAGCCCCGTGTTCACCCAGTTTCCCCAAATCCTGAAAAACGAGCGGGCCATCAACCTGATCACGGATACCTTAAGGACCGTCATGACCACAACGATCGCCCCTCATGAACTGGATGCCCTCCTGGACAACGAACTGGAAACCCATCTGGAAGAGCTGACGAGCCCTTCGAAGAGCGTCAACTTCATTGCCGACGCCCTCCCGGGCCTGGGAATCGTAGCCGCCGTTTTAGGCATCGTCATCACCATGGGTAAAATCGGGGAACCTCCGGAAATCCTCGGCCAGCATGTCGGTGCCGCCCTGGTCGGAACCTTTCTCGGGGCTTTGCTGTGTTACGGGTTCGTCGGCCCCATGGGCAGATGCATGGAGCATTCCGCGATGGAACAGCTCCAGTACCTGACGGTCCTGAAGGTGTCCCTGCTGTCCTTCATCGGCGGCGCGGCGCCCAAGGTCGCCGTTGAATTCGGCCGCCGGGTTATTCCCACGGAAGTCAGGCCGACATTTCTGGAGGTGGAAGAAGCGTTCCGCCAGGCGAAGAAATAATGGACGATCGATCCTCACCCATCATCATCATCAAAAAAAGGAAGAGACCCCGCGAAGACCGTCACGGCGGCTCCTGGAAGGTTGCTTACGCCGACTTCGTGACGGCCCTGATGGCCTTTTTCCTCCTTTTGTGGCTGATTACCATGGTCTCGCCGGAAAAACGCGCCGCCCTGTCCGATTATTTCAGAAATTTCAGCCTCTTCGAGGAAACGTCCAGTTCCGGCCAGTCCTTCCTGGATAAATCGACCCAGGTCCTGGACAAGCAGGGCACGGACGCAAAAATGTCCGCAAAAGAACCGAGGGCCGGGGCAGCAAAGGACTCCAGGGAACGGGTCACGGATTCCATGGGATTCAACGTCATCGAGATTGCCGAAAAGGGAACGATCTCGACGGAGGATCTGGTCAAAAAACTCAAGACGGCCATCGAAGAAAAACTCAAATTCGTAAAAAACCAGATTTTTGTCGATGTGGTGGAAGGCGGGGTACGGATCCAGATTGTGGATATGGAGGGGAGTCCCATGTTCAACCTGGGGAGCGCCGAACCGACGGTCAAGGCCCAGCAGATTCTGGCCATCGTGGCCGACAACATCCGCGATGTCCCCAACCGGGTGGCCATCGAGGGTCATACGGACTCCGCGCCCTTCCGGGGCGGTCAGATCACCAACTGGGAGTTGTCCACGTCACGTTCATCCGCCGCCCGCCGGGAACTGGAAAACAACGGAATCGACCCTTCCCGGATCGCCCGGGTGGTCGGCTACGCAGATCAGGAACTCTATATCAGGGAGAATCCCCGGGATCCGCGTAATCGGAGAATCAGCATCATCCTGATCCAGAAGAAGGCCGAGACCGTCACGCCGCAGGCTGCGGCTCAACCTCCCCGGCAAGCCACTCTCAAATAACCGGTTGACGGCCCCGTAAAGAATCCGTTTTGGTTATCCCACACCGGGGTTTAGCCTTGAGCGCAGCGAAGGCCCCGGGATGACGGCATGGAATTTGTTTTCCGACCTTTCACGGCCTCATCGACCTTAAGTCCCGTCGGTAAGACAGATATCGACCACAAACGGCCCTTCGTCGAGCTCAAAGGGAATGATGATGCTCGGGCCGCCCAGAACGTGAACGATGGAGTGATTGGATCCGGCGACAACGGTGGGAATGGCGGCGGTAACATTCAGACCGTCCGCCTCGAGTTTTTTTCTGGCCACGCCGGAAACCATGTTGGTCAATTCCCCCACGGCGTCCTTGATGTCGCCGTTGATTTCCGTAATTTCTTCCCCCAGCATGCTGGAAACGATTTTGAGAATGCAGCCTTTGCTGAAGCTCAGGGCCAACGACCCCCTGGCCGCTCCGGTCAAGCCGATGATGCCGGAAATATCCCCCACGGCCATGCTGTCCTTCTTCAGATACGGCTTTCCTGCCCGGGGCGAGACAAAGGCCATGGTGTTCAGCACGCTGGTCGTCCCTTCCAAAAACGGGTTGATAAATTTGACGTTCATGCTTTGATCCTTTTCAGGTTGATTGGTCTATATCTTCTCCATGATTTTCTTGATTTTCTCATCCAGGGTTTCCGATGTGAAAGGCTTGACGATGTAATTGCTGACCCCGGCCTTGACGGCGGCAACCACGTTTTCCTGGAGCGCTTCGGCGGTTACCATTAAAAAGGGAAGGGCTTTCAGCTCTTCATCGGCCCGAACGGCCTTCAGCAACTCGAGACCGCTCATGTTGGGCATGTTCCAGTCCGAAACAATGAAATCGATTTTCTGGGACTGCAGAACTTTCAAGGCATTCACGCCGTCCTCCGCCTCGACGATGTTTTCATAGCCGCTTTGTTTCAGAAGATTTCTGATGACCTTCCTCATGGTTGCGAAATCGTCCACGATCAAAATCTTAATGCTTTTATCCATATCCTTATCTCCTTGGAAAAAATTCCTTTTCCTACGTACTCCGGCGTCACGACCTCTTATTGCTTTTCGCTGAAGTCGAACAGCCCTTCCGGGTCGATAATCAGCCCCACCTGACCGTCACCAAGGATCGCACCACCGGAGATGCCCCGGATGTTTTTGAACCCTTCACCCAGACTCTTGATCACCACTTCCGCCTTTCCGATGATTTTGTCCACCAAAAGACATTTGGAGCGGTCCCCTCCTTCCACGACGACACCGATCGCGTCCCAGGGATCCTTGTAATCCGGTTCGAGGCCGAACAGCTGATAGAGGCGTACCAGGGGCAGAAGTTGACCCATGACACGGATCGTTTCCCCCTTTCCCACGACGTTGTTGTACGACTCCCGCGTCGGTCGCAGGGCCTGGCGGATGGCCGGCGTCGGCAGGATGTACCGTTCCGGGCCGACCTTGACGATCATGCCGTCGATAATGGCCATGGTCAGGGGAAAACTGGTAATAAAGGTCGTTCCTTCCCCCTGCCTGCTTTCGATTTCAATTTTTCCCCGCAATTTTTCGATCGCCTGCTTCACCACATCCATGCCGACACCGCGACCGGAAATATCCGTCACCTTTTCCGCCGTCGACAAACCCGGCAACAAGATAAGCCGGTAGATTTCCGCATCGCTGAGCCCGTCACGGCTCTGCAAGACATTGTTCTTGATGGCCTTATCGAGAATTTTTTCCTTGTTCAGGCCGCGTCCGTCATCCATGATTTCAATGACGATGTTGCCTCCCCGGTGATAGGCAGACAAACGGATAAGACCTTTTTCGGATTTTCCCGCCCGGAGCCTCTCCGCGGGAACCTCCAGGCCGTGATCGACGGAATTGCGGATCATGTGAACCAGGGGATTGTAAATCTCGTCCACCATGTTCCGGTCGATTTCCGTGTCTTCTCCCTCCATTTCCACAGAAATGGACTTCCCGGCCGCCTTCGACAGATCCCTCACCAGCCGCGACATCCGCTGGAAGGTCTGCTTGATGGGAATCATGCGCAAACCCGTTGAAGCACGCTGAAGGGCGGAGGTAATACGAAAGAGCTGCGCGATATCCCGCATGAGATTCCGATCGGCGTGGAGACTCGTGTTCAGGTCCTGCTGGACCATGGACTGGGTGATCACCAATTCCCCCACCATATCGATCATGTCATCCAGTTTATGCGTATCCACCCGGATCGTGGATACCTCGGAAACCTGATCGACCTGCTTGCGCAGTGCCCGTGACACCTGCTTTGGCGTGACCTCTCCCTCATTGATCAGGGCTTCGCCGATTTTCGTTCCCGGTTTCTTCTCAATCACATCCAGTCCTTTTTGGAGCGTTTCCGGGGTAATGACACCGTCTTCCACAAGGATTTCTCCCAGCTTTTTCCTGACGGGAATATCCACCTCCCCTTCCTCCACCATCCGGATGCGGTTCTTCAACTCCTCCAGATCGAGATCTTCCGGTATCGCCTGACTGCTTCCGGGATCGGTCTTCAACTGATTGACGAGGGCCTTCAGGGCATCCGCACCGTCCAAAACGACATCGATCAACGGCGGCGTGACGTCCAGCTCGCCGTTTCTCGCCTTGTCCAGGAGATTTTCAAGTTTATGGGCCAGATCCCGGATGATGTTCAGATTCAAAAAACTCGCGACCCCCTTGATGGAATGGAAGGGTCTGAAGATCGCATTGATGAACTCCTTGTTCTCCGGTTCCTGTTCAAGATTGAGGATATTGACCTCGATTTCATCGATATACTCGCACGCCTCGACAATGAAATCCTTCAGGAGAGAGTCGTCCTGCATCTGGTCCGGTGCAGATCCGGCCGCAGCAGCAGATTCATCCGCGGAAGAGGCGTCGGCGGCACCGGGAGCGGTCTCCGCAGAAGGAATTTCCTCCCCCAGCAGAGTCGCGCATCGGCCGATAAAATCGGCCACGTTTCCGCCATAGGATCCGGTATTCTTATAAGAATCGGCCGCCTCCTGCATCAGGGAGATTCCCTTCTCGATTGTGCCGAACCCCTCTTCTTTATCCTTCACCTGATCGATCAACCATTTCCCCAGGATGTGACTCAGAGATCGAGATACCTTTGCAACCGGCAGAGCGCTGAGTTTCTCCGCCTCTGCGAGAATCTGATCCAAATGATTCAGGAATTTTCCCGCCGCGGCAATATCGATATCCCGGCCGTCAATAAACAGGAAATCCGATGCCATACCGTCTATCAGCCCTGTCAGCGAATGATAACTCATCTTTTACACCATCCTTATAATCTCATTTGCTATCTGATCCAGGGGAACGATTTTATCCGCCGCTCCCAGTTTAATGGCCTCCTTGGGCATACCGAAAACCACGCAGGATTTTTCATCCTGGGCGATTGTACCGGCCCCCGCCTGTTTCATTTCCAGAAGCCCCTGTGCGCCATCGGCTCCCATTCCCGTGAGAATGACCCCGATCGCATTCGCTCCGGCATATTTCGCCGTGGACTTGAAAAGAATATCCACGGCGGGTCTCTGATGATGGACCATGGGACCCGTCTTGACCTCGACATAGTAACGGGCGCCGCTTCTCCGCAGAATCATGTGATAATTTCCCGGGGCAATGAGCACCGTCCCCGGGGTGACGGAATCGTTATCCGCAGCTTCCTTCACCGTCATCGGACACATCCCGTTCAACCGCTCCGCGAAAGCGGTGGTGAAATGGGCGGGCATGTGCTGTACAACCACGATACCGGGAGAATTGGCGGGCATTTTCGTTAGGACGTTTTTCAACGCCTCCGTTCCTCCCGTCGAGGCGCCGATGGCGATGACCTTGTTGGTCGTCTGGGCAAGGGCCCGGATCGGCTCGGCGCCGGCTGCCGCCGGCTCGGCTTTTCTGATGACGTTGACCCGCGAGGCAACGCGGATTTTCTCCGCCAGTTGGGAACTCATGTCGCCGACCGAATAGGATCCGCCCGGCTTGGCGATCACGTCAACGGCGCCGATATCCAGGGCTTCCAGAGTCAACTTACCGCCCTTCTGGGTCAGGGAACTCACGATAATCGTCGGTAACGGATAATACCGCATCAGCTTCCGGAGAAACGTAATCCCGTCCATCCGCGGCATTTCCACATCCAGAGTAATCACATCGGGTTTCAAAGCCACGATCTTATCCCTTGCCACGAAGGGGTCCGGCGCCGCCCCGACGACTTCGAGGTCGGGATACTTGGACAGTTCCTCGGAAAAAATCTTGCGCACGATCGCAGAATCGTCAACGATCAGCACCCTGATTTTTTTCAACCTTACCTCCCCTCTTGAATGTAAGGATACCAGTCGCCTTTTCGGAGCTGGTTCACCTTGTAGACGACAGCCTCGTTTTGAAAAGTATTGTAAACGATCTTTCTCCCCATCATACCCCCGACATCTTCGGAAACAACGGGAATCCGCTTCCGGGCCAGCAACTTCTCCGCGATCCGGACATTTTCCGAACCGATCCGCTCACAGCCTCCAGCGGGATTGATCGCCCCCCCAAATACCTGTGCTTTCAAATTCTTTATCTTCGAACCTTCGGCAAGAAACAGTTTGATCAGGTACAGGATCGCCACATTTCCATACTGGGCCGACGCCTGTGACCGATCCTCCGTCACCGGATAAAGATAGTGGGCCATGGCCCCGTATTCCTTACGGCAATCCCAGAGAGACACCGCCACGCAGGAACCGACCACGGTGGAAATCAGCGAAGGTTCCTCGCTGAGGAAAATATACCCGGGAGAGAGATAATAATCCCGAAGCGTCACATCCCTGTGGCCCATGATTCAACCGCCTATCCGCTGCGCCTTTCCTGCCAGGAGATTCTCAGCTGAAGACGCTCTCCTTCCGATTCGAAGAAAACAGCCTCAACGCCGCCGGAATCGGTCGATGTCATTCCCAACGCCGGCGCCTCTTTCATCGGTGCGTATTTCGGCAAACTCAGGTCAAACACATCCCGCTCGCTCATCTTCCGAAGGAAATTACCGCACACCATATTGGCCGCCTCCTTGGCGCAATCCTCGATAATCTGCTCCGTCATTTCGGATGGCCCACAACCAAGCATGTTCTGCACCATCATCTCCGTCATGCCTTGGGACATCATGACGCAAAGCGTTCCCTTTTCCGTACCGTCGAAATCGATACAGGATACGTGTTCATATTGAAACGGCCTGCTCTCGACCAGCTCCAGAAATACAAAGAACATCTTCTCGAATACTTCAAAAGTCGCATCCGTCAGTGTCTGCCTGATATTCTCCCTCATCCCCTACTCCTATCACCTCATGAAGAATGCGTTTCAATTCCTCCGGCAGAAAGGGTTTTTTGATAAACCCCTTCGCTCCCAGAGCATGAGCTTCACTCACTCGATCCAGGCTACCCTCCGTCGAGATGACAATGACGGGGATATTCCGAAAAACCTCATGCTGATGAACCGCCTTGAGCAATTCGAAACCATCCATCTCGGGCATGTGAATATCGGACAAGATGACGTCGATCCACTCGTCGGACAGGATCTCCAGGGCCTGTTTTCCATTTTCCGCTTCGTAACAGTGATCCATCCGGAAACCCGACAGCTGGATGACCTTGCGAATCACGGAGCGCATGGCATTGGAATCATCCACAATCAAAACATTGAACGACATAATATGTGCCCTCGACTCTCCTTTTTCTTTACACGATATTGATGACGTCTTCCGCCCCTTTCAGCGATTCAAAAAGCATGATCATCCCCTCCTCCAGATCCTGCAGCCGGAGATGGTACCGCTTCAAACTCTCTTCAAGCCCTTTGTAGGCGAGACCGTCGATACCCCCGTCGACCCCGATCATCAAGCACGCCTGATCGGACAAATAGACCAGCCAGGAAACATAATCCCCATCCCTATCGAGCAGATCCGGCCGATGATGATAGGCAATGGCATCCCGGATCTCCGTCGGAAAATGCCAATGATCGGCAATCATCCCTCCCAGAACCGCGTGGTCGATACCCAGCACTTCTTTTTCCGCATCCAGGAAGGAATATCCTCCATTGGCCACGAGGTTTCCGATCCGCACAAACGATTCCTGGACATATTCCCCCAGAAACACCTTACCGATATCGTGGAGAAGGGCCGCCGTGTAGAGAACCGAATCATCGCAACGGAATATTTTCTGCGACAGGATCTGGGACATCGTGGCCACGGCAATGGCGTGCTTCCAGAGATCCCTGGCACGTGACACGTACCCTCCGGACACTTTGCGATAGAACCGGGATACGCCGGCCGCCTGCACCGCCCGCAACAGGTTCTGCTGCCCCAGATACAGAACGGCCTCCTGGATGGTCTTGATTTTGTGGCGGGACCCGAAATAGGCGGCATTGCTCATCTTGAGAATATTGGCCGTAATCGCCTGATCGAACTTGATCAGGTTGACAAGATCGGTCACGGCATAATCCTCCTGGGAAACCAATTCGGCAACCTTATGGACGGTCATCGGAAAAGCCGGAATGCTTTGAACCGAACGGATAATCTTTTCGATCATGATCATATTTCCTTCATCACACCCATCGAACTTTTCACTAGAAACTTTCCGTTTGACAGGTCCAGCCGCACGGTCCGGTTGTAGTTCGAACCGGTATCTTCGGCATCAATCATCACGTTGTTTTTCCAGAATATCTTTCTCAGGGCCGTAATATTTTTCTGACCGATCCGGAAGAAATTGGTGTCGTCCAGGATTCTGGCCCCACCGGCTACTTTCACGACCATTCTCTTTTTTTGGCCCCCCAGGAGATAACAGGACCTGAACAACAGGGGGATCCCCGTATCGGCAAACATACCGGGCTGGTTCTGCGCTTTTTGGGGATCCAACGTTGAATCGGGAAGCATGTAGTGAAGCAGCCCTCCGACCTTAACCAGCGGATCGTAAACGGCGACGGCAATACAGGAACCCAGCGCAAAAGTCACCAAGACGTCATCGGGGTTATTGCTGACCTTCAGCTCTGAAATTCCAACAATCAAATCGGCCATAAATTCTATTTCCGATAAACACTCGGTTCAATGTAATTAAAAGGATGCGTCAGCCCCGTCAAACTTTCCGAATGACCGACAAATAAATAACCGCCCTTATTCAGAGTCTGATAAAGGCGGTTGACCAACATTTCCTGAGTGGGTTTGTCGAAATAAATCATCACGTTCCGGCAGAAAATGACATCGGAAGCAAAATCGGCGGGAGGGAAGTCCATCAGGTTGAACCGCAAAAACCGCACCATATCCCGAATTTCTTTCTTGACCTGGTAAAAACCGGCCCACTTTCCGGATCCGTAGCGGAAATACCTCTTTAAGATCTGATCGGAAACGTCTCTCATGCGTTCCCTGGGGAAAATACCCCGGATTGCAGCGGCCAGAACCCGCGTCGAAATATCCGTGGCCAGAATCGCAACCGAGGCCGCGTTTTCTCCCAGGAGTTCCTTGGCGGTGATCGCCAGAGAATAGGGTTCCTCCCCGGAAGAGCACCCGGCGCTCCAGATCTGCAAACGGGCGTTTTTTCTTCCTTCGTTCCGGACGGCCGCCATGTCGGGGAGCACGGACCGCAATTTCCTGAAATGACCGGATTCCCGGAAGAAATAGGTCAGGTTCGTCGAAAGCGAATCGATCATCATCACCAGTTCATCCTGGCCTTCATCGGTCGTCACATAACGGTAATAATCGGAGAAAGAGGAAAAATTCCCCCGCCTGAGGCGTTTGCCCAGCCTGGCCTTGACCAGTTCTTTTTTCCCGTCGTGCAGGTTGATGCCGCACTGCTCGTATACAAGGCGACTGATTTTCTGGAAGTCACTCTCCTTAAGTTCCATCGTCATCATATCTGTTCTGTGTTCCGAGGTATTTTCGATCGGTGATCCAATACGGACAGTTATGACAAGCAAAACACGAACCACTTTGCCACATTCACACGTGGCTCATGCTCATCCGTCCAGGTGCTCCGCCGGCCCCATTGCGGCGCTACAGGCCATGTTTGCCTTTTTGAGCCATGACCTGAATCATATCCCGAACCTCATCCTTTTTCAGGATATTGTCCATGTCACTGGAAGATATGGCAGAAAAACCGAAATCCTGCAGCAAGCGCTTGATTTCAAACAACGGGATCTTCAAGTTTTTACCGAGGCCGAAGGATTGAATCTTGCCTTTCTTGACCCACCGATACACGGTGACCCGGCTGATTCCGAAAAGGTCGGCGACTTCTGATGTCGAATAAAATGTTTTTCCCATAGCATTCCGGCACTTTGCCGTTATCGTCTAAGCGTTTCAAAAAGCGTAGGGAGTACAGGATTCCCGGATTTCCGGATTTTTCCCGGAGAAGCTTTGGCATGATCCCGGATCGCTCCTCTCTTCTTTCAGAAAACGACCTATACGAGCATCTTCTCTTCAATGACGGCCATCTCTTCATCCGCCAGAACCAGATCGATATCGAGCAGAATTTTCACGCCCGACCCCGTCTTGGCCATCCCCAGAATAAATTCCGTTTTTAACTTCGTACCGAAGGAAGGAGTGTCTTCGATGTCACCGTTTTTGATGTTCATCACTTCCGAGACGGAGTCCACAACAATTCCCATGGCGATTGTCTTGTTCACGTTGGTGATTTCGACAACGATAATACAGGTCCGCTCCGTGTAATCAATGGCTTCGATTCCGAACTTGAGGCGCAGATCGACGACGGGAATCACTTTTCCCCTCAGATTGATCACTCCCTTAACGTACTCGGGTGTCTGGGGAACATGCGTGATCGGCATCATGCCGATGATTTCCTTCACCTTGAGAATGCCGATGCCGTACTCCTCCCCCCCAAGAGAAAAAGTCAGATACTTCCCTTCCCGGTCTGTTCCTGACTTTCTGACCTGGCTGACGATCTCATCCACGTTTTGCATTTTTCACCTCGCATAAATTGGGTGTACCGGAAAACCCTCTGCACTTTTCACCTTTGAAAGATGAGAGATTTCTGCTAAGGAAGAAAATTATGTTTTGATTCACTCTGTTACCATTTAATCCAATGTAACGATAATCTATCTATCGGCAGGGTGAAGAAAAAACTTTACACATTTTCTGAATATTTTAGTAACGTGACGTGCGGTGACCTGTTTCAATTTGTCATTGAGCGGGTGTTGCCGTGCGATTGCGCCTTCAGGGAAACTGCATGAAAAAAGCCAAAATTCTCATCGTTGATGACAACGAACTCAGCAGGCAGAACCTTTCCGAACTCATGTTATCCAGCGGTTATGACGTAAAGGCCGTCGAAGACGGCCGGGAGGCGATGAAGGCATTCCTGGAGGATCATTACGACATCACCATCACGGACCTGAAAATGCCCCATGTCGACGGGCTGGAATTGCTGCGCTTCGCCAAGGAGATGAATCCCGATCACGTGGTGATCATCATCACCGGATACGGGACGGTCAGCAACGCCGTAGAGGCGATGAAGCTGGGGGCGTTCGACTTCATCGCCAAGCCTCTTAAGGATGATCTCGTCAAAATCACCGTTCAGCGGGCCGTATCCTATGCCCAGCTTAAGGAAGAGAATATCCATCTCCGGGATCATCTGAAGGAAAGGTACGACCTGGGAAAGCTGATGGGTTACAGCGACTGCATGAAAAAGGTGTTCAATACGATCGAGAAGGTCGCCGATTCGGACAGCACCGTCCTGATTTACGGTGAAAGCGGCACGGGCAAGGAACTGGTGGCCAAGGCGGTTCATTTCAACAGCTCGCGGAAGAATAACCCCCTGGTTCCTGTCAACTGCGGTGCGATCCCGGAAGATCTTCTGGAAAGCGAGTTGTTCGGTCATGAAAAGGGGGCCTTCACGGGGGCTATCCGCAGCAGGGCCGGAAGGTTCGAGCTGGCTCAGGGGGGGACCCTCTTCCTCGACGAAATCGGCGACATGAGTCCCGCCCTTCAGGTGAAAGTGCTGCGGGCCATCCAGGAAAAGCAGTTCGAAAGAATCGGCGGCGTGAAAACCTTCGAAGCGGATGTGCGGATCATTACGGCGACCCACCAGGATCTGGAAAAAGCGGTGGAAGAAAAAAGGTTCCGGGAAGACCTTTTCTACCGGATCAACGTGATTCCCATTCATCTGCCTCCCCTGCGGGAAAGGGGACCGGATATCGCCATCCTGGCCAACCACTTTCTGCAGGAACTCAGCGCAAAACAGGGGAAAAACCCGGCAAGCATTTCTCCCGAGGCAATGTCCTGCCTGATGCGGTATCCCTGGCCGGGCAATGTGCGGGAACTGCAGAACCTCATGGAGATGCTCGTTGTGATGACAACGGGCGACCAGATAACCGCTGACGATCTCCCCGAAAAATTCCGTCTTCAGACGAAACAGGCAACCACCTTAACGTCCGATTTTCTCGAAGAAGGCTTCGATTACAACGCCGCGGTCATGCAGTTCGAAAAAGACCTGCTCCTGAAGGCGCTGGAACTCAGCGGCGGCGTTAAGAACAAGGCGGCGAAGCTCCTGGCCCTGAATCGGACCACCCTCGTGGAAAAACTGAAGCGGTTCCAGCTGGGAGACGGCTGATCCTCCGGTTCCCCCGTTAATGACTCTGCAGCACGTCTCTTATTTTCTGCGAGATCGTTTCGATACTGAAAGGCTTCTGAATAAAGGCCCGGCAGCCCTTGTCCATGATCTCCCGGGCGATGCGGTTCACGCTGTAACCGCTGCTGAAGATAACTTTTACATCGGGATTGAGCGCCTTGATCGCTTCAAAGGTCTCCGGCCCCCCCATGCCCGGCATAATGACATCCAGAATCACCAGATCGATTTCTTCTTTCATGGAACCGTACAGTTTGACGGCCTCCTCACCGCTGCCCGCAGTAAAGACACGATAATCCAACGCCTCCAGGATATCCCGCATGACTTCGACGATGGTCTCTTCGTCATCCGCAAAAAGAACCGTCTCCCGTCCTCTCAGGATAGCTCCTTCGGGATGCGTCTTCGGTCGGTCCGCCATTTCGGTCGTCTTCGGGAGACCGATGATGAAGGACGATCCCTTTCCTTTTGTGCTCTGAACATCGATGTAGCCGCGATGCCCCTTGACGATCCCATAGACGGCAGCCAAGCCCAGACCATAGCCCCTGCCCATCCCCCTGGTGGTGAAAAAGGGATCGAAGATCTTCTCCCGGGTCTTTTCATCCATTCCGACGCCGGTATCGGTGACGGAAATTCCGGCATAAAGCCCCTTTTCGACGAAATACGACTGCGCCTCGTCCGGGCTAAGGCGGATGGTCTCCGTCCGCAGCGTCAGCCAACCGCCGCCGGGCATCGCCTGAGATGCGTTCAGGTAAAGATTTAAGAGGGCCTGCTCGATTTGTCCCCTGTCGGCACGCACGAGTCCCAGATTACAGTCCAGATCCTGCTGAACAACAATTTCCTTGTGAGTCCTGGAAAACATGGACACGGTCTCGGAGACGATGTCGTTTAAATCGACCAGAGAAAATTCCTGTTCCCGCCGGACGGCAAAATTCAAAAGCTGCTTCGTCAGGGAAACACCGCTTTTTACCTGTTCCTCGATATTTTTGATTTTGTCGTAAAGGGAAGGGAAAGCCCCTTCTTCCAGCAGGATCAGGGAGAGATTCCCCTGGATGCACATGAGGAGATTGTTGAAATCGTGAGCGATACCCCCGGCCAGGATCCCGACGGCCTCCATTTTCTGCGCGTAAAGGAGTTTCTTCTCTTTTTCTCTTAACTCCTTCTGAATGATCCTGTTTTTTTCAATTTCTTCGGTCAGGGCCTGGTTGGACGCCTCCAGTGAGGAGGTCCTGATTCTGACCCGCTCCTCCAGCTCATCTTTCAGTGCTTCGAGAGACTCGTTCTTCCGCCGAAACTCCTCCATGATTTCAATGTATTCGAGGGTCGCTTTGCGTGACTCCTCCTGGGAAAGGAGAGATTCGTTCCCGAAATGGCGCAGGTGAATCTCCATATCCTGGAGTTTTTTCTTCAACTCGGGAAGGGATTCCTCGATTTCCGGATGTATCCGCCTGCTAGAACCAGTCATGCTCCACCATCTGCTGAATCTGCCCTTCCACATCGTCCATGATAAATTCCATGGCCCGTTCTTCGATGCCGAATTTCCAAAGACAACGCTGATATAACAGGGAATCGTGAGGAATCGGTTCCAGATAACCCAGGTTCCGTCGATGACAGGAAAAATGAGCGATGTGCAGGATCGCCGTTTCGGCATGCTGCTCGATCTGATCCATCGTCGGACTTTCCGCCTGGCGAACGGCCATTTCGATATTGAGGGGGAAATTCCATTCCTCAAGCAGAAGACCGCCGACATCGTCGTGGCGGAATTGAAAGATCTCTTCTTCCACCTGCCGGATATCCCGGCCGTTCCGTTCCATGTCCCTGAGCGCACGAAGGAAATCATCCTTCAGGAACTGATCCATCATGATCAGGCCGATGTCATGAAGCAGACCCGCCGTATAGACCTCATTCCCGTATCGGCGCAATTCCCGCCTGGCAATGAGCTTCGCACAACTCGCGACCGCCACGCAGTGGATCCACAGGGAATTTCTCGAATAGCCGTTCTGGTGTATCTCGCCGTTCTGAAACAAATCGACGACGGCCTGACTGATCGCCAACTCCTTGACGGCTTCGAATCCGATGAACATGATCGCATCCAGCACATCGGATACCTTTCTCGGCATGCCGTAGAAAGCCGAGTTCGCCCGTCTTAAAATTTTTGCCGTCAGCGGCGGGTCGGCCTCGATCAGATTTTTCAGATCAACGGCGTTGGATTGAGGGTCGAGAGCAACCTGGATAATTTTGTTGAGGATCTGGCGGATGGACGCGAGATCCGATCCATTGGCCATGTTGATCAGTTCCTTTGGAGAAATCATGTCGTGCTCCCGTTACATTGCTCACCGAGGGGGAACCCCCCGGGTTACAAAACATCCTGTCTTCAGAAATCTTTAAAATCGCCCTCTTCCAGGGGAATAATCTGATCGGGCCTGACGACCTTTTCCTTTCCCGAGGCAACGGCAACCCGCCTGTCCTGCTTCACGAGGTCCATCGCCTTGACCGCACCGCTTTTCTGAAGCGTTCCCCGGTTCGTCGCAGGGCCTGCGGCGATAAGCCCGGACCGATCGTCCTGCCCCCCGACCAGCTCGACAAGATCCCTGATGTAATGCTTCATCTGTTCCGCCTGCGCATTCAGTTCCTCCGCCGCGCTTGCCGATTCTTCCGCCGACGCCGCCGTCTGCTGGGCCACCTTGTCCATTTCGACAACCGCAGCATTTACCTGGCTGATTCCCTGGGCCTGCTCATGGGACGCAGCCGCGATCTCTCCGACCAGTTCCGAAACTTTCTTGGCGATCTCGCCGTTTTTCCCCATTGCCTCGGATACCTGGCCGTAAATCGTCGTCGCCTCCTTGATGCGCCCTGTGGAATTGGAAATCAGATCCTGGGTATTCTTGGCTGCTTCCGTCGCCCTCATGGCCAGATTCCGGACCTCATCGGCCACAACGGCGAATCCTGCGCCGGCCTCGCCCGCCCTTGCCGCCTCGACGGCGGCGTTCAGCGCCAGCAAGTTTGTCTGGAAGGCAATCTCATCGATGGTCTTGATGACCTTCGCGGTTTCTTCGCTGGCGCTGACCGAAGCCTGCATGGCCTTTTCCATGGTCCCCATCCGCTCCTCGATCAAATGAAAGTTCGGCGCCGCTTCCTTCATCATCATATCGTTGGCCAACCGGGCATTGTCGGCGTTCTGCCGGGTCATGGACGACATTTCCTCCAGAGAGGACGACGTCTCTTCAATAGCGGAGGCCTGGTTGGAACTGCCGTCGGCTAAGTGCTGGCTTGACGTCGCCACCTGGGAAGCGGCCGCGGAAACCTGATCCGAACCGTCGCCCAATCCCTCGATGACCCTGGCAATGGGACGGGTGATCATGGCACTCATCAAAAATCCGATGCCGACCGCCAGGAGGAAAGCGATAACGGTTGAAACGGAAGCAAACCAGGTGGCCGCGTGCGCCCGGGACGCACTCTGCTGCATGGTCGCATCGGCCTGGTCGATTTCCATCCTGATAATCTTATGAAATGAATCGGTGATCATCTTCTCCACCACAGTCACCTCTCCTTCCATGAAGGCCATCGCCTCGTCCTTCCGGTTTTCGGCCATCATTTTCATGAGCGTTTCCAGGTTCGGGTTCTGGCGCATGAACAGGTTGATGAGATGATCGTATTCCTTCTTAATCTCTCCCTCCGTCAACGATGCCCCCATCAGGGCAAGATCCTTCTTCCCCCGTTCGTTGAGGGCGGCGATTTTTTCCAATTCCCGGTTCATATCACGACCGTAGACGAACTTCTGGATATAGGCGCTGCGAATCTCGGCCCGCAACTCCTGCCACAACTCGGCGATATCCCCCATGGTCACCAGGGGCTTGGTGTTCACTTCGTAGATCGTTGTGACATTCTTTTTTAACTGCACGATATTGGCGACACCGATGTAGCCGCCGACAAGGAGCATCAAGGACACGAGACAAAAACTGCCGATCAACTTCACACTCAACTTCATTTTTTTCATAAACACCCCTCCCCATGCCTAATAAAAATGATTCAATGTTGGTGTCTGGATTATCCGCCTAATCGGTCCCTTCGTCTTTCGTCAGGACATGACCCCTTCGCGACTTCTCTTTTGAATCTTCGATGGCGGCCATGATTTCATCCATATCGAACCGCCACGATTTCCCGATCTTAAATCCCGGCAGATCGCCTTTAACAGCCAGATTGATGATCGTGTTCTGATTCAAACGCAGATATTCCGCCACTTCCTTCGCTGTCACAATTCTTGCCATGATTCATCTCCCACTAGGATGCCGGGAAAGGCATCTTGCCCCTCCTTGGAAGGGGACCGGATAAGAAATTCGCATACGGATCCTTTCACTATTTCTATGCCAATTGTACTTTCGGTATTATTGATAAATAACTTTAGGGAAAATAACGAGGATCAGTTTGCTTAAAGAGGGGAAATAGGAAAAAAGGAATGAACTAAGGAAGTTGCTTAATCAGAGGGATTGATTGGAAGGATTGGGGAAGAGATGATTAACTCTTCTTCCCCGCAAGCATCAGGACAAACTGTTCGAACAGATCCTTCTGGAAATGGGGCATCATCTGTTCCTTCATAATCCGCAACCCCTCGAAAGGCTGTAACTTCCGGCGGTACGGGCGATCCGTCGTCAGGGCGTCGTAGACATCGGCAATGGAGCAGATTTTTCCGTAAACATGCATGTCATTCCCTCGAATCCCCCGGGGATAACCCGTGCCGTCATATCGCTCGTGGTGTTGCAGCACGATGATCTTCGATTCCTCCGTCATCTGCTCCGTCTCATACAGAATTTTAAATCCCAGGTCGGGATGTTTCTTCATTTCCCGCATTTCATCATCCGTCAACTTTCCGGGTTTATTGATGATTTCCTGATCGATACGGATTTTCCCGAGGTCGTGCAGGAAAAAACCCGCCCCCAACTCATGGAGATCATGGGCATCGGATCGGACAAAAATGTTTTTGGCAAGACAGATGGAAAGGATCCCGACATGAACGGAGTGGGTGTAAGTGTAATAATCATGGCTGGTGATCATCATCAGGTGGTGGCTGGTTTCCATGTCCTCCAGGATCAGGTCGACCACATCGGCAACGGCCCGCCTCGTGGCCTGAATATTCGCGGCCGTAGGATCGTTCAGCAGATTTTTGATCATCTCGCCGGAATATTGATGGACCTTGTTCGCCTTCGTCAGAGGAGGAAGCGTCTTGTCGAAAATGGCTTCCCGGAGCCTCTCGGGCACAATCTTTCCTTTCTTTTCTTCCGGCGTCGTTTCAACTGTTCTCGGATCCGCGTCCGAAACATGGCTTTTACTCAAGTTCACCCGGACTTCCGTAAATCCCGCCGCCATTATTTCCCGAATCTGATTTTGAGAAGTCAACCGGAACCGGCTTTTTAAAAAAGGATGATTCGTCCATGAGACGGGCATCAGGATATACATGCCGACTTTCAGTCTGCTTACGGGGATCGTCTTTTCCAATTTATTCCTATCGGTCCATAGAGATACCCGGTCCGCACGCAGACCAAGCCGGCAACCGGATTCACACAGGGTTTTTCAAGGATTGAATTCCTCTTTTTCTTGCCAAAGCCGGTGTTCTTTGCGAATCGCTTTGATCTTTCGACTTCCCATCCGGGCTGTTCTTTGATAGAAATGCCTTATCTTTAATCGGCAAACGGCGAAACGATCTTTAGGAAACGCGTTCGATGAATTTTCTGTTTCTGAACAAAAAACAGCCATGGTGGAGGATGTTCTATGGGAAAAGGGGATCCACGTTCGAAACGGGGTAAAATCTGGCGGGGCACGCACGGGAAAACCCGACCCAAGACCAGACGGTCGGGAAATGCGGCGAATCCCGCAAAAAAATAGCGTTTCAAAAATCCCGTCTTCTCGAGAAAAAAAACGGCATGGCGACCTTGTTTTTCCGGGAATTTCTCCGAAAAGGCAAGATCCCGCCCGTACACACCTGTTCGGGGAAAGAGATTGAACCGGCGAAGGATTCAGGCGGTTGCTCGCAAAGAGTTTTATCATCTGGGCAGGGATTTCCGGAGCCTTTATCTGGCGTTTGCCATTCCGCTCCTCTTGATCCTTTTGTTCGGCTACGCTTTGAGCCTCGATGTAGACCGGATTGCAACGGTCGTCGTCGATCAGGACAGAACCGATCTCAGTCGCGATATCATCCGCCGCCTCGACGCCTCTCCTTACTTTGTGGCCCGCACATACCTGCCGGATGCCAAACAGGCGGGAAAAGCTCTGGACCAGGGCGATGCCGCCCTGGCCGTGATTATTCCGCCGGGATTCGCAGCGGCTCTGCGGCATGACCGCGAAACGCCCATCCAGCTTCTATTGGACGGCAGCGACCCGAATTTCTCCGGCATTGCCCGGGCGTATGTCACGGCTTTTTTTGACGAGTACAATCAGGGCCGGCTTCTGGCGTTCCTCAACCGCCAGGGCAAGGAAAGCCTTGCACAGCCCATCGATGGACGCATCCGCATCTGGTTCAACGAAGACCTGGAAAGCCGCAATTTCATCATTCCCGGGATTATCGCCATCATCATCATGATCGTCGGGGCCATGCTGACATCCTTGGTCATCGCCCGGGAATATGAAAACGGAACGATGGAAACCATCCGGTCCCTGCCCCTTTCGGCGGGAGAATTTCTCCTGGGGAAAGCCATCCCCTATTTTCTAATCGGGATGACGGACGTGCTTATCGCCGTTCTCATGGCCCAGGTCCTGTTCGGAATCGTCATGAAATCGGGGTTCTGGCTCATGATGGCGGCATCCTCCCTGTACCTGGCCGTCGCCCTGAGCCTGGGTCTGATGATCTCGCTCCTGACGAAATCGCAACTCGTCGCCAACCAGGTGGCGTTACTCGTTACCTATCTCCCGTCCCTGCTGCTGTCGAATTTCGTTTTCCCCGTATCGAACATGCCGGCCGTATTGCAGTACCTGACCCGTTTCGTTCCCGCAACCTATTACATCGACATATTAAGCGGAATTTACCTGAAGAATCTCGATCTCATCCAACTCGGATCCTCTTTTCTTGTCCTGGCGGCCATGTTTCTGGCGCTTCTGACCGTCAACTGGTTCCAGTTGAAAAAGGAGGGACTCTGACGTGAAGATCAACCGGATACGGGTACGGGAACTCGTGCGGAAGGAATTCATTCAACTCTTCCGGGACAAAAAGGTGAGACCCATCCTGATTGTCGCACCGATTATCCAGATTCTGATCTTCGGCTACGTTGTGAACTACGATATCCGTGACATCCGGATGGCCCTGCTCGACCAGGCCCAGACCCGTGAAAGCCGCCTCATCGCCGATACCTTTCGCGGCAACGGGATTTTCAGGATCACCCATGTCCTCCGTTATGACCGGGAAATAGAACCCCTCATGATCCGGGGGGATATCGATCTGGCCCTGAAAATCGGGCCGGATCTGAGCGACCGGATCAGAAAAGGAAAAAGCGCCGCCGTCCAGATCATCGTCGACGGAAGCATGAGCAACATGGCCGCCGTCCGTGTCGCCTATACCGCGGCGGTGCTGCAGAATATCAACGGCAGCCTGATCCGGGAACTTCACCCGCGGGATCTCCATTACGATCGAATCGATCCCCGGATCCGGGCGTGGTACAACCCGAACCATGACAGCCAGTATTTTTTCGTCCCCGGCATCGTCGCCGTCATCATCATGGTGATCGCTCTCCTTCTGACGTCCATCGCCATCATCAAGGAAAAGGAAATGGGCACCATGGAGCAGCTTATCGTCACGCCCCTGACGCCGATCGAATTCATTTTGGGAAAATCCATTCCCTATATCCTCATTTCCCTGGGACAGATGATCGTGGTCACGGTCTTTGCCGTTTTGTGGTTCCGGATCCCCATGGAGGGGAGCGCAGCCTGGCTTTTCCTGGCCTCGTGCCTGTTTCTGCTCAGCATGCTGGGAATCGGCCTGTTCATTTCCAGCGTCTCCTCCACCCAGCAGCAGGCCGTGATGACGACCTTTTTCTTTCTCCTGCCTTTCTTCATGCTGAGCGGTTTTGTCTTTCCCATCGCGAATATGCCCGTATTGGCTCAATGGTTGACCTATCTCAACCCCATGAGGTATTTTCTTGTCATCATTCGTGGTATATTTCTAAAAGGTGTGGGGCCCGAGGTCCTGTGGCCCCAGTACCTGGCGCTCACCCTTCTCGGTTTGGCCGTTTTTTCAGGGGCCATCGGATTTTTCAGAAAAAGACTGGATTGAGGCGGCACGGAAAATGTTTCTAAAAATTATCACCGACGAGGATACCGTCCAAAGATGCCGGAAACAGTTTGCCCGGCGGCTCCGGAGTTGCGTAAGTGAAAAGATTCCCGTGAAACTGGGCCATATCGGTGCAAGCAACGCTTCGAAAATTCTGTGGTCGGAGCGCCTCGGAATCTGGATGTCTTTCGGGGATGGAAAGGGTCGGCGCTTCGCCCACGCTTTCGGCACGGGGAAACCGCTTCCGGGTGACGTCCTGTCCGCTACCTGCGAAATCAATTTTCCCGCCGGCGGCATAGACCGGCGGATCGGCGGCGCCTTCGCCCGGGATCGAAAAGGCCAGATTTACGTCGTGCACCGCGGAAAAATCGGCGGTGGACGGCGTGGGATCGGGAAATCGCTCTTCGACGCGCACTACCGGGGTGTTTGGGCCCTCATGGAAGATGGAGAGATGGAAACCGTGGTTGCCGTGATCGGGGTCCTGAAATCAATGCGATTCCCCCGGCAGCTCGCCCATTTCATCCACAAAATCGAACAGGTCAAATCCCTGGTCGGCACCTCCTCGCTTCAAACCGTGCTGTCCTTCGCCGAGATCTCCTTCCGCGAAGAATTAACCGGGGCAAGACCGTGCGATTTCTATCGCGACATGGCGACTTTGTGCGATCAGAGCATTGTCATCCGGGATCTCTTCCAGACGCTGAAAAGCGGGGGTTTCCGGGTTGCCAACGACGCCTTCCGCGACCTGTTCGTCATTGACGATCAGGGCCGGATTGCAACCGTTTTTCATATCAAAACCGATATCCTCCCGGCAAGTCTTCACGACGGCGTCACCCAGTTGCTGCTGCAGAGTTTAAACCTCCCCCGCCGGACCCGACTTATCCTGGTCATCCCGGCTCTCCCTGCAGCGGATCTCCTGGCGCGCCTGGAAAAACGCCACATCGAAACACTGACTTACGCCTGGCATGGAGAAAAAGCCTGCTTCCCGGATCTGGCGGACATCTTTCCCGAAACCCCGCTTTTGATGAACGCGGACAGCAGCGATAAGCGATCAACCCCCGATCCTTCGAGGAAGGACCAACGCCCGTCAGATTCATCTTGATCCGCGGCGGTTCATCCTCTAGGACAAACGAATGGACCCATGGGGAGGATGAGAATGGACAAGCGATATGCCCTGCAGGAAGGTGATGCGCTGGTGATCGTGGACATGCAGAACTGTTTTCTTCCCGGAGGCACACTCGGTATTAACGGCAGCGACCGGATCATACCGCCGGTAAATCGGACGATCGAAGCATTCGCAAAACGCGAATTCCCGATCGCGTTATCCCGGGACTGGCATCCGCCCGGCCACATTTCATTTGCGGAACAAGGCGGTCCCTGGCCGGTTCACGGCGTCGCCGGCACGGTTGACGCGGCCTTCTCTCCCGAATTGATCATTCCCGGCGGTGCCGTTGTCTTCTCCAAGGCAACGGACAAGGACCACGAAGAATACTCCGCTTTCCTCGCAAAAACGGAAAACGGCATGACCCTGCGTTCCTGGCTGGGGGAAAACGCCGTCCAAAGGATCTGGATCGGCGGACTGGCGACGGATTACTGTGTTCTGAACACGGCATTGGACATGCTGCGTGCCGGGTACCGGGTCATGGTTCTCATCGATGCCGTTTTTGCCGTCGATGTAAAAGACGGGGACGGGGAACGGGCCATCGTGGAAATGGCCGCCCGGGGAGCGGAAATGGTCACAACCGGTCAAATCGAGGCATAGGAGCATGGATATCCTGAAAAGTCCCCTTCTGACAGACCTCTACCAGCTGACAATGCTGCAGGGGTATATCGAAGAAGGCCTTCATGAAGAGGCCGTCTTCGAATTTTACGTGCGTCAGATGCCGGAGAATCGCTCCTTCCTGATCGCCGCCGGCCTGGAATCCTGCCTGAGATTTCTGGAAGGCATGCGATTCTCTGAAGAGGAGCTTCAATATCTGAGGCAAACCCGCCGCTTTTCCTCCGCCCTGCTCGATTATCTCCGCGACCTGCGCTTCTCCGGAGATGTCCACGCCCTGCAGGAAGGGACGGTCTTCTTCCCGAACGAACCCCTGGTCCGCGTCACGGCGCCCCTTCCGATTGCCCAGCTTGTGGAAACGCGACTGATCAATATCCTGCACTTCGAAACCCTGATCGCAACCAAAGCCGCCCGCTGCACCCTCGCGGCAAGGGGACGTGCCGCCCTGGTAGACTTCGGGCTGCGCCGCGCTCACGGCGCCGAAGCGGGCCTCCTGGCCGCACGGGCGGCCTATCTGGCCGGATTCAACGGCACGGCAACCGTCGCCGCCGAAGCGCTTTACGGCATACCCATTTTCGGAACCATGGCCCACTCCTACATCGAGGCCCACAACAGCGAAGAGGAGGCTTTTCTGAACTTCGCCGGAGCCAATCCGGACAACGTAACCCTGCTGATCGATACATACGATACGGTCAACGGGGCAAAGACGGCCGCACGCGTTGCGGACATGCTGGCCGTCCGGGGCAAACGTGTCCGGGCCGTCCGGCTTGACAGCGGCAACCTCTGCGAACTATCCCGGGCCGTCCGGTCCATCCTCGATGGAAAAGGGTACCCGGACATTCAGATTTTCGCCAGCGGCAATCTCGACGAGTACGCCATTGAAGATCTGCTTTCCCGCGGAGCGCCCATCGACGGTTTCGGTGTGGGCACCAAACTCGACACCTCCGCCGACGTCCCTTACCTGGAATGCGCCTATAAGCTCATTGAATACGCCGGAGAACCGCGTCTGAAAAAATCAAGCGGCAAAGCGACGTACCCGGGCCGGAAGCAGATCTGCCGCCTGGCGAGCGCCGAACGGATGGTCCAGGATACAATCTGCCTTGAAGTTGAACCGCCGACGGGAACGCCCCTGATCGAAAAAGTCATGGACAAGGGGAGAAGGCTGAAAAATCCGGAAGATCTGAAGACCCTTGCCCGCAACACCCGGGAGCAGATCCGATCCCTTCCCGCCTCGCTCTGTGACCTCGCGGGAACAGGACCTTATCCCGTTCTGATTTCGAAGGCCCTTCTCCATCTGAAAGAGCAAACGGAGCGTCGTCTGGGCTGACACGGCAAGCTGAAACCAATCCTGTGATTCTGAAAGAAATCCGTTTTACGGTCCCCCCTTCCCCCATCTCCATGCAAACCGCCCGGATAAAAAGAGTGGCTTTTTGAGGTGTTTTTTGTTACCCAAAAGTATCGGACTTCCCAGGGAAAACAACCGGATGGAAGAAAGAAAATACTCGCGGCCCGGTCGGCTGTTGCCGGGGGCACGATAAAATACGAATCAACAAGGAGTTTCTATGTTCCAGGAAAAAAATCCCGTTCAATTCAGCGGCGCGTCCAAGTACGTGCTCGATGACGAACTGGCCCAGATCGTCAACATCTCCATGGCCCTCGAAATGCCCCTTCTGTTGAAGGGTGAACCGGGCACGGGGAAAACCATGCTTGCCCATGCCATTGCGGAAAACCTGAAGATGCCGTTACTGATTCTCAACGTCAAATCGAGTATGAAACTGCTCGAGGCGCTTTATCAGTACGACACCCTGACCCGGTTGAACGACAGCCGTTTCGGGGATTCCAAGCGGGACATCAGCAACATCGAGGCCTACATCAAAATGGGCAAGATCGGCCAGGCCTTCACGGCCAACACCAAAACGGTGCTCCTGATCGACGAGATCGACAAGGCCGACACGGACTTTCAGGATGACATGCTGGATGTCCTCGATCAGATGCAGTTCGACATTATTGAAATCGACAAGACGATCCAGGCGAAACACCGCCCCGTCATCATCATCACCTCCAATGCCAAAAAGGACCTGTCGGACCCGTTTTTGGGCCGCTGCAATTTCCATCACATCGCCTTCCCCGATCCGGACATGATGCGCCGTATTCTCGACGTCCATTTCCCGGACCAGAGCTCGGAGGTGCTGAACGCCTGCATCGAAACCTTCTACCGAATGCGGGACATCCGCGGCGTCGAAAAGAAACCGGCGACAAGAGAGTTGATCAACTGGATCCGGGCCCTGAAGGCCGACCCCGACTTCAAACCCAAATCCCTCACCAAGGGAATTCCTTACCTGGGAGTGCTGTTCAAGAAAAGCGGCGACATGAGCATCGTTTCCCAGTCTCTGAACCGCATGAGGTTCTAGGAGTCAGGGCGTGTTTGTGCAATTCTTTTATACCCTCCGGGAACGGGGCATTCCGATCACCCCGACGTCCTTTCTGCGCCTTCATAAGGCCCTCAGATTGGGATTGATCACGTCGATAGAAGATTTTTATACCGCAGCCCGTTCGATTCTCATCAAAAGTGAACGTTACTTCGACCTTTATGACCAGATTTTCGCCCATCATTTCAAGGGCGTCGATCTGAAGGATCCCGAAACGGTCGAACTCAGGGAGGTGGCGCGGGCGCTCCTTGAGGAGTGGCTCAAGCACCCGGCGCAGATTGCGGCGGCACTGGGAGTCGATGAAAAACAGCTGAAAAAAATGACACCCGAAGAGCTTCTCCAGTATTTCATGGACCGCCTCAAGGACCAGACCGGAGAACATCACGGCGGAAACAAATGGATCGGCACGGGAGGCACCTCACCCGTCGGCCACTCGGGTTATCATCCCGGCGGCATGCGGGTCGGGGGAGTATCCCGCAGCAAGTCGGCCATCAAGGTCGCCATGGAAAGGCGTTACCGGGATTACTCGCTGGACGGCCCGATTACGGAAGCCCAGATGGGGGAGGCCCTGAAACGTCTCCGCCGGATGGTCCCTCACGGTCCCAAGGACGTTGTCAACGTGGACAAGACGATCTACGAAACGATGCGCAACGCGGGAGAAGTGGAGATCGTCTTTGACCGGCGCCTGGCGGACCGTCTGAAGATCATCCTCATGATCGACAACGGCGGCTGGTCCATGGATCCCTACATTGACATCGTCCAAACCCTGTTCAACTATGCCCGGTCCCAGTTCAAAGATCTGAAAATCTACTATTTTCACAACTCGATCTATACCCATGTCTGGGCGGATCCATCCCGCCGTTACAAGCCTGAACCGGTGGATGAATTCATCCGCAAGGACCCGGAAACGCGGTTGATCATCGTGGGAGACGCCAGCATGGCCCCGTCGGAACTGATGCATCGCAACGGCGCCATCTACTTCGACCAGCGGGAGGTGGTCCCCAGCATCGACCGGCTGAAATTCCTGGCAGCGGTCTTCCGCCACGCCGTCTGGTTGAACCCGCAGGCGGAAGAGGAATGGCACTACACCTGGACCATCGGCGTGATCGAACAGATTTTTCCCATGTTCGAACTGAGCCTCGATGGCCTGGAAAAAGCGGTTAAACAGCTTATGGCCCGTCATTAATCCATACGCAAAACGTTCAACAACCGTTTATTTAATGATTACGGAGGGACGAACATGAAAAAGATCGTAATCCTGTCGATTGTATCGGTTTTGCTGGCGCTCTGGACGGGAACTCTGGCGGCGGCACCGCCGAAGGTGGGAGGACCACTCTCTGACATCACCCTGTCCGCGCCGAAAGACAGCGGGGATAAAGATTACCTGGGCTGGGGATGGGGCAACTCCTTCAAAATTCCCGAAATCAAGGCTCCGTATGTCCTGATCGAAATTTTCAGCATGTACTGTCCCTATTGCCAAGGTGAGGCGCCCAATGTCAACAAGCTCTACGCGAAAATTCAGGCCAACCCCAAGCTCAAGGACAAAATCAGGCTGATCGGAATCGGCGTCGGCAACACGGCCTTCGAAGTCAATACGTTCAGGACAAGGTACAAGATCCCGTTCCCCCTGTTTCCCGATGCGGATTATGTCATCCACAAACAGGTCGGCGAAGTGAGAACCCCCTATTTCATCGGGGTCAAGATCAACGCCGACGGCACCACCCGGATTCTCTACTCCCAACTCGGGGTTTTGGGTGACGTCGATCAGTTTTTAACCCAATTTATGAGCTTAACCGATTTGAAATAGGAGGCCCCGTTATGAAGAATCATCTCTCCCGGTTTTCGGGTGCAATCGGCCTGGTCATTCTAATCCTGGTCTGGACAGGAAGTGCCTTCGCCCTGTCCGATGCCTATAAGAACAACATCTATTCCCCAGGATTGCTGAAGCCCGTGGACAGCGTCCTCAAGGTCAAGGTCGGCGGCCCGGCACCCGATTTCACCCTGCCGGCCGTCAACGGAAAGCGGGTGTCCCTCAGCCAGTTCCGGGGCAAGAAAAACGTCGTTTTGTCTTTTGTCCCCGCCGCCTGGACACCTGTCTGCTCCGACCAGTGGCCCGGTTACAACATGATCCAGGATATCTTCGACGACCATGATGCCGTTCTTCTGGGAATCACGGTGGATAATATTCCCACCCTTTATTCCTGGACGAACCAGATGGGACAGCTCTGGTTCCCCGTTCTGTCGGATTTCTGGCCTCATGGAAAGGTCGCCCGGACCTACGGCATCCTGAGATCGGACGGCGTTGCGGAACGAGCCCTTTTCGTTATCGACAAAAAGGGAATCATCCGTTACATTGATGTGCATAATATCAACCAGAGGCCGCCTCTCGAAGCCCTGGTGGATGAACTGGATAAGCTCCGCTAGGCCGAACGGCGGGCGTGACTGCATGCTCGAAACCGGATGCGAAGAAGTCTCGCGGGTTTCGATGAGAATAAACATAGGTTCGGGCCGTCATCCGAGCAGGGAGGAGATTTTCCTTTCTCTCTGATTTCGCGCCGGACGATTGGAGGGAATCCCGACGAAATGCATCGGATTCTTTCTCTTTTTTTAATTGTCCCGCTGGGATGGGCTTTCTGCCCGCCCGTTTACGGGGAAAGTTTCCTCACCCATCAGACGGAACATTTTACCCTGACCTATACGGCCCAGGATAAAAGAATCGTTGATCGCCTTCTCCCGGAAATCGAAGAAATCAGGGGAAAAATCATTGCCGACACGGGGAAGGATTTTCGAGGGAAAACGGCCGTTCTCATCGCTCCAACCATCGAATCCTTTCGGAAACTCCAGGCAGGAAACGGAGAAATCCCCCTGTGGGCCGCAGGGGTTGCCTACCCGGAAAGCAACCTGATTATCCTGCGCTCCCCTTTTTCCGTTAAGGCCGGTCATCCTGACCCGGTGGAAATTTTCGCCCATGAACTGACCCACGTCGCCATCGGCCGGGCCCTGCCGGGAAAAAAAGTACCCTTTTGGCTTGGGGAAGGCCTGGCCATGTACGAATCGCGGGAATGGGATTTCTCCCGGACGGCGGTCCTCATCCGGGCAGTCCTGACGGATACCCTGATCCCCCTGTCACGATTGACGACCGATTTCCCTTCTGAAAGGGACCGGGCGGAACTCGCCTATGCGGAAAGTTTCCTGTTCGTCTCTTTTCTCATCAACCACATCGGACGGAATGCCTTTCACCGTTTTATCCTCGATTACAGCGATCACGGCGATTCCGAGGGAGCACTCCGGCGGGCGACGGGCCTTTCATCGCTCGAACTCGAACACGAATGGCTTGCTTACCTTAAATTACGCATCTCCTGGTTTCCGGTCTTAACGAGCGCGACAGCCCTGTGGTTTGTCGCCACGATCATTTTTATCACCGGTTACATGAGAAAGCGAAAACAGGGCCTGGTCACCCTCAGACGCTGGGAGGAGGAAGAAGGTCCTGTCCATGGATCAAAAGAACAGTGAGGTATTATCATGGGATTTAAATGCGGCATCATCGGTCTTCCCAACGTCGGGAAATCAACTATTTTCAACGCCCTGACGGCGGCCTGCGCGGAAGTGGCCAATTACCCCTTCTGTACCATCGAACCGAATATCGGTATGGTCCCCGTTCCGGACAAACGGCTGGACGCCATTGCCCGGTTGATCCAACCGCAGAAAGTCACGCCGACAACCATGGAATTTGTCGACATCGCCGGCCTGGTTCAAGGCGCGAGCCGCGGAGAGGGTCTGGGAAATAAATTTCTCGGCCATATCCGCGAGGTGGACGCCGTGGTTCACATTGTCCGCTGCTTCGAAGACCCCAACGTGGCTCACGTCGACGGTTCCGTCGATCCCATACGGGATATGGATATCGTGCAGATGGAGTTGATCCTTGCCGATCTGGAAACCATCGAAAGAAGGATCGAGAAAACGGACAGGCTCGCCAAAGTCGGCGATAAGACCGCCCGCAAATTCATGGAAGTATACCAGCTCATCCGGGAGGGACTGGGGAAGGGGATTCCGGTCATCCATCTCGAAAAACACGACGATTTCGACGAGGCCGTACAGGATCTGAACCTGATTACAGCCAAGAAGATGCTCATCGTGGCCAATGTCAGTGAAGCAATTCTGAAAGGCAACGGGGAAATCCTGCGGGCCCTGGAGGAAAAGGCCGCCGGGGAAAGTTCCCGGGTCATTTCCATCTGCGGCGACCTGGAAGCGGAAATCGCCGAATTGCCTGCCGATGAGCGGGCCGAATTTCTGAAGGACATGGGACTGCAGGAATCGGGACTGGAGAAGCTCATCCATGCCGGATACGGCCTCCTGGACCTGATCACCTTTTACACAACCGTCGGCACCGAACTACGGGCATGGACCATTCCGCGGGGAACCAAGGCCCCCCAGGCCGCGGGAAAAATTCACACGGACATGGAAAGGGGATTCATCCGGGCGGAAATCGTTCATTACGACGATTTTATCCAACTGGGTGGAATGGCCGCCGCCAGAGAAAGCGGCCGTCTTCATTCCGAAGGGAAAGATTACAGAATCCAGGACGGAGATATCGCCCATATTCGTTTCAATGTCTGACCTGGGGATAACCCGCCGGCCTGTGACCGGCGGGAACTTGAAAATAAAGAAGGTGGATGGCAAAAGGGGGGAACCAGAAAGCCATCCACCTATATAAAACTGAAAAGGATATTGGGGCAAATCCTTTTCAGGTTGACCCGGAAGGGGGGGCGGTGGACGGAAAGGAGAGTTAAGGAACCGTCCACCTGTTATATCCGTTTCATTGAAAAACGCCCGCGATCAATCTCCTTCAATATCGCAATCCTCTCTCAGTCCGGATCGCATCCGGAGCGTTTTTCAGTCTTCTTTGAGGTCATCATGTCCAGGGTTATGATTTACCTTATTATGAGCAATATGAATGCCAACTTCAAAAATTCCTCTTTCAGACCGCCTCGAAATGAAAATAAAAAAACTTTTTGTTCGCACAATATATTAATTTCATACAATATTTTATTTTAACCCGAGGACTGCTTTTCTCCGTTTCAATCCCCGCACATGCCCTGTTCGCATCAGAGATCGCCCCACGATTTGTGCGAATTACGAACATATTCTGCGATTTCCGCCACAAAGAGGCTGCACCAAGGCAACGCAAAGAATGTGCACCTTTCGCACTAAAGTGCGGAGGACGCACGAATTCTGCCTGTCCAGGATTATTGATCCTGTACTCGTTTTTGTTCCCGAATCAATTTATACCGGGAGATGCCGAGGAGCTTCGCCGCCTGGGTCTGGTTGCCCCGCGTTTTGGTCAGGGCCTGGGAGATGATTCTTGATTTGATTTCGTTTGTGATCTTCGTTGTGACCGTATCATAATCGGAGACATCGAGTTCGGAAGGGGAAAACAGCTCGATTTGAGAAATGAGGGGGAAATGAACCCTGCCCCGGTTCTGTCCCGCACTGTCCCTTAATTCCGCCGGCAGATTTTCCGGGGTGATGATGGAATTCGGGTTCTGGAGAATCATAACCCGTTCCATCAGATTCTTCAATTCGCGGACATTGCCGGGCCAAGGGTAGGCAAGCAGAACGGCCTCCGCATCCTTACTGAACCCCCGCACGCGTTTCTGGAATTTTTTATTAAATTCGTCGATGTAGAACCGGGCCAGCAGCAGGGTATCCTCGCCCCGTTCCCTCAGCGAGGGCATCCGGATCGGCACGACGCTGATCCGGTAATACAGATCTTCCCGGAATGTTCCTTCGGACACCATGCGCACCAAATCGCGATTCGTCGAAAAGATAAACCGGATATCGATGGGAATGTTGTCCGTCCCCCCCAGCCTCCGGATGTAACCGTCTTCCAGCATACGCAGAAATTTCGCCTGAAGATGGATACTCATCTCCCCGATTTCATCAAGCAGCAGGGTACCGCCCTTGGCCGCTTCCAGCAGCCCCGCCTTTCTCTTTTTTGCATCCGTAAAAGCTCCGGCTTCGTAACCGAACAATTCACTTTCCAGCAGGGTACCGGGGATGGCCGCACAGTTGATATCGATAAAACGTTTCTCCCGGCGGTTGCTCTGATTGTGGAGCGCGCGGGCAATCAGCTCTTTCCCCGTTCCGCTTTCTCCCTGGATCAGGACGCTGGTATTATGGCCGGCGATTTCCTCGATTACGTGAAACACCTGCAGCATCTTGTCAGACTGGCCGAGGATATTGTGGAAACCCAGGAGAATATTTTCCCTTTCCTTCAGCTCTTCCACTTCCGTCTTGAGAGACTGCGCTTCAAGGGAAAGCATGGAATGCATGATGGCGTTGTCGTAGGATGTCGCCGCATCCTGGGCCAGAATATCCAGAACCTGGATCTGGTCAGGCGAATAGGATCCCGCCTTTTTGGCCAGGAAAAGAACGCCGCGGAATTTGTCCTTGACGTTGAAAGGAACCGCGATCTCGGATAAAAAGCCGGGAAAGAACGGAATCCCCTCCGGAGACGGGTGCTGTCGCGTGATAATGGTTTTGAGTTCCAGAGCTTTCTTGATGACGCTGTTCGCAATCTGCTGTTCGTAGACCCTTTTTTCATCGATGAAGATTTCCTCACCGAACGTAACCAGACTCCGATTGTTTTCCACATCCAGGAAATAAACCATCACCTTGTCGCAATGTGTAATCAGAACCGAACTTTTCGTCAGGATATTCAGGATGTTATTGTCCAGCGAAGGCCGGGCGTTCATCTCCGAAACGGCCTTCTGCAGAATCACCAGTTGCCTGATCTTTTCCGCATTGGCCTCAAAAAGCCGGGCATTATGAATGATAATGCCCATCTGGTTGGCAAAGGTCAGAAACAGGTTGATTTCTTCCTGATAGAATTTTGTCACTTCCTGGCAGGAGGCGGCCATGGTCCCGATGATTTCGTCACCGATTTTAAGCGGTGCGCAGATCATCGAACCGTTGCTGTAAACCTTCGCCAGTCTCCGGTCCATTTCCGTGATCCGATCGTCAGCCGATGCATTTTCAACCGCCATCGGTTCTCCGGATGTGACCACCTTGGCGACAACGCAGTCGTCATTTTTGACATCGATCGCCACGGAAAAAGCCCTTTCCGCCTCTTCCGGGCTGTAATTCTTCACGACCTGGGTTTCGAGATATTGTTTGGATTCATCTAAAAGACGGATATTACCGATGCGGAAACCGAGGGTGTCGGCCACCTCGTCGAGAATTTTTTTGAGAATCTCGTTCAGACTTCTCGGCTCGATAACGAAGGTGCTGATCCGGAAAATGCTCTGCAGGAGTTTATCTTTATCGAGTATGGGAGCCGCCCGGACCGCGTCGTCTCGTCGACTTTCTTCTTCCACCTGGACCCTTTCCTCCTTGATACTTCCCAGAATGCCCCCTTTCACCATCAACCTTTATCATAGGCCAGAAACTGCATGGAAAAAACGGCCCGCCCCTGGGTGGCGGATCGCAGGTCCGTCGAATAACCGAACAGTGATTTCAGGGGAACCCGGCAGCGGATTTCGCTGATGGCCCCTTTCTGCGTTATCGACTGGACCTCCCCATGCCTGGCATTGATATCACTGATCACATCGCCCATGAAGTCGGCAGGCGTGACGATATCAACCATCATAATGGGCTCCAGAAGAACGGGATCGGCCGAATCACAACCGTCCTTGAAGGCCGTCGAAGCGGCAACCTTGTAGCCCATGGGCGTCGATTCCCCTTCCCGGATCGAACCGCCGGCAACCGTCACCCTCACATCCACGACGGGATATCCGCCCACGACACCGCTGGAAGCGGATTCATGAATCCCTCCTTCAACCAGCCCGCGATACTCTTCCGGAATCATCGTTTTATCGACATTCCAGATGATTTCAATACCATGGCCGCGTTCCAGGGGTTCCAGAATCAGCCGCACATGGCCGAAATGCTTCTTGTCTCCCAGTTCCCGTTCGAAACGCCCCTCCACCTCGACCCGCTTCTGGATTGTTTCCCGATAGACCACACGGGGCCGTCCTACGTTCACATGGGTGTTGAATTCCCGGATCAGGCGGTCCAGAACAACCTCCAGATGGAGTTCCCCCATGCCGGAAATAATCGTCTGAGCCGTGTCGTCATCATATTTCACCCGAAGGGTCGGATCTTCCTCAAGTAACTTGGCCAGGGCAACGGTCAGTTTCTCCTGATCCGCCGGGGTTTTCGCTTCGATGGCCTGGCTGATAACCGGTTCATAGAATTCGATTTTCTCCAGGACAATGGGATGTGCTTCATCGCACAAGGTATCCCCCGTCGTGGTCTCCTTTAACCCCATCACGGCGATGATATCGCCCGCCGATGCGCGGTCGATCCGCTCCCGTTTGTTCGCATGCATCTTCAAAATGCGGGAGAGTTTTTCTTTTTTTCTTTTGACGACGTTGTAGACCTCTTCATTGACTTGGAGGAACCCCGCATAAATCCGAACAAAAGTGAGTTTCCGCCCCTCATCCATCATCACCTTGAAGGCCAGGGCGGCCAAGGGTTCCTTTTCACTGCTGAGGCGAAATTCCTCTTCACCCGTCACGGGGTGATGACCTTTGACCGGAGGGACATCCTCCGGCGAAGGCAGATAATGAACGACGGCGTCCAAAACGGGCTGAATACCCTTGTTCCGCAGGGCGGTACCGCACAGGACAGGCACGACCTGAAGGGACAGGGTCGCCTTTCGAATGGCTTCCACAAGTTCTTTCTCCGTCAAATCCTCTCCCTCGAGATACCGGGTCGCAACATCATCGTCCACTTCCGCCAGGGTTTCGATCATCTTTTCCCGGTGCTGTTCCATGTCGTCCCGCAACTCCTCAGGCACATCCGACACATCATAGGACACCCCCAGATTCTGGTCGTTCCAGCGAAAGGCCTTCCGGCAGACCAGATCGATCACCCCGCTAAACCGTTCCTCCATACCCAGGGGAATTTGAACGGCAAGGGGAATGGAATGGAACCGTTCCCTCATCATGTCGATCGTACCCCAGTAGTTGGCACCGACCCGGTCCATCTTGTTGATGAAGGCCAATTTGGGGACAGCGTATTTATCCGCTTGATGCCAGACCGTTTCCGATTGGGGCTCGACGCCGCCAACGGCACAGAACACCACAACGGCGCCGTCCAGAACCCGCAGACTCCGTTCCACCTCCATCGTGAAATCGACATGGCCCGGCGTGTCGATCAGATGGATCTCGTGCTGGTTCCATTCGCAGCTGGTTACGGCGGACATGATGGTGATCCCCCGTTCCTGCTCCTGGGGCATCCAGTCCATCACGGCTTCTCCGTCGTGGACTTCCCCCATCTTGTAGGATTTTCCCGTATAGTAGAGAATTCGCTCGGAAACCGTCGTTTTCCCCGCATCAATGTGGGCGATGATCCCGATGTTCCGGATTTTTGACAGCTTTGATTTGGGAGCCATTCCCTCACCTTTCCAGTCACAGACGATTTCAGATGTTCCTGGACCCCTCGACGATCAGGTCCTTCTCCATGTGAAAGGCCCCCCGTGCACTTACATGCCCTCTGATCGAATCGATCGGTTTGTCTTCGACATAAATTTGAACACGCTGAATGGATGAAATGTTCCGTATCAGGGTGTTGGTCAGGGAAAAGACGGTCGCTATTTCCCCGGTTGTGCCGCCGGGGTGATTTTGTATGAATTCGCGGTTGAAGTTGACATACGCCGTCCGGTCTGAGGCGATCTTCACGTCCTTCACACCGGATTTCGCGGGAAGAGTATTGACGTTGCCCGACTTGCTCCCCTCGATCAGCGCGTTGACCAACCTTTTCGCCTGAGCATCGGGATCTTTTTCCCTCGGAATGTACCGCTTCTCAGGAACCAGGAACAGCTCATTCTTGTCCGAGAAATAGAGGATGACCTCCTGCTTTTCTTTCCGCGCCGCCCCTCCGTCCACGCCGCTTACAGGAGGATAAACCATATTGAAGATGGAAACAAAAAAGAATACCAAAAACGCGAATGCACTCCCTCCGATTGCGATTAAAATGGCAATGCGCTTCCCTTTCCGGATCTTTCTGCTTTTTGTTTCCGCCGACCTGCGTTCTTTTTTCGTCGCCATCGTCCTGAAACCTCTTTCCTGTAAAAACGGAATGTACGTTAGGGTATTTTAACCATGCTGTCAAGCAAAGAAGCGGCAAAAAGCCGCGGATTTCCTTATCCCTTGAGGCATTCCAGGACCGGGGAAACCGTTTTTCCCCGGCTTATTTTTTACCGCGCGGCAGGGATCTGACCTCCTTCATCGACGAAAAAAACAGACCCGATGATGCCCCGTACTTCTCCCCGCACATCGATTTTTCACCCCCATGTCCCGTAAACCATGGGGGTGACATGATCCGGACCGGACAGCAGGACAAATCTAGTTTCCTGGAAACCTTACCCAATCCAAACGCCGCAGGCCGGCCCGCACGGCTTCCTGCAGGGCACGGTCATATTCCTCGCGGGTGATCCGTCTGCCGATGATGGGATCGCCCGCCGCTTTTCCTGCAGGATGATACTGGGCCATGATGTTGACATAGGTTCCGCGGGATATCTTTTCGGCGAGAAAATTCATGATCTCCCGTGTACCCGCAATGCCCCCCGGCATAACCAGATGCCGGACAAGGAGTCCGTGCCGGGCGATGCGGTCCCTGCCGATTATCAGGTCCCCCACCTGGCGATGCATTTCCAGGATTGACTCGCATACCCGTTCCCGGTAATCCGGAGCATGACAGAATCGTTCGGCCCAACGGCTATCCCAAAACTTGAAATCGGGCATATAGATATCCACAATTCCCGACAGAAGCTGCAGGGTTTCCGGGGAATCATATCCCCCCGTATTATAGACGAGGGGCACCGTCAATCCCATTTCTATGGCCGGAACGAGGGCCTCCATGACCTGGGGAACCACGTGAGTCGGGCTGACGAGATTGATATTATGACAACCCCGCCTCTGAAGGGCCACCATCATGGCGGCAAGCCCTTCCCGGTTCACCCTCTCGCCTTCCATGAGATGACTGATCTCGTAGTTCTGACAGAAGGTGCACAGGAGATTGCAGGAACTGAAAAAAATCGTCCCGGAGCCTCCCGTCCCGGAGACTGTGTCGTAATTAAGCGATAGAGGGTTCTTTGACAAAAGAATATTAGAAAAGAGTGGAAGAGCAAAAAGCTTATTGCACGGCCATATTGACATGATAAAGTATCTCCTGCTCAAGGAGGA
>Ga0302246_1000098_pt1 | contig 85782 bp, 78 predicted proteins | sample AAG_UR_Trp_MG_FD_193533 | JGI IMG/M metagenome (GOLD analysis project Ga0302246, IMG submission 193533) | Enriched activated sludge microbial communities from anaerobic digester in WTTP, New Holstein, Wisconsin, United States - AAG_UR_Trp | ecosystem: Engineered > Bioreactor > Anaerobic >... | reverse complement strand
ACCGATACCGGTGAGATACCCTTCTGATTTCTGATATTGCTATGCTTCAGCAGCCGGCTGATTTTCTGTTTGTAAAAGAACTGGTGAATCTGGTTTTCACAGGAAGCGATGTCTGATACAGTCTGGGCCATAGCGTCACCTCGAGTGTTTATTGTGTTTTGTTGGGGAACAAAACCTATATATCACACTTCGCGACGCTATACTATTAATAATATCAATTACTTATAATATTATCGCTCCTGCGAAAGTTGAGTTTTTCAATAATTTAGTATCCCGAAATCCCGAAAATCATGAGAATTTCCCATGAAAACGTTTGACTATTCCATTTTTTCGGATGTACTTACCCCTGGAATTTCAATCGGACAATCCGGATCAACTGCATTCTCCAGCCCACGCACATGAGGAACCGATGAAAAGAATGCATAGTCCCGTTTCTATCAAAGAGCGGGGCTTTTTTGTCCCGGGGAAAGTGAATTGAACGAAGCCGATATATGCCGAACACATGTGACGCCGCTGCTGCAGGCTGCCGGGTGGGATAAAGATCCGCACCGTCTCAATGAACAGGTGACGTTTACGGATGGGCGGATCAGGAAACTTCTGGAGAAGCCGTTATAAAACGAAGAAAGAGCTCGAACCGTTGCATTTTTTGCAACGATTCAAGGGAAATCGATCTTCTATAGAAAAGAAGGTGAAATATTACAATCTGGATGTCATTGCTTCAGTAATCGCATTTTATGCACCAACTGAAAACGAGATTCTTCGCCTGACGGCTCAGAATGACATTACGACACAGTCTCTGACGGGGGAGGGGGTGGGGTTTCACGAGACCATCGGTTACAGCACGCCCTCATAGCGGGGCGGCAGCAGATTCATCCGCGTCTTCCCGTTTTTCATCGAGGATGACCACGGTTCCGGCAAGCTTGTCATGAAATCCCTGTTTTTTCCTGTCGAAGGCGATCCAGATAAAACCGAGATTGAGAGGAAGAGAGGAAACGAAGTAGCCGATCCAGCGGAGAAAAGCCGTGCCGAAAGTCAGGGGTTCCCCGGTTTCGCGGATCACCTTGAGACCGAAGACCATCTTGCCCGGCGTCTTGCCGCAAATGCCGTGGAAATAGGTGAAATACGCCATGCACATGAACAGGTAGAGAAGATTGAAAAGGACGGCAAGACGCAGGAAAACCACCAGCGACGGCCTGCCGGCAGGCCGGATTTCCTGGAGCCCCGAGGCGGCGCCCAGAACGAACATGCCCGCCGTCAAAACAACGGTTGCCAGAATATAGATCACCACGCTATCCAGCGTAAAGGCGAAGAACCGCCTCCAGAATCCGCCGTAGGTATGCGTTGCCACGTATAAAATCCCCCTGACCCGTCAATCGCCGTGAAAAATGCCCTTTTCGTACTGCAGAATGGCCAGAATCGACAGCACGGCCGTTTCCACCTTCAAAATGCGTTTTCCGATACTCACGGAAAGAAATCCCGACTCTTTCGCCCGGAAGACCTCGTCGCCGGAAAATCCCCCCTCGGGACCGACAATGAAAAAGTACCCCGGCGACGGTTCTCCTTCGTCATTCCGGAAAATCCGGCGGATCGTTCTTTCCGGCTCGGCCTCCCAGAAGATGACCTTCACCGCTTTCCCATCCGCCCTGCTCAGCATGTCGCCGTAAGACAGAACGGGCTCCACCATGGGAATGGTCGATCGTCCGCACTGCCTTGCCGCCTCCGCGGCGATCTTCCGCCAGCGCGCCACCTTCCGGTCGGCTCCTTCCGGCGTCAGGCGGACAACGGATCGCGACGAAACGAAGGGGATGAACGTGTCCACTCCCAGTTCGACGGACCGTTGGACGATGAAATCCATCTTGTCGGCCTTGATCAGGGACTGGCAGAGGGTCAGGCCGACCGACGGATCGAGGATCGGGTTTTTCTCCAGGACTTCGACCCAAATCCCCTCCTGCGTTACGTCGTGAACGATCCCGTGATATTCGAACCCCCTGCCGTCTATCAAATCAAGGCGATCGCCCCGGCGCATCCGGAGAACACGCCGGGCATAATGTACATGATCTTCGGCAAGAACCACAACACACCCCGGATTCATTTCCTCCGGATGATAAAACCGCGGCGTCGTCACGGATTTTCCGCCCTTTTTTTCATGACGTAGCAGATCCACTCTTTCTCTGTCAGAGTGCGGAGAAGTTCAATGGGAGACGTGAGGAAGCTTTCCTCGATCATATTCCTGTTCTCGATGATGATGCCCGAAATGACGAGGTAGCCACGGGGGCGAAGGAGCGATACGAGGGTTTGTCTCAGTTTCGTGAGAATTTTTTCCGTCAGGTTGGCGACGATCAGGTCGAAGGCCCCCTCCAGGGCCGCCACATCGCGGCTGCTCGCCTTGACGCGGTCCGCCACGCCGTTGATCTGGATGTTTTCCCGGGCGATGCCGACGGCCTTTTTATCGATGTCCAGGCAGAGGACTTTTTCCGCCCCCAGTTTGGCGCAGGCGATGCCGAGAATCCCCGTCCCCGTTCCCACGTCCAGGACCTCCCATGCCTTGATATCCCGGTCTTTCGAGATGATCTCCTCCAGGGCTTCCAGGCACATCCTCGTCGAGGCGTGCTGCCCCGTTCCGAAAGCCATGCCGGGATCGATCTCGATGACGATGTCGCCGCCCTCGGGGGTGTATCGTTCCCAGGTGGGCTTGATAACGATTTCTCGGCTGACGCGCAGGGGCTTGAAATATTTCTTCCACTGCTCGCCCCAATCCGGGTCCTCGATCGTCTCCTGTTTACAGGCGACCTTCGGAAGCGACGGGAAAAGATCCGCGAGGCCTTCGATATAGCCCTGCAGGCGGGCAATACGGTCCTCCAGGCGAAGATCGAAGGGAAGGTAGACAAAAACGATCTTGTTTCCCCCCAGTTCGGGAAGGCCATTGGCCGCCCAGGGTTCCAGAGTTTCTTCGTAAACCCCCTGCGCACCGATTTCGATCACGAAATTTGAAACGGCGTCCACGAGTTCCTCCGGAACGGACAATTCCAGTTTCATCCATTTCTGTTTCTTCGTCTCCCCCTTCCGATCCGCCATGAACGTTCCTCCCTTTCCGTCCGGCACCGCCCCTCAACCGGCAGCCTGTTTCCGAATATTCTTCATTCCCCGGTTTTTATATCTTTTTTCCCGGCACTTTTCAAGCGGCTTGAATTTTCCGGGGCTTCGTGTTAGCGTTTCCAGCCTGAATGATCGACTTTCCGGTTATTTACCTGATTCTATTTTTAGAACACGCCTTCCGGGGTGAAAAAGGATTTCGGCCTTGAAATATTACCCGGTTTTTCTCGATATCGGCGGAAAGCCGTGCGTCGTCGTTGGCGGCGGCGAAGTGGCTTACCGCAAGGTCCAGCGGCTCCTTCAGTGCGGCGCCCGTGTCCGGGTTATCGCGAAAGGTCTGTCACCCGGGCTGGAAGAATTGAATGGACAGGGCCTGATCACCCATATCGATGCGCATTACGAACCGGAACACATCGATTCCGCATTCCTGGTCATCGGCGCAACGGACAACCGGGAAGTCAACGAACGGATCTTTCGGAACGCCCGGATCCGGAATATCCTCGTGAACATCGTCGACGAGCCGGAACGGTGCGATTTCATCCTGCCGTCGATCGTGGAACGGGGCGATCTGTCCATCGCCATATCCACGGGAGGGAAAAGCCCCGCCCTGGCCAGGCATTTAAGGCAGGAACTGGAGGGAATATTCGGAACGGAATATGAAATCTACCTGAGAATCATGGGCGAGATCAGGGAATTTGTCCTGGCGCGCGGACGATCGTCCGATGAAAACAGGCAGGTCTTCGAATCCCTCGTCCAATCGGACATGCTGAATCAGATCCGCAGGAAAGATTGGAACGCCGTGAAGGCCCTCATTCGGGAAATTCTCCATGAATCGATCGAGGTGACGTTGCCGTAATGGACCGGATTCTTTTCAACATCGCCCTGGCCGGTTATTTCGTCAGCACGACCGGGTACCTGTGCTCCCTCCTGTTCAAGAGAATCTTTCCGGCGAAAATCTCGACCTGGCTGCTGACGTTCGCCTTTTCCGTTCACGGCACCGCGCTGTTCACCCAATATTTTCTGACCGGTCAAAGCCCCGTAAACAGCTGTTACGGCTCGGTATCCTTTTTCGCCTGGGTGATTGCCGGCGCCTACCTGGTCTTCCAGCTCAGAACGAAGACGAGAATCCTCGGCGCCATTGTTTCGCCGGTCACCTTTCTCATGGTTTTCGCGGCCTCTACGCAAATGCCCGGGAGAGGTCTCCTGCCGGAGAACCTCCAGGGTCCCCTCGTGTCGGTTCACGTGATTCTCTCGGTTGCGGGAGAAGCGTTGTTCGCCCTCGTCGCCCTGGCAGGCATGCTGTACCTCCTGCAGGACCGCCAGATCAAAAAACGGCGCCTCCACGCCATGAGCCGGCTGCTGCCGCCGCTGAAGGATCTGGACCGGATCAATCACTACGGTCTTCTTTTCGGCTTCCCTGTCTTGACCTTCGGCCTTTTGGCGGGCTCGGTCTGGGCCGGATCGGCCTGGGGAAGTCACTGGCCATGGGACCCGAAATTGATCTGGGCGCTTCTGGTCTGGATCTGCTACGCTTTCGTTCTTCACCAGAGACTGGCTATCGGCTGGAGCGGGCGTAAAGCAGCGCTCCTTTCCGCCTTTTTTTTCCTGGTTCTCCTTGTTTCCCTGGCGGTGATCTCGTTCAACTTCCCGACCATCCACACGTTTCGTTGACGACATGAAGATCATTCTGCTCGGCCTGAATCATAAAACCGCCCCCTTGGAGATACGTGAAAAACTGTCCTGCGCCGCTCCGGAGGGGACGAGTCCCCTGCGTGAAATCATGCGGATCGACGGAATCCGGGAGGCTTTCTACCTATCCACCTGCAACCGGACCGAGGTCTTTTTCCGCGTCGATGACGCGCCGGAAGAAGCACTCGACCGCCTGAAGACGCTGATTCGGAAACGGGGAAATTTCAGGCCGGAAGAGATGGACCGGCATTTTTACCTGTATTTCGACGAACAGGCCATCCGCCACCTCTTCCGCGTGGCGTCCAGTCTCGATTCCATGGTCATGGGAGAACCGCAGATCCTGGGTCAGGTCAAGGAATCCTACCGTGAAGCCGTCGATAACGATGCCACGGGAATCCTGCTGAACAAGATCCTGCATCACACCTTCCGGGTCGCCAAAAGGGTGCGCACGGAAACGGGGATCGCTTCCCATGCGGTCTCCGTCAGCTATACCGCCGTCGAACTGGCCAAGAAGATCTTCGGAAACCTGGCGGGCAAAACGGTTCTCCTGGTCGGCGCGGGGGAAATGTCGGAGCTGGCCGCCCGGCACCTGATGCAAAACGGCGCCGGCCGGATCCTCGTCGCCAACCGGACCTTCGAGCGCTCGCTGCAGCTGGCGGATCTGTTCAAGGGCGAGGCCATCCGGTTCGACGACGTCGAGCAGCGGCTGCGCGAAGCGGACATCGTCATCTCTTCCACGGGCGCTCCCGGTTACATCATCTCGAAAGACAGGGTGGCAGCGGCCCTGCACCGGCGGAAAAACCGTCTCCTGTTCCTCATCGATATCGCCGTACCCCGGGACATCGATCCGGAAGCGGCCCGTCTGGACAACGTGTATCTTTATAATGTCGACGACCTGCAGGATATCGTCGACGAAAACCGGAACATCCGCCGAAAGGAAGCGGAGAAAGCGGAGGCGATCGTCGAGGAAGAGGTCGGACGCTACCGGGAATGGTACAACACCCTGGAGGTGGTCCCCACGATCGTGTCCCTGAAGGAGAAAACGGCCGGCATCATCCGGGGCGAGTTGGAACGGTCTTCTTCGTGGCTGCAGGACCTCCGGGAAGATGAACGGAATCACGTCGAAATCCTTCTTTCTTCCGTCGTGAACAAGATCCTCCACGACCCCATCGTCGGACTGAAGGAAAAAACCATAGACCGGAACGCGAAGCCCTACATCGCGGCCGTCAAGCACCTATTCAACCTGGAGGACGAGCCATCAAAGAAAAGATCAGAGTAGGAACGCGGGGGAGCCGGCTCGCCCTGACCCAATCCGGCTGGGTGGCCGAACAGATCCGGCACCATTATCCGGGCATTTCGGTGGAACTGGTCGTGATCAAAACCCAGGGCGATATCATGCGGGACGTTTCCCTGGCGAAGATCGGCGGGAAGGGGCTTTTCGTCAAGGAAATCGAGGAAAACCTCCTGCGGGGCGACGTCGACCTGGCCGTGCACAGCATGAAGGACGTTCCCGCAGAGTTGCCCGACGGCCTGGAAATCTCCCTGACACCCAAAAGGGAAGACCCGCGGGACGTTCTGATTTCCCGGGCGGGTATGCGTTTTGAAGACATGCCCCGGGGTTCCCGTATCGGAACGGGTTCGCTCCGCCGGGGAATCCAGATCCGAAACCGGATGGACTGGCTCGAAGTGGTGCCGATCCGGGGAAACCTGGACACTCGGATCCGCAAGGTTTCGGACAACCTGCTGGACGGCGTGATCGTCGCCGCGGCCGGCATGAAACGCATGGGCTGGGAACACCGGATTTCCCATTTCCTACAGGCGGAGGTCATGCTCCCGGCGGCATGCCAGGGAATACTGGGGATCGAAACCAGAAAGCAGGACCCCCTCGTCGCCGATCTCCGGTTCCTCCAGGATGAACAGACACACCTGGAAATGGCCGGAGAAAGAGCTTTTCTCAAGCGGCTGGGCGGCGGATGCCAGATGCCGGTCGCCGTATACGGGCGGATCACCGGCGGGGTCATCCGCATCGACGCCCTCATCGGCACCCTCGACGGCGGAACAATGATCCGTCAGGAAATTTCCGGCCCTTCGGAGGAAGCGGATCAATTGGGCGACACTCTGGCTGCGAATATTCTTTCCCAAGGAGGGAAGAATATTCTCGATGACATCTATGCCACTGAACAATGAAACAAAGCGGCGAGACAAACGGACATCATTTTACATAATACAAGACGGAGAAGGATTGTGAAAAAAGGCAAGGTCTATCTCATCGGCGCGGGTCCCGGAGACCCCGGTCTGATTACCCTGAAGGGCATCCAGTGTCTCAAGAAAGCCGATGTCATCATCTACGATCACCTGGTCAGCGGGGAGATTCTCGCCCATGCAGAAACCACGGTCCGGATGATTTACGCGGGGAAGGAAGGCGGCAGGCATACCCTGACCCAGGAGCAGATCAACCGCTGTCTCGTCGAAGAAGCGGAAAAGGGGCTTACCGTCGCCCGTTTGAAGGGAGGAGACCCCTTTATTTTCGGGCGGGGCGGGGAAGAGGTGGAAATTCTCGCCCACCGGGGAATTCCTTTCGAAATCGTTCCGGGGGTGACGTCCGCCATCGCCGTTCCCGCCTATGCCGGTATTCCCCTGACCCATCGCACCCATTCCTCGACGGTCGCCTTCATCACCGGCCATGAAGATCCGACGAAAGGGGAAAGCCGCATCGACTGGCAGAGCCTGGCCGGCATTGAAACCCTGGTTTTCCTGATGGGGGTCAAAAATCTTCCCGGCATCACGGCGAACCTCATTGCCGCCGGGAAACCGCCCGAAACGCCGGCCGCCCTGATCCGGTGGGGCACGACGGCGGAGCAGGAAACCCTGACCGCGCCGCTTGCGGGCCTGGCGGAGCGGGCCAAAGCGAAAGGCTTCAAGCCCCCCGCGATCCTCGTCGTGGGAAGCGTCGTATCCCTGCAGCCCCTTTTGAACTGGTTCGAAGTCAAACCGCTGTTCGGAAAGGGGATTGTCATCACCCGGCCCGAGGCGCAGGCGGATGAATTCCTCGATCTGCTCCATGCGGAGGGTGCCCGGACGTACCTGTTCCCGACCATCCGCATTTCACCGCCGGACAATTTCCACGACCTCGACCAGGCCATAGAGAAAATCGAAACTTACCACTGGCTGATCTTCACGAGCGCCAATGCGGTCCGGTTCTTCTTCCAGCGCCTCGGCGGATCAAAGAGGGACCTGCGGGATCTCAAGGGGCTCCGGATCGGCGCCATCGGACCCACGACGGCGAAGGAAGTCGAAAGATACGGTATCTCCGTCGATCTGGTTCCGTCAACCTTCACCTCCGAAGGGGTCGTGGAGGCGTTCCGGAATCAGGACTTAAAGGGGAAAAACGTGCTGATCCCCCGGGCGGAAAAGGCGCGGGATGTGCTACCCAGGGGTCTATCCGCCGCCGGGGCCAGGGTCGACTGCGTGACGGCCTACCGGACGGTTTCCTCGGAAAGGAAAAAAGCGGAACTCGACGGCTGGATAAAAGAGGGGCTGGTCGATGTGATCACCTTCACAAGCCCCTCCACGGTGGAAAATTTCATCAAAATCATGGGGCATGACTACCCGCTTCCTCCGGCGGTCAGGATCGCCTGCATCGGCCCCGTCACCGCCGAGGCCGCCCGCAAAGCCGGGATGACCGTGGATATTCTCCAGGAACGCTATACCGTTCCCGCCCTCGTGCAGACCCTGGCCGAATATTTCAGTCCAGCATAACCCGGCCGCGCCTTCCGGTACGGCCGGGTTCATCACCGCGCCAACGACGGCCCCCCTACCCTTCCGCCGTGAACTCCTCCTTGGAGGCACCGCAGATGGGGCAGGTCCAGCTGTCGGGGATCTCCTCGAAGCTCGTCCCCGGCGCAACGCCGTTATCCGGGTCGCCCTTCGCGGGGTCATAGATATAGCCGCAAACGGAACAGACGAAGCGGATTTTATTCTCCACCGGTTGCGATGCTTCTTCCTTCACGTAAGTCGGCGCCGTCTTGGGAGACTTTCCGCCCTTGACTTCGTGGTAGTAAGCGTAAGTCATGGGTTCCCCGTCGGCCAGGACATCCCCGTCAACCACCTCCCCCAGGAAAATGGTGTGGGTTCCGCAATCCATTTCCTTGACAACCTTCGCCTCGATGTAAGACAGGGTCTGCTCCAGGACGATGGGCGCGCCGGTTGTGCCGATTTTGTAATGGATACCCTCGAATTTGTTCACGTCCCGTCCGCATTTAAACCCGAACTGGCCGATCAGGGTCATCGGCGCCGTCCTGGCCAGAACCGACACGGAAAAAACTTTACTCGATTTGATGAATTCGTGCGTGAGATTCAACTTGTTGATGCTGATGGCGATCGTCGGTGGATCGGAAGTCACCTGGAAAGCGGTGTTGGCGATCTGACCGTTGATCCGGTCGCCTGATTTCGAACAGATGATGTACACACCGTAGCCGATTTTCTGAAACGCTTTCGTGTTCATTCTCCTTCTCCTTTGTGTTTTTTAACCCTGCAACCGTCTTCGAAAAAACAGATCATTTTTTAGCATGAACCCTTCCCGTTGGGAAGAGATCGTTCGGTTATCCGGAAATTTTTCGGGATTTGTATTTCTGAATTGCCACGGAATTAGATTCATGATAGGTTTCCCTCTCCCGTAAAAACGGGGAGGGGGTACCGGGACAGGTTAATAAAGCGGGTTTTCAATCTTTTCCACGAATAGGGCAGTCTGAAAGCATCAAACCTGCGTAAAGGGGATTCAACACAAGAAACGGACCGGCCAAGCGTCTTTCGCCGGCAGAATCGGGAGGGAATATGGGTGATTACTGGATAAAAATCGTCGAGGAAGAAGACGAAGATATAAAAAGACATCACTACCTGGTCACGGCCGGTGATGCAGCGGAGGCCAGAAAGGCCGCTCTTTCCTTCATCAGGAATTTCTGCGATGAAGATGATAATCCTGACGCCATCCCCGACGGATTCTCTTTCTGCAACAACGCGATTCAGGTGCGCATCGCCGATATCAAGGAAACGACGAAAGAGGATTTCAAGAATTTCCTGCTGAAGATGCATACCATTCAGAAGTAGGAAGCGCCTCTCATCCCGACGACAAAGACGAGCTTTGTCGCACCCATGGCCCCGGTTCCGGAAGAAAAGAAATGGACGGCATCCGGAGATCGTGCTATAGAGAAGCCGTGAAGGCGGGTGCGTCGGCAATCGGCGTCCATCGTCGGGATGGGGAAAATCCCTTTAACATGATTTCAATTGAACCTTTCTTTTCCACGACTGTCTCCGATCGATCCCCGGGAGTGGGTGTCTATCGGCCATGAGGGTTGTGTTGCTTCCATTGTAAAAAGATCGTTAAATCTCTGAAACGGATATTCTTGAGTCGGCAAACTTGTTCCGGACCTTTCCGGTCCCCGGAAACCTGGAAATGCGCTTTACGAAAAAATAAGTTCCTGAAAAAATATCAGAGGAGGTTATTGCAGTGAGCGAATTTGGAACGAATTATCCGTTGCACATCGAATCCAGGTCTTGCGGCTTATTCGTGGTCGGTGAAGGGGATTGCTTCAAGGTCTCTTCCATGGATGAGGCAAAGAAACTGATTGAAAAATTGAAAGCGGAAAAACAGGCGGTGGAAAAGAAATCTTGACCCGAACGACACGTCGCCGGGGCACACCCCATGTCTGTTCAAGGAGGTGTTGACCCGTCGCCCCTGGCCGCGTCGACAAAGGCGCGTACCCTTCCGGGATCTTTCTTTCCGGAGGGATTCTCCACGCCGCTGATCACATCGACTCCGTAAGGATGGACGGCGGCAATCGCCCGGCCGACATTGCCGGCATTCAATCCTCCGGCAAGAACGACCGGCAGGCGCACACCGTCGCGGATTTTACGCGCAACCCTCCAGTCGATGCACAAACCCGTTCCCGCCGGGCGGCTCCCGCTGACCGAATCCAGCACCAGGGCATCCACCCCCGTTTCCTCGATCCGTCTTGCCGCGTCAAGAGGATCCTCACAAACGGTCCGGCACGTCCCCGTCTCAACGGAAAAACGCACCGCCTTGATGACCTGTGCCCCACAGGACCGGATTGCGGCAACCAAATCCGCCGTCACGGAAAGCGGCTCGTTCCCGTGAAGCTGAACGGCATGAGGTTTGAGAAATTCCGCCAGAGCCACAACCGCCTGCGGATCATCGCCGACCACGATCACCCTCGAAACGAAAGGGGGCACCCGGCTCATCAGTTCCCGGGCCTTCCGCCTGTCGATATTCCATGGCACATCCGCGGGATATTCGACAACAAAACCAAGAGCATGAACGCCTGCCCGGACGCAGACACGGATGTCTTCCTCACGGGTCAAGCCGCATATCTTGATGCGCGTCATACGGGCCACCCCACGCCGATCAATTCCGACAGAAAGCCGGCCATGCATTCCGACTTCAAAACCGCCGTCCCGATCAGGACTGCATCGGCGCCGCTTCTGCCGACACGCCGAACTTCTCCGGCGTGATGGATCGAACTTTCGCTGATAAGCGGCCGATCCCTTCTACAGGCGGCGGCAAGCGTCTCCGTCCTGTCCACATTGCCGTCGTCTGTTTCGTAGATCGTAATGTCGCGGTTGTTGATCCCCATCAAATCGAATTCGAGACACGCCATCTTCCCCATTTCCTCGATCGTGTGCACCTCCACCAGGGTTTCCAGGCCCTGACTCCGGGCTTCGTCGACCAGGCAAATCAGTTGTTCCGTCCCGAGCATGGCGGCGATCAGCAGGACCGCCGAGGCCCCGCAATCGGCCGATTCCCGAATCTGCCGCGCCGAGGTGATGAAATCTTTATGAAGCACCGGGACATCAACGGCGGCGGCGATGGCGCGCAGCAGATCCATATGCCCGCCGAAATGCTCGGGCTCCGTAACAACGCTGATTCCCGCAACGGGAAGACGCGCCATTTCTTTCGCCAGCCGGACGGGATCACGCCCGCGCAGAAGGTCGCCTTCCTTGTCGGAGCGCACCTTGATCTCGGAAATCACCGGAAACCGTCCTTCTCCCTGTCTCCGTTTTATGGATGCGGTCAGGGACCGTCTCCCTTCCCGCTTCGAAAGAACTTTATTTCCTTCCATAGAGGCAACATCCCTCTCCCCCGACGGCGATCCGGGGGAAAATCGAATTGAAAACAATTGCGGTACCGCACCATCCGGATCAGGCAGCATGCGATTTCTCCACCAGTTCCTGGAGCTTGCGCGCTGCCGCCCCCGAATCGATGAGGGACCGGGACATTTCGATGCCGTCCTTGATGGTCGGCGCCTTGCCGCTGACATAAAGCGTGGCAGCGTTGTTCAAAACGAGGAAATCCCTGCGGGGACCGCGTTCCGCGCCGGAAAAGAGATCCCGTATGACCTGGGCGTTGAAAGCGGGCGGACCTCCGGCGATATCCTTCAGGGTGCAGCGTTTCAAACCGAAATCCTCGGGTGTGACGTCATAATAACGGATCTGTTTCTGTTTGATCTCGGCCAGAGAGGTTTTCCCGGTCAGGGACATTTCATCCAGGCCGTCCATGCCGTGCGCCACAATAACGTGGTTGAAGTCCATCTCCGCCACCACGTTGGCCATCATGTTGACCAGTTCCGGCTTGTAAACCCCGATCATGTGATTCCTGGCCCCCGCCGGATTGATGAGCGGACCGATGATCGTGAAGAAAATCGTCTTGATGCCCAGCTGGTTTTCGGGCCCGAAGACCTTGAGCATCACCGGATGAAAATTCGGAGCGTAGATGAAACTGATACCGATGCTTTCAATCAGGCGGGCGGCCTGCTCCGGCGTCTGGTCGATCCTGATCCCCAGCGCTTCCAGAACGTCGGCGCTGCCTGAAGGAGACGAAATGGACCGGCTGCCGTGTTTGGCCACGGGGACACCGGCCGATGCCGTCAGGATCGCATTGGCCGTACTGACATTGAACGTCGTCAGACCGCCGCCGGTTCCGCAGGTATCCGTCAGCTCCGATCCCACGGAAACTTTCACGGGAATGCAGTTCTTGCGCATGGCCTCGGCGATATAGGCCACCTCCTTGATACTCGGCCCTTTGCTGAGGAGACCGACGAGAAAACCGGCAATCTGCACGTCGGACAGCTGCCCGGCATGGATCGCGTCGATCACATCGTTGATTTCGCTTCGGTCCAGATTGAAATTCTCCGTGAGTTTGGAAAGAATCGGCCGGATCGTGTTCTTCCCGTTCTCGGCCGTTTCAGCCGCTTCCTGCTCCGAAGGCGGGACGATTAACGCCGCAGGAGCGCCCTCATCAAGCTCACGGAACTTGTACGTTTTGAAGGCCATCATCGTCCTGGTCGACAGAACGCCTTCCATGTTCTGCATTTTCTCCGTAACGATTTCGGACAAATACTCATATTCCCTCACCTGAATCTTGGCCAGCAGATCGTGTTCCCCGGTAACCGAATACACCTCCACCACCTCGTCAATGGCCCCCAGTTGCGTGGCGAGCCCCGGAATCATCCCTCTTTTGACTTTGAATAGAACCAGCGCCGTAATCATGGTTTTTCTCTCTTTCCTTTCCGCAGCTGATTTTGTTCATTATTTTTCTGCATGGAACACATTGCCGCCTTATATTTCCGCACTTCTTCCCCCAATCGTTTCGCCAGATCCGGGTTGTCCAGATTCCCTTCGATGATCCGTTCGAAGGCGCTGCCGATCACGACCCCGTCCACATGCGGCGACAGAAGACCGGCGTCGACAGGATCACTGATACCGAAACCGACGCAGATTGGAATGTCCGTAAGGCTGCGCAGACGGGCCACATGATAACGAACGTCCCTGACGTCCAGACCGGAACTGCCCGTCACGCCGGTTTTCGAAACCAGGTAGATGAAACCGGAGGCCCGATCGGCAATTTCTTTCATCCGGTCTCCGGTTGTGGTCGGCGCCACGAGGTGGATCAGGTAAAACTCACTTCCACCGCTCCAGCAATCCGTCAGTTCACGGGATTCCTCGGGCGGCAGATCCACGACGAGGACTCCGTCCGCCCCGGCAGCGACGGCGTCCCGGAAGAAGGATTCCGGACCGTATACAAAAATCGGATTGTAGTAGCTGAACAAGATGATCGGGATATCGGTCATTTTGTTTCTGATTTTTCCCGTGATTTCCAGCACCCTGGACAGATTGACCCCTTTCGATAAGGCGCGTGCAGAAGCCCGCTGGATGACCGGCCCGTCGGCGGTCGGATCCGAGAATGGAATACCCAGTTCCAGGACATCAATACCGGCACGGCACATGGCTTCGAGGATTTCGAGGGATACGGATGGGTCCGGATCGCCCGCCGAGATGAAACCGATCAGAGCCTTCTCCTTTTTCTTCTTCATTTCTGCAAACCGCTTATCTATTCTGTTCATGGATGAACGGCTCCTTTCCTCTCTTCATACCTGGAAACAATTCCCAGGTCCTTGTCACCCCGCCCGGACAGGTTTACCACTACGACGGCGTCCCGGGGCAATTCGGGAGCCGATTTCAGGCAATGGGCCAACGCATGGGAACTCTCCAGGGCCGGAATGATTCCTTCCGTCCGGCATAGGACATGAAAAGCCTCGATGGCCTCGTCATCGTTCACGGAAACATAGCGCGCCCGTCCTATGTCCTTCAGAAAGGCATGCTCGGGACCGACTCCCGGATAATCCAAGCCGGCCGAGATGGAATGGGCCTCCTGAATCTGGCCGCCCCGATCCTGAAGGACATAGGATTTGGCTCCGTGGAGAACTCCCAATGAACCTTCGGCCAGGGTGGCGGCATGCTTCCCCGAGGCAATGCCTTCTCCCGCCGCTTCAACCCCCACCAATTCCACCGGCGTGTTCAGAAAGGGATAAAAAAGGCCCATCGCGTTGCTCCCGCCTCCCACGCATGCCACCAGCACATCCGGCAGGCGTCCGAGAGATGCCTGCACCTGTAATTTCACCTCTTCGCCGATGATCTTCTGAAAATCCCTCACCATCATGGGATAGGGATGAGGCCCGGCTACGGAGCCGATCACGTAATGGGTATCCGTCACCACTCCCACCCAATGGCGTATGGCCTCGTTCATGGCATCTTTCAGGGTTCCGGTACCGGAGTTGACCGGAACGACCTCCGCTCCCAAGAGCTTCATGCGCTGCACATTGGGCGCCTGCCGCCGCATGTCCTCGATGCCCATGAAGATCCGGCATTCCATGCCGAAAAGGGCCGCCGCCGTGGCTGTGGCGACTCCGTGCTGGCCTGCGCCGGTTTCGGCGATGAGTTTTGACTTCCCCATCCACTGCGCGAGCAGCGCCTGCCCCAACGTGTTGTTGATCTTGTGGGCCCCCGTATGGGCCAGGTCTTCGCGTTTCAGATAAACCTGGGCCCCTCCCAGATCCGCGCTCAACCGCCGTGCATGATAAAGGGGCGTCGGCCGGCCGACATAGTCGCCCAGAAGTTTCCCCAGTTCTTCCCGGAAAGCGGTTTTTACGGAAATCTCACGGTACGCCGCTTCCAGCTGCAGCAGGGCCGGCATAAGCGTTTCCGCCACGTAGCGGCCCCCGTGGGGACCGAAATGACCGGCCCTGTCCGGCATGGTTCCGCCGCAAGCCATCGATGACGTTTTCACCCGGTTGGTTCCTGGTTGCATGATGAATTCTCCTTTACATCTACATCTCGAAATCGTTTTTATCGGATCGCACTTGACTGCGGCGGCCTGAAAGAGACCGGTTGCACAAAAAAAGGGACCCTGGATTTCTCCACGTCCCTTTCACGTATAACAAAAAGGACCGTGGGCAGCGATTCTGCCGACGATCCTCTGATTTCCTCTATTCAATGGTGCTCAATCAGCCAAGGGAATTCGTGCCGGCAGATCCGCGAATGGGGTTCCACCACCACCGATTTTGACGTTCTTTCCTGCCATGAAGAAGGTTATTCACTGTTTCTACGATCCGCTTTCCCTTTCAAAATTTAAGTTACTATAAACAGAAACAAAAGACTTCTGTCAAGTTATTTTTCTCTTTCGGCAGAAAAAAGCTTGACAAGCGTTATGTAAGCTTATATATAGCGCATGCAATAAAAAGGTGCGTTTCTTCAATAAACACCGGACGGGAGTTTTTAAATGGGGATAAGAAAAACGGAATTATTAAATGAAATCATCAGGATGACTTTGAATGGAAAGAGCCGCAAGGAAATTTCGAAGGAATGTGGTATTTCGCCGCAGTACGTCGGCAGACTGATCAAGGAGCACGAACGAAACCGGATCCATCCTCCCGAATGTAACTACGGATTGTCCACCAGGATACTGAATTGTCTGAAGCGAAACCATATCCCCGTCGATCCCCCTGCGATTGCCGACAGTATCGGACTGTTGCTTCGCATGAGGGGAATCGGCAAACGTTCCCTGGATGAAATCGGGGGTATGCTTATGGATCACAATGTCATTGGCAACATCGATGACTGGATCGAGGAGGGAAAAAGACAATTGCACTATCAGTATCGAAACAAATTCGCCACGTTGTCTTATAACAAGCTGCAACAGGTACGCATATCAGGCAATAATTTGTGGTGACGAATAAATGAGGAGAAGGATAGAACATGCCTTGTTGCCCGGTTAAGCGCGGGTTTGCCGGGGAAGGCCGCCCATAACCTTTATCGGTTCAATACGGTCGGATACCACGATGGTCATTGTAATTTGAGCAGGCCGCTGTAAAGGAAACAGCAGGCGAAAATCAAAAGAAAGGAGGCACATCCCCCAATCAAGCCCCGGTAGAGGGTGTTGCTCAAAAATCGTCTGCCCCTCGATACACTGTAGGAGATAAAGCTATACCAGATGAAATCCGCCAGAATGTGCCCGGCAAAGAATGAGATGATCCCGGCCGCTCCCAATTTGGCGGAGCTCATGATGTAACCGAGTCCGATCGACGCCCACCAGATTGTCCAATACGGGTTTACGAGGCTGAGGATGATTCCGGAAAGAATCAGATTCCGGGGTTTTCCCGGCGAAGCATCCAGGTCCAGGTAGAGATTCGGCAGGCTCCTGAACATGGAAACGGCCATCCAGATCAGGATTCCTCCTCCCGCCAGGGAAATGGAAATAAACACGGCGTCCTGCTTCAGAATAGGCGCCAGGCCCAGCAATAAAGCGATGACAAGCCCAAGCTCAAGAATACCGTGCCCCAGGATCATCAACGGACCGGTAACCGCACCACGGCGGGGGCTCTCGCTCACCGTCACGGTCAGAAGCGGACCGGGCATCAGGGCGCCTGACAGGGCGATCAGGAAGGAAGAGGCGAATATCGCGACAAGCGTAAGGGTCATCGGAATAAATCACCCCATATGAAACTCAGCAGATACCCGGAAAAAAGCGGCGCCATACCGGATTTCACCGGGAAAATACCCGGTTCACCATGATCCCCGATAGTGGAAATCGAAGGTGACACGCACGGGAAGCGCCAGCTTCACCGCTTCCTTTTCAATCTCTTTCTGTTCCTTGGCACTATGGACCACGCCTCTGAGAACGATAGCGTTCCCCTCGACATCGGCTTCCAGAGTCGGGATCAGGAACTCGGGGTTGGTGGCGATTCCCGCCTTGATCCGAGCGGCCACCGCTCGCAGGTGAAGCAGACGCTTCGCCTCTTCCGTATTCAATTTCTCCTTTTCAACAAGGGCCGTTTTAATGGCCTCGACAACGTCCCCGGGGGATGTCTCGCTGGTGTCGAATTTCAACTCGAAGACGTCCGGATCATTCCAGTCCTCGCCGTAGATACGATTCAGCGCGCCATGAATCGCCCGATCGGCCTCTTTGACAATGAGGCGCGCCATTTTACCGGTGACGTCCTCTTTTTTCATGACTTCCTGAACCCGGTATTCGACGGGTGCCGTGATGCGTACCCGCAGCGCATGAGGGATACCCTTCAGCAATGCACTGGCCCCCCTGGCCATGATCACTTTATTGTCCTGCTCCGCGTAATTCATGATAATACTCTGCGCCAGAGTCATGAAACCCATGAAGGACCAGTCATGACGTTCCCATATATTCGGATATTCGTCGCCGTATTCCGAGCTGAAGCGCTCCCACACTCCCCCCGTTCTTTTGGCTTCGTCCAGGATTTTTCTTAGAGGAACATACTCATATCCCAGCAAACGTGCGATCGAGCGGCCGATTTCGTTCCCGCCGCTGCCGTATGACTTGGTTATCGCCAAAATTGCCATATCCCCTCCCAATATCGAATCGGTCAAATACCGTAAGGAATGGACTTTCCTGTTGAGCGGTTGATTATTAAAAGAAAATCTTCCTTATGTCACGTTTTTTTCACGACTGTTGTTCGCTATCCGCGTCATCCGGGGTTTCCCGTGCTTCCCGGCGGTGGAAATCGAAGGTGACGGGGACACCGGACGCAAGTTTCGCAGCTTCTTTTTCAATTTCATTTTGTTCCCCGATGCTGTGAACCAGGCCTCTTAAGGTAAGGGCGTTTTTTTCGACATCGACTTCCAAAGTCGGGATCAGGAACCCGGGATTGGTGGCAATGCCCGCCTTGACAGCCGCTGCCACGGCGTGCAGGTGAAGCAGACGTTTCGCTTCTTCCGTGTTCAGTTTTTCCTTTTCGCCGAGGGCATTTTCAATGGCTTCGGCAACGGCGGCAATAGACATTTCACTGGTATCGAATTTCAAATCGAAGGCGTCCGGATCATTCCAGTCCTCACCGTAGATACGGCTCATCGTGCCGTGAATCGCCCGGTCAGCTTCTTTGACAATGAGACGCGCCGTTTCAAGAGGAATGTCCTCCTTCCTCATGACTTCCTGCACCCGGTATTCGACGGGCGCCGTAATGCGAACCCGCAGGGCATGAGGAATGTCCCTTAACAAGGCGCTGGCGCCCCTGGCCATGATCACTTTATTGTCCTGCTCCGCGTAATTCATGATGACGCTCTGTGCGAGAGTCATGAAACCCGTGAAAGACCACCATATGTCCGGATAGGTCGCTTCACCTCCGCATTCCGAACTGCAGCGCTCCCATGCTCCCCCCGCTTTCCTGGTTTCTTTCAGAATTTTTCTCAGGGAGACATATTCATATCCCAACAAACGTGCGACCGAACGGCCTATTTCATTCCCGCCACTGCCATATGACTTGGTTATCGCCAAAATCGCCATACTCCCTCCAATGATTAAACGGTTCAACTCAGTGAAAATGGAAATCTCTATGAACGACTGTTTTTGATGCTCTTTGTGGAAAAACTTCTTTCTTCCCGGAATTCTTCCCGGATTCTGTTTCAACGTATCTTTTTATCTTGATCGGAGCTCAAGAGGGAAGTCAATATGCTGACAGGAGTATCTTTGATCGGTGTATAAAACAAGACAATTTATTATTACTCCGGCAAGCAAACATGGCAAACACCATGCCGGAGCAGGAGGCTGTGTCGCAACGTCATTCTGAGGTGTCAGCCGAAGAATCTCTTCCTTTTAACAGACCGTGACGATTCGATTCTTCGCGGAGTCGATCCTTGAGCGAAGCGAGGGATTCAGAATGATCTCGAATGGAAATCGAGTATTGCGCGACACCGTCTCCAGATCCGGCATCTATCCATATCCACCACTGATTCCGGTTTCTGCTTACCCTTTTTACCTTTTAAACCCAACCTGCCATTCATATAAAGTTCCCGAAAACAGGTTGGATTCCAGGGCCGGATCATGACCCATAATTTCCGATGCATCCCCGGCAGTTTCCGTTTCCAGGACTACAATGCCGTCTTTCATACCCGCAAAGGGACCGGCCATGAATAATTTCTTGTCCTCGTAAAGCTGCTTGAGATATCGGACATGATTTTTGAATATCGTTTTTATTTCCGCTTCATCCATCTGCGAATCCGCTGCCGCATTGTACTTATAAGAAACGACAAAATACATGATATGGCCCTCTTTTCACAATATGATTGGTATGATTCCGTTTGAACAAACGCTAATCTACGTTTGGTTACCCTTTTCAGCAGCATAATTTAATCTTCGTTTTCTACAATCCGTACTTTTACGCATTTCGCCATCCGTATTTTTACCTGCCGCCATTTTTGACTTTCGATCCCGTCATAGAAGGAAACGTTCAGGTCCTGCCTGCCGCTTTTGGGTATTTCTACCTATGCCCAAACGAGTACTTGTAAGGATTGTCCGTTCCTCCCGGATCATTTAGAAAAAACAATCCTTATTCGGTTTTTTGCGCCCTGCAGAGGGAAATAAAAAAAGGGAGTCCATTATGCTGCACATCGACTGGGGTTCCATCTTTCAGTTCAACTTGAATTTCGCGTTTTTCCTGGCCATGATGAACATCATCTTCATCAATCTGATCCTGTCGGGAGACAACGCGGTGCTGATCGCCATGGCAGTCAGAAACCTTCCTAAAAATCAAAGAAAAAAGGGCATGATTCTGGGAACGGGTGCAGCAGTCCTTTTGCGGATCGTTCTGACCTTTTTCGTCGCCCTGCTCCTCAAAGTCAGCTTTCTCAAGCTGATCGGAGGGCTTCTGATATTCTGGATTGCCATCAAGCTGTTTACCGATGCGGAGGAAGACGAGGGACTAAAACAGCCGACGACTCTAATGAAGGCCATCCAGATTATCCTGGTCGCGGATTTAACGATGTCTCTGGACAATGTCCTGGCCGTTGCCGGCGCCGCCGGGGACCATGTTATCCTCCTTGTATTCGGTCTTTTAATCAGCATTCCCATGGTCATCTTCACGGCCCAGCTGCTGTCCACCATGATGGATCGTTACCCGGTCATTATCATTATCGGCGCGGCGATTTTGGGCAGGGTGTCGGCGGAAATGATTCTAACCGACCCCGCCGTGGCAAGCTGGTTCCATCCTTCAGCCGTGGTCGAATATTTCATTCAGGGATTGTTCATGCTGAGTGTCGTCCTGATCGGGAAGTACCTTTTGAAGCTGAGGGCCACCAAGAAAAAAAGCACGCTGCCGAATGAGGTTGCAAAGCTCAAGAAGGCGGCCGACTCGGGGATAAGACCTCATCCCTGATCCGTATATTCCAGCGGCAGGAAAATAAAAAGGGGTGACGGCATCCGCCGGGCACCCCCTTTTTATGGTAAGTATTACTACTTACGCACGAAAACGTAGTTATGCGCATTGACGATCAAAAGCAGACAAAGTATAAGTTACTTCAACGTATTGAATTTTCGCAAAAACCAACGCGGGTTGTTCCCGATGTTGGAATACAAGTTTTCCAGGCTAAAAACAATCGGAGGAAATCTAAAACCTGGTCGTCGTATGTGACCATAGGGAGGAGAGTATGAAACTGAAGGATAAGGTGGCGATTGTCACAGGGGGAGGAAAAGGGATCGGCCGGGCCATTGCCCTGCGCCTTGCACGGGATGGGGCACGGATTGCGATTTTGGATATCGATCCGGCAAGCGCACAGGCCGTCGCAGAGGAAGTCAACCGCCTCGGATCCCGGGGGATCGGCATAAAGGCCGATCTGTCGCGGTACGCGGAAACGAAGCAGGCGGTGGACGAGGCTTATGCGGAATTCGGACGGATCGATATCCTGGTAAACAATGCCGGTATCGACCAGCCCAAACCTTTTCTGGAGACGGACGATGCTTTTTGGGATCGCTTTATCGCCGTGAATTATAAAAGTTATCTCAATGCATGCCATGCCTGCATTCCCTACCTGATGAAAAACGGCCAGGGAAGCATCATCAGCATGGGATCGGATGCCGGCCGTGTCGGCACCGCCGGGGAATTGATCTACGGCGGGACGAAAGCCGCCATCATGGGTTCGAGCAAGGCATTGGCACGGGAACTCGCCCGGTTCCAGATCACCGTCAACTGCATCAGTCCCGGTCCCGTCGATACGGATATCTGGAGAAGTCTCGCGGCGGATGAAAAAGGAAAGAAAATTGCCGAAGGTGTGGTCCGCGCGATTCCCCTGCGCAGGATAGGATCGCCGGAAGATGTCGCAGGCGCCGTCGCGTTCTTTGCCGGTGACGATGCGCGTTATATCACCGGCCAGGTCCTCAGCGTGGACGGCGGACTGACAATGATCGGTTAATCAGGAAATAATAAGAGCATAACAAATAAATTGGGAGGCACATCATGGATTTTTCATTACCGGATTATGTTTTGGAACGAAAGCAAAAAGCAAGGGAATATGTTGAAAATGTCCTCAATCCCATTTCACCTGAAATGGAAGAGAAGGAAATGCTGACCGACGCAGTCCTGGATGCACTGAAGAAAACGGACTTTTACGGCTTGACCATCCCCAAGGAGTACGGCGGCCAGGGTTGGCCCATGATCGACTGGTTCCCGGTCGAAGAAGAATGGGCAAAGGCCTATTCCATGATTCGTATGCTCGCCCATTGCATGAACGGCATATTCTGGCGTCCTCTGTATATCTTCGGAAACGAGGAACAGAAGAAGAAATACCTGCCCAAGCTTGCCACCGGAGAAATTTTTGCAGCGAACTGCCTCACGGAGCCGGAAACGGGGACGGGGAAAAACATCGTCACCACCGCCAAGCGTGAAGGGAATGAATATGTCATCAACGGCCGGAAATGGCTCATTTCCTTCCCCTGGTCCCAGTTGCTCTACGTCTTCGCGGCCACGCCGGACGGCATTACCGGATTCCTGGTGGATAAGGGAACGCCGGGGTTGAAGGTCGTTGCGATGCCCCCCATGATGGGAACCCTCGGGGTGCGCCACGGAGAGGTCCTCTTCGAAAACATGCGGGTGCCCGTGGACAACGTCATCGGTAAAGTCGGACAGGGGCTGGAAGTCGCCTACAGCGCCCTTAACCTGAGCCGCGCCTCCATCGCCACCTGCTGCGTGGGAAACGGAGACAAGCTGCTTGAACTTTCCATCGCCTACGCCAAGAAGAGACAGACCTTCGGGAAACCCATCGCCTCGCGGCAGGCCATTCAATGGATGCTGGCGGAAATGGGAACGCAGATCAAGGCGGCGCGCCTGATGGCCTACGAAGCGGCATGGAGATGCGATAACGGTTTACCCTTCGACAAGGAAGCTTCCATGGCGAAAGTGACGGCCGAGGAGATGATTGTGGACGTAGCGGAGAAAGCCCTTCGCATCCATGGCGGCGTAGGCTACACGAAGACCTACCCCATTGAGCGGATTTTCCGGGATGTCCGTTCTTTCCACTTCGAGGAAGGGACGACCGAAATCCAGAAGCTGATCATTTCCCGCAATCTGCTGGAAGAATAAAACAGAAGACCCTTCTCCTGTGTAATAAAAAAGCTCCAATCCAGAAATGGATGGAGCTTTTTTTATATGGGTGAGAACGAACCCGAATTGAATTGAAGAAGGACACAGCCCCTGCTACAGGACGGCCTCCCCCCCCGCCTCCGCCAGAAATTCTTCGGCGGTCCGGACCCTCAGCGTCGGGTATGTCGGAAAGCGTGAAAACGCGGCAACAACGGCGTCGTGCGTCTCGCGGCTCCGGGAAGCGCAGCAATCCGAAATCAGGACGGAATTAAAATCGTTCGCCAGGCCGTCCAGGACCGTGCTCAACACACAGACCTCCGTCGTCAGTCCGGTTACGGCAATCGTATCGATCCTCAGCGTCCGGAGCGTCATATCCAGATCGGTTTTGAAGAACGCGCTGAACCTTCTTTTCGGAAGGACGATATCGCTCTCCAGAACCGGCAGTTCATCGATCACTTCCGCACCGCGCGTCCCGCGGATGGCGGTGTGCTTCATCTTCCCCCGGAAAAGGAAATCCTCCCGCAGATAGCTGTCATTGGCATACACGATCAGCCCGCCCAGTTTTCTCGCCTCTCCGGCCAGATTCCGGATACCCGGGATGATGTCGCGGAAATCCTTCATGAAACGGTGCGTGGAGGGGCTATCGTAGGTATCTTTCAGCATGTCCACCACAATAACGGCAAATTTCATGGTTATTTTTCCCGATCTTTTTCTTGTTGAGACAGATTCTAATATTTCCCTTCGATCACCTCGGCCAGAACGCCGCCGGTGGATTTCGGATGAATAAAACCGAAGTGCCGGTTGAGCTCCTTGGACAGGCGAGGAACCTCGTCGATCATCTTCGCGCCTCGTTCCTTCAACTGCTTCAGGGCATCGGCACAGCTGTCTACATTGAAGGCAACGAGCATGATGCCCTCTCCCCGTCGCTCGATGAACTTCGCGACTTCGCCGGTCCCGTCCAGGTCTTCCATCAATTCATACGCCGTGGGACCCACCTGGAAATAAGCCACTTTCAGATTTTCGTCCGGATCCGTGTACCGGCCGGCGACTTTCCATCCGAAGTAAGTCTCGTATTCCTTAACAGCCTTGTCAAGATCCTTTACGGCTATGCTGATATGATCGATATAATGGGCCTTTATTTCCCCTTCCATTTGTTTCTCCTTTCCTCTTCTGCTGTTTATTTAAAAAAGGGCGGGGACCTTCCCCTCAGGCAAGATCCCCGTCTCCGTTATTTCAAGACAATCATTTCTTCGGGAACATCCCGCACTGGAAACAGCGGTCGCTTTCCCGCAATGCCTGGAGTTCGTCGAAACCCAGATCCACCTCGGCGAACCCCTTCAACCTCTCACCGACCGGCAGCAACGGCATTTCCTGCCGCGTCGTCTTTTTGAACAGGTCGAGATCGATTGTTTCGTATTCGATGACATAAGGTTCCGGCATTATTTCCAGTTCCTTTCCACTCAGGAAGGCATCGATAGCCAGGGCCCCTTTCCTGCCGGCCGCCATCGCTTCAATGACCGTCGCCGGCCCGGATACCACGTCGCCACCGGCAAATACGCCCTTGACGTTGGTTGCCATGGAGCAGGGATCCGCGATGATCGTGTTGCCACGTTTCACTTCAATGCCCGTCCCTTCCAGGAAAGACAGATCCGCGGACTGGCCGATGGCGGATATCACGATATCCGTATCCAGGACAAACTCGGAACCTGCCACCGTGACGGGTCTGCGGCGACCGCTTTCATCCGGCTCGCCAAGCTCCGTCTTCAGACATTCCAATCCTTCGCACACGCCGGCCTTTCCGACCAGTTTTGCAGGAACGGCCAGGTAATGAATCTTGACACCTTCCTTTTCGGCTTCCACGATCTCATCGTTGATTGCCGGCATCTCTTCACGGGAGCGCCGGTACACGATTGATACCTCTTCCGCACCAAGGCGCAGAGCCGTTCTCGCCGCATCGATAGCCACATTGCCGCCGCCGATGACGGCCACTTTCTTCCCGGTTTTCACCTGCTTTCCAAGATTGAAATCCTTCAACCAGGATACGCCGTCGACTAGCCCGGCAATATCGCCCGTCTGAATGTCCAAGGGCATATTCTTCTGGGCTCCTGCGGCAACAAATATGGCCGCATACCCCTGATCCTTGAGACCTTGCAGACTCAAGGCATCCTTCCCGACAGGGCTGTTCAAACGGATCTCAACGCCATAGGCTTTGATGAGTTCTATTTCCGCATTGAGGATTTCTCTCGGAAGACGATATTCCGGAATTCCCATGGCAAGCATTCCGCCCGGAACGTTCTCCGCCTCAAATACCGTTACCTTGTATCCCATCCTGGCCAGATAAAAGGCCGCACTGAGACCGGCGGGTCCGGAACCGATGATCGCCACCGACTCCGCTTTCCCGACAACACGGCTTGCAGACTTCGCGATTTCGCTCCGCCTCTGCATCGTATTGGCGTCGGCGACAAACCGCTTCACGGCATCGATTGCCAGCGGTTCGCCGTCCAGCTGCCTGCGGTTGCATTTCGGCTCACAAAAACGCGGGCACACCCGCCCTACGACGCCCGGCATGGGCACCCTCGATTCGATCAAATTCAAGGCATCTTCATAAAGGCCCTGCGTAACCAGCGTCATGTACCCGCGGATATCGAGTCCCGCCGGGCAGGCCGCCTTGCAGGGGGGAACCAGCAGCCAGGGTGTAGGCGCATTGACAGCGCCCTTCGGCCACTGAATGCAGGTCACCGTCTCATACTTTTCGTCCGATTCGCTGCAATAACCGCAGGCCGCACACTTGACGATCTCGTCGTCCTTGCCCGCCTTCGCCTTGTTCGGCCAGTCCGGATCGCACAGCAGCGTTCTGGCCATGCCGATTATATCGGCCTGTCCTTCAGCAACAATACGATCCGCCAGATCCGGCATTCTGATTTTCCCCGCCGTCGCCACCGGAATATCATAACCGCTGTTTCTCAGCGCTTTCCTGATTGCATCGGCCAGGTATACATGTACACCATCCGGGCTCCACCAACGGGGACTCATGCGACAGCCGCTGTAACCTGTCCCCGCGAAGGGAGGAAATCCCTCCGGGGGCGGTGTCGCATCTTCGAACCGCTCTCCGGCGGATACGCTGATGTAGTCGACACCCATCTTCGCCATCCGGCGCGCGATACGAACCGTCTGCTCCAGCGTATTACCCTCCTTGGTAAATTCCTCGCCGTTCATTCTCATCCCGACGGGGAAATCACCGACCGCCTCTCGCACCGCGGCAATCACTTTCATGGGCAATCTGACCCGCCCTTCGAAATCACCGCCGTATTCATCGGTCCTCTTGTTTACCAGGGAGAGGAACGAAGCCAGGGTCGTGAAGTGGGCCATGTGGACTTCCACAAAATCGAACCCGGCCGCCTTGGCCCGGGCTGCACCGCTGGCGAACTGTTCCGGAATAATTTCCACTTCCTCCCGGGTCAAGTCCTCAACCTTCTGACGCCAGCCGCTCCGTGACAACTTGAGAAAATGCATGATCTGCAGGCCGACCTTAACCTCGGGATTTGCAGCTCGAACCGCGTCCGTGAAGTCGCGCAGCTCAGACACGAACTGGTCGTCGCTCACCCGGAAATTGAAGGAGCTCCGGGACGGAAGCACGACGGCGGCCTCGACCACCATGGCGCCGAGCCCTCCTGCAGCCATTCTCCGGTATCTCTCGGTGATTTCCGGGGTTACATGCCCATCCTCCGCTGCCAGTCTCGTGACCGCCGCCGTGGACATGATCCGGTTGGGAATCACACAATTTCTGATCTTAAGCGGAGAAAACAAACTAGGATAACTCATCTTGATTCACCCTTTCATTTCATTTTTTAATTGGAACCGCTTTTAACCGATTTTGAATGCGACTTCGGCATGCCGCCCCATTCTACTCCCGAAACATCCACATCCGCCACCTTGAATTCGCCTTCACCGGCGACAAGCAACTGCTCCTTTGTACCCGCGGAGGATAAACCCAGTTCAGCGATACGCTGCAGGACACTCATCCGCTTGATCGCCTGCTCTCTAAGCTGATTGATCTGATCCTTGCTCAGGTGCCTGAATTTTCCGATAACGGAAAGATAACTTTCCAGGGGTTTCGGCTCGTCCACGGGATACGTAAACACCAGCTTGTCCTTGCTTCGCTCATACTCCCAAAGCGGGAAATAATTCGTTTCCACCGCCTTGCGCTGAACCGCGATGTTCATGTCGCCGGGGAACCGCCAGCCTGTCGTACAGGGTGAAAAAACATGCACATAGGCAAAACCGCGTTTTGACGCCTGATAGGCTTTTTCGATTTTTTCATGAAAATCAATGGGGTATGCCATCGATGCCGTTGCGACATATTCGCAGCTGTGCATCAGCATGATCAAGGGCATGTACTTCGCTTCTCGCGGCTTTCCCTGCAGCGCCGGTCCTACCGGCGTGGTCGATGTCCACGAACCCAGCGGCGTTGTGCTGGACCGCTGCATACCCGTGTTCATGTATCCCTCGTTATCGATGACGACGAAAAGGATCTCCTCACCACGTTCCGCCGCACCGGAGAGAGACTGGAAGCCGACATCCGCCGCACCGCCGTCACCGGCCAGCGCCAGGCAGGTCACATCACGCCCCTTGCGCTTGTAATATCTCCTGATTCCCGCCAGCATGCTGGCCGTGTTGGTCAGCAGGGGATGGAAGCTGGGAACCTTGCACCCGCATTCCCCGTTCATACCGACCACGCACTGTCCCGGCACACAGCCCGGAGGAGCCGCCAGAACCGTATCCGGACCGACATGCCGCAATACATGGCGAATCATCAACTCCGTATTGCAGCCCATGCATCCGGCCAGACCGGGGGCAAAGAGGTCCTCCAGGGGGGACTGTTCCTTGTAAAGATCCGAATTCTTCATGTACTCCAAGGCACCCGTCTTGCAGACTTTCACACACGCAGGATCCCCTCCGCAGTGATCGCACTTCATGACGTGACTGGTGACCGGGTTATAGTAGATTCCCGAATAGGGACATCCCAGGGTGCAGATCGTACAGGTCACACAACGTTCCTCGTGCCACTGGACGACGCCCGTATCCGGATCCTTCGTCAGGGCATTGGCCGGACAGCTTTTTACGCAAGTCGGTTCGCCGCACTGCATACAGACCACGGGACCAAAGAAATTATCCGTGAAATTTCTTAGCATTTTTATGCGGGAATGGGCGACATCCGTTGAATCCGCCTTTACCTTTGCACACGCTATTTCACATTCTCCGCAACCGTTACATTTTTCCGGATGAACGGCCAGCGTATAATATGCTTGAGTCATTATTTATTCTCCTTCGCAATACTTAGATAGTCTATTGGCCTGATACGCTTAAATCTTTGCCACGCCGCGCCACGTTTCCCACATGATACGGCGGCTTACATTCTGCGGATCGTTTATAAAATCTTCCACCTTGTCTTTCATATCGACCTTGCGCCTGATGAGGTTCATGATGACCCCGGGATCCAGGGATGAGTTGATGCCGATAGCGCCCACCAGGCAATTCCCCTTGAAGACGAATTTCTGATAGAAACAGCGATCCGCATCCGAAGCGACATGGATAACATATTCGCCGCCGTCCTCAACCAGCGACAGGCCAACGGCGAAGGACCGGTTCCCGAAGAAATTGAACGTGTTCATGCTTACGCCGCCGTTATAGAAGAAACCTTCCTGTTTTCCCAGACCCGGAACGGCTTCGACGGCTTTCAAATCCCCCGACATGCTCATTCCGGCTATTTTCCCCTGTTCAAAGGCATCAGGCAGAATGGCGTTCAGTTCCTTTTTCTCCGAGAAGAAATCAACCGCCTGGGCCACATCCCCGGCGGCCCAGACATTTCCGACCGATGTGCGCATCATGTCATCCACCAGGATGCCTTCTTCCATCTGCGGTGCTCCGTTGACGAAGAAGTCCATCCTCGACCGGACGCCCGTACCGACAACCAGCATATCCGCATCGATTGCGTTTCCGTTTTTAAGGATCACTTTTGCCTTTTCACCCTCGCCGGGTTCTATGGAAGCAACCTGATTGTCCAGATTGCAACCAATGCCGTGATCCAGGAACACCTTATGAATCATCTGCATCGACGTCTTATCAAAATAATTCGGCAATACCGCGGGACGACGTCCCCGGATCACTTCGACCTTCAACCCTTTCTCCGCCAGACCTTCCGCCGCATGCATCCCGACGAGACCTGTCCCCAGGATGACGGCCGTTTTCGCCTGTTCCGCCGCCTTGTTGATCCCCTGCGCATCCTCCATGGTTCTCAGAACATGGTATTTCGATTCTTTCAGTCCGGGGATGGGCGGAAGCGTGGGCTCAGAACCCGTGGCGATCAGAATTTTTTCGTAACCGATTTCTGCGCCGTCATCCAACGTCACCTTCGACGCCTGCGCATCGATTTTGACCACTTTCTTCCCTTTCAGAAAGGAGATCTTCTCATCTGCGAAGTATTGCTCGTCTCTCAAACGGATTTCGTCGGCATCTACTTTACCCGACACGATATAGGGCAGAACGGTCGGTGAATAGGGAAGGCAATCCTCCATCGAAACCATGGTCAGACCGCCGTCCGGATCATTGATCCGAATTTCGTCCGCTGCGCTTAACCCGGCATGACTACTGCCTATAATGAGGTATTTTGTTTCCATTTCTGTCTCCATAATATTTTTATAACATCTTGTTCAGCCAGATCGTGTTCTTCTCAACGTCACCATTTGCCGCATTACGCGCCAGCCGCATCGCCTCGTTCATATGGTCGACGGTCAGGTCGGAACCGGCAAGACCGCCGATCAGACTGACTGCGGCGACCTTCTTATCAACAAACGGCAGCGTCGCCAGAATTTCCATATACAGGGGCCCGCAGTTCCAGCCGAAGAGGACGGATCGGTCTACAACGGCAACCGCCTTGACTTTGGAAAGGGCTTCCTTCATTGCCTCCAGGGGCCAGGGGCGGAACGTCTTGATCTTGATCAAGCCGACCTTTTCCCCGTTATCACGAGCGATATCCACGGCATCTTTCCCTGCGCCGGTCATCGAACCGATGGTTACGATGGCATACTCCGCATCATCCAGCCTGTATTCCTCCACCAGCGGCGCAAATTCATGACCCGTGAGCTTCTTCCACTCTTCATGTGCTTCTTCAATGACACCGAGGGCGTTCTGCATTGATTCGCATTCCCCTTCACGGTAACGGGCGAATGCAGCACCTCCGGCAGGGGTCATACCGGTCAGGGGATCGACCGCCATGGGCTTTTCCGGATCAAGGGCGACATGCCAATTGATGTTTTTCTCGCCAATGAACTGATCGACCTTTTCCTGGTCCGGCACCTCGATCAGCTCTGTCGCATAGGACAGGAAGTTCCCGTCGAAGCAGACATTGACCGGCAGCATTACCCTGCGGTCTTCCGCAACTTTATAAGCCATGACCACCGTATCCAGGATCTCCTGGTTGTTTTCACAGTGCATCTGAATCCAGCCTACATCGCGAACCGTCATGGCATCCTGCTGCCCTCCCCAGACACACTGGGGCGTAATGCCGTCACGGCAGACGATGCACATCACAATGGGCAGCCTCAGGTTCGGGCTTCTGAAATAGGGTTCGAACATGAAGGCCAATCCCTGGCCGCAGGTCGCCGTAAATGTCCGGGCGCCGGCAAGAGCCGCTCCCTGCAGAACGGAAAGAACCGTGTGCTCCCCCTCCACATCCATCAGATCGCAATCCAGTTCGCCATCGGCGATAAAGGAGGCCACCGCTTCTGCAACCCCGGACTGGGGTGTAATCGGATAGACGGCAACCATATCCGGTTTTGATAAAAGCGCACCATACGCGGCGGCTTCGTTTCCATCGCAAACAAGTCTCTTAGGCATTGTCCTCCTCCTTTTCCTCGATCATGAAAATTGCGTGATGCGGGCATTCCTTGGCACACAGGCCGCAGCCCTTGCATCGTGCAAGATCGGCCTCAAACCAGCCCGATTTCTCGACAACGCACTGAACGGGACAATATACCCAGCAGGTCGCACATTTTACGCATTTCGATCTCATGACGATCGGCCTCTGCGCTCGCCAGTCGCCCGTGTTCATGTAAATTAAATCCGTCGCGATCGGACACAGATTGTTGGCCACTCCCTCTTTTTCCGGGTCAAACATCGGATAATGTACCGTTCGCTTCCCTTTCACCTTTTCTGCATTATTTTCCATAACGTCCCCTTTTAATCATGGTATCTCGTAGACGGTCGTCTCGTCATAGCCTCGCTTGACGGCGATGATGTTCTTTTCCAGTGCCGCGTCTCTGAAAGCGGTTTCTCCCATGGCGTAATTAATACTCTCCAGCGACACCAGACCCGTGGCCTTGGCAAAGGCGCCCAGCATGATGGTATTCGTGATCGGCCTGCCGATAATCTCCATGGCAATGTGCACACCATCACAAATTGCAACCTTCTTGACGTTCGGATTCAGCTTCAACCTCTCGAGGGCTTTTTTCGTACAAAGAACGGCGACCCCATCCGCCCGCATCCCCTGATAAATATCGACCGCATTGGGAACCGTCGGATCGATGCAGACCACACAATGCGGCTGCCGTACATTGTTATGCTGCCGGATCACCTTATCGTCGAATTTCAGATACGACTGCACGGGTGCCCCTCTTCGTTCGAACCCGAAAGCAGGAATCGTCACCGCGAATTTTCCTTCTTCTATGAGGGCCTTAGCCAGGATCTCCGCTCCCATCACGGCACCCTGACCGCCCCTTCCGTGAAATCTTACTTCATACATTTTGTTCTCAGCTCCTTTGTCTTCTGTGAGTTCTAAATTTCTTTATCCAGCTTTCGGTTCAAATACTTTCCTGTGCCCGGCTGGACGATCACTTTTCCATTCTCGGCGGCCAATACGCCCCCTTTGATCACCTTGACCGGAATCCCCTTGAACGTCCGGCCCTGGAAGAGCGAATAATCTGCGAACGAATCGTGTTCCTTCGGATCGACAACCTTTTCCTTGTCCAGATCCAGAATGACCAGATCCGCATCCGATCCGACGGCAATCGTGCCTTTTCTCGGATAAATGCCGTAGGCTTCCGCAGGTCCCTTGGTGACCTTCTCGATGATCGTCATCCAGGAAACGCCCCGCTTGTGATACCCCTCGGTCAGAAGAGCCGACACCTGATCACCGACCACGGGATAACCGGGAGCGACGTCCATCCATTTGTCGGAACTCTTGTGAATACCGGTGCAGGTAACGTTATCGGAGCCGAACGTGCTCACGATGCCTTTCCTGACCGCTTCCCACAAGGCATCCTGAGATTCCTTCTCGCGGATCGGCGGCACCATCTTGGCGTATTTCCCCATTGGATCTTCATTGTTCATACAGCAGTATGCGGAGGTCGTTTCGATGTAGATGTTTTCGCGTCCCTCTTTGAACAGTTCCGCGAGTTCTTTTACGGATTCCTTGCTGGACATGTGCACCATGTAGCCACGCGCGCCCGTGTCCCGGACTATCCTGACAAATCTTTTTGCGGCGTTGGCCTCGGCACCGGCCGGGCTCGAATCGGTCCAGACTTTCAGATTCAGGTCTTTATTGTCCAAGGCTTCGAGAGACTCCCATCCCGCGTCAACCATCGCCTGGTCCTCACAGTGGACACAGCCGATTGCCGGGAATCCCATCTTTGCGATTTTCTCGAACCCCTGCTTGATGAAGTCGTCTTCCACATTGGGAAATACGCCTTTCACACCCGTCATATAGAATTTGAAATCCGTGACGCCGAATTTACGATAGCATTCCTCCATTTCCGCCATCTGCTGGGGCGTGAAAATGGCAAGATGAAAGACGGCATCGGTCGAGCTCTTTTCTTCAAAGATTTTGATTCTTTCTTCCAGAACGGGAAGATAGGAATCGCCGCCCCCCATGAACACGCCGATCGTCGTCACGCCGCCGGCCAGGGCATACTTTGTTTCACTTTCACATTCCCCTTCATAGGTGGACATGATTCCCAGATGGACATGGGGATCGATCCAACCCGGAGTCACGTATTTGCCTTCGGCATCGACGGTCTTCAACGCATCGCCTAATTCCTCATCCGCAGCGATCGCTGCGATCTTGCCGTCTTTTACCCCGACACCCGCTTTAACCAGACCCACCCCCGGGATAAACAGGGTCCCGTTGATAACTTTAAGATCCAGCATATATATCTCCTTTCGTGAGATGCATTTGATTCCAATCATTTCTTTTTGAGATTCATTTCAGTCAATACCTCGCCACCGCATCTGGAGGCTGAGTTGCCGATCATCGCCCCCGTGGCCCAACAGAGATCGGCAATCGGCAACTCTATAAGAAACTTTTCGATCTCCGACAAAAAGATTCCCTCATCAACACCGCAACCCCTATCGCGCCATTCCCGAACCCGTTACATCTAAGGAAGGAAGGCTTGGCTCCCGCCCAACATCCGGACTCGTTCCAAGAACAGATTAAATGAGCGAAAGCCAAGGAGAATGGTTTAGATCTGCCAAACTTCAACTGTTTGAACTTGGCATGAATACAGCTTTGTCGATTACGAGCATCCTCGCCGGGCGATTCACCCGTAATCGACAGTTACTGAGGAGTGGAAGAATGAAAGTGTCCTTTATTAAATCGGATCCCGGCAAAACAGGTCTGTTATCAACAACGACGATGGAAAACCGAGCTTCTTTAATCCCCTCCCCGGCGGTTTATCATCGTGCCGCCGCAAACAGGGTGACATCGATATTCGGCCTGGGCATGAGCGGTGAAAAGACCCCCGCACGCAGCAGCAGGAACAGGATGCAGAAATCGCCGACCAACTCGAACACCGCAACCGCCAGCAGCAGACCCAGGCTCTCCGTCTGAACCAGGATCGGCAGCAGGAAAATCGCGATCAGGCCGATCGCAACCACGCCGAACCAGAAAATCGCCGGATACTTGTCACGGATGATCAGGAACGCCGACTCCTTCGCCGCCGTAACCTGGTACGTCAGCGTCATCACGTAAATCACGATCATCAGCATGTTCGCCACCACCAGGCCCCGCTCAACCTGAGACCAGATCTTCAGCTGCTCCTCCGTGAACTGGCCCGCCAGCTGCGGGAACAGCGAAACGAACAGGGTCAGCGTCACGCCGCCCATCAATGCGTAGGACGTCCGCAGAACCGGAACCAGCGAGTTGTTCCAGAGTGGAATCGAAGGCGAATACGTCATGACGATCCCGTCGTAGATCATCACCACGAACGCCGCAATGCCCGAGATAACCATCATCAGCTGACCCAGCGCCGTCGGGACCGCACCGTTGAACGCCACGTCATAGAAAAGCGCCAGGTGCAGAAACCCGAACCCGCACAGGGAGAACGTCGCGTAAAAACCCCGGGTGATCCACGACGAGCCCGGACGGGACAGGCCGCGCCAGAACCGCCAGGGTCTCCCGAGGTAGATGAAGTGGAACAGGTTCTTCGGTCCCGCCACGATCATCCAGCCCAAAAGCCCCGCAAAAAACGCCAGCTTCGCTCCCGCCGCAGGAACGAACAGCGACACCAGAAACAATCCCGCACCCAGCTCGCCACAGAAAAACGCCAGGGTGATCAGCCATTTCCACTCCGTCTGGGGGTTGTAACCCACCTCGAACGTCGGCGTGTCCGCTTCGATATATTTTACATCTCTATGCAGCATCTCTTTACCTCTCCTTTTCGAATTGTGTTATAAACCCGCCCCGGATTACGATATGTAATAAACCTTCGGCTCCGTGCCCTTCTCCGCCATCGGCTGGACCGCGTTCCGCGACCGGATCAGCTGGCGTATCTCGGAGTTCGGATCGCCCAGGTCCCCGAACTTACGGGCATACGTCGGACAGGCCGTCACACAGGCCGGATCCAGACCCCCCATCACGCGCTCGATGCACCCAACGCACTTCGTCACCGTCCCCTCCGTAAAGTGGGGGTAACTCTGCGCCTCGAACGGCGTCAAACCCTTCCCCGGGAAATAACCCTGGAGGGCACCGCGCTTCATGTAATGGCGATTCTGGTACGGACAGGCCACGTAGCAAGCCCGGCATCCCATGCACTTCGTGTAGTCCACCAGGACCACGCCCGTCGCCTCGTCCGTGTAGCTCGCACCCGTCGGACATGTCTTCTCGCAGGGTGCCTCCTCGCAGTGGTTGCACAACTGAGGTAAATAGACCCGCGTTACGTTCGGATATACCCCGACCTCGTCGATTAAGGTCTTCGTCCAGTACATCCCCCGCGGAATACCGTACTCGCTCTTGCACGCGAGCGAACATGCCTGGCAACCTATACACAGTTTCAAATCAATAACCATGCCCCATATCATCTTGTGTTCCTCCTCATTGTCCTGATATCCAGATTGCTGTCTTGTCTTCCATCGCCACGCCGTCCCGGGGCGGACAAACGCCCCGGGACGGCCGTTACCGATCCCTTAGTAACGCGGAGGCGGAGGCGGCGCGGGAATCTTCTTGACCTTCACCTTGGCCACCGATTCCATGGCCCCCGATACGGCGCAGGTCCAGTCCGCTCCCACTCCCAGAAGGGTGTTGAACTGGCCGCCGCCCATTCGCGTGATGGGACTGTGCGTCACGGTCCGGTTCGTCGCGTTCGAGACGCCGATGGTTTCATGGTGAACGCCCTCGGATAAAACAGCCCAGCCTGTCAAGTACCCAAAGCGTGATCTCACCTCTATATAATCCCCGTTTTCAATCCCCCTTGCTTTCGCTGCGATCGGGTTGATCATGAGGCCCCGGTGGTGGGGATCGCGGTCGACCAGCTCGCGAACCCACGGAATGGACAGGTTCTCCGTGAAGTTCATGAAGTGCTCCTTGAACGTGATGGCGTACATGTCATACTCCGCCGGTTCCGTATGCACCGGCGAGAGCTGCCCGTCGGGAATCGCCCCGTACTCGCCCCAATTCCAGGAAACCGGCAGTTTTGCTCCTGCCTCCTTCAGCTTGTTCTGCAAATCATCCCTGACCTCGAGAAAATACTCACAATAAAAGGGGCGTCGCATATCCCTCCCTCGCTTGTTGCTTACATAATACAGGTGCTCGGGAGGACGCCGGATTGTATTATGACCATTTTCCATAAACCACTCGAGATTCTTCTCGGGGGGGTGCACCTGCTTTGTCCACAGACGGGCGCAACGATCGAGGAACTGTTCGTGAGTATAGCGCTTCGTGGGATCGTACATGATATCGGGGTCGGTCACCAGGCCATTAAGATACGCATAGACCCCGTTCATGATGTCCAGCTTTCCGATACGCTCCGCCAGTTCAGCCAGAATATCATAGCTTTCGCGGCAGGTTCCCGGTTCCTTGACCACAGGCTGCCGGCAATTCAAACCCTCCACGAAGGGGGGTTCACACATGCACAGCGCCCAGGACTCGAGGTAACTCTTATCCGGCAGAATGATATCGGCAAACTGGCAGCTTTCATTGACAAAGAGCTCAATGGCGAAGATAAATTCGAATTTCCGCATGATCTCGTACCAGATTTCCACATTGCCCGGCAGCGACCACAAACAGTTCGAATGGTTCAGCATGAGAACCCTGGGTTTGAAGCCGATACCCCATTTATCCGGTTCCATTAACGTTTGAGCGCACATCTGGCCGGCATCGACACCGATCGGGAACAGCTCGACCACCTGCACCGTATTCGGCGGCCAGGCAAAGGGCACATCCGGGTGCAGTTGGTGCGGCTTCGGATCGATCAAGCCGTCGAGGCCCGGTTCATCCGTCCAGGACATCGTGGGTGAACCGATCACGACACCGGTCATACCGCCGGGCACGTTGTAAGCACCGACCAGCATGTTCAGAAGGATGAACACCTGGTTGTCCATGCACCCCCCCTTGTGGGCCTGGGCGCCGCGGTACCAGTTTGCCGAAACAGGCCGGAAGGGATAAACCTCGTCGCCGATCGTGATGCTGGAGCCGATCTGTGCCGCTTCGCCGAATTCCTTCGCGATCCGGCGGATCGTCGCGGCCGGGACGGTTGTCACCTTTTCCGCCCATTCCGGCGTGTACTCCTTGTAGCGGTCCTTCGTGAACTGGAATGCAGGACGCACGACTTCGCCCTCGACTTCGTAGCTCCCCTCCAGGGCGATATCCTTGATCGTCGGATCGTCGAACACTTTCGCCTTCTGGTCCACGGGATCCCAGATCATCGGCTTGTACCGCTCCCCCTGCGTCTGATGCCACCAGCCGCGGAAATCGGATGCAGGCCTGCCTTGCGGCGCCGTATGTTTTTCCGTCGCCGAGCGCTTGAAAAACCCGTTGTCCCGGATCAGGTAGCCGCCGTTGGCGTACCACTTCAGGTACTCCGCATCCCAGATCTTGTGCTCGTACATGAGCGCATGGATCATGCCCAGGACAAAATGACGGTCGGTGGCGGGACGGATCGGCACCCATTCCTCGGCCTTGGAGGCGCTGGTTGACAGGCGGGGTTCGACGCAGACCACTTTCATGCCACGGGCACGGGCATCGGCCATGTATCCCTGCGCCGCGCCGAGATGCAGGTGGGAAGAAAACCCGTCACCGCCGCCGATCTGGAGCCAGTAGTTGCAGTACTTGTAGTCACCCACACCGGCAAAGCAGGAATTATAGATACCCGCCGTGATGTGGTAGGCGCCGCCGCAGTAGGTCCCGACGACGTGCATCTGGTTTGAACTCCCCACGCAGGCCGTCCAGGCCATATTATGGGGTCTCTGGAAATCATTTACATTGGCAATGAACGAGCGCGGATCTTTTTCCATACACTCCTTCACTTTTTCGGCAACGGTCGTCATGGCCTCTTCCCAGGAAATCTCCACCCATCCCGGATCCTCGTTGGGACCCTTCCTGGGGTTTGTCCGCTTCACGGGATTTGTGATCCGATAAGGATCGTATGTGCGCATGATACCCGTAATCTGCTTGGTGCATCCCTTGCCGCGGTTCGACGGCGACGTGGGGTCTCCCTCGATCTTGTTGATCACCCCCTCCGGCGTGATATGACACTGGATCGCACAGGTATGCAGACACATCTTGCACGTGCTCTTAACCCACTTCCCAGGCTTCATCGAGTTTGCCCGGGCCTGGTTTTCCACCCTCAATTTCTCTTTCATGAAAACTTTCCCTCCTCTTCGTTCAGAAAGTATTAATTTGAAGAAACCTTACCGGATTCTTTGCGACATTCCGTCTCCCCCAGCCACCCAAGGACGCAGCTTCTGTGCTGCAGGATTAACAGGTCACCAATACCTTGTCTATCGGTGCAACCACTCGTTTTCGCATAAGTAAATATACCCATCGAAATCGGTCCCGCTTATGCGGTTCGTTTGTGCTGTATTTTGAAAAAAACGGAACAAATTTAAGGGACAACCGAAGGGTTGGCACGGTTTGCAGTTTTTCCCGGCAAACCGTGCCAACCTGATTTCAGGCTGTCTCGGAGTATTTTTACTCAGCCTGATCGGACGGCGGAACACCCGGAGGCATGGGTAGCGTCAAGGGCGCGCGGAGCCAGAAGCTATTATGGGCAATCAGGACCGGCAGACAGATATCGAGAGTGAATAAAAGGGTGAGGACATTGATATCTGTCGGGAGATTCATTCCCGCAACTGTCGCGGCATAGGGTCCCAAAATAAACCTCGCAACCAGGATCCAGATCCCGGCCAGGACGATCTGCAAAGCGAGGGCAACAAACGCCCGCGTCGCACCGGTAAACTTGGTGGCTCCCCAGAGATTGAACATCCAGGAATGAACGTAAGCCGCAAAGACAAGCGATCCGGCCATCGCGCAGGATGCGAACGTCGGAGACAGTCCCGCTGCCAAAGCACTGTTCCAGCACACATACCCCAGCACGTGGGCAAGGATCGTCTGGGCAATACCCATGGCGGGTTGTCCCAGCTTGGTGAAGGGCCAGCCCTGCATGGTAAAGGCCGGGCTGAAGACGGTAAACCAGGCGATTCCCCAGAGTAAGAAGCCCGACAGCCAATTCACGTTCACCGGCCCCTGGGGATCGTAGGGCGAATCGGCAAACGGCGTTCCGGCCAGATTTACGAAATTCCAAATCAACGACGAGAACGTTACGATAACAGCATAACCGGCGATCATGGTCGCCCAGGAATGCATTTTCCCCTTAAAAGGCCAGGTGTCCCAGTTAATCCCGTAGAACAGAGTCATCCAGAAGGCGATCGTGCCGAACCAGACATAAAGAGGGCCAAAGGGCCATTTAGGGTAGACATACATCATGAAAAAAAGGAGGGCGAAGGTCAGAATCATCCAGATGGTGGTCATTCCGATGCCCGAAAGCAAACGGGACTTGCCCGGCGCCCAACCGCCATCCGGAGGCGCGAACGGCCAGCTTCCGCCTTGAACAGACAAATGGACCAGGACAACGAGCATGACCATCGCCCATGGACCATATTTCAACGCGAAGAACTCAGGTGACGGCAAATAGACAAAAAGCAATAACGCCAGGGAAACCACTGCAATAAATTGGATCACCGCACCCCATCGATATGCGGGACCGATACCGATTTTTTCCGTTTGTTCCTGTTTTCCCATAAAACCCTCCCTTTTCCACAATTTGAATTTGAACCGATGCTGCGCTCCCCCCGCATCTAATCCTGCGAATGCATGATTTTCGGCATCTTAAACGGGTTATACCTACGGAACAATCCGCGTTATCACTCATATGTCAATAAGTAGTACTGCTTAAGAGATAACGGAAAGGCCCCCCTTATAATCCCGGGGGGCCTTTCTCATCTGCTCGACGATTAAATCGATTTTATTTTGTTATGACGGTTTCCTTGACCGGCATCGTTACCCTGTCCAGGAATTCAAGATTCAAAACGTAAATCAGTGACCGTATCTCTGGAGATATTTCGTCGAGAATCTCTCCGGTGTGAATCCCACGTTGACCTTACGCCGGGTCATATCAAGCGGCCAGGGCGAAGAATGATCGGCCTGATGGTCATACGTATAGAAATCCGCTTCAAAGGTGGCATTCAGGTCAAGAGCTTTTCCGTCACCGTAACCGTAATAGTAGTTCTGGGTTGTCTTCCAGAGTTTCCCCTGCGTATCATAGGCATCCGCCAGGTTGCTTTTCCATGCACCGCCCAGGACCCAGAGAACCTTCTTGGTGTAAACACCGCAGTCGTTCTTGGTTTTGGGCGTCGCTTCGATCACGTAGACATTCGGCCAGAGGCGCCAGTTCATCCGGGGGAATTTCAGGCCCACGGTGTAAGGATGACTTCGTTTCACGTCCTTGGTCTCCGTAATCACGTCACAGGAGAACAGGGTCGTCAGCTTCGGCTGCACATCGATCAGCTTCCAGTTCCAACGTGCCACGGGAACATCCAGGGTCCGGAAGTCACCGATGGCCGTATCGCTGCCCACGAAGGCATCGAAACGCTGGCCGCTGGTCAGCCTGCGGACCCTTCTCATGGCCGGAATGTAGGCATAGGCGTCATCCGATTTATTCTGATCGTTGAAACGGTAGGTCAGGTTACCGAATCCCTGCAGGTCAGCGGGTGCTTGAACATAAACCAGTTCCTTGAAAAAGATATCTTTCACTTTGGGATTGTAATTCGGTTTAGGCGGTATCATTTCCCGGCTGGTCAGAAAAATCCGGTCCCAGGTATTGCTGATGGTCCGCTCCAACTGGCCCGTCGAACCGACAAAATATGCATAGCCCGCATCATTGGTGAAATCGTCGCCGTCATAGACATGGACCTGGTTGTACCAGGCCTTGATGCCGGCCTGGGGATCCTTTTCGTCTACCGTCATGAAAGGGGTCCCGCCCGCCCACCAGCCACCGTCTTTCATTTTCAGGTTCCCGTCGGGAGTAATGAGGGCCTTCCCCGCGTTGCCCTTCGTTGCCGCGGCATAGGCCTTCGGCGCCGGCCAGGGCTTGTAGTCGGCGACAACGATTTCCATGCCCTTCTTCACCATGTTGTAAACCCCGGGACTGGTCAGTCTGATGAATTCATTCTTCATACCGTCCACGTTGTTCTTCGTGATCACCATGCCGACCCTGATCTTGCCTCCGGAAACCCTTTCTATTTCGCCTGCAGGAAGTTTCTGCGGCATTCCCGTAAAATCGAACTGATCGGGGTTGCGCTCGATTCCCGCATATCCGGGCACACGCGCCTGCTGGTCTGTCAAACCAAATGCCGGGACAGCACCGGTCGCAACAAGGAGCAAACCGCCCAAGATCACGCTCCAATTCATTAATTTCTTAAAATTCATGAATTTGTCTCCTTCATACTGGAAGCCGGGGCAGGAATTTATCCGTCCATGCCACCAAGCCATGGTTCAGGCTTTATCAGGGAGGTGATTTTTCCCCCTTCCGAAAATGGATCTCCCTGCATCGCCGACATGATTACCCGAAAAAAGGCAATCCCGTTTCAACCTGCACACAAGGGGTTATCTTTTCCGTATCGAAGGTAAAGGAAACTTCAGTATTTCACCTCCCTTCCACGTTTAGGGTGTTTGTGCAGTCCAGATATCGGCCAGTTCGACTTTTCCCCGGTCAGGGAAATTCAGTCGCTCTCTTTTTGTCCATGCTGACTTTTCTTTCGTGCCGTCAAAGACGTCATGACGCTTCAAAATTCTCATCAGCCATTATGGATTGAATTATTGTTCGCCCTGTACCCCCCATACAATCCGTGGTTATACTCAAATGAGCGCAAGTATATTTACCCACAAACCAAAGGGCCCTCCCGAGGGATTCAGGAGGGCCCTTTCCATTTCGGCAACAACAAAGACGGCATGATCGCCTTGCCGCCGTTTCCTTGGCAAAGACCGTCGTCCTCGTAATGATTGAAGTAATTCAACGAAAATTCAACCCGCTTGAAAACCCCCATGAAACGGAAACCGAACTCCTGCCCATGGGGCTTTTCCTCTGTCTGGTTGAATATGTCCGGAACGAGATTGTAAGGGGAGCCGTAGGAAAAAATACTTACCAATCCGCTTTGTCAAAACGAGTTGGAAGATAAGCGAGAATAATCCTGGGAAGGCTTTTCAGACGGATTGGTCGCTTTCCGCATCGGAAAACATTTTATAAGGCGTCGGATAACGACCCGTCTTTTTGATTTTATTATTGGCGAGCCGATTCTGCCGCCGGCCTCTTTCTATCCATTCATCCACGTCGGTAATAAGACCCTTGGCGGAAAGCATTTTACCGATTTCCGCCAAAGCGCTCCTGCCGATGCCGTCGGCCCCGAGCAGCACATCAATGCGATCGGCAATAACCGCGGCCTCAACCGGTATGTATGCCCTTTTCAGACTATTCACCACCCGCAGGGAAAGCCCTAACGTACAATCCTGTGTTGAATTGCGGTGATGCTCGTTGTGTTTTATGATTTGCCCCATGCGCTGGGATGTAATACCGTATTTCTCTGCGATTCTGGCGATGGTCCAACCATCGGCCCTCAATTGATAGATGTTTTTTATGGTTTCATAATCGAATTTCGTCATGGATCCGATTTCCTTACTCTCGTGATTTGAACGATTCAACATCCGGATGAGTTGATCTCTTCCCGAACGGCCGCTTTCTTTGAACCTCAACGGGAACTTCCCGTACCCTGTGAAATAGCCCCCATTGATATCAGCGTGGGAAACCCACAAGACTGATACACAAATTAACAATAATGATAAATAGCTGTAATTACTGATTTAACGGTGAGTACATGTACCCAGATGAAGAGAATGAGGTTTACCGCGTAAAGGAAGGAGACTCTTCGCCGCTTACGTTCCTCGGATGACAAATAGGAACTTCGCACGGCCTCAACAATTCCGGATTCCGAATCCCGGCCTTTCCATTCATGCTGCGATTCGAACAATGGATTGATTCCGGACATGATTGATCCGCCATCGGAGCTGGAACGTTTCCCGCTTATGACAGACTCTTCAGATATAGCCTTTTTCGATAGAATAGGTCACCAGTTCCGTGACTTTCTTGAAACCCAGTTTCTGCATGATGTGGGCCCGATGGTTTTCTACCGTCCTGGTACTGATGAACAGGAGTTGGGCGATATCCCGGTTCGATTTGCCCTCCGCGATCAGTTTAAGAATTTCCCGCTCCCGGGTGGTTAAAGTCTCGGAGGTTATTTTCTTTTGACCGAAGCGGTGGCGCTTGACCAGTTCTTCATTCACTTCTTCAGAAAGCGCCTGGGAAATGTAAATTTTCCCCCGCTTCACATTTTCTATGGCGGAGAGGAGTTCCTCATCCGTATCCTCCTTCAGCAAATAACCGTCCGCCCCCATGGTCAGGGCCTGCTGCAGATATTCCACCTTTTTATGCATCGTAAGGATGATGACCTTGATGCTCGGATAGATCTTTTTAATTTCTTTCGTTGCTTCGATACCGCGCAGATTCGGCATCGATATGTCGATGATGGCCATATCCGCTTTCTTTTTTTTCAATAATTCGATCAGTTCGAGGCCGTCTCCTGCCTCACCCACGACATGGATATAATCGACCTCTTCAAGGATACGGATAATCCCCTTTCTCAACAGGGCGTGATCATCTGCGACAACAATATTATAATTTCCCATTTTCAGACACCTCCTTTGTGACAGGAATCGTATAGGTCAATCGCGTGCCCTTGCCTTTCGCACTCCGGACATCAAAAGAACCGCCCAGCATCTTGACACGCTCGTTGATCGCCGCCAAACCCAATCCGCGCTTCTTGCGCACGGGCATCACGCGCTGATGTGCATCGAAACCGATTCCATCATCCTCGATGCTGAAACAGACGCGATCATCCTTTTTTTCAATCCGGATGGAAATATTGGTGGCATGGGCATGTTTCACGATATTGTTCAAGGATTCCTGGAATATCCTATAAATCGCGATTTTAATTTCCGGAGAGAAAAGATTATCGATCTCGTCACACTGAATCGATTTCTTTACCCGGTAATATCTCGACAGGGAATCGATCAGCTCGCGAAGGGCGATCTGCAAACCCAAATCTTCCACAATCGCGGGGCTTAAATCACGGGCAAGGCGACGCACATTCTCGATCACGTTATTGATATAGTCACGCATCCGCATGCACTCCTCACGCAGGACCGCCTGGTCCGGATGCAGTTTTCTCATGATGGAACCGATATCCAGCTTCAGAATCGACAGGGACTGCCCCAATTCATCATGCAGCTCGCGCGAGATGCGGTTTCGTTCCTTTTCTTCCGCCTCCATGAGCTGCGCCGAGATGATACGAAGATGCTCTTCCGATTCCCTTAAGGCGTTTTCCATCTTTTTACGCTCGGTAATATTGATACCGACCCCCATGTGATAAGCATATTCCCCTTGATCGTAGATCACGGGACCGGCATGCCATTCAATGATGTATTCCCGTCCATCCTTGCCCAGTACCGTATTCTCGTTAACCGTTGATTCCCAATGCTGAGTGTGCCTTTTGAATATATGCTTCATCAACTCGTGTTCATGCTTTGGAATAAACGTCTTTATATAATCCTGGCCGAGCACCTCGTTCTCCTCGTAACCGAGGGCATCCAGCATGGCCTTGTTCATTTTGACCGTTTGGCCCATTGCATTGATCGCCACGCAGAATGTCGGAGAACTCTGGATGAATGCTTCACTGATATCACTGAATTGAAGCTGCTTGAATTCCGTTTTGAAGAGTTTTGATCTGGCCATGGTCCCAATCGGTACGACAATCAAATTTTATTTGTTTTCATTATAAGAAAAATTGCCCATCGGGTCAACATACATATTAACCAACTGATATAATTAAGTAATTATACCCTTAATTTCCAGTCATGATTTTATTGCTCCGGCATGACGTTTTGAATATTTGCTTGCCGATGGAATAAGATGAATTGCTTTTTCTTGTAGACGCTATTTCCGGAAATCCCCTTCTCTCCAACCAGGTTACGGATTGCGCAGATTATGCAGATTACGCACGATCTAATATTTCCCGTCGATCACCTCGGCCAGAACGCCGCTGGTGGATCGGGGATGAATAAAACCGAAGTGCCGGTTGAGTTCCCTGGACAGGCGCGGTGAGGTATCGATCATTTGCGCGCCTCTTTCCTCCAGCTGTTTCAATGCCCGTACGCAGTTGTCGACATTGAAGGCCACAAGCATGATGCCCTCTCCCCGCCGTTCGATGAACCTGGCAACCTCGCCGGTTCCGTCGAGGTCCTGCATCAATTCATACGCCGTGGGCCCCACCTGGAAATAGGCCACCTTCAGATTTTCGTCCGGGTTCTTGTATCGGCCGGCGACTTTCCAGCCAAAATAAGTCTCGTATTCTTTAACGGCCTTGTCAAGGTCCCTCACGGCGATGCTGATATGATCAATATGGTTGATCTTCACTTCCTCCTTCATTTGCGTCTCCTTCTCTTTTTTCAGTCATTCAGGAACATTTTTACCACCTGGTCAGCAACAGTTTACATATAACGAAACAGGGGCCTAAGCGATTATGCCTAAGTCCCTGATTTTATCTGGCGGGCCGTCTGTGAAACCGGGCCCGCGACCAACGGATCAAAAGTTCTAAAGAACAAAACCATACTAAAATCCACTACGTTGACTTAAGGATGACCCCTTGTAAGTCAGTATCATAGCCTTCATTGGACTAAAACACACCCCCTATTTTCCGATTGAGCGCATTCTTCCACTCTCCGGGCAAATGCACGGAAAGCTTCGGCAGGGTACTTTCCTTTCAATGTCCGGACTCACCCCTTACGATCAGGGACCGTTCAAGATCCGCCTCCTCTTCCCAGGCGCCCACAGATCGTTGTCACTCGCCGTCGCGGCCGTTTAAACCGCCGCGAAAGCACCGCCAGGCACATGTATAATGTCCGACATGATGATCAGGTCGTGCTCCTTGAGTTCTTTGTCAAGCATATCTTCGTGAATGCGTTGATCATTCAATTCCAGGTCATAATGGCTATCCAAATGTCCATTTTCATCTATCATCATTTCATAAACAGTTCCCTTGCCCGGAACTTTGATAGCCTTGAGCAAATCGCTTAACTTGAACCCCTCAGGCAGAAGCACATCGAAATTGTTCCGCCCTAGCGCTCTTCCTACATTCAATAGTGCTTCAACTCTGACAAACATGACTTGGCCTCCTTTCTATATATGGTTCCCGGCTGCTTTGTCTCCGATTCTCCCAAAACCGGCTTCTCATTTCACGCATGGAATCTACAGAAGAAGAAAATGAATTATAACTAATTTAATAGTGATGCAAATTACTGTCAAGGCATCGAAAGCCAAAGATCGTTTGACGGAATCCGATCAGTTAGTGTACATTCGCAGCGCTCTAAATGGGCGCTGATGCAACATCAAATGATTCTTACGAAATAGCTCTTTTATCCCAATCGTTTTTTGAACGGACCCTCTTTCAAAGATGAGATAAGCGGATAGATGAATTAATGGAGACTGCGAATACTTCTATACACATGTGTATAGAACCGTGTTTAAAAGTGTTTAGAACATGTGGCTGGCTCAAATGACTGAACGTTGTCCCGACCATCGATTGATAGGAGTTGGAGTCTTGAAGGGATATCGATGGATTATCTCTTCCCGTGGATATGCCAACATCATCCAATCGCCCGCAGGTGCTGTATACGGTGTCATCTACGAGATATCGGCCTCTGACGAAAGACGTTTGGATGTGTCCGAGGGTGTCCATGCCGGTTCTTACTACAAGGAATTTCTGTGCTTGGAAGTCGGAGGCATTTATAGAAATTGCCTCGTCTATATAGACCCGATTGTAGATGAGGGTGAACCAAGGGGAGAGTACGTTAGTCGAATCAACCACGGGATTGAAGACGCAAAGCTTCCATCAGATTATGTTCAAAATTCAATCAGGAAGTACGTACCAGGTTAAATCAAAAGAATGACCATAATTTTTGAAAAAGCGTATCCGCTATATTCGTGGTGCAGGTGCAACCAAAGTCAAAATGCCAAGCAAAACAAACAACCCTGCGGCGATCCAACGCATCAGCTTCATATTTATTTTATACGACAACGCCTCACCGACCAGAACAGCGGGGATGTTTGCTATCATCATCCCCAGAGTGGTTCCAGCAACTACCCATGTTAAGGAATCGTACCGGGCGGCCAATGCGATCGTCGCCAGCTGCGTTTTGTCTCCCATCTCGACGAAGAAGAAGGCGATCAGTGTTGTCAGAAATACGCCGGCTCCTCTGAGTTTTTTGTTTTCCTCCAACTTGTCGGGCGTCAACGCCCATGCACCGAAAGCAAAGAATGAAACAGCGATGATCCAACGCAGGGTTTGGGGGGAAACCAGACTCGCCAGCCAAGCTCCCACATAACCTGCCGCAAAATGGTTGGCAAGTGTAGCGAAGAAGATGCCCAGAATAATAGAAAATCTGCCTTTCAGCTTTGCGGCAAGGACAAATGATAAAAGCTGTGTCTTGTCACCCATCTCGGCCAAGGTGACAATTGAAGTGGACAGGATCAGGGCTTCCAAATTTTTCCTTAGTATTTATCAGTATTTTTATGTGGTGAACGGTGGAAAAATCCACCACATAAAAGGGGTTACGAAAACTCGTAACCCCCTTTTTGTTATTTGGTGGGCCGTACGGGAATCGGACCCGTGACCAACGGATTAAAAGTCCGCTGCTCTACCGGACTGAGCTAACGGCCCATGATGGAACCTCGCTGCAAGGTGCGCCCTCTTAGCAAGATTTCGGTAACCTTGTCAAGAAGAAACTCGGCACACCGGGTTCAACTCGAAAAGGGATTCTTCGTAACGATGGTCCCTTCCCGGCTGGCATCGACGGAGACAAGAACACTCTTGACGCCTGTCAATACTTCCAGACGCTCAATATAGCGCCTCGTGTTCTTGGGGAGATCGTCGATGGTTCTGGCCGTACTGATATCCTCGCTCCAACCGTCCATCTCTTCGTAAACGGGCTCACATTGGCCAAGGACATTGATATTCGCCGGAATACTTTCCGTAAATTCTTCGTTATTCCACTTGTAGGCAACACAGACTTTTATTTTTTCAATGCCCTGCAGGACATCGAGCTTCGTCAACGCCAGACCCGTGATCCCGGAAACCCGTATCGCCTGCCTGACCAAAACGAGGTCAAGCCACCCGCAACGCCGCTTTCTACCCGTTGTCGCACCGTATTCATGGCCGACATTCTGCATCCGCTCACCGATTTCATCCGTCAGCTCTGTCGGGAAGGGGCCCTCCCCCACACGGGTCGTATAAGCCTTGCAGATGCCCACAACGGCATGAATGGCCGATGGACCGACACCGGCTCCGCAACAGGCGTTCCCGGAAATGGTGTTCGATGACGTGACGTAAGGATAGGTGCCGTGGTCAATATCGAGATGACTTCCCTGGGCGCCTTCAAAGAGAATCTTTTTGCCCTGCTTTATCTTCTTCGCAAGAATCAGGGACGTGTCGGCGATATAGGGTTTCAGATATTCACCATAAGACCGGTAATCGTCAAAAGCCGATTTCGCATCGACCGGTTCCTCATGAAAATACTGGGTCAGTAAAAAGTTCTTTTCCTCAAGATTCCGTTCCAGCTTTTCCCGGAACATCTTCTCGTCCAGAAGATCGGACACCCTGATTCCCAATCTCGCCACTTTATCTTCATAGGCCGGGCCGATACCCCGGCCGGTTGTCCCGATTTTTTTGCCGGACAGATGCGCCTCTTTGGCCATGTCGATCCGCTTATGATAAGGCATGATCACGTGGGCGTTTGCGCTGAGATAGAGCTTCGTGTCAGAGGGGAAAAGCCCCCTCTGACGAAGCCCTTCAATTTCCTGAATCAAAACGGCGGGGTCCACAACGACGCCGTTACCGATAATGCACGTTTTATGATTGTGCAAAATGCCGGAAGGAATCAAATGAAGGATTGTCCTTTCCCCTTTGACAACAAGGGTGTGGCCGGCATTGTTACCTCCCTGGAACCGGGCAACCACATCGGCATGCTCCGCATAGAGATCAACTACCTTTCCTTTTCCTTCATCCCCCCACTGTGTTCCGACGACGACGACATTTGCCATGATGATTCTCTCCAGTACCCTACATCTCCAGATAAGTAACCGCAATCACATGAGGTAAACTGCGGAGTTTTTCAAGTATTTCCTCATTGACCATACTGTCGGTGCTCAATACAACCAGCGCCTGCTGATCCACCTGCTCACGGCTCAGATGCAGCCGGGCAATGTTGATATTGTTTTCACCCAGGATCGTCCCGATATTCCCGACCACGCCTGGTTTATCGTAGTTGGAAAGCACCAGCATATGCCCCTCGGGTATGACATCCAGGGTAAACTTGTTGACACGGACGATCCGGGGATCTTTTTTCCCGAAAAGCGTACCGGCCGTCACGCTGGCTTCATTCGCGGTTTTCACGGTGAGCGTAATCAGGCTTGCGTAGTCCTCCACCCGGTTGCTCTTGGACTCGACGACGCGGATGCCCCTCTCCTTCGCGATGATCGGGGCGTTGATATCGTTCACGTCTTCATTGAGAATCGGCTTCATCAAGCCCTTCAACAGGGAAATGGTGACGGGGGCGATATCGTAATTCAGGATCTCCCCGCCGTATTCGATGTTCACTTCCCGAATGCCGCCGGAGACGATCTGGGCCTGGAACTTTCCGAGTTGCTCACCCAGCGTCATGTAGGGACCCAATACCGTCATCAGTTCCGCGCTGACGGACGGGAAATTAAACGCGTTCCGGATTTCACCCTTCGTCAGGTAATCCACTATCTGCTCGGCGATCGCAATGGCCACGCTGACCTGGGCCTCATCCGTCGAGGCGCCCAGATGAGGCGTCGCAATGACCTGATCCAGGGCAACCAGTTCATGATTCTTGGTGGGCTCTTCCTCGAACACGTCCAGAGCCGCGCCGGCCACCTTGCCGGCCACGATCGCATCGGCGAGGTCCTTCTCGTTGACGATGCCGCCGCGGGCGCAATTGATGATGAACACACCCTTCTTCATCTTGGCAAAGGCCTGGGCGTTGATCATGTTTTTCGTTTCCTTGGTCATGGGACTGTGGAGGGAAATAAAATCCGACTTGGCAAGAAGCTCATCCAGGGGAACCAGGTTGATTCCCGATTCCGCCGCCGCTTCGGGGGAAATGAAGGGATCGTATGCCAGAACGTTCATCTTCAGGCCCTGGGCCCGGTCGGCAACCACGCCTCCGACACGGCCGATACCGATAATACCCAAAGTCTTGTTGGAGAGCTCGTTACCCATGAATTTGCTCTTCTCCCACTTTCCGGCTTTCATGCTCGCCGTTGCCTGGGGGATCTTCCGGGCCATGGCCATCATCATGGCCAGGGCATGCTCCGCCGTGGTAACCGTGTTCCCGCCGGGGGTATTCATGACGACGATACCCCGCTTGCTCGCCTCGGCGATATCCACATTGTCCAGACCGGCGCCCGCCCGGCCGATAACCTTCAGGTTCGTGGCCGCTTCCAGAATTTCCTTGGTCACTTTTGTCGAAGAGCGCACGGCCAAGCCGTCGTATTCCTTAATGACCGCCTTGAGTTCATCGGGGGTCAGGTTCGTGATGACGTCGACCTGAATCCCCTCCGCCTTCTTGAATATCTCAACAGCTTCGCTGGACATGCTGTCGCTGATCAATACTTTTTTCATGTGATTCCTCCCATTGTGAATACAGGTTGTTGTGTTTTTATAATGCGGCAACCTTTTCCCGGAAAACTTTTTCCATTTCCGCCAAGGCGATTTTCAAATCTTCGGCTTCGATGGTCGGCCCGCACCAGAAACGGTAACCGGCCGGGGCGTCCTTGTAAGAATTGATATCGTAAGCGATGTTCTTCTTCGCGAGATCGCTGGCGATACCTTTCAGGAACTTGGATTGATCTTCCTTGGAAAGACCGTTCACCTTCGGATCCTTCACCATGAGACAAACTGATGTATTGGAGCGGATATCCTTGGACTCCGCAAGAAACTCCACCCAATCGTTTTTCGCAACCCAGTCTTCGACGACCTTCAGGTTGTTTCGGCTTCTTTCGATCAAGCCTCTAAGGCCGATATTTTTCGCCCATTTGAGGGCATCGAGATAATCCTCCACACAGATCATCGAGGGCGTATTGATGGTATCTCCTACGAAAATACCTTCATTCACCTTCCCGGATTTCTTCATACGGAAAATCTTGGGCATCGGCCATGGAGGATCGTAAGATGCAATCCGGTCGCAGGCCCGGGGACTCAGCACCAGAATGCCATGGGCCCCCTCCCCTCCCAGACACTTCTGCCAGGAGAAAGTCAGGGCGTCCACTTTGGACCAGTCCACATCCATGGCAAAGACCGCACTGGTCGCGTCGCACAGGGTCAGACCTTCCCGGTCGTCGGGAATCCAGTTCCAGTCGGGAATCTTCACACCGCTCGTCGTGCCGTTGGCCACGAACACCACATCGTTTGTCCAGTCGACGGCCTTCAAGTCCGGAATTTTACCGTAATCGGCCTTCAAGATCGTTGCATTCAATTTCAGCTGCTTGTTGATATCGGTGGCCCAGCCTTCGCTGAAGCTCTCCCATACCAGAACTGACACTGCTTTGGGACCAAGCAGACTCCACATGGCCCCTTCAAACGCTCCTGTATCTGAACCGGGAAGAATCCCGACGAGGTAATTCTCGGGAATTCCCAGTACGGCTTTCGTTTCTTCGATTGCTTTGGACAGTTTCTCTTTACCCAGATTCGACCGGTGGGAACGCCCCACCGCCGCATCCTTCAGGGCGTCGAGAGACCACTGCGGCCTTTTGCTGCAAGGCCCGGAACTGAAATTTGGATTGTACATGTACCCATTTCCTTTCCTTGATGATTTTGATGACCGCGTAAAAACATTCCATATACCCCCCTGAACGAAGGATCCCATACCTGAACGGATTCTTCGCCGCCTGGGCCTCCCCGGAATGACAAAAACGGACTGTTTACGGATTCATCAACTTTGAAACAGCGGGTTTCTATATCAGTTATACGGGTATTACTCAAGTTATTTTGACAACTCTTTTCATATTGACGAACCCTTGCAAAAAACATATGTTATCGACCGCTTACGATCAATCAAAGGGGAAAATGGAAATACAGGGATGAAACCGGCAAAAACCGTCTTTTTCTGCCAGGATTGCGGCTACCAGTCGGCCAAGTGGCTTGGGAAGTGCCCTGCCTGCGGGACCTGGAACCGGTTCGTCGAGGAAGAAGAATCGGCGGCCATTCCGGGAAGAGACGCCGGACTTTCCTTCGATACCCCGCCCCTGCCCATCAACGAGATCGTTGCGGAGGAAGGAGACCGGTTTGAAACGGGGATCGAGGAAGTGGACCGGGTCCTGGGCGGAGGAATCGTCGGCGGTTCCGTTATTCTGGTCGGGGGGGAACCCGGCATCGGCAAATCGACCCTGCTTCTCCAGGTGCTTCAGAATCTGGCCGTCCGGGGCAGCAAAGTGCTCTATATTTCGGGGGAAGAATCGGCAAAACAGATTCGCCTCCGGGGACAGCGCGTTTCCGCACTATCCGGAAATCTGCTTGTCCTCACGGAAATATCCATCGAGAAAATCCTCCAGCACGTCCGGGATATTCAGCCGAAAATTCTCGTGGTCGATTCCATCCAGACCACCTATACGTCGAGTCTTTCCTCCGCCCCGGGAAGTGTCGGCCAGGTCCGTGAAGGGGCGCAGCAATTCGTGCTTCTGGCAAAAAAAACCGGGCTCCCCGTCTTCATCATCGGCCATGTCACCAAAGACGGCGCCATCGCGGGCCCCAAGATCCTGGAGCACATGGTGGATACGGTCCTCTACTTCGAAGGCGATTCGGGACATCCCTACCGCATCATCCGGGCCATCAAGAACCGCTACGGTCCGACCAACGAGGTCGGCGTTTTCGAAATGGGCGACAGCGGCCTGAAAGAGGTCCTGAATCCCTCCTCCTTTTTCCTCAACGAAAGACCGGACGGCACGGTCGGTTCCGTCGTCGTTCCCAGTATCGAAGGAACCAGGCCCATCCTGATCGAGATACAGAGCCTGGTCGGAACCAACCTTTTCGGAACACCCCGGCGAACGACCATCGGCGTCGATCACAACCGGGTTTCCCTGCTCACGTCCGTCATGGATAAGGTATGGGGGAAAAATATCTGCGGCCACGATATCTTTCTCAACGTGACCGGCGGCATCAAGGTCGATGAACCCGCCGTCGATCTGGGGGTGGTTTCGGCCATCCTCTCCAGTTTTCTGGACCGGCCGATCGGGCCACAGACGGTTGTACTGGGTGAAGTGGGGCTTACGGGTGAAATCCGGAGGGTTTCCCAGATCGAAGAAAGGGTGAGGGAAGCGGCCCGCATGGGATTTACCCGTTGTCTTCTGCCTCAAACACGAAAGGGAAATCCGTCCGCATCGCATCAAATCAAGCTGATTCCGATCGGCAATCTCCGTCAATTGATGGAACACCTTTTTTAGAAAAGCTTTTCCACGTTATTCTCCCTTCGGAGACAATCTCCTCGATCGGCCCGAGCTTCTGCAAACAATTCCCGCAACGCGATTGACGTTGACGGCCGCCGGCGGGGATGGTATGAACGATTTGGCCTGTTTAACCGGTCAGTTCCAGATTTTCTGGCGGGTATCCAACAACCCCCGCTTTTCATGACATGACGAAAAGACGGGACGGCGCGGCGGTGATATTTCAGGCAAAAGACACCCCGCATCATGCAAAACAGGTTTGGACCGGCTTAAATGAAAAAGGTTTTCGAATGAAGGAGGAAGGGGGAGGCTTTTGGCCTCCCCGAGGTTAGAGAGGATGGGGGCCTTTCACCCCTCACGGTTTTGGATCGTCTATCGGCTCAACATGCCCCTTGTCTATTGCCGGATTTTTATCCTTTCGGCTTTTTAATTGCAGATAATGTGCCATTCTCCATTTAATGCGTAACATATCGATATAACGGGCATCTTGATTCCCAGCACCCTGACTGCGAAAACAAAAATGTCGAAATACTTTTTTGGCAAAATGAATAGGCCATTTAATTCGCATAGTTATGATCGTTACATCCCTACCTGCCGGTTCGACAAAAATGTCGAATCAGGCTTTTTCACACCGTCGTCTTGAATAACCGGGGATCCATTTCAAAGGACATTCGGAATGAAAAACGAAAAAAAACTGATCTGGCAATACCACCCCACAAGCGACGACCGCTCGCCCATTCAGCCGCTGGCTGTCGCGCTCGCCTGCCTCGTTTTCATCGGCCTCATTCTGGTCATGGGCATCATGGACATCCGCCGCATCGACAAAACCATCAACGATTTCATTGAAAACCGCGGATCCAGCGTGGTCAGCGTGCTTCAAAGCCTGGCGGAAGAGAATCTGAACAACCTGATCAAGGCCTATCAGCACGGCAACCCGGACTCCCTGGACGGTTCTCAGCAGCGGCTCAACAAGGCCCTCGTCGAGATGGGAAAGGGGATCGATGAACTCTGGAAGGAAAACAAGTTAACCACCGCTTATCTGCAAAAATTTGTTTCCGAACAGGGTCTCTGGTATGTAGGCGTAATGGACCGGGAGGGGCGCATCATTTTCGAGAGCAGCCGCATCGAACTCGATATCCGCAGCCCGGAAAACGTCACGGGGGAAAAAATCGTGCACCCGTTTTTGGATCTCCGGATCTTTGCACAATATGCAAAAGAAAAGAAAATCGGGTTTATCGCTTTGAATCGAAAAGACGGCAGCGGAACGGTTATCATCGCCCTCGATCGCGCCGGTCTCCGTTATTGGGGAACCCGGGTATCGATCGAACAGGCGGTGGAGGAATCCGGGGGCGCCCACGGACTGGGCCTGATTTACATGATCGCCATCGATCAGACCGGAAAACGCTATGCCCAAACGGGAAATGTCCCCCGGAAATGGCGTCCGGGTGACATGCCCCTGGCGGAAATTCTTGCCGGCCGGCAAGGTCTGGCCAGCAGGAAGGTTTTCTATCTGGGAAAACAGATCATGGATGTCGCCTCCCCGCTGAAACTGAACGGTGAAATTATCGGTGTCGCCCGCCTGGGACTGGACCGGGGAAACGCGGACAGGCTCATCGAGGAAAACACGCGGAACATGTTCGTTTTCATGGTTTTGATCGTGATCATCGCCCTTTTGTCCATGTGGCTCATGTACAAGAATCAGAAAGCGCACCTGGCCGGCATCGTCGAAATGGAACGTCAACTGGAAAAAGCGGAGAGACTGTCCGCCCTCGGGCAGCTTGCCGCGGGGGTGGCCCATGAAATCCGCAACCCCCTGAATGCCATCAGCATGGCCAGCCAGCGCTTGAAGAGGGATTACAGCCCGTCGGATCCGGAAAAGATGGCGGATTTCCAGACCATGACGGGGGTCATCCGGGACGAGATCCGTCGATTGAACGGCATTATCGAGGAATTTCTTTCCTTCTCCAAGAGCCGCCGGCTGGAACTCCGCGAATACCCCATCGCCAACCTCATCCAGAAAATCATTTACCTGGTCCGTGAGGAGGCGCAGGAAAAGGGAATCGTCATCCATACGCAACTTCCCGATGACACGCTTGTAATCCCGATGGATATGGACAAGCTTCAGCAGGCCTTGCTGAATATCATCAAAAACGCGATGGAATCCATCAAACAGGATGGGGAAATCACCATCGCCGCCGGAATGAATGAAAAAAACCTCTTCAGAATCGCCGTTACCGATACCGGATGCGGCATGACCCGGGAGGAAGTGGAAAAAATCTTCAATCCTGAATATACCACCAAGGAAAAGGGGCTGGGGTTGGGCCTTACCCTGGCCCATGAAATGATCCGCGGCCACGGGGGTGAAATCCGCGTCTGGAGTCAAAAAAACAGGGGCACGACCTTTGAAATCTTTCTCAGGAAAAATACAAAAGGCCAGGGAAAAGCCCGAAACAACGAAACCATGGAATAAAGGCACACCATGAAAAAACTGAATATTCTTGTCGTCGAAGACGGTAAATCACAAAGGGAAATCCTGAGGGACTTTCTCAGGGGCGAGGGCCACACCGTGATGGAAGCGGAAGACGGAGAAACGGCCCTGCAGCGGGTCCAAAACCATCCGTTCGATCTTCTACTCCTGGATTACCGGATGCCGGGCATGGACGGCATGGACGTGCTCAAGGCCGTCAAAACGGTCAATCCCGAAATCGACGTCGTCATCATCACGGCCCACGGGACGATTGAAACGGCGGTGGATGCCATGAAAGCAGGCGCCCTGGACTATATCATGAAACCCCTGGAATTCGACGAGTTGCTGATCCTGGTCGATCGCGTCGCTGAACGGAGGAATCTGATCCGGGAAAACGAATTGCTCCGGAAGGAATTGCGGGAAAAAGGCATCACCACCGACCGGATCATCTACCGCAGTTTCCGCATGCAGGAGTTGATCAACATGGCCGGGCGCATCGCCAACAGCCGTGCCACCGTGCTGATTCAGGGAGAAAGCGGGACGGGCAAGGAACTCCTCGCCCGGTTGATTCACCAGTTGAGCCCCCGGTCGGAAAAACCGATCATCACCATAAACTGCAACGCCCTTTCGGAAAATCTCCTGGAGAGCGAGCTCTTCGGCCACGAGAAAGGTTCTTTCACCGGGGCGGCCGCGAGAAGAATCGGGCGGTTCGAGGAAGCCGACGGGGGAACGCTCTTTCTCGACGAAATCGGTGAAATCACCGCATCCGTCCAGATCAAACTCCTGCGTTTTCTCCAGGAACGCGAATTCCAGAGAGTCGGCGGCAATCAGACGATCCACGCGGATGTCCGGATCATCAGCGCGACCAACCGCGATCTGGAAGCCCGGGTCCGCGAAGGATTCTTCCGGGAAGACCTCTTTTACCGGTTGAACGTGGTCGTCATGAACATTCCACCGCTTCGCGAGCGAAAAGACGACATTCCCCCGTTGATCGAACACTTCCTGAAGCGTTTCTCCATCGATAACGGCAAGAAAATCGATGCCATCAGCAGAGAAGCCCGGGACCTGCTTTTAAAATACGACTATCCGGGCAATGTGCGGGAACTGGAGAATATCATCGAACGCGCCGTCGTCATCGCCCGGGAGAATACGATTTCCGTCGCAGACCTGCCCTTCCAACCGTCTCCCCCGGCGGAAGAAGACCTGGAAACGGGGCTTCTGAAGAAATCACTGGAAGATATCGAAAAAAAGCTGATCCAGGCCGCCATGGACGATACAGGGAACAATCAGAGCCGGGCCGCCGAAATCCTCGGCATCAGCGAGAGGATGCTGCGCTATAAATTGAAGAAGCTGGGCCTGAAAGAATAACGATTTCGTAAAAAAAAGTCACAAACTTTTTTGTTTTGTCATCCTGAGCGGGAGCGAAGGATCTGTTTTCCAGGAGATTCTTCGCCGCTGACGCTTCTCAGAATGACCTCGGACAATAGATTGCGAATTATGACACAGCCTCTCGATCCGGGAGTCATTCGCAGAGCATCCCTTCCTTTCACTGGATTCCGGGTTGCGCTATGTTTTCCCGGAATCACTCCATCTGCGTGTTTGCCTAAAGCCACCTGTTCTTCCTGAACCATTTCAGCATGAACAGGGCGATGAAAATCATCACGCCCCAAACGATGAAGTATCCCCACCGCCACTTCAGCTCCGGCATGTACTCGAAATTCATGCCGTAAACCCCGGCGATAAAGGTCAGGGGAATGAAAATCGTGGCGATAATCGTCAGAACCTTCATGATTTCGTTCATGCGGTTGCTCAGGCTGGAAAGATAGATATCAAGCATCCCCGAAAGGGAATCCCGGTAAGTCTCGATCGTGTCCATGACCTGAATCGTATGGTCATAGACATCGCGGAAATAGATGTTCGTCGATTCGGCGATCAGGGGTGATTCGCTCCGCTCCAGGGCGGCCACGGCTTCCCGCAGGGGCCATACGGATTTACGCAGGATGATCATATTTCGCTTCAGGTATTGGATCCGTTTCATGACGGCCGTTCCGGGACGGTTGACCAGATCTTCTTCACAGGCTTCAATCTCATCCCCGATATCTTCCAGAATTGAAAAATACGAATCGACAACCGTGTCAAGGATTGCATGGGCAAGATAGTCCGCCCCCAATTTCCGGATTTTCCCTTTACCCTGGCGGATACGCTCCCGGATGGGCAACAGAAGTTTGCTTTCCTTTTCCTGAAGGGACAGGACGAAATTCGATCCGAAAACCAGACTGACCTGTTCCGGTTTGACCTCCGCCATGAGAGATGCATCTGCCGCAAAGGTTTTAAGAACTACAAAGATGTAGGATCCCATATCCTCCATCTTGGGCCGGTGATCCGTGTTGAGGATGTCTTCCAGAAGCAGGGGATGGAGATCAAATTTCTCCCCTAACTGCGCCAGTATCGCCGTATCGTGCAGGCCGTCCACGTGAATCCAGGTGATGAGGGACGTGTCGGACGGCACGGTCAGTTCCCGAACATCCGCCAACTCTTTTTCCCGCAGCGTTTCATCGTTGTACTGCATGACGGAAATGCGGGCCTTCTCGGACCATTTTTCACCGATATGAACCAGCGCCCCCGGAGGGAGCCCTGTTTTGCGGGATCTTTTCTTGAGCTGCTTCGGCATGTTCGCCTCCCATCCATCAACGAATCGGAATTATACATGAGTCCTCCTGTTTCTGGAATCCTTTCCTGAAAATATCCTTGACAAAAATGTTATTCGATAAGAATCTGAATCGGGTTTTTACTTTGTGGAGTTGGAAAAATGAAACGGTTTGTGCGCCAAGGCATGAAGATCGGTCCCGTCGTCACTGCGCTTCTGGTTTTCCTTAACGCCGCCGGGGTTTCAGCGGAGAGCACGGTCATAACCCTTCGGGAAAGCATCGATACGGCCCTGAGAAACAGCGTGATCATCGATAGCGCCAGGGAAGCCGTCAAGGGCGCACAGGCGCAGAAAAACGAGGCGGTCACGGCCTTTCTGCCGAAGTTCAGCACCTCCTATAATTATACCCGGCTCCATGAGCAGCCGACGACAACCACACAGGGCATTCTTCCCGGTCACTGGGTCACCGTTCCCGTGGGTACCAAGGATAATTATTACTGGACGGTCGAAGCAAAACAGCCGGTCTTTGCCGGTGGTTCCATCCTGGCCAACTATCAGTTTTACAGGCAGGGGCTGGACGCATCCAGAAGCGAAGAGGAAAGAACCGTTCAGAATATTGTCATGGAAGTCAAGACATCCTACTTCAATGTTCTCAAGGCAGGAAAGATCCTGGAAGCGGCGGAACAGTCCGTGGAGTTACTGAAGGCACACCGTAACACGTCGCAGCAATTTTTCGATGTCGGTCTGATCCCCAAAAACGATCTTCTTTACTCGGAGGTGGAACTGGCAAACGGGGAACAGAACCTGGTCCACTCCCAAAACGGCCTTGAGCTCGCCAAGGCCAGGTTCAACACGGTTCTCCGCCGGGACATCGCCATGGACGTTACCCTGGAAGACACCCTGACGGATATCCCTTTCCAGGCATCTCTGGACGATTGCCTGAAAACTGCCCTGGATAACCGGCCTGAATTGAAATTCTATCGGTTGCAGGTCGATCAGGCCCGCTCCCTCGTCAAGATCGCAAGAAGCGGCTACTTTCCCTCCGTCTCGGTCATCGGCAATTACTCGAAATTCGGAGACGATCCGGATGTTTCCGGAAGCGATTATCGGGATCAGGAAAGCTGGCAGGTCATGGCCGTGGCCAACTGGGATTTCTGGGAATGGGGCAAGACAAAATTCCGGGTCGATTACAGCCTGGCACGGGAAAATCAAACCAAGGACGCCCTCCTCAACGTGCGGGACCAGATCGTTCTGGAAGTCAAGGACGCCTACCTGATGGTGAAGGAAGCGGAAAAACAGATTTCAGTTTCCCGCAAGGCGATCGAACAGGCAGAGGAAAATTATCGTATTAACAAGGAAAGATACCAGGAACAAGTGGCAACTTCCACGGAAGTTCTCGACGCCCAAACCATCCTGACACGGGCGAAATCGGATCATGCCAACGCCCTCGGCGATTATCACATCAATCAGTCCCGCCTGGAAAGGGCCATGGGCATTATCCGCTGAGCATCGGACCTTCCCCGGTCATCTGGAAAGAAAAAAATCCGATCCGAATCACATAAAAAGGAGTTCAGCAGGGATGAAAGTCGGTTTTATCCAATTCGAACCTTATTTCGGACAAGTGGACCGTAATCTCGCCAAAGCGGAGGAATTGATCCTGAAATCCGAGGCGGATGTTCTGGTCCTCCCCGAATGCTTCAACACCGGATACTTTTTTCTATCTAAAGAAGAAGTCCGGGATTTGTCCGAAAACATTCCGGAAGGAAAAACATCGAAGCTGCTGATTGACCTGGCTGGACGAAAAGGCCAATATATCGTCGCCGGGATGGTGGAGCGATCGGGGGACAGGGTTTTCAATTCCGCCGTCGTCGTCTCGCCCCGGGGCCATCTCGGCACCTACCGGAAGATCCATCTCTTCAGCGAGGAAAAGCTCTGGTTCACGCCGGGCGATCTGCCCTTCCCCGTCTACGATACCGGCTTCGGGAAAATCGGCGTCATGATCTGCTTTGACTGGTTCTTTCCCGAATCGGCCCGCATCCTCGCCTTAAAGGGTGCCGACGTGATCTGCCATTGCGCCAACCTGGTCCTTCCCTACTGCCAGGACGGTATGATCACGCGATGCCTGGAAAACCGTGTCTTCGCCGTCACTGCAAACCGCACGGGCGATGAACGCCGGGGCGACAAAATCCTTTCCTACACGGGAAGAAGCCAGATCACAGGTCCCCAGGGAAACCTCCTCTACCGGGCATCCGTCGACGGCGACGAAATCGGCACCGTCGACATCGACATCAAACTCGCTCGGAACAAACGGCTGAACGTTTACAACCATCTTCTGAACAACCGCAGGCCGGAGATGTACGGGGACCTCATCGAACCCTTTCATCCGCCGAAGACGTGATCCTGCCATGCGAATATAACGCCGCAAGGTCCCTCGTTTTCGAACGGTGCGCTTCGAATGTAAATCGGGTATTGCGACACGGCCTCCGAGCCCGGCATGACGTTTTGAATATCTGCTTGCCGATGTCATAACCCGGATTCAACAAGTGTCCGAATCGATTACGGAATGACCGGTTTGTGATCCCCCCATGTTTTTTCTTGATAATGATCGTTCTTTAGGATATACAAAGGCCACTTCGGGCGGTTAACTCAGCGGGAGAGTGCTACCTTCACACGGTAGAAGTCACTGGTTCAATCCCAGTACCGCCTACCAATTTTTACCAATGAAATGAGGGGGGTTACGTGACGTAGCCCCCCTTTTTTATGTCGTGCGCCTGTCGTCCGGCAATGATCCGGTGCCCCACATCCTGCCATTCAGAACAAGAAATTATCCGTTTGCGGTCAACCCCTTTTCTTTAATCGTAAGAAATCGGAAACATTCCGAACGTCACACCGGATTTTGTCCGGCATCTATTCATATTCATTATGGATTCCTGATTTCGTTGGAGTGACGGGATTGGATACATTGAATTGCCGGAACAATGAAGAAATTCTTTGTTACCGGCAATTCCCCGAACAACGGGAGTTTTTTACGAAACCTCCTATCCCTGTTAAAGAGTTTTTTTGAATGATTTTTATTCCGATTGGAAAGTACATTCATATTGATTTCTGCATTTCTTTGTTTTAATATTTCTTCATGGAAAAAAGGATTTTTTCGACAACATTGAACAACGATCTTCTTAAGGAATTCAAGAAGCTCTGCGTCGATCTTGAACGGCCGATCAATGATCTTCTCGAAGAAGCAATGGCCGACCTATTAAAAAAATACAAGGATAGGGGAATAAGGTGTCCGTGAAGTCATAAGAAACAGAACCTAAATTTTACTAAGGGAGGTACTGCGAATGATGCTGAAAACAAGCAAGATGGGTGCTTTGGCGGTGCTGATTTTCGTGTTTCTGCTGTCCTCGTGTGCATACCATGGAAAAATTGATTCCGGCTTTTATACGCCTCCCCAAACCGGTAAAAAAATCCCCGTATCCGTTGCCTTGGATAATTCCGGGGGAAAAATTCTGCCGATCACGAACGGCTCCAAGGGGGGATCATATTACGTCGAAACAAAAGACGCCGTATTAAGCTCTGCGGAAAAGGTTCTCGGGCAGGTTTTCGATACGGGCAATAAACCACCCGTCTATACGGTAGAACCGTCTTTCCATACCCTCGTCGTCCGCAATGACAATTGGAACATAAACCAGATCTATGAATCTCGCCTTTGTCTTGTATTCCGCAAATGCGACACCGGGGAGGTGTATTGGCAGTCATGCGACACGCAACGCGTCGTCGTGTCTCCCCCGGCGGAATCAACTGCCCTGTCGTTTCTCACCGGTGCATCGCTGTTTATTCTCTCACCGATAACGATACCCGCGGCGATTCAATCCGAAGGCGACAATGGAGTTGCACGCGCAACCGAATACCTGACCAGATCCTTTGACAGGATCCAGGACGATATCGTTAAAAATAAATTGAAATTTATCGTTTCCGACGCTATGACCGATCCTTCTCTTTCAAATGCCCCGAGGTCCGACCGGCTGTAGCCATACCTTATTCATTGTATTTTTCGCCGCCTGAAGTCCCCCCTGGGTCAATTTCTTTCAGTTTTACGCCCACGAGGGGGGACTTTCACGACGACGCCAACCGTAAAATTCTACCCGGTTTTTGTGACCATCTTGTTGAAAAACATCCTCCAAAATGGTAAAAGATCAAGAAAACAATGATTTCAAGCCACTCACGCAGCGAAGCCACTGGCTCAGTTCAGCGCCGCCTGCAATTAAAGGGGTTACGGTTGAAACCATGGCTCTCTTTTTAATCTGGGCAAGCCGTTCATCTACAAAAACGCGGGCTAAACCTTTTTGCATAGTTGCATCCGCACGTAACGCAGTTCTTTGATAACTGAAGAACCATGAGGATTCCGGGTTGCCTCGGTCTAACGAATGCGGTTTGGTCAGACGATCCTGTTGAACCCCGGGAAAAGTCCGGAGTGGCCATTCTGAGTCCCTTCGCTTCGCTCAAGGATCCACTCCGCAAAGAATCGAATCATCGCGATCTGTTAAAAAGAAGAGATTCTTCGGCTGAAGCCTCAGAGTGACATTGCGACACGGCCTCCTGCTCCGGCATGACCACTTCGCCGACTTTTTACGAGGCCGTCAAGCCTGACTTTTCCTCAAGAAATCATCGATCAAACGAAACAGCCCGGAAACGGCGGAGTCCTCCGGACGTTGCCCTGCACGCACATTCCCAAGAGGCTCGCCGCCTGCATCCGTGTCCTGGGTGTCACAGCCGGCCTGCACGCGCATTTCCAAAAGTGAAGCCCGGCCTTGGCGCCCTAAACCGTTTTTTTCGGGAACTCGGATCGAAAAATCTGATTCACTTCTTCAGCTATCAAGGATCAGGCAGACAGATGCTCTTTTGTTCAGTCCTGTTCACCGGAGCGGGCGAATCAGGATGTTCACGGACATGGCAGGAATCTTTTACCGGATGAACAAATCGGCCCTTTTTAAATCATACCGGCATTGACGTGCATTCCAGGGTGAGTTGATCATTCTTTCCAAGGGGGGAAGAGCATGAAACGACTGGCTGACTGCTTCAGGGTTCTCGTTGTGATCCTGGCAACGGGCTGTATTTTCCCGGCACTTCTGTCTTTGACGGGGTGCGGGAAGGGGAAAACGCCGGAACTGCCGACACCGGCGGTGGAGGTGTTTGCGGCGATCCAAAGGGATGTGCCGGTATACAATGAATGGGTGGGCACGTTAGACGGCAACGTGAATGCTACAATCCGCGCCCAAGTGCAGGGTTACCTTATCAGGCAGCTATACAAGGAAGGCAGTTTCGTCAAAAGGGCCAGGTGCTTTTCGAAATTGATCCGCGAACCTTTCAGGCAGCCTTTGACGAGGCCAAAGGTCAGGTTGCGATGAATCAGGCCAGGTGGAACCAAACCAAATCCAATCTGGCGCGTGTCAGACCTCTGGTGGAACAGAATGCTCTGAGCCAGCGAGACCTGGACGATGCCGTCGCCGCCGAGGAAACGGCCCGCGCCTCACTGTCAGCGGCAAAAGCACAACTCGACAAGGCACGGCTCAATCTCGAGTTTACCCAAATCACCTCCCCCATCGATGGTATCGCCGGTATTGCCAAGGCCCAGATCGGCAACCTGATCAGCCCCCAGCAGTCCGAAGAGCTGACAACCGTGTCTCACGTGAACCCCATCAAGGTTTACATGTCCATCAGCGAACAATAGTACCTCTCCGCCGCTAAGCACCTGCAGGGCGAACTTCGGGATTCTCAGATCGAACTGATCTTAAGCGACGGATCGGTCTACCCCCACAAGGGTTTCTTTTCGGTGGCAGACCGACAGATCGATGTGAAGACCGGCACATTCAAGGTCGCGGCCCTTTTCCCAAACCCGGGAAACATTCTCCGGCCGGGCCAATTTGCCAAGGTCCGTGCCATGCTCATGATCATCAAGAACGCATTGCTGATTCCCGAACGTTCCCTGACCGAACTTCAGGGACAGTTTCAGGTCGCCGTAGTGGGACCCGGCAACAAGGCAGATATCCGAACCGTCAAAACCGGCCGGAAGATCGACCATTTCGTTGTCATCGAAGAAGGACTCAAACCGGGTGAACGTGTTGTCGTGGAAGGCATTCAGAGATTGAAGCCGGGCATCACCGTTGTCGTGAAACCTTACCTCGGACTGAAGGCCGCCCCCCCGGCACCCGTATCGCCCTCGCCCGGCGTGCCGCTGACCGGCGAAGCCGAAAAGGAATAGAGTCGATGTCGCGATTCTTCATCAACCGTCCGATCGTGGCCATGGTGATCGCCATCCTGATGGTCATTGTCGGCTTGGTCGCCATGTCGGGCCTGCCGATCTCCCAGTTCCCGAATATCGTGCCCCCGGAGATCAGGATCACCGCGTCCTATACCGGGGCCGACGCCCTGACCGTCGAGCAGTCCGTAGCCACCCCCATCGAGCAGCAGATGTCCGGCGTGGACAATCTGAACTACATGTATTCCGTCAACACCAACAACGGCGACTGCACCATCACCACCAACTTCGACATCAAGACCGACGCGAACACCGATCAGGTCCTGGCGCAGATGAGGCAGAGCCAGGCCGAATCCCAGCTGCCGACGGACGTCCGGGACTACGGGGTGACCGTCCAGAAATCGCTTTCCGCCCCCCTCATCATTTTCGCCCTGTACTCTCCCAAAGGCACCTACGACGGGGTGTTCCTGGCCAATTACGCCTATATCAACATCAACGATCAGATAACCCGGGTGAAGGGCATCGCCAGCGTCACGGTCTTCGGCGCCGGCCGCTATGCCATGCGCTTCTGGATCAATCCCGACCAACTCGCCAAGCTCAACATCACGATCCCCGAAGTGGTCAACGCCGTCAACGCCCAGAACACCGTGAACCCCGCCGGAAAGGTCGGCGCCGAGCCGGTACCGGGGGGGCAGGAGTTCACCTACGCGGTCAGGGCCCAGGGCCGGCTTGTCACCGAGGAAGAATTCAAGAACATCGTGATCCGGGCGAACCCGGACGGCTCGATCGTCCGCTTGAGTGATGTGGCCCGGGTCGAACTGGGCGCACAGGCGTACAACATCACGGGACGTCTGAACGGCAAGCCCGCTGCAATCATCGCCGTCTACCAGATGCCGGGCTCGAATGCCATCGAAGCGGCCGAGGGCACCAAGACACTCATGCAGGAGATCAAGCAGCTCTTTCCCGCAGACCTCGACTATGCCGTAGCCCTGGACACCACCCTTGCCGTGACCGAAGGCATCCATGAAATTTTCACAACCCTCTGGATCGCCCTGGCGCTTGTCATTCTCGTCGTGTTCATTTTTCTTCAGAGCTGGCGTGCCACACTGATCCCCTTGCTGGCGGTACCGGTCTCCCTGGTGGGCACCTTCATCCTTTTTCCGTTTTTCGGTTTTTCCATCAATACCCTTTCACTTTTCGGCCTTGTCCTGGCCATCGGTCTGGTGGTGGACGACGCCATCGTGGTCGTGGAAGCCGTTGAACACCACATCGAAAACGGCATGACGCCCAAGGACGCCACTTTGAAAGCAATGGAAGAAGTATCGGGTCCGGTCGTGGCCATCGCCCTCATTCTGGCCGCCGTATTTATCCCGACCGCTTTCATCCCCGGCATTACGGGGCGCCTCTACCAGCAGTTCGCCGTCACCATCGCCGTATCGGTCCTCATCTCGGCCTTCAACGCCCTTACCCTCTCGCCGGCTCTTGCCTCCCTGCTGCTTAGACCGAAGAAAGAATCCCACGGCCCCCTCCAGAAGTTCTTCAACGCCTTCAACCGCGCCTTCGGCAGGGCCACGCAGCGGTATACGGACATCTGTGGAACCCTGGTCCGGAAAACAGCATTAAGCCTGGGACTGCTTGTGGCCATGATCGCGCTGGCGGGTTTTTTCGGGATGCACCTGCCGGCGACTTTTCTTCCCGAGGAGGACCAGGGATATGTCTACGCCGCCTTGCAGCTGCCTGACGCGGCCTCGCTCCAGCGTACCGACGAGGCGGTCGGAAAGGCCGAAGAGCTCATCATGGACACCCCCGGTGTTCAATACTGCACGTCGGTCGGAGGTTATAACCTGGTAAGCGGCGTATCGAACACGTACAGCGCCTTCTTCTTCATCACCCTCAAGGACTGGTCGGAGCGGAAAAAGATCGAGGAATGGTACCGTTTCATCAAAGGCAGGATTTCACTGAAGCTGCTGAGCATGCCGGAGGCGGTCGGAATGGCCTTCTCCCCTCCCGCCATACCCGGTATCGGCACCTCGGGAGGCATCACCTTCATCCTGGAAGACCGGGCGGGCAAAGACATCGCCTTCCTGAACGAAAACGTCGATAAATTCATGGAGGCGGCAAAACAAAGGCCGGAGATCGCCGGTATCACCACCACCTACAAGCCGACGGTGCCACAGATTTTCGTGGGGGTGGACCGGGACAAAGTCCTCAAACAGGGTGTCAACCTGTCCGATGTCTACAAAACCCTCCAGTGCTTCATGGACGGGGTATTCGTTAATTATTTCACCCGGTTCGGACGGCAATGGCAGATTTTCCTCCAGGCCGAGGGCGAATACAGGACCCATATCGACAAGCTCGGCCAGTTCGCCGTGCGTAACGCCCAGGGCGACATGGTTCCCCTGTCGGCGCTCACCTCCGTAAAATCCATCACGGGCCCCGAATTCACCATGCGCTACAACCAGTACCGCGCAGCCCAGTTCAATGCCAACGCCGCCTCCGGATACACCACGCCTCAGGCCATGGCCGCCCTCGAAGAGGTTTTCCGGCAGACCATGCCCCGCGAAATGGGTTACGACTATCTCGGCATGAGCTACCAGGAGAAAAAGGCCCGGGAAGGCATCTCGCCGTCGGCCATTTTCGGTTTTTCACTCCTGTGCGTCTTTCTCATCCTGGCCGCGCAGTACGAAAGCTGGGCCTTGCCGTTCAGCGTGCTGCTGGGCACACCGATCGCCGTCATGGAAGCTTATGGCGCACTCCTGGTTCTACGTCAGGAAAACAACATTTATGCCCAGATCGGCCTTGTCATGTTGATTGGCCTGGCTGCCAAAAACGCCATCCTCATCGTCGAATTCGCCAAGATGGAATATGAAAAGGGCCGTCCTCTCGTTGAGGCGGCTTTGGCCGGTGCACGGCTGCGCCTGAGACCCATCCTCATGACAAGCTTCGCCTTCATTTTCGGCTGCGTACCGCTGGCCGCCGCAATGGGCGCCGGCGCCATCGCCCGCAGGGTCATGGGCATCGCGGTCATTGGCGGTATGCTGGCCGCGACGGGCATTGCGATCTTCTTCATCCCGGTCATGTTCATCGCGATCCAGAGGCTTTCCCATCGGGGCAAGGCGACGCAAGAACCTGCAAACAAAAAGGACGGCAGCCATGCGTAAAGTCATTCTCTTGTCGATCCTTACCCTGGTGCTGGCCGGATGCCGCCTGGGACCGGACTACAGGCGTCCCGCAGTGGAAACACCCCAGTCCTGGAGATACGAAGCGGAAGAGGCGCAGGATGTCGCCAACACCTCCTGGTGGAAGCAGTTCGATGATCCGGTCCTGAACGAATTGATTCTGACCGCACTGAGAGAAAACAGGGATCTCAAGATCGCCGCCGCACGGGTGAACGAGTACCAGGGCCGGCTCATGATCGCCCGATCCGACCTCTTCCCCCATGCATCGGCCTCCGGCGAGGGCAGTGTCAACCGCGTTCAGGAAAAATTATCCTCTTTCACGGCCAACCCATACCACAAGTACCAGGCCGCTTTCGGGAGTTCATGGGAGCTCGATATCTGGGGCCGTTACCGGAAAGCCACCGAGGCGGCCCGGGCCGACCTCCTGGCGACGGAAGAAGGCAGGAGGGGCGTGATTCTCAGCCTCTGCTCTTCCGTTGCCGCGGGGTATGTCAATCTCCGGGATCTCGACAATCAGCTCCTGATCGCCAAAGGGACTGCCGAGAGCAACGGAAAAACACTGGACCTTTTCCGGATCCGTGCGGCAGGCGGTGTCATATCGAACCTGGAATTGAGCCAGGTCAAGTCACAGTACTTCCTGGCCCTTGCAAGAATCCCGGCCATCGAAAAACTCATCGGCCAGCAGGAAAACGCACTCTGCCTGCTTATGGGAAAGAATCCCGGGGTCATCGCCCGGGGAAAGACCATCGACGAGCTTAAACTGCCTTCCGTACCCCGGGGTCTGCCCTCCGATCTGCTGGAACGGCGACCCGATATCCGCCAGGCCGAACAGAATCTCGTCGCCGCCAACGCACGCATCGGTGAGGCCCGGGCCCTTTACTTCCCGAGCATCTCCTTGACCGGCGCATTCGGCTGGGCCAGTACCCACCTCTCCGACCTCTTTACCGGCGCCTCCAAGGTATGGAACTGGGGAGGCACCATCACTGCCCCCATCTTCATGGGCGGCGCCATCCGGGGTCAGAACAAAGTGGCGGAGGCCATGCAGCAGGAAACCCTTCTGGCCTATCAGAAAACCGTCCAGAACGCTTTTCGGGAGGTGAACGACGCTCTGACGAATCAGAAGAACTCCCGGGAGCAGCTGTCCGCGCAGAAGAGGCAGGTGGATGCGCTCCGGGACTACGCCCGCCTTGCCCGGCTCCGGTTCGATAACGGCTATACGAGCTACATCGAGGTTCTGGACGCGGAACGGAACCTGTTCGAAGCGGAACTCTCCTGCTCTCAGACCCAGGGAACACTTTTCACGGATATTGTCAACCTCTACAAGACCATGGGCGGCGGATGGATAAACGAGGCGGATAAATTGACCGTAACGCGGGAAGCAAAAGGCGACCAGGCAAACGATGCCGATTGACCCGGAAGCCGGCGCGGGGGGGAGCAATCCCGATGAAAAATTCTCGTCAATTTGTCAGGAACTGTGGCACGCATTTTAGGCAAGATGAAAGGAGGAGATCGATGAAAAAAATTTTTGCTTTGACAGCGGTTCTGGCACTGTCAGCAGCGCTTCTGACCGGATGCGCACATGGAAACAGGACGGAGGAGATGACCGGGCACCCCGGTATCGTCGAAGGAACGGTGGCCGTCATGACGGCCACCGTTGCGGACATCGACCTTCAGAAACGAATCGTCACGCTTCAAAATCAAGAGGGGGATCTGCGTGATATCTACGTCGGAGAAGAAGCCGTCAATCTTCCCCAGGTCAAAGCCGGAGATATCGTCACGGTGAAATTCTACGAGTCGGTGGCGGTTGAAGTGATCAACCGGGAAACGCCGGCCGCGGCAGGGGAAGAGACGACGATCATCCGGGCAAAGCCGGGCGAGATGCCGGGAGGCATGATCTCTCATCAGATCACCTTGACCGCCACGGTCAAGTCCATCGACATGGAGGCGGCTTCCATATCCCTCATGGGACCGGCTGGAAAAACCGTCAAGGTAAGGGTGGCGGATCCGGCAAATCTGGAAAAAGTCAGGGTCGGGGATGAACTGCTGGTCACCTTCACCGAGGCGCGGGCGATATCCGTGGAACGCGCCGGGAAATAACAGGCGACGAGGAACCTGAAAAAGGCGAAAGGATAGGCAGGGGAACGGGATACGGCCGGTCTTATCGCCGGAAGAATCCCTTCTTGTCTGGCAGTTTGACCCCAGGTGCCCGCAACCGGAAAGCCAGGCAGGATGTGAAAAACGGACCGACGAATGCGTTACACAGGAGAGGCACGATGGAATCGAAAACAAGGTTTTTTATAGCGGCGGCCATTGGATTTATCCTGACGGCATCGGGAACGGTTGCGGCCGAGACCCGGTATTCAGGCTTCATGGGAGACTATTACCGGTACCTGCAATCGGGACCCGAGGGCGGAGTCAAGATGCGCTGGATCAAACCGGGCGTCGATCTGGCGAAGTACCGGAAACTGATGGTGGACAGCGTGATCTTCTACCTGGCCCCGGATTCGGAAGACAAGGGCATTGACGCGGAACAGATGAAGGAGTTGTCCGACGCTTTCAATCTGGAAATTGTCAATGCTTTGAAAGAGAAGCATCTTCTGGTGTCTGAGCCGGGTCCGGATGTCGCCCGCCTGAGAATCGCCATTACGGGAATAAAGAAGAGCAAGCCGGGCTTGAGCGCCGTTGCCTCGGTCATTCCTGTCGGCATCGGCATCAGCCTCGTCAAAAAAGGCGTTACCGGTTCTTATAGCGGCTCCGGCAGCACCGCCGCGGAGTTTATGGCCCTCGATTCCCTGACCGGGGAGGTCTTCATCGCCGCCTTTGACGAACGGCCCGCCGGCTACACGGAAAGATTCACGCCCCTGGGCGCAGTGCAAGGGGCTTTCAAATTCTGGGCCGGAAGAATTCGAAAATTTATGGACGAAACCCAAACCGGAAAGTAATCGTCTTCTTTGAATCGCCGTTGCACCGTGATCCGTCATTTCCCTGACAGGTCTGGCCACGGCCGTGCCCGGCACCCGGGAAGCGGTTTCGACACATGTCCCGTAACAGGATTCTCCCGGCCCGCTTTTCGACGGATTACCGTAAACAGCGAAATAACCGGCGCTTCCTGATTTTTTCGACCGGCAACAGTCGCAAAATAGGAATCTCCTTATTGATAATCATCCGTGTGAGTGATATGAATGAATTCATTATTACTCCGGCAAATGAATCGATCCATTTCCGTCATTCCGTCGAAAGACGGAATGAACTCCGCGAAGAATCGAATCATCACTATCTGTCAAGGGGAAGAGATTCTTCGGCTGACGCCTCGGAATGACAATTGCGACACAGCCTCCAACTCCGGCATGACGTTTTGAAGATTTGCTTGCCGATGTAATCATGAACTGATCCATGAAACGCAAGGGGGGGGGAAATTCAACCGGGGGACTGACCGGAAGATTGGGCGATTCTTCACCATAACCTGAAATTACGGGAGAAAATATGAAACTGGCATACCGATTATGGATTGAAAGCGACGGAAAGGCCTTCGGCGTCGGTCCTTACGAACTTCTGAAATTCATTGAAAAGACCGGTTCACTTTTCCAGGCTGCGCAGGAAATGCACTTATCCTATCGTAAGGCATGGGATTTAATCAGCAAATCTGAAAAGAGACTCGGCATCACACTGCTGTACCGAAAAGTCGGTGGCGTTTCGGGAGGGGGTTCGACGCTGACCCAGGAGGCCAAGGACTTCATGAAGCGCTACGAGGCATTTCACGCAGAAGCAAAGGAATCCCTCCTGTCACTGTTCGAGAAATACTTCGGGACGGAGGATCTGCCTGGAAACGGCTCTACGACACCCGGCTCCAACAAGGCCTGATGGCCTCGTAAAAAGCCTGTTTTTGACATTCCCAAAAACGAAAGCGACGAAAAATCTCCTGTTCTCCGATCCTTTCGCGTTCCCCCAGGATGGCAAATCGAGCGTTTCCCGACTTTGCCACCCCTCCGACTCGCCTTTTCCAAGACACATTCCATTGGAATCAAAGGCTAACCGGGCCGTAACCGGTATGAAATGGGAATGATAATTTTTGCCGTGATGGGCGGTTTCGGGAAGGGTGAAACTTCTTTGATGGTGGTCACGGCGTTATCGTCCAGGATCTTGAATCCGGAGCTGTTCAATATCCTGACGTCGGTGACCGTGCCATCGAGATGAATGATGAAGGACGTCAGGACTTTACCGTGCCACCCCATTCTTCTGGCCTGGTTGGGGTAAACGATGCGGCTGAGAATCCGGTCCTTGATATACAGGAAATGTTCCCGGAGATACCTTTCCTGGGCCGTCCGCTCTCCATCCTGGTCCCCGGAAAAGCCATCGCCCGTCCTGCCGCCGCTCAATCCGGTCTCGCCGATTTCCCCGTTTGACACCGACGCCATCCGTTCGTCCACCGGCTGCGGAGCGGGTAACGGCATCGGGACATCCGATACGATTGAAGGCCTGGGAAGTTCCTCCTGCATGATTTCTTCCTTGACTTCCTGAACCGGTTTCGGCTTCTTGATCCGGCACGGCTTTCTCAGGGGCGGACTCGGCAAAGCGGCCAGGTTGACCTCCTGGATACCGGCCTTGGCGATGTCGAAGGAAATGACCTTGGGCGGGCAGGGCCTCTGCACCAGCGAACCGGCGCTCACGACCGCCGCAACGAGAAGAATATGGATGACCAGGGATATTTCAAAGGCCCGGATGTGATAGCTCATGTTTTCTCCGTCGTCTGTAAACTGACCCGTTCAAAGCGCATGACCTTGACGGTATCGAGAACATCGACAAACCACTGGAGGTCGATCGTTCGATCCGCACGGATCAGGATCGGCGATTGCCTGTTCATGGGGTTAAGGATTGACTGCATGTCCGTTAAATCGGTCGGCCGCCCGTTGGTAAAAACCTGTCCCGTCCGGTCGATCTCGATGATCATTGGTTTCAGCGTGCTTTCCTGATTCTTGGACGCCGTGGGGAGATCCAGGGGGATCATGCCCGCGGCAATGAAGGACGACGTCGTCAGGACGATCGTCAGGAGAACGAGCATAATATCGACGAAGGGGATCACGTTGATATAGTCGATCGGCTTATGATGCTCCATTGCTTTTCTCCCAATCCTTCACGATTACCCACACCCGTCGCAGGAGGTGGTTGTAGAGCGCAACCGAGGGAATCGCGACGAGAAGCCCCACGGCGGTCGCCTTCAATGCCAGGGCGAGGCCCGTCATGATCTTGGTCGCGTCCGCCAGGCCCTCCTGACCCATGGAGTAAAAGGTCAGCATGATCCCCAGGACGGTTCCGAGCAGGCCGATATAGGGGGCATTGCTGCCGATACTCGCGATCAAATGGAGGTTCCGGGTCAATTCCACTTCAAGGGTGATTTTTTCCCCGTACCGATCCAGGCGGATATGCCGGTAGGCATAAAACCGCTCGATGGCCATGGCGATCGAACACACGCTCAGCACCAGAAGCAATCCAATAATACCGTAATCCACTGCAAATTTAAGCCATTCCATAAATTACCAATCCGTAAAAAGTCAAAAGTTACAGCGTCGATGTCTGTAACGGTCCGTTACGATGATCGGGTGAAAATTTTCAAAAAGGGTCGCCCCCCGACTCTACGTGAAGCCACCCCCGATTTTCACACCTTTCCTTTTGAACAACAAAATGATGACCCTTATCTGACCCCGGAATAACCTGGCAGTCGCTTCAGGTGGGCCCGCCGATAAGGGCCATCATCTTGCCGGAGGGTTGCAAATTTAATCATTCACACCAAAAATCATTCCTAGAACTTGACGGTCACACCCGTCCAGAGGTTGCGCCCCTGGGCAGGATAACCGTCCCCGCTATTTCATCACCATCATCAAAGATGTTCTCCGCACATAAAACTCAAAATCGAAAAGATCAGAATCTGAACCGTGTAGCCAGCATAAAGTTGCGGCCTTCGCAGGGATAGCCGTCGCTTAAGGCATAGTCATCATCCAGAATGTTGTTGGCCGTCACGGAGACGTCCCAGAACGAGGTGACCTGGTATTGCACCTTCAGATTCGTCAGGGTGTATTGGCCGGTACGCGTGTAACCCTTACCCACCGACCGGGTTGACCAGCGGTCAGTGGCATATTCCAGGCTCGGGATGATGTTTAATTCTTTGATGGGCGTCCATTTGCCGTAGGCAAAGAATTTGTGGTGCGGCACGCCGGTCAAACGGTCCGCACGGTTGTTGGGATTGTCGATATCGGTATCCATATAGGTATAGTTTCCTCCAAGTTCCAGTGTCGGCAGGACCACTGCGGAAAGGACCGCTTCAACGCCTTTAAACGTCGCCTCGCCGACATTCTGGAATTGGCTCCACCATTTGCCATTGTAGAAAATGGGAACCGATTGAATGGCATCGTCCACTTTATTGTAGAAGAAGGTCAGTTCTCCGTGGAGTTTGGAAAAGAATGTGTCGGACACACCCACTTCAAAATTGAGCGCCTCTTCAGGATCCAGTCCGGGATTGGAGAGGGCGCCGCCGAAACGGGAGCTGAACCGTTCAAACATGGTGGGGAAGCGGGTTCGGTTGGAAACGCTCGCATGCACTTTGCCCTGGTCCCGATACCGGTAGATCACCGCACCCTGATAGTTGGTGGCGGAAGCATCCTTGGTGCGATACTTGAAGAAACCGTCGTTCTTATTCCACTCCTCAGCTTTTTCCATTTTGCGCTTGTCGTAACTGATGCCGGCGATCAGGTCCAGCTTGGGTGTAACATGGAACGTGTCTTCCAGAGCGATGGAAAACGTTTCCTCTTCCGCGGTCTGTTTCGGTTCGGTGAAGTTGGTCGCATGAGTTTTCTGCCACTCGGTGTGTTCATCGTAGCGATAATGAAATGCCGTTTTCAGCGTGTTCATCTTAATATAGTCGGTGCCGAGTTCAATGGATCCGCCGTAGGATTCATCCTCGTAATAACTGGTCCAGTTGGGCGTTGTAAGGTTCAAATCCGTGTAAGCCCTCAGGTCGTTTTTAAATTCGTTATAATAAGCTTTTGTTTTTAGATACAGGGCCTCGGTAAGCTGTGTGTGACCGATATAATAGAGACTCATCACATCCCATTTCGGCCAATCCCACAAACTGATGGTTGAGAGACCGTCAACACTTCCGATTCCGTGCTTTTCACCCTCCTGTTTCATGAAATTAAGGGAATATTCGTCCGTACTGTTGGGTGTAAAACCGGCCTTGAGGGTGGTCCGCCAGTCTTCCTTGTCCGTGTGGTCGCGGTCGCCGCCGTTTTCTGCAACTGTAGAGCGGAAATCATGGGACAACCCCCAATAGTCGGTGTCCCGATGCTCATAACTGCCCTGGACGTAGTATTTTTCCTGCCGGCTGCCGACGTTGCCGTACACCACATTCCCGCTTTTGCTGCCCGAACGATCCAGCAAAAGGGAACCGCGGATTTCGGCCTCAAAGGGTTTGACCGGTTTGCGTGTAACCAGGTTGATGGTGCCTCCCATACCGTCCGGTCCGTTCAGAACGGAAACATAGCCCTTGGCAATCTGGACTTCAGCCAGATCGGGAGTCAGGAAACGGTCGAAATCGATGCGGTTGTCAGCCGGCAGATAGAGCCGGATGCCATCCATGGTAAGCGGCACCTGCCAGCGGTTAAATCCACGAACGCTGATGAGGGCTTCATTGCGGTTACCGCTTCCCTGTATCGCTGAAACACCGGGAACGATATTGAGGGCCTCGACAAGACCCTCACGGCTGAAATCGTTCAGTTCTTCCCGTGTCACAACCGAGTACCCCACCGGATTTTCGCCTTCCCGGTGATCCGTTACGGTGATTTGCCCCAGGTTGTACACATAATCTGAATCGTCATAAGCTTGGGCGTCCCCCACTGCTGGCGCTGTTTTGTCTTGCGCTCCAGCCTGAGCCGGCTGCGCCTGAGAAATCCCCGAGGAAAGAAAAACCGCCATGGTAACCGCTGTCAATAAAAACAAGAATCTCCGTCCAACCATCTCCCTGCTCCTCCTCTGTCCTCCTCATTGATATACCGGCAATGGAAGAAACGCCCCCCGACTTCTTCGCGCTCCTCTATAACAACCGGACATTTTTGCAAACGCTATATTTATTCTTGCATAACGTCTGCGGTATATATCTTCATGTATAACGCCTGTCAAGCTTTTTTTCTTCCGTCGGAAACGTCGAGAAAACTTCACACTGTTCATGGCATGGCATGAGAAAATGGAGAGTCATCACGGCCGGCGGCGGGAAAATAAAAAATACTTGACACGGCGCTATATATGGCAATATATAGCGAAAAATACCGTCTCGGCCGGCCCGATTGCCGCTTAAATGTCCCGTGATCGGAAACGACGGCCTCTTTGAAACAGGATCCGCTAAAAAGAAAAGAAAGGAGTCCCATGATGAGCCCGATCGATCATTCTTCCTGGGCCCTGCGGGAAAAAGCCCGGCAGGAGATTTATGAACTGTGGGGAAATGTGCTGCCGATACCCATCCTCTCTTTAGGACTTTTATTGGAAGACGTGGATTGGAGGATCCGGTCGCTGGATATGGAAAAGGCTTACGGCCCATCGGGCCTGGATATGGACGCGGCTCTGGAAGTTGTCGAGGCTTACCTGCTCTGAAACGGAAAAGCCGGAAAGTTCGGAAAGCATTGCGGATGCCCCCGCATCGAATCGAAAAACGTCCCCGTGTCATCCGGACGGAAGCGAACGGATTTGAACCAAAACGAGCTTCCTCGCCGCCGGTGCATCTCGGGGCGACAAGGAAGGATTCTTTACGGGGTCATCATGACTACATGGCAGGAAAGGAGAAAAAAGGATGAATGCTTCAGTCATTGTCGGGATGTTATTGATCGTTCTCGTGCTGTCGTTGTTATTCCGGTGGCGGCAAAAAATTCAGGGGAAAGAACACCGGATGAATCCGGTAGAAGTTGCGCCCCAAACATCACTCTCCTCCGGCAGTACGCAACGGGAAAAGATTCCCGGCGCCCCGGAAGACGGAAACGGACTGGAGAAAATCCGCCGGGAAGATCCTTCCTTCGATGAAAACCTGTTCAAAGGCCACGCTTCCGCGTTTTTCCTTCAGTTGCTCGCACTGCAGGAGAAACGCAACATTTCTGAACTGCGTCAGCAGATGACGGATGAGATGTTCGCTTCCTTCAAAGCGGAGGAGGACAAACGGACGGCGGAAGGGAAACTTCATAAAATTGAGAACATCGCGTTGCAGTCGGTGGAACTGACGGATGCCTGGCAGGAAAACGGACAGGATTTTATAAAAGTGAAGTACCTCTCTTCTTTTAATGATTGTCATGTCGAAGAAGGATCAGGAAACCCGGGTTGTGATGCGGCCGGTGAAAAGATCGCCTATACGAAGGAATGGATCTTCTCGCGCATCAGTGGAAGGAACCCATGGTGCCTGTCCGCCATTGACCCGGCGTAAGGTTTTCCTCTGTTCATGATCAATCCGCAGGAGTCAGCCGCCGGCCGCCCTTGCAAGCGGATTTCCGCTCGGCGATACCGGCAAAGGGTTTGAAAACTGGAACAGAAAAATGTCTTAGAGAGGGGGATCGGCGTGAAGACCGTTTTGAAACAGGAAGCCGTTTATTACAGGAAAGGAGAGAAGAAGCCCATCGCCGTAGACGGACGGGATTTTTGGGACAGGCGCGCCCGGACATTTTCGGAATATGCGTCCGACACCGGGTACCCCGAAGAATTCATCCGGATCTTGCAGCCCCGCATGAAATGGACGGTCCTCGATGTGGGCTGCGGCGGCGGGACAATCGCCATCCCTCTCTCCGGAAAGGTAAAATCGATCACCGCGGTGGACTTCTCACAAAGAATGCTGGACATCGTCGATTGGCGCTGCCGGATTGGCGGTATCGATAATGTAAAAACGATTCACGGGTGCTGGGAGGATGATTGGACCGGCCTGGGAATCGGCGTTTATGATGTGGCCATTGCCTCGCGATCCCTGATCGGCGACAGAATAAAAGAAGCCGTTTCAAAATTGAACAACGCGGCACGGGAAGCGGTCTACATATCCGTTGCCGTCGGAGCCGGGCCCTTCGACAGGATGCTCTTCGAATCGACAGGCAGAAAATTTAACATGGGACGGGATTATATCTATTATTACAACAAACTCTACCATATGGGCATCGCGGCGAACGTGGTCTTTATTCCCGAACGGCACCGCAACGAGTGGAACAGCATCGAGCAGGCGCTCGATGACCAGCGCTGGATGTTCCAGAACATGACGGAAGAAGAAAAGGACAAGGTGCGGGCATATCTCAGGCGGCATCTTGTAAAGGTCATGGGGGGCTGGCGGTTGCCCTATTCGAGGCAATGCCGCTGGGCGGTCATGTGGTGGACCAAAGACAAGCAGGTCAGGCGATGATACGACCTGCTGATCCACACTCCCGCCAGAAAGCGGCGATTCATCGGAAGAACAGGCAATGACCGTCGTAAAAAGAAAGCGGCGGAACCTCGTTCCGGCGTTCCTGCTCCTGCTGGCTTTCCTCCTCGGCACCGCTTGTTCCGGGATAGGGACGGGAATCCGGTCTCACACGTCTTCATCATCATGGACGTTTGCCGTAATCGCCGACACGCAGGGAGACGGCAGCCCCCAAATCGACGGCAAGTCCTGCATCAACGACACCGTCCTGCGGGCGATCGCGGAAGATATCTCCCGGGAAAAGCCCGATTTCGTGCTCGTGGCGGGAGACCTCGTCAACGGCTGGTTCCGGAACGGCGGAACCGGTTACGCGATCCAGTATGAAAACTGGAGGAAAGCCATGGCGCCGGTTTATCACGCAGGGATCCGGGTATACCCGATCCGGGGAAACCATGACAGCGGCCCTGAGCGTCTGGCCCTGCCGCCTCTGCCGTCGCACCTCGAACCGCCTCCCGACACGCCCGTTGCCCTGAAAAAAGCCTTTCAAAATGCCTTTTCCGAATCCTATATTCCGAAGAACGGGCCGGTTGACGAAGCGGGCCTTACTTACAGCTTCCCTCACAAAAACGCATTCATTGTCGGCCTGGACCAATTCACCGGCGGCCAGCACAAGGTCAACCAGGCTTGGCTCGACGGGCAGTTGGCCGGAAACGGAAACCGTCACATTTTCATCTACGGCCACGAACCGGCGTTCGGAGCAGGACATCCGGACAACCTCGCCTTTTTCCCGGAAGAGCGGGATCTTTTCTGGAACGGCATCGGAAAGGCCGGGGCGAAGATTTACTTCTGCGGCCACGACCATTTCTATAACCGCGCCCTGATCCCCGACCAGGCGGGCAACCCAATCAGGCAGATCATTGCCGGAACCGGGGGCGGCCCTCTGAAAAAGTGGTCGGGGGTCTACAAGGACGGTGACAGAGTGAAGGGAGAGTATCACGACGGGAACCACCACGGTTATGTCCTGGTCACCGTGGACGGTCCGGAAGTAACCGTCGCATGGAAATCCCTGGAAATCCCCGGAACAATGAATCATTGGCGGATATCCGATATTTTCACCTATTCCATATCCGATACGAAGGAGAAGTAATTGTTGAACTTCCGCCGTGCCATACCCGATGATGCACCGGCGATAGCAAAGGTGCACATTGATTCCTGGCAGGCAGCCTACCGTGGTATTCTGCCCGAAGACAAATTGAACGGTTTAGACCATATCCGCCTGACCGGATCTTTCCGCAAATCCATTTCACTGGGAACGGAAGATATTTTTGTTGCGGAAAAAGGCGGTCATGTGGCCGGTTTTCTGGCGCTTATCGGCTGTCATGACGAGGAGAATGACCGGGACCCGGCCACGGGACTCTGCGCCATCTACCTTGCACCCGAATACTGGCGGAAAGGGATCGGCCGCCTGCTGTACCTGGAGGGAGAAACCATCCTCCAGTCGAGAGGTTGCACAGCGGTGGCCTTCTGGGTTTTCGCCGACAATGCACGGGCACGGCGGTTCTACGAAGCCATGGGATTCACGGTTGACGGAGAAACGATGGCCTTGAACATGGGCGTGCCGGTGAAAGCGGTCCGTTATCGCAAAGACATCCTGTACAACCGTGCTCCCGACCCCAACCGGTGCGCTCTCCGGAACAATTGAAATACCCAAAACCGGTGTTTCCTCAACCCTGGTTGTGATGATCTCCGGCTCCGGCCCCACAGACCGGGACGGAAATATTCAGGGACTTCAGGGCCAAAACAACTGCCTGCGATACCTGGCGGAAGCGCTGGCCCGTCACGGCATTGCGTCGCTCCGTTTTGACAAAAGAGGCATCGGCAAGAGCGTCACGCCCGGTCTGAAAGAGGATGAACTCCGGTTTGAAACATACTGCGAGGATGTTGGGTGCTGGGTGGCGTATGCGAGAAGCCGGTGGACCTTTAAGAAGCTGTTTATTCTCGGACACAGCGAGGGTTCCCTGATTGGTATGGCGGCGGCCCGCCAGGTAGAGGCGGACGGTTTTATTTCGGTATCCGGCGTCGGAAGACCCGCTGACCTCGTCATTCTTGAACAAACAAGGAAACAACTGCCGCCTGATCTGATGAAGGAAACGGAAAGCATCGTTGCGGCGCTTAAGTCAGGCCGAACGGTTCATGGGACCTCACCGGCGTTGGCTCCGCTTTTCCGGGAGAGCGTCCAACCGTATCTGATATCCTGGTTCCGGTATGATCCCGCACAGGAAATCGCAAAACTGGATATGCCGGTAATCATCATCCAGGGGACAACGGACATTCAGGTCATGGCCGATGACGCCAGGCTGCTGCATGAAGCAAACCGCAAGGCAACTCTGACCATGATCGAAGGCATGAACCATGTTTTGAAAGCGATACCGCCGGACAAATCAAAACAGTTCGCATCGTACGGCGATCCATCCCTGCCGGTTATGGAAGAACTGGTAAAGGCTGTCGTTAAATTTACGGAGTAGCTCATAGCACCCGCAAAACATACAATCAATCATGAATCCGGACCGGCCGAATTCCTGTAACTCTATAAGAATATGAAGATAATCTATACATCCCCCCTGCATGAAAAGCCGGGACTCATCACGGGAATCCTCGAGCGGAGCTACAAGAGGCTTGCCATTCTGGATACGTTTGCCTGGAGCGGAGAGAACGCAAAATGGTGGAACTTCGAAAAAGAAATTTTCCGGTATCCCCATGCCATAGGGGCTTGCGTATTTTTGACCTGGTATGACGGCCGGCTGGCGGGTTTCGGATCATATAATCCCCGCCTGGGGCCCGGACTTGGCATGGTGGGGCACAACTGCATTCTCCCGGAGTTTCGTGGCAGAGGACTCGGCAAAAAGCAGATTGGCGAGATACTGCAGCGGTTACAATCCATGGCCGTTAAAACGGCCCGGGTATCGACCAGTTCATCAGCGGCCGGTCGAAAACAGCCATAAAGATGTGATTCCGTAGAAATCATGAAACCATACGACTATCCAGCGTGCATCGTGATCATCTGGGCAATCGCCTCGTCAACGTTTATATTCGCATAATTGAATACACAGTGAAAAAATATGGTATCAAAAACAAGCATGTCCTGGATGTTGCCTGTGGCACGGGCAATCTGCTGGGTGTGCTTTTCCAAACGGACTTTCATTGTGCCGGCAGTGATCTGTCTGAAGACATGATCGCTATCGCCAGACAAGCAAAACCGCATTTTAAAATCCTGCACTGAATACCATTTCGAAACTTCTTTTCTTCTTACAAAACCCATCATATCGCTCTACCGATTTCATGATCTACGGAATCCATCAGATGAATAAAGGGGTCTAAATTATCGCTATTATGAATTGGACACATGCCGGTTATTTAGCTATGCGATGTTGCAAGACAGTTGAATAAATGAATAAAATTATGGAAAGGAGTAAATCTTATGCCGTTGATTACCATTAAACTCATCGAGGGCGTCTATTCGCAGAACCAGAAGCAGGAAATGATCAAGCGCATGACCGATATGATGGTCGATCTGGAAGGCGAACACATGCGGCCGGTAACGTGGGTGGTCATCGAAGAAGTGAAAAACGGCGACTGGGGCGTCGGCGGCAAGGCCTTTTCCTGCACGGATGTCAAAGCCCTGGCGGAAAACAAGTAACATCGGGATTGCGGTACGTTACGCTGTCGCTAACCCACCCTATAACTGACAACAAGCAGCATCAGCACTGCATTCTCTTATCAGGAACTGACCCGGAGTTCACCGGATGCCAAAACCGCCGGTGAACTCCGGGCCATGCTTTTTCCGACAATCCTAAAGAAATCGCCCACTTTTTCCATCAGGACAGAGGCTGTTCCGGTCAACGAACAAGAAATCATTCGTCCTGATTACACCGGCGGCAAATTCTGTAGGATCCTCTGCGCATCGTCATCCGTAATGGTTTTGCCGTATATCTCGGAATAGAACGCCTTCATCTCCCTGATCATATCCCAGTCTTTGAACAGATCCGGATAGAACAGCTTGGCCATGTAGATCATGAGCAGGACACCTTCGCTGCTCGCATGGTCCCATGTATAAACACCACGGGGCAGGCGATAAACCCTTCCGGTCTGCACGGCTTTCAGGGAAGACAACTCCGGGCTCTTCTTGATCATGTCAAGAGAACTCGCATAGCCGCTTAAAAGAACAATATCCGGATTCCAGGCCTGAACCTCCTGCATCGCGGCTTTGGCATGGTTATCATTGAGCGCCTGCGGCAGAAAATTTCCGCCCGCAACTTCCGTATTCCAGTGCATGACGCTGCCTTTCCCCTGGCTGCCCAGCAAGCTGCCCTGCAGACCGCCGTAGTAAACCGTAGGCCGGTTTTTCTTGTCTATCTTTGATGTTACGGCAAGAATTTGCTGAACTTTTTGATCGAAATACCGGTTGTATTTGTCCGCCCGGGCTTTCGCATCCGGTCCCAGTAAATCGCCGAACAGGGTGATCTGTTGTTTGAAATTTCTTCGGTATTCCTCCAGATTCATGGGCCTTTTTTCCGGTGAGAACACACAAACGGTTTTCAATCCCGCCTTGCCGTAAGGTTCCTCCTTGGTCATGCCGGGGGTATAGAGGACAAAATCGATCTTCATTTTCAGCATCTGTTCCGGCGTCACGCCCTTGTTGGTTTGGGCGTTTCTGATTTCCGGGAACAGTTTATAGGCCCACGGCGATTGTTCCGCCATCAGGCTGATCAGGTTTCCCTTCCCGAGGGTCATGATTTTCTCCGGCGAAACGCAATGCATGCAAGCGATCCGCTGCGGGTTGACGGGCACTTCGACCCTGTTGCCGCACATATCGGTGATGATTCGATACTCTGCGGCATAAACGGCAATGCCATGGAAAGTCATCGCGATGAATGCCGCCACCATTAAAAATGACACGCCAAAAAAACTTGCTTTTTTCATTCCGTATCCTCCATGTGTCGCGTTGTTCTGCAAGCCGGAAAAATGTGATCCGGATTACCGATCCTGACATCGGACTCCCCGCCCATTATTTCCACATCTGTATCCACATGCCGTCATCGCCCGTATTGACGGAATATTTCTTGATGCCCGCTTTTTTCAATATCTCATCGTAATTGCGCTGTGCCATTTTCACAGGTCCACTGCCCTTCGGCCTGGACTGCGGATTCAGCCCCAATTCCTTTCTCCTGGCCGCAATCTGCGCCTGGATTTCCGGTGTGCCCCTGCCGCCGCCGACATAGGCTTTCCCGCCGGGAGCCAGAACCCGGTATATTTCCCTAAGACCCAGGGCGGGGTCTTTCCAAAAGGGAATCGAACCCCGGCTGATAACGAGATCGACCGATCCGTCGTCCAGGGGAATGCTGTGGACATCGGCCAGGAGGGTTCTGGCCCTGTTTTGCAGACCGTCCTCGACGATATGCAGCTTCGCCCTTTCCAGGGCATCGGCCGAAATATCCAGGAAGATGAAATCAAGGTTCGTGATCTTCGCAAGTGAGAGTCCGAGGTATCCCCCGCCTGACCCGACATCCAGGCAAACACCCTTGGTCATCCCTGTCGCTTCCTTGATTCTTTGAGCATAGTAGTCATACATGGGCGCATTGACACCGCGGGCGGTTTCGTCGTACCGCGAAACACCCGCTTTCCCTGCAGTGCCTTTGACCGGGCCGGTCTTCTCCGCTGCAAAAGCGCCATTCAATACAAACACCGTCAGAAAAATGCTCACACACACTATCAATCCTCTTAAATTCCTTTTCATGTCTCATCATCCTTCCTGTAAATTTTGATGAACCTGCAAAAAGTCCGATTGGGTCATACTGAAAAGCATAAGCGGCGAAAAATTCCTTGTGACAGGAGATCCTTCGCCAACACCCAGGATGACATCGGGATTATTTCCCGGCCTTTTACGAGATCGACGCGGTAAAACCCCTTTCCGAAATTTCAACGGAAGAGGATTCTTCCGGCATCGTCGGCGGAAATATCGACCCCCAGAAAGAGGCTGTAGAACGCCTGCGTCTCCTTGACGAGATCAACCTTGTACCGCTTCGGGTACAGGCAAGTCATGACCCACTTGAGTCCGAGGATACGCATGAACGACGGCGGACGGTCAAACCAGTTGAAGGGCGCCTTGGGGATCAGATGAACACGCCCTTCCTTGACGGCCTTGATGCCGCTCCAGGCCGGATCAAGACCGACCTTGTCGAAAAAACCCTTATCCTGAACCAGGATGACATCGGGATTATACCGGATGACCTGTTCCAGAGTCACCGGCTCCATGCCCACATGGCAGGATGTATGGCAGCGATGAACATTGACGTCCCCGGCAAGCCTCAGCAGATGCACATGCAGCGAATCGTCGCACTCGGTTTTCAGCCCGTCGGGCCCCTCCGCCAGGTAGACTCGGGGCCTTTCGTTCCGGGGAATATCCTGAATGGCCGCCGCGACCTCATCCAGGGTCTGCCGGCAATAAGCCGCCTCTTTTGCCGCATGCTCCTGTTTGCCCAGCAGATCCCCGAGAAACGCATAGGCTGCCGGATAATCGGGCAAATCGGCCAGATCCCCAACCGTCACGTAGACATAAGGAATACCCAGTTTGCCGAAAGCGTCCTCCGACGGCTTGTGAATCGGATTATTCCTGTCTCCCCAGACAAGGATGACATCCGGATTCGCCTTCACCAGGGCGTCCGTGTCCGAGCGCCTGATCACGGGAAGATTGTGCACAACCGGGTTGAGAAACTTCTTGTCCTCCTCCTTCAGCGGAGACATCAGCCCCGCCATCTTTTCCGGCGCCACCGAGTAGAGCATGGCAAAACCGTAGGGCGACGGGGCAACGACCCTGTTGATGACATCCGGCACGGTCACCTTGCGGCCCGCCATGTCGGTGATCTCCCGGGCATTGGCTGTTCCGGCCTTGCATATCGACATCATCAGGCAACAGAAGATAACCATTATACAGAGGTTCATTTTAATATTATCAACTGCCATATTGTTCTTCCTTTCAATAATTTGTTATTCATTAAAAGAAGCTGTATGCGAGTTCCACTCCCCATTGAAAACCAGGATCCCAGTAGGCGCCGGTCACGTAACGGGTCGCATATTTTTCGTCGCCCAGATTCCTACCGTAGCAGGTAACACGGGTATCCCGGTCGAACAGTTTAAAGTTGCATCCGACATTGGCATCAAACCGTGAATAATCCCCTAATTCATAGTGAATTACCCCGCCCACAGGGCGGGGCATCATAGGCTTTAAAACAATTCTAACTGCTGGGGTTTAGTTTCTTGTTCACGGTGATACGCAATATATTTTCTGATCACTTCAGCCGTTACTGTAT
>Ga0302246_1000097_pt1 | contig 85922 bp, 104 predicted proteins | sample AAG_UR_Trp_MG_FD_193533 | JGI IMG/M metagenome (GOLD analysis project Ga0302246, IMG submission 193533) | Enriched activated sludge microbial communities from anaerobic digester in WTTP, New Holstein, Wisconsin, United States - AAG_UR_Trp | ecosystem: Engineered > Bioreactor > Anaerobic >... | reverse complement strand
GACCGGCGGGGTGGAGCTCAAGGCCGGCGTGGAGATGATCATGCCGGGCGACCACGCGGAGATGACCGTGGAACTGATATCCCCGATCGCCATGGAGAAGGGCCTGCGCTTCGCTATCCGCGAAGGCGGCCACACCGTAGGATCGGGCGTAGTCACCGAGATAGTGGAATAAGGCCGCATACTATGTCCGAAACGACCAAAAAAGAAGAGACCAAGTCCTCCGGCGGGCAGCATAAGATCCGCATACGCCTGCTCTCCTATGATTACCGGCTGATCGACCAGTCGACCGCCAAGATCATAGAGACGGCCAAGCGCACAGGCGCGCTGATAGCGGGCCCGGTGCTGCTGCCCACCAAGATACGCAAGTATACCGTGAACCGCTCGCCCCACGTGGACAAGAAGTCGCGCGAGCAGTTCGAGATCCGCATCCACAAGCGGGTCATCGACCTGATCAGCCCCACGCCCAAGACCGTGGACGAACTGAACAAGGTCGCGCTGCCCAGCGGCGTGCACGTCGAGATCAAGCTCTGATCCCGCCGTCCCGTCCTGGAGGAAGCCCGGGCCCCCGCCCGGGCTTCCGCTTTTGCGGCCCCCTATTGCCTTTCCGGCGCCCGTTTTGCTAGAATTACCCTAAGCGCCGATGCGCTTGTTCGGTTCTCTTTGAAAAAAGTTGTTTTTATACGCCGCCGCGTTCTTCGGAATACGGGCGGCGGCCCTATAGACGGAGCGGCCTTCGATTCCCTCCGGCTGCGGGCTATATCGTAAAAACATAAAAGCAGGATACAAAGGAAACCGGGACCGGTAAGGTTCCGGAAGTGCCGTTCGCTTTTCACGCGCGCGGCCGCCCAGGAGTTTACTATGACCGACGAAAACAAGAAAGAAGCCCAGTCCCCGCAGGACGGGGATAAAGCCCCGGAAGCCGCCGCGCAGCCGAAAGCCGCGGGCGAGCTGCCGGGCTCCTTCAAGTTCATTATCGGCGAGAAGCTGGGTATGACCCAGCTTTTCGACGCCGAGGGGTCGCTGATGTCCGCCTCGGTGGTCAAGGCCGGCCCCTGCCGGGTCGTCTACACCCGCACGCCCGACCGCGACGGCTACAGCGCCGTCTGCCTGGGCTACGGCCACAAGAAAGAGAAGAACACCCCGGCCGGCATGAAGGGCGTGTTCAAGAAGATCGGCGTCAAGCCGATCCGCCACCTCAAGGAGTTCCGCGTGGTCAAGACCGACGGGGCCGAGGGCGGCCAGACCGCCGGTCTCGCCGGCCGCTTCCAGGCGGGCGACTGGGTGGACATCCAGGGCGTCAGCAAGGGCAAGGGTTTCGCCGGCGGCATGAAGCGTCATAATTTCGCGGGTCAGCCCGCTTCCCACGGCGCCTCGGACCGCGAACGCGCTCCGGGCTCGCTGGCTTCCCGCCGTTCCCTGGGCCGCGTGCTCCCGGGCCAGCGCATGGCAGGCCACCTGGGCCAGGAAAAGCTCACGATACACAAGGTGAAGGTCGTAAAGGTCGTGCCCGAGGAGAACCTTATTTTCCTCAACGGCCCGGTCCCCGGCGCCGCCGGCACCATGGTCTCCATAATGCAGACCGTCAAAAAGACCCCCAAGCCCCCGGCCCAGGCCAAGAAGTCGGCCAGGAAAGAGGCGGTAAAAGCCGCCCCCAAGAAGAAATAAGAAGAAGGAAAGGACATGGAAACTAAACTCCTCAATATAAAGGGCCAGGAAATCGGCAAGCAGGACCTGCCCGGTTCCATCTTCTCCGTGAAAGCGGACCCGCACTTCCTCCACGAGGCCGTGCGCTATTACCTCTCCAACAAGCACCGCGGCACGGCCTGCACCAAGACCCGCGGCGAGGTCTCCGGCGGCGGCCATAAGCCCTGGAAGCAGAAGGGCACCGGCCGCGCCCGCGCGGGCAGCAACCGCTCCCCGGTGTGGCGCAAGGGCGGCATCGTGTTCGGCCCCCGCCCGCACTCCTACAGGCGCGACATGCCGGCCGCCAAGCGCCGCCAGTTCCTCATCGAGGCCCTGTCCGCCCGCTGCGCCGAGGGCGCCGTGGTCGTGATGGACAACTTCGACCTGCAGGACGCAAGGACGAAGTCGCTGCGCGAGGCCTGGAAGGCCCTGCAGGCGGACAAGACCCTTTTCGTCATGGACAAGCCGGACCGCAATCTCATCGGCGCCGGCCGGAACATCGAGGGCTTCGGCTGGGCCGTCGCCTCCAATCTCAACGCCTACCAGGTGCTCAACGGCGGCAAGCTGGTCTTTTCGGCCGCCGCGCTGAAGGCCCTGGAGAAGAGCCTCGGGGAGGGCAAATGACCAGTAACGTCTCCGGGATACTGATATCCCCGATACTCAGCGAGAAGAGCGTCACGCAGAAGGACGAGGCCAACCGCTACACCTTCCGCGTCGCGGCCGCCGCCAACAAGACCGAGATCAGGAAGGCCGTGGAGTCGCTGTTCAAGGTGAAGGTGAGCGCCGTCAACACCGTCAGCGTGCGCGGCAAGTTCCATCGCGTCGGCCGCAGCGAGGGCCGCAGGTCGGACTGGAAGAAGGCGATAATCACGGTCAAGCAGGGCCAGAAGATAGACGTGACCGACCTTCCTAAATAAGCCGAGGGGAAAACTATGCCATTGAAGACATTCAGACCTTATACCCCGTCCCGCAGGACGATAACGATAAGCGATTACTCCGACATCACCAAGACCGAGCCGGAGAAGAACCTCACCGTCGGCATGCGCAAGAAGGGCGGCCGCAACAACACCGGCATGGTGATGGTGCGCCACCACGGCGGCGGTCACAAGCGCCGCTTCCGCGCCGTGGACTTCAAGCGCGAGAAGTTCGGCGTGCCCGCCCGCGTCGCGGCGATAGAGTACGACCCCAACCGCAACGCCCGCATCGCCCTGCTGTTCTATAAGGACGGCGACAAGCGCTATATCCCGGCCCCCGTCGGCCTGGGAGTGGGCGACGAGGTCGTGAGCGGGCCGCAGGCCCCGATCAAGACCGGCAACGCGCTGCCGCTGAACAATATTCCCGACGGCACGTTCATCCACGCCATAGAGATGGTGCCCGGCCGCGGCGCGCAGTTCGTGCGCTCCGCCGGCACGCAGGCCCAGCTGATGGCGAAAGAGGGCGACTACGCCCTCGTCAAGATGCCCTCCGGCGAGCTGCGCAAGGTCCTCAGGAACTGCCTGGCCACCGTCGGCCAGGTCGGCAATATCGAGCACAACACGATAACCTTCGGCAAGGCCGGCCGCAAGCGCCACCTGGGCATACGCCCGACGGTGCGCGGCGGCGCGATGAACGCCGTCGACCACCCGCTGGGCGGCGGCCGCGGCCGCTCCAAGGGCAACAACGTGCCCCGCTCGCCGTGGAACCAGCCGTCCCGCGGCTTCAAGACCAGGACCAAGTCCAAGATCTGGGGCTGGATGATAGTCCAGGACAGGCGCAAGTCCAAGACCGAGATCTAAAAGTTAAGGAGAATCCGAAAATGAGCAGATCTTCCAAAAAGGGTCCGTACGTAGACCAGAAGCTCCTGGCGAAGGTCCAGAAGATGAACCAGGCCGGCGAGAAGAAGCCGATCAAGACCTGGGCCAGGGCCTGCACCATACCCCCGGAATTCGTGGGGCACAATTTCATGGTGCACAACGGCAGGAAGTTCCTGCCCGTGTACGTGACGGAGCGCATGGTCGGCCACAAGCTGGGCGAGTTCTCTTTCACCCGGATCTTCAAGGGCCACGGTTCGGCGCACACCAAGGAAGCGACGGCCCTCACCTGAGCGGGGCAGGGCGCATAACGGAGAATAACCATGGACGCGAAATGCTATCTCAAATATCAGAGGTACGGCCGCCGCAAGGTGGGCCAGGTCCTCGACCAGATAAGGGGCAAGTCCCTTTACGAGGCCGAGCAGATACTCAATAACCTGCCGATGCGCTGCACCGAGGTGCTGCAGAAGGCGGTCCGGTCGGCCGGCGCCAACCTGTCGGTCAAGCTCGGCCGCAAGGTCGATCTCAAGGCCGTCTGGGTCAAGGAAGCCTTCGCCAACCAGGGCTCGACCAAGTTCCTGCGCCGGATGCAGCCGGGCCCGCAGGGCCGGGCGATGCCGTTCAAACGCAAGATGTGCCACATAACGATGACCGTCAGCGACAGCAAGGAGGCGAGCAGGTAAGCCCCGCGCTTAGCTGCGAGAAATTATGGGTCAAAAGATCAATCCCAAGGGTTTAAGGCTGGGTTATATCCACGACTGGCAGTCCAGGTGGTTCGCGCCCAAGAACATGCCGGAGCTCATCCGCGAGGACTTCGAGATCCGCAACCTGGTCCGCGATCGTTTCCACCTGGCCTCCGTGTCCTGGGTGGACATAGAGCGCGCGGGCTCCTACCTCAAGCTCACGATACACACCGCCCGCCCCGGCATCGTCATAGGCCGCCGCGGCACGGACATCGAGAACCTGAAGAACGACGTCGAGAAGATCACCGGCCGCAAGGTCTTCATAAACGTCGCCGAGATCAAGATCCCCGAGCTCGACCCGCGGCTCGTCGGTCAGTCGATAGCGCAGCAGCTCGAGAAGCGCGTTTCCTACAAGAAGGCCATCAAGCGCGCGATGGAGCGCACGCTGGCCTCCGGCGCCAAGGGCGTGAAGATCATGGTCGGCGGCCGCCTCGGCGGCTCCGAAATAGCGCGCCGCGAGTGGTTCCGCAAGGGCCGCGTGCCGCTGCAGACCCTCTCGGCCGACATCGACTACGGTCTCACCGAGGCCCACACCACGATGGGCAAGATCGGCATCAAGGTGTGGATCTTCAGGAAACTTTTCTTCGCCAAGACCCCCAAGGACCTGATGGAGCAGCTCAAGAAGCTGGAGGCCGACACGGTGGTCCAGCGCGACCCTCAGGAACCGGAAGAGGCCAAAGGAGCTTAATCTATGCTGATGCCCAAGCGCGTCAAGTACCGCAAACCCCATTCGGCGCCCAGGATCAAGGGCAAGACCAAGGGCGGCGCCACGCTGCACCTCGGCGACTACGGGATGAAGGCCCTGGAGCCCAAATGGATCACCGCCCGCCAGATCGAGGCGTGCCGCGTCACGATCAGCCGCTTCATGAAGAAGAAGGGCAAGCTCTGGATCCGCATCTTCCCGGACAAGGCCGTGACCAAGCACCCCGCCGAGACCCGCATGGGTAAGGGCAAGGGCGCCCCGGACCACTGGGTGGCCGTCGTGAAGCCCGGCAGGATAATGTTCGAGCTCGAGGGCCTGGACCTCGCCACGGCGAAGGAAGCCATGGAGCGCGCGGCCGCGAAGCTGCCGATACGCACCAGGTTCGTCGCCAGGGAAAACTAATTCCGGAGAACTTAACATGAAAAGCAAGGACAGGGAAAACCTCAGGAACATGGCCCCGGAAGAGCTGGCGACCCAGCTGCGGGACCTGGACAAGAAGCTGTTCCAGCTGAAGTTCAAGCGGACCACCGCGCCGCTGGAGAACCCGCTGGAGATCCGCAACCTGCGCCGCAAGGCCGCGACGATACGGACCTTCCTCGGGCAGAAAGAGGCGGCTAAGAAGCTTTCGGAGGCTGCGAAGAAATGACCGAAAATACCGATACCAGGAACATCAGGAAATCCATCCGCGGCGTGGTCGTCTCGGACAGGATGGAGAAGACCCGCGTGATAAGCGTGGAACGCGTCTTCAGGCACGCCGCCTACGGGAAGACGGTCCGCCGTTCTTCCAAGTTCTACGCCCATGACGAGGCCAACGAGTCCAGGTCGGGCGACCTCGTCGAGATAGTCAGCACCAGGCCGATGTCCCGCCTGAAGCGCTGGCGCGTGGCCCGCATCCTTCAGAAGGCCGCCAGGTAAGGCGGCACGGGAGAACGCATGATACAGTTGAGATCCATCCTTAACGTGGCCGACAATTCCGGGGCCAGGAAGCTGCAGTGCTTCAAGGTCCTCGGCGGAAGCACCCGCGATTACGCCTACCTCGGCGACGTCGTGGTCTGTTCCGTCCGGGACGCCATCCCGCACGGGGCTATCAAGAAGGGCGAGGTCGTCAAGGCCGTCGTCGTCAGGACGCGCAAGGAGTCCCGCCGCAAGGACGGCTCCTATATCCGCTTCGACGACAACGCGGTCTGCGTGATCGACGACAACGGGGAGCCCAAGGGCACCCGCGTGTTCGGTCCCGTGGCCAGGGAACTGCGCGCGAGGAACTTCCTCAAGATAGTCTCGCTGGCCCCCGAAGTGATCTGAGGAGCTCTTTAACTATGAAACTCAAAAAGAAAGACATGGTCGTGGTCCTGTCCGGCAGGGACAAGGGCAAAAAGGGCGAGGTCAAGGAGATCCACCCGGAAAAGGGCCTGGTCACGGTGACCGGGATAAACATGGTCTCCAAGCACGCCAAGCCCTCCAAGAGCAAGCCCGGCGGCATACACAAGATCGAGGCCCCGATGTCCGCCTCCAAGGTCCAGCTGGTCTGCTCCAAGTGCGGCAAATCGTCGAGGCCCAAGATCACCGTCGCCCAGAGCGGCGACAAGCTGCGCGCCTGCAGGAAATGCGGCGAAGCGATAATATAAGGGGTACCGCAGGATGAACAAGGAAAACAAGAACGAGAAGGGCGGCCAGGCCGTCCGCAAGGATTACCGGCCCAGGCTCCGGGCCGCTTACGACAGCACCGTGGCCCCGGCCCTGGTCAAACAGCTCGGCCTGCCGTCCACGATGGCCGCGCCCAGGCTGACCAAGATCGTCATCAACATGGGCGTCACCGAGGCCAAGGAGAACGCGCAGGCCATCGACCAGGCCAAGGAAGACCTGGCCCTGATAGCCGGCCAGGCTCCCCAGGTCCGCAAGGCCAAGAAGTCGATCTCGAACTTCAAGCTGCGCGAAGGCATGCCGATAGGCGTGCGCGTCACGCTGCGCGGCGCGCGCATGTACGAGTTCTTCGACCGCTTCGTCTCGCTGGCGGTCCCGCGCATCCGCGACTTCCAGGGCTTCGATCCCAGGATCTTCGACGGCCGCGGCAACCTGAACATCGGCCTGAAGGAACATCACATCTTCCCCGAGATAAGCATGGAGAAGTCGCCGAAGGCCCGCGGCATGAACATCACTTTCGTGACGACCGCCGGCGAGGATTCGCGCGGCAAGGCGCTGCTCGAGAACATGGGCATGCCTTTCAGGAAGCCCAAAGAGCAGAAGGCTTAAGGCTCAAGGAGAAAAGGACTTTATGGCTACATACGCTTGGATGGCTAAGATGCGCAAGCCGCAGAAATTCTCTACCCGGTTCCGCAACCGGTGCCAGGTCTGCGGCCGCCCGCGCGCCTACTACCGCGACTTCGGCCTCTGCCGCATCTGCCTGCGCAAGATGGCCCACGAGGGGCTCATCCCGGGCCTGAGGAAATCCAGCTGGTAAGCGGACGGAATAATTTACAAGAGGTGAAACATGGATCCCATATCCGACATGCTCAGCACTATGCGGAACGCGGTCGCCAAGAAGAAGGAGCGCGTGGACGTGCCCTTCTCCGGCGTCAAGATGAACATAGCCAAGGTCCTCAAGGACGAGGGCTTCGTCTCCGGCTACAAGATGATGAAGAACGAGTCCGCGAAAGTCCCCGATAAGAGGGGCTTCATCCGGATAACGCTGAAGTACACGCAGGACAAGCGCCCGGTCATCACCGGCCTCAAGCGCGTTTCCAGGCCCGGCCTGCGCGTCTACCGGCCCTACGACGAGATACCGCGCGTGCGCGCCGCCTTCGGGGTCACGATACTCTCGACCTCGAAGGGGCTGCTGACCGACGCCGAGGCCCGCAAGCAGAAGGTCGGCGGCGAAGTGCTGTGCCAGGTCTGGTGACCGGGCGCCCGAGAACCTGATCCAAAGGGGAAAGACATGAGCAGAATAGGCAAAAAACCGATATCGCTGCCCGACAAGGTCAAGGCGAAGGTGGAGAACCGGACGGTCTTCGTGGAAGGCCCGCTGGGCAAGCTCTCCTACTCGCTGCCCGAGGGCATCAACGCCGGGATCAAGGATTCCGTGCTCACCGTGAGCGTCGCCCAGGGCGCCGCCGACAAGTCCGCCATTTTCGGCACCGTCAGGGCCAGGCTCAACAGCATGGTCTCGGGCGTGACGACCGGCTTCACGAAGGTGCTCGAGATAAACGGCGTCGGTTTCAAGGGCGCCGTGGAAGGGAACCGCGTCTCGCTGCAGCTCGGCTTCTCCCATCCCGTGCTGGTCGACATCCCGCAGGGCGTCAAGATGAGCTTCGACCCCAAGCAGACCGTCCTGACCATCACCGGCTATGACAAGGAGAGGGTCGGCAATATCGCCTCCCAGATAAGGAGGCTCAAGCGGACCGAGCCTTACAAGGGCACGGGCATCAAGTATCAGGGCGAGCATATCATCCGCAAGGCCGGCAAGACCGCGGCCGGCGCGGGCGCCGCCGCCAAATAAGGACCGAGACTATGATAAGCAAACAGGAAAAATACCAGATACGCAGCGAACGGACCCGCCGCAAGCTCCTGGAGCGCGACGTGACCAGGCCGCGCCTGAGCGTCTTCCGCAGCACGCGCTACATCTACGCCCAGGTCATCGACGACGCGCAGGGCAGGACCGTCGCCGCCGCCTCCAGCGCGGAGAAAGAGGTCAAGACGAAGGGCAAGAACCTCGAGACGGCCAAGGCCGTCGGGGCGCTGGTCGCCAGGCGCGCCCTGGACAAGGGCGTCAAGGAAGTCTGCTTCGACAGGGGCGGCCGCATATACCACGGCCGCATCAAGGCCCTCGCCGACGCCGCCCGCGAAGCCGGGCTGAAATTCTGACCCCCTGGAGATAAAATGATCCTCAAGAACGCCAAGAAGATGAAGGAAGACAAGGAGATCACCGCCGACTCCAAGCTCAACAAGACCGAGGTCGAGAGCCTGGAGCTGGACGTCCCCAAGTTCGAGGAGCGGACGGCCGTCGTCGCGATCAACCGCGTCACCAAGGTCGTGAAGGGCGGCAAACGCTTCTCCTTCAACGCGCTCGTCGTGGTCGGCGACAACAACGGCGGCGTGGGCGCCTCCGTGGGCAAGTCCAACGAGGTGCAGGGCGCCATACAGAAGGCCACCGCCGGCGCCCGCAAGGAAATGATCCATTTCCCGATCAAGGACATGAGCGTCCCGCACGAGGTAGAGGGCCGCTTCGGCGCCGGGCACGTCTGGATGAAGCCCGCCGTCAAGGGGACCGGCCTCATCGCCGGCGGCGGCGTGCGCGCCGTGCTCGAAGTCTCCGGCATCAAGAACATACTTACCAAGAACCTGGGCTCGCGCAACGCGTTCAACACCGTGTACGCCACCCTCGACGCCCTTTCCCGGCTCAAGAGCCGGGAAGAGGTCGCCAGGCTCAGGGGGGAGAAATAACATGGCTCTGCATAATCTGAAACCCAAGCCGGGCTCGACCCACAAAAAGAAGCGTCTCGGCACCGGCCAGGGCTCCGGCCACGGCCAGACCTCCACGAAAGGCCAGAAGGGCCAGAATTCCACCGCCGGCGGTTCCAAGCCGCACGGCTTCGAGGGCGGCCAGACGCCGCTGCTGAGGCGCATCCCCAAGATGGGCTTCAACAACGTGAAGTTCCGCGTCGAGTACGCCTGGGTCAACGTCTCCTCGCTGGAAAAGTCCTTCGAGACCGGCGCCGAGGTGAACCCCGAGTCGCTCAGGAAGACCGGCCTGGTGAAGACGGCGTACCCCGTGAAGGTGCTCGGCGACGGCGAACTGAAGAAGAAGCTCAGCGTCACCGCCCACGCCTTCTCGAAGTCGGCGAAAGAGAAGATAGAGAAAGCGGGCGGCAAGGCCGTCCTCATAGAAGCCAAGGCCTGAGACCGTCCCGTCCCCGTCGTCCGGGCCCCGCGCCCGGCCGGCGGGAGGTTTTTGAGAGCGGATTCCGCCGGCGGGCCCGACCGCCCCGCGTTACGGAGATGACGAATGCAGCAGATCACCGACATATTCAAGATCGAAGACCTTAAACGCCGCATCATTTTCGTCGTCCTGGCCCTGGCCGCCTACCGGCTGGGCGCCGTCATCCCGATACCGGGCATCAACACCCAGGCCCTGCAGGCGCTCTTCGAGGCCAACAAGGGGAGCCTCCTCGGCTTCCTCGACATTTTCTCCGGCGGCGCGCTGGGACGCTTCTCCATCTTCTCGATGGGCGTCATGCCCTACATCAACGCGTCCATCATCATGAGCCTGGTGCAGGGAGCGCACGTCTTCCCGCTGCTCGACCGCCTGCAGAAGGAGGGCGAGAGCGGCCGCAAGAAGATAACGCAGATCACGCGCGTCTTCACGCTCTTCCTCGCCGCTTTCCAGTCCCTCGGCCTGACGCTGGCGCTCAACAACATACAGACGCCCGGCAATATCCCGGTCATCCCGAACCCGACCGTCGGCTTCTATTTCGTGACCGTCCTCACTCTCACCACCGGCACGGTGTTCGTGATGTGGCTCGGCGAGCAGATCACCGAGCGCGGCATAGGCAACGGCATCTCGCTGATCATCTTCGCCGGCATCGTGGAGGGTCTGCCCTCCGCCATCAAGAACATGATCTCCCTGGTCCAGGCCGAGGAAATGAGCCTGCTGACCGCGCTGCTGATCCTGGCGCTGGTCGCCGTCGTGACCGCCCTGGTCGTCTGGGTGCAGACCGCGCAGCGAAAGATCCCGATCCAGTACGCGCAGCGCCAGGTAGGCCGCAAGATGTACGGCGGCAGCACCGCGTTCCTGCCGCTCAAAGTGGACCAGAGCGGCGTCATCGCGGTCATCTTCGCCGTCTCGCTGCTCAGCGTCCCTTACACCATAGTCAGTTTCAACCCGCAGGCCCCCTGGGCCTCCAAGGTCATGTCGCTGATGAGCCACACGAGCGTCTGGTACCAGCTGGTCTACGTCGCGCTGATAGTCTTCTTCTGCTACTTCTACAATTCGGTCAGCATCAACCCCAAGGACCTGGCCGAGAACATGAAGAAGTGGGGCGGTTTCATCCCCGGCATACGCCCCGGCGAGCCGACCGCGCAGCACATCGAGTGGGTGCTCAACCGCATCACGCTGGGCGGGGCGCTGTTCGTCGCGGCCATCGCCGTGCTGCCGGACTACATGAGGGCCAAGTTCAACGTGCCGTTCTATTTCGGCGGCACCTCGCTGCTCATCGTCGTCGGCGTCGCGCTGGACACGATAGCCCAGATGGAAGCCCACCTGCTGATGCGCAACTACGAAGGCTTCTACAAGAATTCGAAGATAAAGGGCCGCTGGTTCAACGTAGGGGGTTAACGGGATGAACGTCATACTCCTCGGTTTTCCGGGTTCCGGGAAAGGCACGCAGGCGAAGGCCGTGGCCGCGAGGCTGGGTATGCTGCATTTTTCCACCGGGGACATCTTCCGGGAGGAGATAGCCAAAAAGACCCCGCTGGGCGAAAAGGTCCAGTCCTACCTGGCCTCCGGCCGGCTGGTCCCCGACGAGGTGGTCATCGAGGTCATCAAGTCGCGCGTGACCGGAGCGGGCAAAGGGATCCTTTTCGACGGTTTCCCCAGGACGGTGGAGCAGGCGCAGGCCCTGGACGAATTTTTCGACGCGAGGGGGGAGAAGATAGACGCCGTCGTCTTCCTGGCCGTCCCCGAGCAGGAAGTGGTGAGCCGGCTCACCGCCAGACGGACCTGTTCCAAGTGCGGGAAGGTCTACAATCTGAACAGCAATCCTCCCGCGGTGGAGGGCAAATGCGACGATTGCGGCTCCCCGCTGGCGGCGCGCGACGACGACAAGCCGGAAGTGGTGGCCAAGCGGCTGATGGTCTATAAGGACCTGACCGAACCGCTGATCTCCTATTACCGCGGCAACGGGGTGTTCCTGGAAGTCCCGGGCGCGCTGGAGCCCGCCGCCGTCACCGAAGGATTGTTCGCCGCCCTGTCCGGCAGGGCCGTCTGAGGCCGCGACCGGATGGTTGAGATAAAATCGGCCGCCGAACTGGAGAGGATGCGCAAGGCCTCGTCCATAGTGGCCGAAGTCCTCGTTCTTTTAAAAGGCATGGTCAGACCCGGGGTCCTCACCTCGGAACTGAACGCTTTCGCCGAAAGGGAAATACGCGCCAGGGGCGGCGAGCCCGCCTTCCTGGGCTACCGCGGCTATCCGGCCACGCTCTGCGTCTCCATAAACGAAGAGGTCGTGCACGGCATCCCTTCCCCGTCTAGGAAGATCGGGGAGGGCGACATCGTCAGCCTGGACCTGGGCTGCGTCTGGAAGGATTATTACGGGGACGCCGCTCTTACCGTGGCGGCCGGGAAGGCCTCCCGGGAGGCGGCGAGGCTGATGGCCGTGACGGAGCGGAGCCTGGCCGAAGCCCTGGCTCAGGTCAGGGACGGGGCCAGACTCGGCGACGTGTCCCACGCCGTCGAGAGCTGCGCCGCGGCCGCCGGGTTTTCGGTGGTCAGGGAGTTCACGGGCCACGGCATAGGACGCCGGCTGCACGAGGACCCCACGATCCCCAACTACGGCCGCCCCGGTTCCGGGATAACGCTCCGGGAAGGGATGACCATCGCGATAGAGCCGATGATCTGCGCCGGCCGCCCGGGCGTGGAAGTGAAAGAGGACGGCTGGACGGCCGTGACCAAGGACGGGGCGCTGTCGGCCCATTTCGAGCACACCGTCTGCGTAAAAAGAGGAGGCTGCGAGATACTCAGCGCGGGGCCCGCAGGGACGGCCTGGGCCCTTATTTAGTATAATATTAAAGATATGCCGGATAATCAGAAAATAGAACTTGAGGGCATAGTGAAGGAATCGCTTCCCAACGCCACTTTCAGGGTGGAGATAGCGCCCGGCAAAGTGATACTCGGGTTCATCTCGGGCAAGATGCGCATCCATCACATAAAGATACTGCCCGGCGACAAGGTCAAACTGGAGCTTTCGCCCTACGACCTGACCAAGGGCCGCATAGTCTACAGGGAGAAGTGAAGTTTTCAGAGAGGTACAAGATGAAAGTTAGAGCGAGCGTGAAACCGATCTGCATCAAGTGCAAGGTCATCAAACGCAGGGGCGTAGTACGCGTCATCTGCACCGATCCCCGCCACAAGCAGAGGCAGGGCTGAGAGAACGCTGAACGTGAGCGTCCGGCCGACGGCCCCGCGCTTCGCGGTTTACGGAACACTTAAGGAGAAGTTATGGCACGAATAGCTGGAATAGACCTGCCGAGGGAAAAGAGGGTCGACGTGGCCCTCGCCTATGTTTACGGGATAGGCCGCCCCATGGCGAAAAGAATACTGGAGTCCCTCAAAGGGCAGATAGACCCGGCCACCCGCGTGAAGAACCTCACCGAGGACCAGGTCGGTCTGCTGAACTCCCATATTTCCAAGGAATACAAGGTCGAGGGCGAACTGCGCCGAGAGGTCAACGCGAACATCAAGCGGTTCGTCGAGATCAACAGCTACAAGGGCTACCGCCACCGCCGCAACCTGCCCGTGCGCGGGCAGCGCACCAAGACCAACGGCAGGACCCGCCGCGGCCGCCGCAAGACCGTCGGTTCGGCGTCCAAGGCCCCGGCCGCGCCGGCCGCCAAGTGAGCAGGAGGACTTTGAACCATGAACGATAATCCGAACCGCAAAGAAGAAGCCAAGCCCGCGCCGGCCGCCGGCGCCCAGAGGCCGGCCCCGGCCGGCAAGCCCCAGGTCAGGCGCCGCTCCGGCGGTCCCGTGACCTTCGGCCGGGTCTACATAACCTGCTCCTTCAACAACACGATCATCACGATCACCGACGAGAAGGGCGGCGCCGTTTCCTGGTCCACCGCCGGCTCGAACGGTTTCCGCGGCACCAAGAAGGGCACTCCCTTCGCCGCCCAGATAACCGCGTCCAAGGCGGCGGCCAGGGCCGTCGAGTACGGAATGCGCCAGGCGATGGTCTTCGTCAGCGGCCCCGGCCCCGGACGCGAGACTGCGGTGCGCGCCATCGCGGCTTCCGGCATACACGTCGTCTCCATCAAGGACGTTACGCCGATACCGCACAACGGCTGCAGGCCCCCGAAGGCCCGCCGCGTCTAAACAGAACCAGAGAAGAACAAAGGAGAGTTTTGAAATGTCACGCTATACAGGTCCCAGCTGCAAGAGGTGCCGCAAGAAGGGCACGAAGATGTTCCTCAAGGGCGCGAAGTGCACGGCGAACTGCGTCGTGGACCGCGAGAAGGCGGCCGAGAAGGGCCGCAAGTTCGGCGGGGGCGGCAAGTTCCAGCCCAAGATGTCCGACTACGGCAAGCACCTCAAGGAGAAGCAGATAGCGCGTTACACCGCCCAGGTCAACGAGGCGCAGTTCCGCCGCTTCTTCGCCAAGGCCTCCAAGGAGAAGGGGCAGACCGGCACCGCGCTGCTGAGGCTGCTGGAGACCCGGCTGGACAATATCGTCCGCAGGCTCGGTTTCGCGGCCTCCCTCAAGGCGGCCCGGCAGCTGGTCAACCACGGGCACGTGAAACTGAACCACAGGACCGTGACGATCCCGTCCTGCCTGGTCAAGCCCGGCGACAGCGTGGCCGTTTCGCAGAAGACCGCGGAGACGCCGCTGGTCAAGATGGGCCTCGAGAGCGCCGATAAGGCCAACTCGCGTCCCAGTTTCCTCGCCTACGATCCCGCTTCGCTGACCGGCAAACTGCTGCGCTGGCCCGACAGGGCGGAGATGTCCATCAACGTGGACGACCAGCTCATCGTCGAATTCTACTCCAAGTAAGGAACCCGGAGGCTTTCACAAATGACCCATACTTTCGCCAAGACGCTGATAATACCGGAAGCCCTCAGGACCGAGGGCGAAGCCGGGAACTACGCCAAGTTCATAGCCGAGCCTTACGAGCGCGGTTACGGACATACGATAGGCAATTCGCTGCGCAGGATCCTGCTCTCCAGCCTGGAGGGCGCGGCCGTGGTGGCCGTGCGCATACGCGGCGCCCGCCACGAGTACTCCACCATCAACGGGGTGCACGAGGACGTCATCAACATCCTGCTCAACCTCAAGAAACTGCGCGTCCGCCTGAACTCCGACATGCCCGAGACCGTGCTGATCAGCGTCTCCGGCCGCCGCCAGGTCAAGGCTTCGGACATCAAGACCAGCGCCAACGTCGAGATCGTCAACAAGGACCTCGTGATCTGCAGCCTGGAGGCCGGCACCAACTTCGAGGCCGAGCTCGAGATCGCCAGGGGCTCCGGCTACCTGACCGCCGAGGAGGTCCGCGAAAAGATGAACCTGCCCGCGGACTTCATCCCGATGGACGCGCTGTTCTCGCCCGTGCAGAAGGCCCACTACAACGTGGAGAACGCCCGCGTCGGCCAGCGCACCGACTACGACAAGCTCGTGCTCGAGGTCTGGACCGACGGCACGCTGACGCCCGCCGAGGCGGTCAACAGGGCGACCGCGCTGCTGCGCCGCTCGATCACGCCGTTCCTGCCCGCCGAAGAGGCCCAGGCCGGCAAGGCCGAGGCCGGCCCGCAGGAAGCCGGGGCCGAAGGGCAGTCCGGCGACAAGCTGGACCAGGGCGTCGAGATGATAGAACTCTCGTCCCGCGCCTCCAACTGCCTTAAAGTGGCCGGGATACGCACCATACGGGAACTGGTCGAGAAGACCCCCGAGGACCTGCTGGCCGTGAAGAACTTCGGCCAGAAGTCGCTCGACGAGATACAGGAGAAGCTGCAGGGCATGGGTCTCTCGCTGGGCTCCAAAAGATCGGAGGAGTAAGACATGATCAAGAACCTGGGAGCAAGGAAACTTTCCAAGACCGGCTCGCACCGGCGCGCGATGTTCTCCAACATGATCTCCAGCCTGCTGCTGCACGAGAAGGTGACCACCACCGTGCCCAAGGCCAAGGAGCTCAAGCGCTTCGCCGAGAAGGTCATAACCGCCGCCAAGAAGGGCCAGCACGTCTCCGTGCGCAGCTCGCTGCGCGGCAACCGGCAGGCCTGCGAGAAGGCCCTGGGCGCCATAGCCGAACGCTACAAGACCCGCAACGGGGGCTACACCCGCGTGCTGAAACTCGGTCCCCGGCGCGGCGACGCGACCGAGATGGCTCTGGTGAAACTGGTGCAATAAAATGTTCGATTACATCTTCAGCCTGTTCTCCAACGACATAGGGATAGACCTCGGCACGGCCAACACGCTCGTCTACGTGAAGGGCAAGGGCATAGTGCTGCGGGAGCCGTCCGTGGTCGCGAGCGACAAGAACAGGCGGAAGGTGCTCGCCGTAGGCAGCGACGCCAAGCTCATGCTGGGGCGCACGCCGGCCAACATCGTGGCCGTGCGCCCGCTGCGCAACGGCGTCATAGCGGATTTCGAGTCCACGCAGGAGATGATCAAGTATTTCATCAGGAAGGTGCATAACCGGCGCAGCCTCCTGCATCCGCGCATCGTGATCGGCATCCCCTCGGGCATCACCGAGGTGGAAAAGCGCGCCGTCCAGGAGTCGGCCGAGCAGGCCGGCGCCAGGGAAGTGCATCTCATCGAGGAGCCCATGGCCGCGGCCATCGGCTCGGACCTGCCGGTCTCGGAGCCCCACGCCAGCATGATCTGCGACATAGGCGGCGGGACCACGGAGGTCGCCGTGATCTCGCTGGGCGGCATGGTCGTCGCCAGATCCCTGGACGTGGCCGGCGACGAGATGGACGACTGCATAGTGCAGTATTTCAGGCGCAAACACAACCTTATAATCGGCGAGACCACCGCCGAAGAGGTCAAGATTCAGATAGGATCGGTTTTTCCCTTGAAAGAAGAGAAGACTATCGAAGTAAAGGGCCGGGACCAGGCGAAAGGCCTGCCGAGGACGATACTCGTCACTTCGGAGGAGATACGCCAGGCGCTGATGGAGCCCGTTCAGCTGATAGTTGACGTCATCAAGCAGGTGCTCGAAGAGACCCCGCCGGAACTTTCCTCGGACCTCGTGGACCGGGGCATGGTGCTCGCCGGCGGAGGTTCCCTCCTGAGGGGCTTTCCCGAGCTCATACGACAGGAGACCGAGCTCCCTGCTCACAGGGCGGCCGATCCGTTAAGTTGCGTTGCTTTGGGATGCGGAAAGTATCTCGAAGAACTCGACAGGATTCAGCAGCGGCCCGAATTCCTGAAGTCGTACAGGCAGGACTGAGCCCTCCCGGGCCTGGTCCTATTTCAGGCTTCGGGCCCTCGAAGGAGGAGCCCGGATGAACAGGGAGAAAGACCTGGCCAATTACGCGTTGGCCTTCTTCGCCGCCGCCTCTTTCCTTCTGCTGGTCTTCCCGTCCACTCCCTCCCTGCATTCGGTCAGGCTGCTTTTCAGCTACTCCTTGTATCCGGTCCTCCAGGGGGCCAGGCTGGACTACCGGCTCCGCAACGTCCCGGATAACGTGCTGCGCCTGGTGCGCGCCGACCAGGAGAACCTCCGCCTGAAGGCCGAGCTGGCCGAGGCCGAGCTCGAAGCGGGCCGGGCCGCCCGGCTGGAAGCCGAGAACGAACGCCTGGCTTCGATGCTGGCCCTTTCCCGGGACCCCCGCTGGCGCGGGACCTGGGCTCGCGTGATCTCCAAATCCCCGCGCGACTGGTTCGGCACGGTCTTCATCGACAAGGGGACCGACCACGGCGTGCGCCTGCACGCCACCGTGCTCGCGCTGTCCGGCGGCCGCCCCGTCCTGGCCGGCCGCGTCTTCGAAGTCTATCCCTCCTTCTCCAAGGTGATGCTGGTCACCAGCGAACTCTCCTCCGTGATCTGCCGCCTGCGTCAGTCCGGGCACGAAGGCATGCTCGAAGGGCGCGGTTCCCGGCGCCTGCGCCTGGGCTACCTTCAGGAGAAGGCCGAGCCGCGCCCCGGCGACGAGTTGGTGACCTCGGTCGGCGGGCTGCTGTTCCCGCCCGGCATCCCGGTGGCGACGGTCTCCGGGACCGCCTCCCGGGACGCCTCGATGAACCTTTTCGCGGCCGAAGCCGAACCGGCCGTCGAGCCGGATTCGCTGCAGGAGATCTACGTGGTCAACATGGACTTCCCCGCGGAGATACGCCGCTATTCGGAGGAGAACCTGTGACGGCGCTCAAGGACCTCTTTTTCTTCCTGCTGATCTGCGCCGGGCACTGGTGGCTGCACTGGTCCTTCCCGATGGGCGGCCTGGCGCCGAACCTGCTCTTCGCCTCCGCCTTCGCCTCCGCCGTGACCGGCGGCCCGGTGCGGGGGATAGCGCTGCCTTTCTTTTTCGGCCTTTACGCGGACCTGCTGGGCGCCGGCGCGGCCGGTTCCTGGGCGCTGATCTACACGCTGATCGGCTACACGGTACAGGTGATGAAACGCCATTTCGACCTGGGCAGCCCTTTCTCCCAGGCCGCGGCCGCGCTGGTCCTGTCGCTGCTTTCCCTTTTCGCCTACCAGTCGGCTTACCTGGCGGTGAGCGGCGTATCGCCGCTTCCCCTGAAAGTCCTCCTCCTCGAGCCCCTGATAACCGCGCTGACGGTGCCGCCGGTCTTCCTGCTGGCGTGCCGTTTTTCCCGGAGGCCGCGCCGGTGAGGGCCGTTACTCCATTTCCGGAGAGGCTCGAGATACTGTGGACTCTGGCCTGGGCCGCGGGCCTCCTCTTCCTGCTGCGGCTCACCGGGATACAGGTGCTTCAGTCCTCCCATTACCGGGAACTGGCCGAAAAGAACCGCACGCAGGTCATAGCGCAGAGCGCCCCCCGCGGCCGCATCATCTCCAGCGACGGGGAGCTGATAGCCGCCAGCAAGCCTTCTTTTACTCTCGTGTATTTCCCGGGCGCGGAAGTGCAGGCTTCCTACGCCGACAGGCTGGCCGAGGCCCTGGCCGGCCCGCTGGGAATGAAGCAGGAGGACCTGAGGTCCTCGCTGCGCCGCGCGGTCACGCGCGAGACCCCCGCCCGCATCGCCGAGAACCTTTCCGTCTCGGCGATGTTCGCCATCTCCGAGCTCAAGAACATCTACAGCGGCATAGACGTGATAACGGAGGCCAGGAGGCATTATCCTTTCGGCGCCTATCTCAGTCACCTGGTCGGCTACATGGGCAAGATGGACTCCAGGGAGTGGGCGCGCTACGGGGCTTCCGGCGGATACGGTTTCGACTCCCGCGTGGGCAAGACGGGCCTTGAGCGGATGTACGAAAAGGAGCTGCGCGGCAAACCGGGCGGCATTTTCATGGAGGTGGACTCGCGTGGCAGGCTCTCGAGGATACTCGAGAGCCGCAAATGGGTCCCCGGAGCCGACATCAGGCTGACGGTGGATTCCAAAGTGCAGACGGCCGCGGAGGAGGGCCTCAGGAGCTCGCCCAGCGGCCGCGGGGCCGTGGTCGCCCTCGACCCGCGCAACGGGGCCGTGCTGGCCTTCGCCTCCTCGCCCGGCTACGATCTCAACGCTTTCGTTTCCTACAGCGACGAGGAGTTCCCGCGGCAGGCGGAGAAGATCCCGGAGTTCAACGTCGCCGTGCAGGGCACCTACCCGCCCGGTTCCATCTTCAAGATAATCAGCGCGGCGGCCCTGCTCGAGTCCGGAAAGATGACCCCGTCCGAAAAGGTCTTCTGCCCGGGCTATTACGACGCCGGCTCGCGCGTCTTCAAGTGCTGGGAGAGGAAAGGGCACGGGAGGATGGATTTCCTAGACGGCCTCGCCCATTCCTGCGACGTCTATTATTACACGGCCGGGCTGCGCGCCGGGCCGCTGGCCATCGAACGCAAGGCGCGGGAGTTCGGTATCGGCCGGCCCACGGGCATCAGGCTGCCGGACGAGAAAGCGGGCAACCTTTTCGGTCCGACGCGCCGCGCCACCCGCAAAAGCTACTGGTTCGTGGGCGACACCCTGAACCTGAGCATAGGACAGGGAGAGACGCTGGTGACCCCGGCGCAGATGGCGGTCATGATGGCCGCCGTGGCTTCCCGCGGCTCGCTCTGGAAACCCCACTATCTGGACAGGATGGTCTCCCACGACGGCAGGGTCCTGCTCTCCCGTTCCCCGGAGCTGCGCGGCGAGGTCAGGCTCGCCGGCGTCACCTGGGACCTTATCTGGGAGGCCCTGCGCAGGACGGTGGAGGAGGGGACGGGACGTTCGGCGAGGATAAACGGGGCCGAGGTCTACGGCAAGACCGGCACGGCGCAGACCCCCCACGGCAAGGACCACGCCTGGTTCGTCGCTTTCGCGAGGATGCCCGGCGCCGAGCCCGAGGTCGCGGTGGCCGTGCTGGTGGAGCACGGCGAGCACGGTTCCTCCGCCGCCGGTCCGATAGCGCGGAAGGTCATGGAAGCGGCCCTGCGCGAGACGCTGCCCGGTAAGGCTCGCGAGCCTGCGGCCGCCGTTCCCGCGCCGGCGGTCCCCGCCCCCGCGCCTGCGGTCCCCGTTCCCGCGCCGGCGATCCCCTTTCCCGTGCCGGCGGCGCCTCTCTCCGCGCCGGCGCTGCCGGTTCCCTCGCCGGCGATCCCTGTTCCCGCGCCGGTCGGCGCATCGGCTCCGCAGGACGTGCCGGCGGAGGTCCGGGCCGCCGCACAGCCGGCCGGCCCGGAGGAAGCCGCGTCGTACGAAGCCGGCGGGGAGCCCGCCGGGGAGGCCGACTGATATGCTGAGCAAGGTCTCTCTCAAGAAGGGAAGGATGGACTGGGTCATACCGGCCTCGGCGGCGGCGCTGCTCTTCATCGGCACGCTGGCCGTCTTCTCTTCCGTCGGAGTGCTGCCGAACTACGAGAGGATAGTCCGGACGCACCTTATCGCGATGCCGATAGCCCTGATCTTCTTCTCCGTGGCCTGGAGCCTGAACTACCAGGTCTACCAGGACCAGTGGAAGTTCGTTTACGGCCTTTCCCTGGCGGTGCTGGCCGGCGTGCTCCTGTTCGGGGTGGCGGACAAGGGCGCCAAGTCCTGGTACAGGCTGCCGTTCTTCTCGGTCCAGCCTTCGGAACTCGCCCGCATAGGCCTGATAGTGGCGCTCGCCAACTACCTCGACCGGCGCGGCGGCCGGATCAGGGAGTTCGGCGGTTCGCTGGGAGCGATGCTGATAGCGCTGCCTTTCTTCCTGCTGCTGATGAAGCAGCCGGACTTCTCGGCCATACTGACCACTTTCCCCGTGGTGCTGGCGATGATCTTCTGCGCCGGCGGCGGCGTTTCCCATATCGCCATCATACTCGGCTACGCCGCGGTCTCGGCCCTTTTCCCGATACTCTGGGCGCTGATCTCCCTTAACCCGGAACTCGTCCGGAACCCGCTGCTGGATTTCTTCTACGGGCTCTCCAGTTTCGGCTGGGACACGCTGATCTTCGTCGCCGGCGTGGCCGTCCTGGCCTGGGCCGCCTGGTTCCTGTCGGTCAAGCTCTACTCGAACATCTCGGGCGTCTTCTTCACCGGCGCGGCGCTCGTGATAATACTCGGCTTCTTCTCCGGCATGATGGTCAAGAACCAGATGAAGGAATACCAGCAGAAACGCCTGGAAGTCTTCCTGTCCCCCGAAAGCGACCCGCGCGGCGCCGGCTACAACGTGATACAGGCCAGGATAGCCATGGGCTCGGGCGGAGTGCTGGGGAAGGGCGTCTTTTCGGGCACGCAGTCGCGGCTGGGTTTCGTGCCCGAGCGGCACACCGATTTCATCCTGGCCGTGATCGGGGAGGAGATGGGCTTCATCGGCACCGGCTTCGTCATGACGCTTTACCTCATGCTGCTCTACAGGCTGAGATGCGTGGCGCAGCTGGCCCGCGACAGGTTCGGCTATCTGCTCTGCTGCGGCATCTTCTCCCTGTACCTGGTCTACTTCCTGATAAACTTCGGCATGCTGCTCGGCTTCGCCCCGGTCGCGGGCGTTCCCCTTCCCCTGCTTTCCTACGGCGGCTCCAACATGGTCGCCACCTTCTTCGCGCTGGGCGTCGCGGAATCCGTCTATTCGCGGAGGTACGCTTTCGTATGAACGCCGACGGGCGGGAGGGACCGGCTATGCGCTGCCGTATGCGCTTCGAGCGCAGGGGCGCCGCCGGGGAAGAGGGCCATCTCGGCCTGATAAGGGAACTGAAGGCCCTGGTCGCCGGTTCGGGCCTGGACTACTACGGCGCCAGGGGCCCCGCCGCCGGCACGCCCAGGATGGCTTTCGGCCCCGCCGGGGGAGCGGGACACGGGAGCCTCTGCGAGTACGCGGACGCCTGGTTCTCCAGGCTTTACAGGGAGGAGGAGCTTCGCGCGGCCCTCTCGCCCGGTACCGCCGGGCTGGCGCTGGCCGCGCTCAAGCGCGTGCCGCTGCTGTTCCCCTCGATCGAGGCGAGCGCCTCGGTCGCGCGGTTCGAGCTCGATTTTTCATCGGCCCCGCCGGAAGCGGAGCGCCGGGTGGAAGAGTTCCTGTCGGCCTCCGGATTCATGGCCGAGCGGGAGAAGAAAGGGGAGAAGGTGCGCTACGACCTGCGCCCGGCGGTGCTGTCCGCCTCGTGGGAGGCCTCCGCCAGCAGGCTGCGCGCGGACCTCAGGCTGCGCGCCGGGGGGAGGCCGGAGGTCCTGGCCTCCGCCCTCTTCGGCCCGGCCGCGCCTTCTTTCACCGTTCTCAGGACCGGGCTTTACTGGGAGGATTCTTCGGGGAAACTGAGGGAGATATTGTAAGACGCCATCGGCGGGGGGCGCCATGCTGCATGGCGGCCCAGTCCCATACCGACGCTGGCAGGAGGACATTTAAGGAACATGGCAAACGATAAAAAAGTCAGGAAGGAGATATTCGCCAACACCTCTTTCGAGGAGACGCGGATAGCGGTGGTGGAGGACGGCCGCATGGCCGAGCTGTTCTGGAAGCGGCAGTCGAGCGGCAACATCGTCGGCAACATCTACAAGGGCGTGGTCGAGAACGTCCTGCCGGGCATCTCGAGCGCGTTCATCAACATCGGCCTGGACAAGAACGCCTACATCTACATCTCGGACGTGCTGGGCAGCCAGCGCGACCCGATAGAGAAACTGCTCAAGAAGGACCAGGAGGTGCTCATCCAGGTCACCAAGGACGCGATCAGCACCAAGGGTATGAAGGTGACGATGGACGTCTCGCTGCCGGGGCGGTACCTGGTCTTCACGCCCTTCCAGGAATTCATAGGGGTCTCGAAGAACATCGAGAACGCCGACGAGCGCAAGCGCCTCTCCGATATCATCAAGAAGATCACCACGGACGCGGACATGGGCAAGAAGGGCTGCATAGTCCGGACGGAGGCCGAAGGCGCGACCGAGGAGGAACTGGAGCGGGAGCTCAAGTACCTGATCAGGCTGTGGGAATCGGTCATGGAGCGTTTCGAGACCTCCAGGCCGCCGGCCCTGCTGCACCGGGACATGGACCTGCCGATGCAGGTGGCCCGCGACATCCTCTCCGAGGATACCGCCATCTATATGCTCGACAACAGGGACGATTTCCAGAGCGTGCAGGAGTTCGTCGCCAAGATGTCGCCCGACCTCAAGGAACGCGTTAAGCTCTACGAGGGCAAGACGCCGCTCTTCAAGGCCTTCAACCTGGAGAAGGGGCTGGAGGAACTGCGCAAGATAAAGGTCGAACTGCCCAACGGCGGCAGCATCATCATACAGGAGGCCGAATCGCTCTGCGCGATAGACGTCAACACCGGCCGTTTCACGGGCAGCCGCTCGCAGGAAGAGACCGTCACGCTCAACAATATCGAGGCCGCGCAGGAGATAGCCCGCCAGCTGCGCCTGCGCAATATCGGAGGCATCATCGTCATAGACTTCATCGACATGAAGAAGGCGGCCAACCGCCAGAAGGTCGTGACCGCGCTGGAGAACGCGGTCAGGAACGACCGCGCCAAGATACGCATCCTGCCGATCACGCGGCTGGGGCTGGTCGAAATGACGCGCGAGCGCAAGCGCGAGAGCACGCTGAGCCTGCTGACCGAGGAGTGCCCCGAATGCCACGGCTCGGGGCGGGTGCTTTCCAGCGAGAGCATACGCATAAAAGTGCAGCGGGAGATCCGCAACCTCACCGCGGGCCGCCCCGGCGGCGCTCTGCGCGTGATCCTGAACCCCATGCTGGCGGAGAACCTGCGGCGCAAGCACGCGATGATGGAGAAGAACGTGCAGCGTTCCTTCAAGATCGCCTCCGACCCCCAGCTGACGTGGGAGGACTATCGTATCGTCCTCGAGTGAGAGCCCGGGGAGGAATCAGGAGAAGCCATGCTTAAAAAGACACTGCTGACGCTCATACTGGCCGCGGGAGCCCCGTCCACCGCCGCGGCCGCCGTGGAGGAAGCCTCGTTCAGCCGGAACGGGAAATACGCCGGGAAACTGGAGACCTACAGTTACGGCGGCGAGACCTACTTCGACGCCTCGCGCCTGTCGCGCTACCTGGGGGGGAAGATCTACTGGTACCCGGTCTCGGGAAAACTGGTGTTCCAGCTCAAGGGCAGGAGGGTCCAGGCCTCGGTCAAGAGCGACGAGGTTCTCTACGACAAGGAAGCCGCGGAGATGAGGTCCCCCGTGATCGTCAGGGGCGGCAGGTCCTTCCTTTCCAGGGAATTCTTCGTCTCCGACCGCTTCCATTCCTGTTTCGGCTTCAGGCTGCGTTACGACGAGGCCTCCCGGTCGCTGGACGTGGTGGAGAAGATGAGCGTGGCCTCCTACAATTACTTCTCCCACAAGGACAAGACCCGCTTCGTGCTCTACCTCAACGAGCCGCTGGAATACCAGACCTACCAGAAGTCCAACGGCCTGCTCACGCTGGTGATCGCGGGCGGCAGCGTGGCCTCGCCCGAGAAGATAGAGGTCGGCGACGGGCTGGTCAACTCCATAGAGCTCATCCAGGACAACAAGGTGCTGCGGGTGGGAGTGGCCATGGGAGAGAAGGCCGCGGGTTTCAACGCCTTCAAACTCTCCGGCCCGGACCGCATAGTCCTGGACATACTCTCCGCTTCCGCGGATCAACCGGCCGCCGGGCGGCCCGGTCCGGACGCCGCCGCCGGGACCCAGGTCATACCTCCCTCCTCCCCCGCCGCCGGCGGGGAACCCGTCGTGGAGGAGCTGCCCGCTTCTTCCTCCGGGCCGGAAGGCGGTCCGGCCCCTCCGGCCGCTCCCGCGGCGGCGGACGGGTCTCTCGCGCCGCCGACGCCCTCCGTGCTGCCGTCGGCCGCGCCCGTCCCGGCCTCCGCGCCGTCCTCTCCGCCCGCGGCCGCGCCGGCGCCGTTCACGCCCGGCCTGCCCGACAAGGCGGTGCTGGACCCCAAGGCCAGGAAGAAGGTGATAATAGACGCCGGGCACGGCGGCAAGGACCCCGGCGGCCGGCGCATTTCGGGGATGAAGGAGAAGGACATAAATCTGGCGGTGGCGAAAGAGCTTCGGAAGCTGCTCGAGAAGGAAGGTTTCTTCGACGTGCTGATGGTCCGGACCTCGGACGCGTTCGTCCCGCTGGCCGCCAGGTCCGAGTTCGCCAACAGGCACAAGGCCGACGTTTTCATTTCGATACACGCCAACGCCACGCGCCGCTCCTCGGAGCACGGCTTCGAGATCTATTTCATGTCCGAGAACGCCTCGGACCCCATGGCGGCCGAGGTGGCCGACTACGAGAACTCGGTGCTGGACCTGGAGGACGATTCCTCCCGGCCGGACCCGGCGGCCATGCTGCTGCACTCGCTGGCCCGCAACGAGTACCTCAACGAGGGCAGCCAGCTCGCCGCTTTCATCACCCGCGAGTTCGAGCGCCACACCCCGTTCAAGAACCGCGGCGTCAAGCAGGCCGCCTTCTACGTGCTGCGCGGCACCTACGCCCCGGGGGTCCTGCTGGAGATGGGCTTCATGACCAATCCGAGCGACCAGAAGAACCTCAGCAGCAAGAGCGTGCAGGCGAAACTCGCCAGGGCCATACACAACGGCCTGAGCAAGTACGCGGAGCTCAAGGGCTGGAAATAGCCGGGGATATGAAAAAGGGCGACAGACCCATAGGCGTGTTCGATTCCGGCCTGGGCGGGCTGACCGTGCTGGCGGCCCTGCGGCGGGCCCTGCCGCGCGAGAATTTCATCTATTTCGGCGACACCGCCCGCGTCCCTTACGGCACCAAGTCTCCCGAGGCCGTCAGGCAGTTCTCCGGCGAGATAACGGCCTGGCTCGTCTCGAAGGGGATAAAGACGCTGGTCGTGGCCTGCAATACGGCCTCTTCCGTCGCGCTTGACGCCGTGCGGGCGGCCGCCCGCGGCGTGGAGGTCACGGGGGTCATCGAGCCCGGGGCCTCGGCCTTCGCGGCCTCGGGGGGGAGGAAGGTCCTGGTGATAGGGACGGCCGCGACCGTCTCCAGCCGGGCGTACGGCCGCGCTCTGCGGCGGGCCGTTCCCGGCGCGCTGGTCACGGAGCGGGCCTGCCCGCTTTTCGTGCCGCTCGTGGAGGAGGGCTGGAGCGCCCCGGCGCGCGGGCGCCGCGCCGCCGCCGTCACAAGGCTGGCCGCGGAGGAGTATCTTTCGCGCTACCGCGGCAAAGGCTACGATTCGCTGATACTGGGCTGCACCCATTATCCGCTGCTGAAAGGCATAATAGTGCGGGCCGTCGGCGGCAAAATTAATATAATTGATTCCGCGGAGGCCGCCGCGCTGGAGGTAAGGAGAACCCTGGCCCGCGCCGGTCTGCTCCGGCCGTCCGGCTCCGGCCGCGCCGAGTTCTTCGTGAGCGACGCCCCGCGCCGTTTCGCCGCGCTGGCTTCGGCCCTGGTCGGCATAAAGCCCCGGCGGGTCGGGGTCAAAAGGTTCTAGGAGATCCCCCGTTATGAAAAAAGCCGTGTTCCTGATAGCGCTCGCGGCCCTGCCGCTCTCGCTGTATTCCCAACAGAAAGGTCCGGCGCAGGCCGCGGACGAAGAGGAAGGAGGGGTCCTGATCGACGGCGCCGAGACCGCCGCCCCGGTCTGGTCCGCGGACCAGCCGGAAGAGGCGGCGCCCGCGTCCGGCGCCGCGGACCCCGGCGCCCTTCCGGCCTCGCTGGGCGACGTGCGTGGCACGCTTACGGACGGCGGCCGCAGCATACTCGTCCTGCAGGCCGACGACGGCACCATAAGTTTCGTGCAGGTCGTTTTCGGCAAGGGGGGCGTCACCTGGAAGCCGGCCGGCTCCCTGCGCAGGAGCCGCGACTAGATCTTTCGGAGGCGAGGCCCGGCGAAGAGCGGAACGCGGCGCGTTCCGCGCCCGGGCCGCAAGGCCGCGGGCGGTCACCCGCGTAAGCGTGACCGCCGGGGCGCGGCCGGAGAAAGCCGCTATGCGGCTTATCGGAGGATAATATGAAACGCAAGGAACTCGTCCGTTATCTGACCCAGGAGGGGTGCGTGCTTTCCCGCGAAGGGGGCAAGTACTCCATCTTCACCAATCCAGCGACGAACAAGGAAGTGCCGGTGACCCGCCATAACGAGATAGCGGACTTCACCGTGCGCAAGATCTGCCGGGACCTCGGCGTGGAGCCTCCCCGGTGAAACGCCTGGCGGTACCGGTCCTGCTCCTCTCGGCCTTCTCCGCCTGCGCCTCGCCGCGCGTGGACGTGATACAGGTCGGCCCCTGGTTCCAGCCGAAGCACTGGAAAGAGGTGGAAGTGTTCTCTTCGAGGGACGAGACCCGGAAGCCGTGGGGGGCCATCGCCTTGTTCCACGGCGAGCATATCCCCGGCGCGGACCCTAAGGCTTTCGAGAAACAGAAGATCAAGGCCCGCCGCCTGGCCGCCGACATCGGGGCGGACGCCGTCATACTCATCCCCGAAGCCGTGAACAGGACCGATGTCCCCCTTTCGGCCGGAGAGGGCGGCAGCGGCCGCGTCTTCCTGAGCGGTCTGGCGCTTAAATATGAAGCCAACGTCTCCACCGCCGCGATCCGGAACCCGTAAGAAGGTCGCTTACGGCCCGGAAGAGGCCGCCGCCTGGCGCGGCCGGGCCGTGGTCATAGACCTTTTCAGGTTCTCCAACACCGTCTGCGCGCTGCTCGAGAGCGGGCGCCGCGACGTGCGTATCTACGCGGACGCGGAGCTGGCCGTGGCGGCCGCGCGCGCGTCCGGGGCCGACATCTTCTCCGAGAAGGACCTGCCCGGCGTCGAGAAATACGACAATTCCCCCGTGACCGCGCTGCGCGGCTCGGACCCTTCCCGCCCGGCGGTGATAGTCACCAATTCCGGCTCTAAAGCCGTCATGGCCTGCCCTTCCGCGGCCGAGATCCTCATCGGCTGCTTCGCCAATTCCGCCGCCCTCCGCGATTATTGCGCGGCCTCCCCGATGAACACTCTTTTCGTCCCGGCCTGCCTCTACTTCAACATGGCGCACGCCGAGGATTTTTCCTGCGCGCGCTTCCTGGCCGGAGAGATGTCCTACGGGGACGCGGTCGCGGAGATACATTCCAGCGGAAGGCCGCTGGACTTCCTGGCCGGCCGGCCCGGGGGGAAGGGGGACCTGGAGCTTGCCCTCTCCGCGGATATTCTAAGGACCGTGCCTTCCGCCAGCCACAGGGGCGTGTTCGCCCCGGTATTCCCGGCCGGGACGGGGGTGAAGGGGTGAGGCGGGAGGCGGTGGTCCTCTTTTCCGGCGGGCTGGATTCCACGGTCGCGCTCTGCTGGGCGCTGGCGAAAGGTTACTCCTGCGCCGCCGTTTCCTTCGCCTACGGCCAGCGCCATTCCCGCGAGAACCGCAGCGCCCGGGCCATCGCCCGCCGCCTGGGCGTGAAGCTTTACGAAATAAAACTGGACTTCCCCTGGTTCCGCGCCAGTTCGCTGGTCGGAAGAGGGGGCCGCCTGCCCGAACAGAAGCTTTCCGCCATAGGCCGCCCCGGCGATATCCCTTCGACCTATGTCCCCGGCCGCAATCTCGTCTTCGTCTCCGCCGGCCTTTCGCTGGCCGACGCCTCGGGCGCGCGCGCGGTCGTACTGGGCCCCAATATCGTGGATTATTCGGGCTACCCCGACTGCCGTCCCGCTTTCTACCGCGCCCTCGAAAAAGCCGCCGCCTTCGGCACCCGCCAGGGCGACCGCGGCGAGCGGATAAGGCTCCTGACCCCGCTCATAAAACTGAGCAAGGCCGGCATCGTGCGGCTCGGCGTGAAACTCAAGGCTCCGCTGGAACTGACCTGGTCCTGCTACGCCGGCGGCCGGCGGCCCTGCGGCCGCTGCGATTCCTGCAAACTGCGCGCCAAGGGTTTCGCCGAGGCCGGCGTCCCGGACCCCGCCCTGAAATGAAGGCCCCCGCCGTCCCCGTCTACGAGATATTCTGTTCCCGGCAGGGCGAGGGCCTCCATTGCGGGCGGAAGCAGGTCTTCCTGCGCTTGGCCGGCTGCAACCTGGACTGCTCCTATTGCGACGAGCCCGCGGCCCGCGCGCTCCCGTCCTTCATGATGACCCCGGCCGAGGCCGCCGCGGAGGTGACCGCACAGGCCCGCCGCGGCCGCGCCCGGACGGTCTCGCTGACCGGTGGCGAGCCGCTGCTGCACTGGCGGTTCATAAAAGCGCTGACGCCGCTGCTCAAAAAAGCCGGCCTTGAGGTACACCTGGAGACCAACGGCACCCTGTACCGCGAGCTGGCGAAGGTCGTGCGGAGCGTGGACGCGGTGGCCATGGACATCAAGGTCCCCTCGGCGGGAGGGCACCGCCCTCTCTGGACGGCCCACCGCAGGTTCCTGGCCGCCGCCCGCGGGAAGGTCTTCGTCAAGGTCGTCCTCACCTCCTCTTCGTCGCTGTCCGACTTCGAGAAAGCCGCGGACCTGGCGGCGGCCGCGGGCCGCGATATCCCTTTTTTCATACAGCCGGCCACGCGCAATAAGGGGGCGCGCCCACCCGCGGCCCGCCTGCTGCGCGGGGCGGAGGCCTATGCCAGCGCCCGGCTGGACAGGGTAAAAGTCCTCCCGCAGCAGCACCCGCTGTGGGGGGTCAGGTAGGAGGAACCATGTCGGAAGGCTCGTTTCTTATAGACTGCCCCTGCTGCAAAGCCCGCATCGAGGTGGACCGCAAGACCGGAAAGGTCCTGCGCCATTGGGATAAGCCCAGGGTAAAAGAGGGGGCGGACCCCATGGCGGAAGCCATGAAGAAGATGCAGGAGGATAAGGCCCGGCTGGACGGGTATTTTTCCGGCGCCCGGGACGAAATGGACAAGAAGAAGAAGGACCTGCTGGACAAGTTCGAACAGGAGAAGAAGCGCATCGAGGAGTCCGGCGAGGATATAAAGCCGATAAACCCCATGGACCTGGACTGACCGCCCGGTCCCGTTCCCGCTTCCCATCGGGCCCACCCGCGGGTGGGCCCTTTTCTTTGGAAAAACCGCCTTTTCGGCCCTGTATCGGAGCGCCGCCGGGGGCTAGAATATAGCATGATCAAAACCAAGTCCGTTCTCATCGCCTCTTTGATCCTTCCCCTTATATCCTCCGGCTCTTTCGCCGGCGGGGATTACGATTCCAGGCTGTCCGAACTGCAGGCCGGCATGGAGCGCACGGCCGAAGCGCTCGGCATGCCCGTCCACGAGGACTGGGCCGCGGACCTCAGCGGCCGTTTCGACGGTTCCCTTTCCGGCGGCCAGGCCGCCGCCCTTCAGCTTACCCCGCTGCGCGCCCCGGCCGCGCGCCCGCTGGTCCCCGAACTGCCGGTCATACCCCCGCTGCCCTCGGACTACCCCCTTCCCGAACCCGTCTCCTATACCGGCACGGCCGTCATAGCCTGGCACGCGATAGGCGCCCAGCTCTCCGACAACGGCTGGATACCGTGGGCGGACGGCGCCCCCACTTTCGACGATATCTCCAAGCGGGTCCTGGACGTTTCGGTCTCCAGGTCCTACCCCGCCCGCCGCGCCGGCGAACCTTCCCTCTTCCTGGACGGCGGCTTCGTCGCCGAGTACGAGCGCGCCGCCGGCGTCTCCTTCCGCGACGGCAACAGCGCCCGCTACCTGATCAACGGCCCCGCCTCCTTCTCGGTGCGCGACCGCCTCATGCGCGGGGCCAAAAAGAGCCTGCTGGTCTCCAGCTGGGCCTTCTACGACGATATCACCGGCTGGGAGGGCGCCCAGTACCTGATCCTCAAGAAGCGCGAAGGCCTGGAAGTGAAGGTCATCGTGGATAAGAAGGTCGCCGTCGGCCACGGCAAGCGCGTGCTCAAGCTGATGGAAGAGGCCGGCATCGAGGTGCTCCGCTACGAGGAGAAGGCCCGCGGCAACGATATCTGGCACGTGAAGCTGATGATAGTGGACGACGAGTACGCCATAGTCGGCGGCATGAACTTCGGCGACGTCTACTCCCACAAGGACCCCAATAACGTGAAGTGGCGCGACACCGACGTGATCTACTCCGGCCCCGCCGTGGCCGAGAGCCGCCGCCTCTTCGCCCGCCTCTGGAACGCCAAGGTGCGCGAACTGGGCCTCAAGTTCGCCCCAGTCGCCGAGACCGCGTCCGGCGCCGGCGAGGGCGGCTCCGCCAGGATCGGCGTCGTCCTCCAGAACCCCCCGACCGATTCCAATATCCTGGTCAGCATAGTGAAGGCCATGTACGGCGCCACCGAGCGCATCAACATCGAGAACGCCTATTTCGTCTCGCTGCCCGTGGTCACCAAGGCCGTGCTGGACGCGGTCGCCCGCGGCGTCGAGGTGAACATCATCACCAACTCCAAGGAGAGCATCGACCCCGAGGGCAAGACCATCGTGGACGCGATGTACAAGTGCCTGATGCCGCTGGCCCAGGCCGGCGCCAACATCTACCTCTACCAGGGCGACGCCACCCTCCACTCCAAGTTCATGACCGTCGACGGCGTGTTCGCCAATATCGGTTCCTACAACCTGCACCCCCGCGGCGAGCGCTACGACACCGAGGTCAATGTCGCCATAGTGGACCCGGTCTCCACCGCGCAGCTGGACGAGGCTTTCGCCAATGATGTGGCCATGTCCCGCCGGGTGACCTCCCCCGACCAGCTGGGCGAGAAACCGGGCTGGCTGTCGAGCTTCGTTTCCGAGTACTTCTACGCGCAGCTGAAGAAATAAAACCCCGCGGCTTCGAAGCCCCCGTCCCGGACCTGTCCGCGGCGGGGGCTTTCTGTTGACAGCGGGGGAGGGGAATGGCTACGATGGGTCCATCGGTACACGGGAGGGTGTCATGAAAATATTGCTGGTCTATTATTCGATGTACGGCCACATGCACGGGATGATCAAGGCCGCCGCCGAAGGCGCGAAGTCGGTTAAGGGCGCCGAGGTGGAGATAAAGCGCGTGCCCGAGACGCTGTCGGAGGAGATACTGGGCAAGATGGGCGCGCTGGAGGCGCAGAAGGCGCAGGCCTCCGTGCCGGTCTGCTCGCCGGACGACCTGCCGAAAGCCGACGGCATAATATTCGGCACGCCGACGCGCTTCGGCAATATGTGCGGTCAGATGAGGCAGTTCCTGGATTCCACGGGCGGCCTCTGGGCGAATGGCTCGCTGGTCGGCAAGGTCGGCAGCGTGATGTCGAGTTCCGCCACCCAGCACGGCGGCCAGGAATCGACGATACTTTCGTTCCATAATACGCTGCTGCATCACGGCATGGTCATAGCCGGCCTGCCCTACGCCTTCCAGGGCCAGATGGGCGTCGAAGAGGTGAAGGGCGGCACTCCCTACGGCGCCTCCACCATAGCCGGCGGCCAGGGCGAAAGGATGCCCAGCAAGGTGGAACTGGAAGCTGCCCGCTACCAGGGCAAGTACGTCGCGGAGCTGGCGAAGAAACTCTCCGCTAAATAGGGCGGGCCCCCGCCGCCGTTCCGGAAAGCCCCGGCCCGCGCCGGGGCTTTTCCGTTCCCGGCCGCGCCGGGCTAAATTGTATAATCCCCCTATGGAAAACAATACGGAGACCCCGGCGGACAGGACCAATTTCATCCACGAGCTGATAGACGAGGACAACAGGACCGGCAGATTCCAGGGCCGCGTACACACGCGCTTCCCGCCGGAGCCCAACGGCTACCTGCACATAGGCCACGCCACCTCCATCATCCTCAACTCCGGCATAGCGAAACATTACGGCGGCAAGTTCAACCTGCGCTTCGACGACACGAACCCGTCGAAGGAGGAGCAGGAGTACGTCGATTCGATAATCTCGGACGTGCGGTGGCTGGGCGGCGAGTTCGAGGACCGGCTCTTCTTCGCCTCCGACTATTTCCAGAAGATGTACGACTGGGCCGTCGAGCTGATAAAGAAGGGCAAGGCCTATGTCTGCGACCTGAGCCCCGACGAGGTGCGCGCCCACCGCGGCGCCCCCGGCGAACCCGGCAAGGACAGCCCGTACCGCGGCCGCTCCGTCGAGGAGAACCTGGGCCTGTTCGAGCGCATGCGCAAAGGCGAATTTCCCGACGGCAGCCGCACGCTGCGCGCGAAGATAGACATGGCTCACCCGAACCTCAACATGCGCGACCCGGTGATGTACCGCATCCTGCACGCGGAGCATCACCGCCAGGGCAGGAAATGGTGCGTCTACCCGATGTACGACTGGGCGCACGGCCTGGAGGATTCCATCGAGGGCATCACCCATTCCATCTGCACGCTGGAGTTCGAGGACCACCGGCCGCTCTACGACTGGTACCTCGACCAGCTCGGGATATATCATCCGCAGCAGATAGAGTTCGCCCGCCGCACGCTGGGCAATACCATCACCAGCAAGCGCAAGCTGCTGGAGCTCGTGAAGGACGGCCACGTCGAGGGCTGGGACGATCCCCGGATGCCGACGGTCTCCGGCCTGCGCCGCCGCGGCTACACGGCCTCCTCGCTGCGCGCCTTCTGCGACGAGGTCGGCATCTCCAGGGTCCCCGGCGTCTCCGACATCTGGGTGCTGGAGAACGCGCTGCGCGGCGAGCTCAACAGGACGGCCCCGCGCGCGATGGCCGTGCTGCGGCCGCTGAAAGTGGTGCTGACCAATTATCCCGGGGACAAGGTCGAGGAGATGGAGGCCGTCAACAATCCCGAGGACCCGTCGGCCGGCACGCGCAAGGTCCCCTTCTCCCGCGAGCTCTATATCGAGCGCGACGACTTCATGGAGGTCCCCGCGAAGAAGTTCTTCCGCATGACGCCGGGCCAGGAAGTGCGCCTGCGCGCGGCCTATATCGTCAAATGCGACAAGGTCGTGAAGGACGCTTCCGGCGCCGTGACCGAGGTCCATTGTTCCTACGACCCCGCCACCCGCGGCGGCGATACGCCCGACGGCCGCAAGATAAAGGGCACCATACACTGGGTGTCGGCCGGGCACGCCGTGCCGGCGAAGGTGCGGCTCTACGACGCGCTTTTCACCGTGCGCGAGCCCGAGGCCGTGCCCGAGGGGCGCGATTACAAGGAGAACCTGAACCCGGCCTCGCTGGAGACGATAGAGAAGGCCATGCTGGAACCCTCGCTCGGCGCCGCCGCGCCGGGCTCGCGGTTCCAGTTCGAACGGCTGGGTTATTTCTTCGCCGACCCGGAGGATTCGAAGCCCGGCGCGCCGGTGTTCAACCGCACCGTCACGCTGCGGGACAGCTGGGCCAAGATAGAGAAGAAGAATTGAGGAGGCGGCATGACCGAAAAGAAACAGGGCGTAAACTGGGACCTCACCTCTTATTTCCCGGCGTTCGACGGGCCGGAGATGCGGGTTTTCAAGAAAAAGCTCTCCGCCGACATCGCGGCGATCCAGAAGAAGGCCGCGAAGCTGCCCCCGCTGTCCGCCCGCACGGCGAACGACTGGGAGAAGCTGATACTCGCCGCCGAGAACGCGGGCACGCGCCTGGGTCATCTTTACTCCTACGCCGGCTGCCTCAGCGCGGCCCACGCCGGCAACGAAGCCTATTCCGCCGAGGAAGCGAAACTGGCGGGTCTGGGCGCGGAGTACTCCAAGTTCCTCGTCGACCTGCTGCGGGCGTTCAAGGACGCCCCGGAAAAGGTCTTCGCTTCTTTCGTGAAGCGTCCGAAGCTCAAGGACATCGCCTATTCACTGAAAAGGACCCGGGAACAGGCCCGCCGCACCATGAGCCCGGCCGAGGAGAAACTGGCCGCCGACCTCTCGGTGGACGGCTTCCAGTCCTGGGAGCGCCTCTACGATAAAATATCCTCGAAGCTGACCTTCGAAATGCGCTGGCCCGACGGCCGCGTAGAGACGCTGCCCATCTCCCGCTGGCGCGCGCTTATGGCCGACCCGGACCGCAAGGTCGGCCGCGCCGCCTTCGAGGGGGGCAACAGGGCCTGGGCCGCCATAGAGGATCCCTGCGCCGCCGCGCTCAACGCGCTCAGCGGCACGCGCCTTGCGCTGAACAAGCGCCGCGGCATGAAGCATTTCCTCGACCAGTCGCTTTTCGGCGCGGGGATAAAGCGCTCCACTCTCGACGCCATGTACAAGGCGGTGCACCGCAACCTCGAGCCCGTGCGCGACATACTGCGCGTCAAGGCCGCCGCGATGGGGCGCAAGGGCGTCGCCTTCTTCGAGCGGGAGGCCCCGCTGCCCCTCAAGGACGGCAAGACCTACACCTGGGAGGAGGGCTCGGCGAAGGTGGAAGGCGCTTTCAGCCGCGTCTATCCGGAGCTGGGGGCTTTCTATAAAGATTTCGTCGCCAAAAAACGGCTGGAGAGCGAGGCGCGCGGCGGCAAGCGGCCGGGCGCTTTCTGCACCGGTTCGCATCTCATCGGCGAGGGCCGCGTCTACATGACCTTCAACGGCGCGCTGGGCGACGTCAACACGCTGGCCCACGAGATGGGCCACGCCTGGCACGGCCACCTGATGCGCGACATGCGCGACTGGGCGACCGAATACCCGATGACGCTGGCCGAGACCGCCTCGATATTCGGCGAGCACATCCTCGCGGAGGGCGTGCAGGGCGACCCGTCGGTGCCGGAGGCGCAGAAGCTCATCACGCTCGACGAGTACCTGACCGGCGCGGCCGTGACGATACTCGACATCACCGTGCGCTTCGAGTTCGAGAAGGCCTTCCACGAGGAGAGGGCCGGCGGCGAGGTGTCCGCCGCCCGCCTGAAGGAGCTCATGTCGGCCGCGCAGCGCAGGATCTTCGGCGGCGCGCTGGAGCCGGGCGGCGAGGACCCCATGTTCTGGGCGTCCAAGCTGCACTTCTACCGCGCCAGCGTCTCGTTCTACAACTATCCCTATACCTTCGGCTTCCTGCTGGCGGCCACGCTGTTCAGGAAGTTCAAGGAGGAGGGCCCCGCCTTCCTGCCGAAATACGAGGCTTTCCTGCGGCTCTCCGGTTCCGACACCGCCGAGGGCGTAGCGCGCCGCAGCCTGGGCGCCGACATAGGGAAGCCGGAGTTCTGGGAGACGGCGATAAAAGGCCTGGCGGAACCTCTGGCGCGGTATCGCAAGCTGCTGGACGGCGTAAAAGCCGCGGCCTGAACGGTACCGGGACCGCGCCGGGAAGGCCGGGGAGGAGAACCCTCCCCGGCCTTTTTTCCCGGCGGCCCGCCGGATTTGGAAATGCGCGCCAAAAGAACTAAAATATATAATCTGTAACTGTATATGCACAGGAACATAGCCGAGATACTGATAGAGCCGGAGAAACTGCAGGCCCGCATAGCGGAACTGGCGGAAAAGATCACGGCCGATTACCACGGCCGGACGCTTTCGCTCATAGGCGTGCTCAAAGGCAGCGTGCTGTTCCTGTCGGACCTGTTGAAGGGCCTCAAGCTCGACGCGCACGTGGATTTCATGATGGTCTCGTCCTATTCGGGCCAGAAGTCCACCGGCGTCGTGCGCACGCTGCTCGACCTCAAGGAGAGCATCGAGGGGCGCGACGTGCTGGTGGTGGAGGACATAGTCGACTCCGGGCTGACCGTCGACTACCTGCTCAAGAACCTCAAGACCCGCCGGCCCCGCTCCGTGGAGGTCTGCACCCTGCTCGACAAACCGTCCTGCCGGGCGGTGAAGGTCCCGATACGGTACAAAGGTTTCGACATCCCGGATAAATTCGTGGTCGGCTACGGTCTGGACTATAACGAACTTTACAGGAACCTGCCCTATATAGGCGTCCTGAAGCCCTCCGCGATAAAAGGAAAGTAAATGCAAGGTAACAAGAATTTCAGGCAGCTGCTCTTCTGGGGGCTCGCTTTCATGCTCTTCGCCGCGGTGTACCAGAACCTGCGGCAGCTGGACAAGGAGCGCGACCTGCCGTATTCGGAATTCAAGCAGAAACTGCGCGACAAGCAGGTCGAAAGCGTCACCGTGCGGCCCGACCTTATAAGGGGAGAGGTGCGAGAGGGCGGCAAGACCGTCAAGTTCCGCACGCTCCCGCTGCCGGACAACGGCCTCATCGCCGACATGGAGGCCGCGGGCGTCAAGAGCTTCGCCGGCACCGCCGACCGCAGCTGGGTCACCGCGCTGATCATGAACCTCGGCTGGATAGCCATCTTCATCTTCCTCTGGTGGTTCCTCTTCCTGCGCCAGGCGCAGATGGGCGGCAAGCAGGCCATGGCCTTCGGCAAGTCCAAGGCCAGGCAGCAGGACCTGCGCAAGCAGAAGGTCACCTTCAAGGACGTCGCCGGCTGCGACGAGACCAAGGAGGAGCTCAGGGACATCGTCGACTACCTGAAGACCCCCAAGAAGTACCAGAACCTGGGCGGCGAACTGCCCAAAGGCGTGCTGCTCTACGGCCCGCCCGGCACCGGCAAGACGCTGCTGGCCCGCGCCGTGGCCGGAGAGGCGGGGGTGCCGTTCTTCACCTCCTCGGGCTCCGAGTTCGTGGAGATGTTCGTCGGCGTCGGCGCCAGCCGCGTGCGCGACCTCTTCGAGCGCGCCAAGAAGAGCGCGCCGGCCATAATCTTCGTGGACGAACTCGACGCCGTGGCCCGCGCCCGCTTCGCCGGCATCGGCGGCGGCCACGACGAGCGCGAGCAGACGCTCAACCAGATGCTGGTGGAGCTCGACGGCTTCGATTCCAAGCAGGGCATCATCCTCATCGGCGCGACCAACCGTCCCGACGTGCTGGACCCCGCGCTGCTGCGCCCCGGCCGCTTCGACCGCCGCATCAACGTGCCGGCCCCGGACATAAAGGGCCGAGAGGAGATACTCCGGGTCCACGCCAAAAAGGTGAAGATGGCCCCCGGAGCGGACCTGGCCGTCATCGCCCGCAACACGCCCGGCTTCGTCGGCGCGGACCTGGCCAATATCGTCAACGAGGCCGCCATACTCGCGGCCAAGAAGGACAAGAGCGCCGTCGAGATGCCGGACCTGGAGGAGGCCATCGAGAAGATGCTGGCCGGGCCTCAGCGCCGCTCGCGCGTGATCTCGGACCGGGAGAAGAAGATAGTCGCCTATCACGAGGCGGGGCACGCCCTCGTGGCCAAAATGCTGCCCGGCTGCGACCCGGTGCACAAGATCTCCATCATTCCCCGCGGCCCGGCGCTGGGCTACACGCTGCAGCTGCCGGTGGAGGACCGCTACCTGACCAGCCGCACCGATATCCTCAACCGCCTCAGCGTGCTGCTGGGCGGCCGCGCCGCCGAGGAGACCACCTTCGGCGAGCTGACCACCGGCGCCCACGACGACCTGGGAAAGGTCACGGCTTACGCGATGAAGATGGTCACCGAGTTCGGGATGAGCGACAGGATCGGCCTGGTCTCGCTGAAGAAGGACGAGAGCGAGGTGTTCCTGGGCCGCGACATCGTGCGCCAGCCCGGCTACTCCAACGAGACCGCCCGCAGCGTGGACGAAGAGGTCAAGCGCATAATCAGCGAGTGCTATCACAGGTCCAAGTCGCTGCTGATGGAGAACAAGCGGATGCTGGACGCCCTCGCCAACGGCCTGATGGAGAAGGAAGTCCTCGACGCCGCCGAGATAGCGGCCATTTTCGAGCCCCGGACCGGGGCCGCGGACGCCGCGGACGCGGCGGCCCCCGCCGCGGAGCCAGGCGCCGAACCGGGCGCGGAGGCGGCCTAGCCGATGCAGTTCAAGACCTACCTGCTCAACGCGCTGGACATCTTCGCGGTGTACTACCTCGTATACCGCCTGATCCTGCTCATAAAGGGCACCAGGGCCATGCAGGTGGTCTGGGGCGTCTTCATCCTGGCCGTCATCACCTCGCTGGCCAAGCTGCTGCATTTTTCGGCCACGGTCTGGCTGCTCCAGCAGTTCTGGCTGGCCGGTATCTTCCTGCTCATCGTGGTGTTCCAGCCCGAGATCCGCTTCGCGCTGGCCAATATCGGCGCGAACCCGCTGGGCCGCATCCTGGTGCCGCAGGAGTACCGGTTCATAAGCGAGCTCATCTCCGCCGTCCGGCAGGCCTCCGAGGCCAGGACCGGCATGCTGGTCGTGCTGGAGCAGGACATGGGCCTGCGCGACATAATCGAGAGCGGGACGCGCATCAACGGCGAGGTCTCCACGGACCTGCTGCTGACCATCTTCCACCCCAAGACCCCGCTGCACGACGGCGCCGCGGTCATAGCCAATAACCGCATCGTGGCCGCCGGCTGCATCCTGCCGCTCACCGAGCAGCAGGAGCTCTCCAAGATACTCGGCATGCGTCACCGCGCCGCGCTGGGCCTCAGCGAGATCGCCGACGCGATCGTGGTGGTGGTCTCCGAGGAGAACGGGACGGTCTCGCTGGCGCGCAACGGCAAACTGCAGCGCCACGTGGACACGGCGGACCTCGAAAAGATGCTTTACGAGCTCTACCGCTCCAAGGCGGAGAAGACGCTGCTGCGCAGGAGCGCCAGGCCGGAGGCCGCCGGCCGGCCTGAGTCCGGACAGGAGGGGGCCGGGAAATGAACTTCCGGGAACTTTTCACGCTCAACTGGGAGATAAAGCTCCTTTCGCTGGTGATAGCGCTGCTGATCTGGTACTTCATAGTGGGGGGCTAGACCGGCGCATGGACGAGGGGAACCGCTGGACCCGGAAAGTGCTGGCTCTGGAAGAGCTGGCCTCCGAACTCGCCCGGCTCAAGGCCGCGGGCCGCAGGATTGTCCTCTGCCACGGCTGTTTCGATCTCATGCACCCCGGGCACATAATGCACTTCCAGGCCGCCCGGGACATGGGCGACGTGCTGGCCGTGACGATAACGCCCGACGAATTCGTCAACAAGGGGCCGGGCCGCCCGGTCTTCGAGGCCCGGCTGCGCGCCGCCAGCGTGGCCGCGCTGGAATGCGTGGATTTCGCGGCCGTGAACAGGTGGCCCGATCCCGTCGAAACGATAAAGCTGCTCCGCCCCGACATCTACGTCAAGGGGCAGGAGTACGAGACGGACGCGCGCAAGCGCGCGGAACTGGAGAAGGACCTGGAGGCCGTGGCCGCGGTGGGGGCCCGGATGGCCTTCACCCACGAGAAGGTCTATTCCTCCACCAAACTCATCGGCGAGCACTACGGGAAGAAATGAAACTCCTGAAGAAGATACGGACGGTGGACGATCTGGACGCGATGGCCGCCGCGCTGCGCCGCGCCGGCAAGAGGACCATGAAAGCGGCCGGCTGCGACCTTTATGTCTCCGACAAGAGCCATGCTCCCGGCATAATCGCCCAGTTCCTCGGTCTTTACCCCCCGGCCACCCGCCGCTATCTCGCCGGCATCGGGTCCAGGTACGGCGCGGACGCCATAACGGAGGCCCTGAAGGCCCTCGGGAAGAAGCGCGCGCTGGTGATAGGGGACGGCATCCTGGACGAGTACCACTACTGCGAGTCCATGGGCCGCTCTTCCAAGGAGCCGCTGGTGGTGCAGCGCTACCTCGGCGAAGAGGTCTTCGCCGGCGGGGCTTTCGCCGCGGCCAACCATATCGCCGAACTCTGCGGCAGGGTCACGCTGGTCTCCGTGCTCGGCGACAAGGACAGGCGGGAGAATTTCATACGGGGCAGGCTGGGCCGGAACGTCCGCCCCCGCTTCTTCACCCGCTCCGGTTCCCAGACCATCCTCAAGAAGCGCTTCATCGAGAAATACTCCGGCTCCAAGCTCTTCGAGATCTGTCACATGGACAAAGGGTACGTCTCCTCCCGCGAAGAGTCGGCGATCCTGGCCTTCCTGGAACGGGAACTGCCCCGGCACGACATGGTGCTGGCGCTGGATTTCGGCCACGGGCTTTTCACCGGCAGGATAATACGGCTGCTGGAAAAGAAGTCCGGGTTCCTGGCGGTGAACGTGCAGACCAACAGCGCCAACTCCGGCTTCAACATGATAACCAAGTACCGCCGGGCCGATTTCGCCTCGATAACCGAACTGGAGGCCCGCCTCGCCTGCCACGACGAGTACGGCCCTACGGAAGGGGTGCTGAAGTCCATCTGTTCCGCGATAGGCGCCTCCATGATGCTGATGACCCGCGGCAAGCACGGTTCGATGGGCTATTCCCCGCGGCACGGCTTCGTCACCGCCCCCGCGCTGGCCGCCCGCGTGGTGGACCGCGTCGGGGCCGGCGACGCCTTCTTCTCTTACGCGGCGCCGTGCGCCGCCGCCGGCCTGCCGCCCGACCTGGTCTCCTTCGTCGGCAACGCGGCCGGGGCCATAGCCGTGCAGATCGTCTGCAACAAGGAGCCGGTCCGCTCCGCCAGGCTTTTCGAGCTGATCTCCTCCCTGCTGGCCTGAGCGCGCGCCGCGGCGGGAAGGGGAGCGCCCTATTTATGAAAAAGTTCGTCAAAGACTACTATTCGGAACTGGGAAGCCTCTTCTCGGCCGTCTCGGCCTCGGGACCGGACGGCGGGAAGCTGGATTTCGGCGGCGGCGTCGCCCTGGCCGCGGACCTGATGCGGGCGGCCTGCGGGGCCGGCCGCAAGATCATGTTCGTCGGCAACGGGGCGAGCGCGGCCATCTCCAGCCATCTCGCCGCCGATTATCTCAAGAACGGCGGCATGCGCGCGCTGGCCTTCAACGACGCGGCCCTGCTCACCTGCGTTTCCAACGACATTTCGTACTCGAAGGTGTTCGAGGTCCCACTGAAGGCGATGGCCGACGCGGGGGACCTGCTCGTGGCCATCAGCAGTTCCGGCCGGTCGCCCAACGTGATAGCCGCGGCTAAAGCGGCCTCCGCGGCCGGCTGCACCGTGATAACGCTGACCGGTTTTTCGGCCTCCAATCCCCTGCGGCGCCTCGGGGCGGTGAATTTCCACGCGCCTTCCTCCCTCTACGGCCACGTCGAGATCGTCCACCACTCCATCTGCCACTGCATCCTCGAACATATCATCGAAGGGGCGAAAAAACGATGAAGCACAGGAACGTCCTGGTGACCGGCGGAGCCGGGTTCATCGGCAGCCACCTGGTCGACAGGCTCCTGGCGGAGGGGCGGAAGGTGACGGTGATCGATAATTTCGCGACCGGCCGGCGCGGGAACCTGGCGTCGGCCCTCGGCAACCCCCGCTTCACCCTGCGCCGCGCCGACGTGGCGGACTTCGGCTCGATAAAGTCCGCTTTCAAAGGGATCGACTGCGTTTTTCATCTGGCGGCGCTGGCCGATATCGTGCCCTCGATACAGCGGCCCCTGGACTATCACCGCGCCAACGTGGACGGCACCGTGTCGGTGCTGGAGGCGGCCCGCCTCGCCGGGGTGCGCAAGTTCGTCTACACGGCCTCCTCCTCCTGCTACGGCATACCGGACAGGACCCCCACCCCGGAGAGCGCCGAGATCCGGCCGATGTACCCCTACGCGCTGACCAAGTACCTGGGCGAGCAGTACGCCCTGCACTGGCACAGGACCTACGGGCTGGACGTGACCTCCCTCCGGCTTTTCAACGTGTACGGCCCGCGGTCGCGCACCAGCGGCACCTACGGGGCGGTCTTCGGCGTCTTCCTGGCGCAGAAACTGGCCGGCAGGCCGTTCACCGTGGTCGGCGACGGCGAGCAGACCAGGGATTTCACCTTCGTCAGCGACGTCGCCGCCGCTTTCGTCCGGGCCGCCGAGGCCGGCGGCGCGGGGAAGATCTTCAACGTCGGGTCCGGCGGCACTTACAGCGTCAATTCCCTCGTCCGGCTGCTCGGCGGGCCCGTGGAGCACATAGCCAGGCGGCCCGGCGAGCCCGATCGCACCTTCGCGGATATCAGGAAGATCGTCAAAGAACTGAAATGGCGCCCGACCGTGCGGTTCCGCGACGGGGTGAAGGTGATGCTGGACAACATAGCGCTGTGGCGGGACGCGCCCGTCTGGGACAGGCGTTCCATTTCGCGCGAGACGGCGGACTGGTTCCGCTACCTGGGAGAGGGGAAATGAGGACCATAAAGAAAGTACTCGTCACCGGCGGGGCCGGCTACGTGGGGAGCGCCCTGGTCCCCAGGCTGATAGCGGCCGGTTTCGAGGTCACCGTGGTGGACCTTTACATCTACGGCGACGGGACGCTGGCCGGGGTGAAGGGGTCGCCGCTCCTCAGGGAGATAAAAGGCGATATCCGGGACGCCGCCCTGATGGACGCCGCCCTGGAAGGGATGGACGCGGTCATACACCTGGCGTGCATCTCCAACGATCCCAGCTACGACCTGGACCCGGAACTCGGCCGGAGCATAAACTACGACGCGTTCGTCCGGCTGGTCGGGCTCTCTAAAAAACGCGGGGTCGGGCGTTTCATCTACGCCTCCAGTTCCAGCGTATACGGCATCAAGGAGGGGGTCAGCGTGACGGAGGACCTCCCTCTCGAGCCGCTCACCGACTACTCCCGGTACAAGGCCGAATGCGAAAAAGTGCTCCTCGCCGCCGCGGCGGAAGACTTCGTCGTCTGCGTGCTCCGGCCGGCGACGGTCTGCGGCTATTCCGCCCGCCTGCGCCTCGACCTGACCGTCAACATACTCACCAACCACGCCGTGAACAAGGGGGAGATCACCGTGTTCGGCGGAGAGCAGCTGCGGCCCAACATCCATATCGACGACATGGCGGAACTCTATGTCCGGATGCTGGGCTACCCGGACGGGAGCATACACAAGAAGATCTTCAACGCGGGGTACGAGAACTACAAGGTGAGGGAGATCGCGGAGATGGTGAGGAAGGTGGTCGGGAACGTCCCGGTCCGCACGGTGCCGACCGACGACAACCGCTCCTACCACGTTTCCTCGGAGAAGATACGGCGGGAGCTGGGTTTCGCCCCTTCGCGCAGCATCGAGGACGCGGTGCGCGGCCTGCGGGACGCTTTCGCCGCGGGTAAGGTCCCGGACCCCCTCACCGACAGCCGCTACTTCAACATAAAGCGGATGACGGAACTGGGCCTGAAGTAGGCGCGGCGGGATATGACGCATATCGGCATGGACTTCGACAACACGATAGTCTCCTACGACGAGGTCTTTTACCGCTGCGCGCTAGAGCGCGGGCTCATAGCGCCGGGGGCGGACGCTTCCAAGAGCGGCGTCCGGAGCCTGGTAAGGGCGCTGCCGCGCGGGAACGAGCAATGGACCGCCCTGCAGGCGGTGGTATACGGGGAGCGGACGGCCGAGGCCTCCTTCATGCCGGGCGCGGAGCGGTTCATCCGGAAATGCTCCGCCAGCGGGTTCCGGGTCTCCGTCATAAGCCACAAGACCGAGTTCGACGCGGCGGGTTCCGGGACGAACCTGCGCGCCTCCGCGCTGGCCTGGATGCGGGCGAAAGGGTTCTTTTCTGAAAATGGCCTGGGGCTCTCGGAGGCCGACGTCTGCTTCGAGCCCACGCGCGCGGCCAAGCTGGAGCGGATCGCCGAGAGGGGCTGCTCGCATTTCATAGACGACCTGGCCGAGGTGCTGGAAGAGGAGCTCTTCCCGGCCGGCGTGGTGCGTCTCCATTATAATCCGGCCGGATGCGCTCCGGCCGCCGGTTCGCTGTGTTTCGACGGGTGGGACGGGATCTATGGATATTTCTTCGGGGTCTGACCGCTCCGCCGCACTGGCGGGCGAATTCGCCGCGGCGCGGCTGGGCGACGGCGTCCTTTCCGTGGAGCCGCTCTCGGCCTGGAACAGCGGCGTGTTCAGGGTCTTCCTCCGCGGCGGCGGGACCGTTATCGTGAAAGCCTACGGCGAAGGCAGGCGGGCCCGGGCCGACGTCGAGTTCCGGGCGCTGGAATTCCTGCGCGCCGGCGGCCTGAAGCGGGTCCCCGCCCCGCTTTTCCGCTCCCCGGACGGAAGCCTGTGCGCGTACGGCGACCTGAAAGGACGCAAGCTCCGCCCGGAGGAGATAGGCCGGCGCGAGACCGGCTCGGCCGTGTCGCTGCTCGCGGAAATAGCCGCCCTGTCCTCCGCTCCGGGGGCCGAAGCCCTTCCCGCGGCGGCCGAGGCCTGCTTCACGGTGGACGGGTACCTGCTCAACGTCGACCGCAGGCTGGACTCGCTGCGCGGGGCGGCCGCCTCCGGCGGGCGCGCCGACCTCGCCGCTTTCCTGGAGGAGGCGGAGATTTTCAGGAAGGAAGCGGCCGGCTACGTCCGGGAGGCCTGCGCCGCCCGCGGCCTTCTCCCCGGCGCCGAACTGAGCCGCGAAGCCAGGATACTCAGTCCCTCCGACGTAGGCTTCCACAATATACTGGCGGACGCCGGCGGTACGGCCCGTTTCGTCGACTTCGAGTATTTCGGCTGGGACGATCCGGCCAAGACCGCCGCCGACTTCATGCTGGAGCCGGCCGTCCCGTTCCCGGCCGGCCTGCGCGGTTTCTTCCTGGAGAAGTTCGCGGAAAGCGTCCCCGTGGACCCGGATTTCAGGAAGCGGCTGGCGGTCGTCTTCCCTCTGCTCGGGCTCAAATGGGCGCTGATAATCCTCAACGACTTCCTCCCGTCGTCGCCCAGGCGGCGCGCCATGACGGCCGGGGAACTGGGACCGCATCTGGCGGGACAGCTCGGCAAGGCCGCGGCCATGCTGCGGTCGGTGGCCGCCCAATATACGGAATTCGCCGTACTGGCGGCGGGAGCCGCGGCATGAAAAAGGGCATAGACCTTCGTCTGAGGCGCAAGATACTGCGGGTCCTCGATTGCAGCCGGCGGGGCCATGTGCCGAGCGCTTTTTCCATAGTGGAGATCCTGAAGGTCCTTTACGGCGAAGTCCTCCGCTGCAGGCCCGGCGAGCCGGCCTGGGAGGACAGGGACCGGTTCATACTGAGCAAGGGGCACGGCTGCCTCGCCCTCTACGTCCTCCTGGCGGAGAAAGGTTTTTTCCCCGAGGAGGAACTGGCCCGGTTCTGCCGCCCGGGCGGGATCCTGGGCGGCCATCCCGAGTACGGCAAGGTGCCGGGGGTGGAATTCTCCACCGGTTCGCTGGGCCACGGCCTCTCCTTCGGGGTCGGCACGGCGCTGGCCGCCAGGATGGACGGCAAGGATCGCCGCACTTTCGTCCTCATGGGGGACGGCGAATGCCAGGAAGGGTCCGTCTGGGAAGCGGCCATGTGCGCGGGCAAGCACCGCCTCGCCGGCCTTACGGCCATGATAGACTACAACAAGCGGCAGGCCTACGGCCCGGTGTGCGAAGTGCAGGACCTCGAGCCCCTGGCGCGGAAGTGGGAGAGTTTCAACTGGGAGGTCGTCTCCGCGGACGGCCACGACGAGGCGGCGGTAAGGGAGGCGTTCGGCAGACTACCCCTGTCCCCGGAAAAACCGTCGCTGATAATTTTCAATACCGTCAAAGGCAGGGGGATAGCGGCGCTGGAGAACGACCCGTCCTGGCATCACAAGAGCGGGATAAAGGACGACGCCATGAAAGCCCTCTGCGACGCGCTGGGAGCGGACGAATGAGGAAGACCTGTCTCAACTGCGTGTACGAACTGGCGAAAAAGGACCCGCGGGTGGTCTTCATCGGCTCCGACATCGGCGCCGGTACCCTGGACGCCTTCAAGCGGGAGTTCCCGGACAGGTTCTTCATGGAGGGAGTGGGGGAGGCCAACATAATCGGCCTCGCCGCGGGCCTGGCGTTGAACGGGAAGATCGTCTACATCAACACCCTGGCCTCTTTTATCACCAGGAGATGTTTCGAGCAGGTCCTGCTGGACCTGGCGCTGCACCGGGCCAGGGTCCGCCTGATAGGCAGCGGCGGCGGGCTGGTCTACGGGCCGCTCGGGCCCACTCATAACCCGACCGAGGATATCGCCGTCATGCGGGCGGTGCCCGGCATGACCATAGCGGCGCCGGCCGACGCCGAAGAGATGAAGCGGCTGATGCCGCAGACCCTGGAGGTCGGCGGGCCGGTCTACATACGGCTGGGGAAAGGCGGCGACCCGGTGGTCACCTCGCCCGAACACGGTTTCAGGCTCGGGGAGCCCGTCCTGGCCAGGCCCGGGCGGGACGCGCTGCTGGTCTCCACGGGGATAATGCTGGGCCCGGCCCTCAAGGCCGCGGAAGAACTGGGCGCGGAAGGCGTAGGCTGCGGAGTCCTGCACGTCCATACGGTCAAGCCGCTGGATGCCGCCGCCCTGCTCCGGGCCGCCGAAGGGGTGCCCGTCATAGCCACCGTGGAAGAGCACAGCGTGACGGGCGGCCTGGGCGGAGCCGTGGCCGAGGCGCTGATGGAAGCGGGGCCGGGCCGGGTGAAAAAATTCAGGCGGCTCGGCCTGCCGGACGCTTTCCCGGACGGTTACGGTTCCCAGGCGCAGCTTCTGGAGCGCTACGGCCTGACCGCCGGGGCGATAGCGGAAAATATCAGAGAGATGAGGAGATGAACCATCATGGCCGACATCGATTTCCTTTCGGAACTGCATAAAAAGACGAAAAGGGACTACGTGGCGCGGGTGACCGAGTACCCTAAGGCGGACGCCATCGCCATCGCCAAGCGGTACGACCGGGAATACTGGGACGGCGACAGGAAGTTCGGTTTCGGCGGCTACAGTTACGACGGCCGCTGGAACCCGGTCGCCGCGAAAATGGCGAGGCATTACGGCCTCAAAAGCGGCGACAGCGTGCTGGACGTGGGCTGCGGCAAGGCTTTCCTGCTCTACGGCTTCACGCAGGCCGTTCCCGGCGTCTCGGTGCGCGGGCTGGACATCTCCTCCTACGCGGTGGAGAACGCCAAGGAGGAGGTGCGGCCTTTCCTGGAAGTCGGCGACGCCAGGAAGCTGCCTTATCCCGACAAGTCCTTCGACCTGGTCGTCTCCCTGAACACGCTGCACAATCTCTACATCTACGACCTCTTCGACGCGATAAGGGAGATAGAGCGGGTCGGGCGGAAGGACAAGTACATCGTGGTGGAGTCCTACCGCAACGAGGCCGAGAAGGTGAACATGATGTACTGGGTGCTCACCGGCGAGTGCTTCTTCTCCGTGAAGGAGTGGGAGTGGATCTTCAAGCAGTGCGGCTATACCGGCGACTATTCCTTCATTTATTTCGAGTGAGGTCCCGAACGTGAAAACAAAAGCGGCCATCCTGGTCGAGCAGCGCAAGCCGCTCGTGATAGACGAGATCGAGGTCCCCGCGCTCAAGTACGGGCAGGTCCTGGTGCGGATCGCCTACAGCGGGATCTGCGGGTCCCAGCTCGGCGAGGCCGACGGCGTCAAAGGGCCGGATAAATTCCTGCCCCACCTGCTGGGCCATGAGGCCGGCGGGACGGTCCTCGAGACCGGCGAGGGCGTGACGAAGGTGCGCCGGGACGACAAGGTGGTCCTCCACTGGATGAAGGGGGACGGGATAAATTCGCCGACCCCGGGCTACGGCTGGGGGGGGCGGACGGTCAACGCCGGCTGGGTCACCACTTTCAACGAACTGGCGGTGGTCTCCGAGAACAGGGTCACCGCGATGCCCGCCGGCGGCGACATGAGGACGGCGCCGCTGTTCGGCTGCGCCATTCCCACGGGTTTCGGCGTGGTCAACAACGACGCCCGGCTGAAACTGGGCGAATCGCTCGTCGTCTACGGGGCCGGCGGGGTCGGGCTGAGCGCCATCCTCGCGGCCTCGCTCTCTTCCGCCCACCCCGTGATCGCCGTGGACGTCTCCGACGAGAAACTGGCGCTGGCCGGCAGATTCGGCGCCGCTCACCTGGTGAACGCCAAAAAAGAGGACGCGGAGGCCGCGGTGCGGAAGATCCTCGGCGCGGGCGGCGCCGACGCGGTGGTGGACACCACCGGCGATCCGAGGGTGATCGAAAAGGCCTACGGCCTCACGTCCGCCAGGGGCCGCACCATACTGGTGGGCGTGCCCAGGAAAGGCGACGACATCAGCATCTATTCCCTGCCGCTGCATTTCGGCAAAAGGCTTTCCGGCTCCTACGGCGGCGGGGTCGACCCTTCCTACGATATCCCCAGGTACATGGCGCTCTGCGCGCGCAGAAAGACCGATCTCTCCGGCATGATCTCGGCCGTCTTCCCCCTCGACGCCATCAACGACGCTTTCGAGGAACTGCGCGGCGGCCGGATAGCGGGACGCTGCCTGCTGGATATGAGGGCCGCGGGATGAAAAAGGTCTGCGTGATAGGCAGCAATTCCTTTTCCGGCGGCGACTTCATAGACCTGCTGCTGGAGAGCGGCTACGAGGTCGCCGGGGTCAGCCGTTCCGAGGAGAAGTCGGGCGTTTTCCTGCCTTATAAAAGGCACGGGACGGAGCGCTTCCGGTTCCACAGGCTGGACCTCAACAGGGACAAGGACGGGCTTTTCGGCCTCCTGTCGGAGTTCAGGCCGGACTACGTCGTCAATTTCGCGGCGCAGAGCGAGGTCGCGCCCAGCTGGGCCGATCCCGGACAGTGGTTCAGGACCAACGCCGTCGCCGTGGCCGACCTGGGCGATTTCCTGCGCAAGCAGAGCTGGCTGAAAAAGTACGTGCATATCTCCTCGCCCGAGGTCTACGGCACCTGCGTCGGCACGGTGAAGGAGGACGCCCCGCTCAACCCGAGCACCCCCTACGCCGCCTCCAAGGCCGCCGGCGATCTTTTCCTGTTCACGCTAGTCAAGAATTACGGTTTCCCCCTGGTCATGATCCGCGCCACCAACGTCTACGGGGCCCGCCAGCAGCTCTTCAAGATAATCCCGAGGACCGTCATCTCGATAAAGTCGGGCAGGACCGTCGAACTGCACGGCGGCGGGAAAGCGGTGAAATCGTACATCCACATACGGGACGTGTCCCGCGGAGAGCTGAACGCCATGGAGGCCGGCAGGCCGGGACTGATCTACCACCTCTCCCCGGACGCGGGCATCTCCGTCCGGGACCTGGTCGGGAAGATCTGCGCCAGGATGGGCGCCGACTTCGGAGCGGTCACCCGGGCGACGGGGGAAAGGCCCGGGCAGGACGCCGCCTACGTCATAGACTCCGGCCGGGCCCGGGGCGAGTTCGGCTGGAAGCCGGAGATATCGCTGGAGGAAGGCCTCGGGGAAGTCGTGGACTGGGTCGAAAAAGAATGGGAGGAGATACGCCGGCTGCCGCTGGAGTACGTGCACAAAGAATGAAAGGAAAAGAACGGAAAAGATGGAACGCGGCCGTGGGCCTGATCGACAGGGGCGAGGCCAGGCTGGGAAGGTATTTCTCCTACCAGGTGCTGCATAACACCAGGCACCTGGTCTTCGCGCTCTCCAGGTACAAATTCGCCGCCAAGATGCTGCCGGGGCCCCGCAAGCCCTCCGTGCTGGAGCTGGGCTGCAGCGAAGGTGTGGGCACCCTTATCCTGGCCGAGCGGGCGGCCTCGGTGACCGCGGTGGACTTCGACGCCGCGTCGGTGGACTGGGCCGGGAAGCACATCGGGAACGGGAAGATCAAGTTCATCGCCGGGGATTTTCTCGGCAGGACCTACGGGCGGTTCGACGCCGCGGTCTCCATAGACGTGATAGAGCATATCCCCCGCGCGAAGACCGGGCTTTTCATGCGCACCCTCGCGGGCAACCTCGCCCCCGGCGGCTTCTGCGTAGTGGGAACGCCGAACAAGACCGCGGACCGTTACGCCTCGCCGGAGAGCCGCAAGGGCCACGTCAACACCTTCACGGCGGAAAGGCTGAGAGCGACCTTTTCACGCTATTTCAGGAACGTCTTCCTGTTCGGGATGAACGACGAGGTGCTCCATACCGGCTTCGAGCCGATGTGCCAGTATCTCTTCGTCCTGGCCTGCGGTCCGCTGCGCCGCCGCCCATGATAACGGTTTTCGGGGCCTCGGGTCTTATCGGCCGGCATATACTGGAACTCTGCGCCTCCGATCGCGTCCCGGCCGCGGGGACCTGCTTCCGGAAAAATGTACCGGGGCTCGTCCGCTGCGACCTGGCCGGGTCCCCGGAAGAGGCGGCCTCCGCCGCCGGGGAAGGTCCCGGACGCGCCATCATAGCCGTCGGCGCCGGCGGCGTGGACCATTACCGCGCGCACCCGGCCGGGGCCGCCGCCCTGAACGCCGGGATCATACGCCTGCTGGCCCTGCTGCGGAACAGGGGGATAGTGCCGGCGCTACTCTCCTCGGACTATGTTTTCGAAGGGGTTTCGGGCGGGTACAGGGAGGACTCCCCGGCCCGGCCTACGACGGAGTACGGCCGCAGGAAGAGGGAGCTCGAGGAGTGGGTCCTGGCCAACCTGCGCGAATACAGGATAATCAGGCTGGGCAAGGTCTACGGCTACGCGCCCGGGGACGGCACCCTGCTGACGGATATTTTCGACAGGCTCTCCCGGGGCGACGTCTTCCGCGCGGCCGTCGACCAGATGGTGGCCCCGACCTCGGTCAGGGACGCCGCGCGCGGCATACTGGCGATAACGCTGGGCGCGGAGAGCGGCGTCTTCCACGTCTCCTCCCCCGAGGTCCGCAGCCGCTACGACCTGGCCGACTCGGTCCGCCGCGCCCTGGGCCGCGGCCCGGAACTCGTGGAGCGCGTCCGGCTGGAGGACCTGTCTTTCGGCGAGCGCCGGCCGGCGGACACCACCATGAACGCGGACGCCACCTCCGCCCGTTTCGGGCTTTCCTACAGGCCGCTGGGGACGGAGCTGGCCGCCATCTCCGCTCTCTACGGCGGGTGAGGCCGGAAGTTTTATGACCGCTCCTTCGCTCTCCGTCATCCTGCCCAACTTCAACCACGCGCATTACCTGCGCGGGGCGCTGCCGGCCATCCTGGAGCAATCCTTCCCCTGCCGGGAGCTTATCGTCGTGGACGACGGGTCCACCGACGACAGCGTGGCCGTGGTGGAAGCGCTGGCCGCGGCGCATCCGGAAATACGGCTGGTGAAAAGTCCGCGCAACGAGGGGGTCGTGGCCGCGCTGGAGAAGGGCTGGGCGCTGGCCACCGGCGAGTACGTCTGCCTGCCCGCCGCCGACGACCTGCTGTTGCCCGGCCTGTTCGAAAAAGCGATGAGGCTGCTCAGCGAGCACCCTTCGGCCGGCCTGTGCGTCTGCGACGTCCTGACGGAGGACGGATCGGGAAAACGCGGACTGAGCAGGCGGAGGCTTTGCAAAGACGCCCGCTATATCCCGCCCGCGGAACTGGTGGAGCTCATGAGGCGCAGGACGGTATATCTTTCCGGGCTCGGCTCCATCTTCAGGAAACAGGTCCTGGAGGAGACGGGTTTCCTGCCGGAACTGAAATGGAGCAGCGACAGGATCTACTCGACCGTAGCCGCCCTGCGGCACGGCCTCTGCTGCCTCCCGGAACCCCTGGCCGTGTTCCGTCTCAGGGGCGATTCGTACAGCGCGGCCGGCCTGTCGGACCTCAAAGCGCACGGAGAAGTTATGGGGCGGGCGCTGGACCTGCTGGGCGGGGAAGCCTATGCCGACGTTCTGCCGGTCTTCAGGCGTTCCTCCGCGCTGGCGAGTTTCGAGATGCCGCTCCTTTTTTTCCTGGCTTTCAGGCCGGGTTATCTCCGGTTCCTTACCCCCAACCTGGTCTGGCGGATACTCTGCGGGTTCATACGCAGGACCCTGGCGGGGCTCGCGCCCGAAGCTCTCAGGCGCTTTTACCGGCGTCTTCCGGGGCGGGGCTGACGGGGGGACCTTCCATATAGAGTCTCCTGGCCCGGAAATACCAGGCTATGGTCAGCGCGTAAGTGGCGATGAAAGAGACCGCGGCTCCCCGGACCCCGAGCGGAGGTATGAGCAGCAGGCACCCCGTCAGGTTCAGCAGCCCGGCGGCCCAGGAAGCGAGCATGAAGGGCCTGGCGATGCTGATGCCCTCGGAGAACAGGATATGCCCCAGGGAGTTCTGCACCATCGTCAGCGCGCCGGCGGCTGAAAAAAGCAGCAGGAGCGCCGGGTCCAGCCTGTATTGTTCCCTGCCCATGAGGGTCACTACCGCGGCCCCCCCGGCCAGGAACAGCAGCAGCGCCGCCGGGAACAGCCGCAGCCAGGTCCTTACCGCCAGGGCCCAGAGCCTCCCGCGATTGGTGCTGGCCGAAGCCTTGGGGAAAAGCACGGTCCCCACCGTGTGTCCCAGGTAAGCGGCGATATTTATAGTGGCCATGTAATAAGCCGCGTACACGCCCACTTCCCCCGGCGCCAGGTAGGCGTTGAGCACCAGGGCCTGCACATTGAGAAGGAAGAAAGAGGACAGCCCGCCCCCGAAAGAATAGGCGCTGAAGCCGAGGATGGTCCCGGCCCCGCTCCTGTCCGGCAGGGCCGGTCTCGTCCGCAGCCCCGCCCGGACGGCCAGTAAAAGCCCGACGCCCCCGAAAGCGGCGATATAGGAAAAGGCCATGGCCTTGTAGGTCCTGCCCATCAGGAAGAACCCGCCGAAGAACGCCGCGGCCATGACCAGGCTGAAAGCGATCTCGCCCAGCCCCCTCAGCGAAAAAGAACCTTCGGCCTGCAGCGTCCCGGCGGCTATCAGGAATATGCCGGTGGCGAGGGCGTAGGAGAGGGAGAGGGTCATCATTTCGGGCGTGACCCCCAGGAAAGAGGACAGCCGCTCCCGCTCCAGCAGCACGACGAGCGCCGTCAGCGAGGCCATGACCGCGAAGGAGGCCCCGGCCAGGGTGAAGGTCGCGTTCCTCCGGGCCGGCTCGACGCCGTAGCGCACGATCGCGTTATTGAGCCCGAACAGCATGAACGGGGTCAGCGCCGCGCCGGCCGAGACCATGACGCTTATCTTCCCGTACTCTTCCGGCCCCAGCAGCCTTCCGGCCATGATGTTGACGAGGGCGGAGATCACTTTCGCCGCGGCGAAGGTGAAGCCTATCCAGCCGAGGTTCCTCACGAACCTGTTCGCGCCCTCGTCGGGATATTCTCCCGTCAGTCCATGGTACAGGCGGTCGGCCAGGGGCTTCATGGATTGAATTATAGCGGTTTTTGGCGGGGGCCGGGCCGCCGGCCGGCAAATTTATTACAATAGGGGCGCGGCCCCGCGGCGGGCGCCGCGAGGAGGACGGGTCTATGGGGAAGAAGATCTTCTGGCTGCTGGTCGTTCTTGCGGGGGCCTACTGCGCCCTGCTTTACAGTCCCGACTTCCTTTTCAAACATTCCGTCGAACATCGCGGTTTCCACCTGCGGTCGGCCGAGCCGCTGGAGAAACCGTACGGGGAGCTCCTCGACAAGGTCGCCGAGCGGCTGGAGACTACCCGCCTCTATTCGCCGGGCAGGGAATTCAAGGTCTACCTGGCGGGTCCCGGTTCCCTGTACGTCCTGCTGACCCCTTTCTGCGGGGACGGGAAAGGCTGCACCTACGGCATGATCGACGACAGGATCGTGCTGCCCTTCAGGACCCCGGAGGAGGCCGGCCTGCCCCTGCTGGTCCGCCAGACGCTCTACGACCTGCTCCAGGAGAAGCTCCGGCCGCTGGAATACGCCTTCCTGAAGGACTGGAAACTGGAGGGCTACGCCGAGAGCGTCGGCGGCGAGAGCGTCGGTTACACGCCGTCCGCGGTCTGCGGCAGGGACGACGTACCTGAGGATTTCCGCCTGCTCCTGGAGAAACGCCTGGTGGTGGAACTGCTCATGACCGACGAGAAGATAGGCATAATGGCTCTGCTGAAAGGGCCGTACGCCTACGAGCCGGCCAAAGCACGCATGACGCAGAGGTATTGCCAATGAGCGTCGCGGACGTCGCCTACTACGGAGTGTTCGGCGAACCGCTGTTCAAGGCGGTCGGCCTGGCCGCCGCCGCGGCCTTCCTCTCGGCGGCCGCGGTGCCGCTGCTTAACAGGCGCGGCGCCCGCATCCCGCTGAAATTCCATTCCCGGCTCGCCTGGACCGGCCTGCTGCTGGCCGCGGTCCACATCGGCCTGGTGTTCTTCTCCTGAGCCCCAGGCCCGTCCGTCGTCCCGCTCTCCCTCCGCATCGAGAAAAACCCCGCTTTCGCGGGGTTTTAAATATTGGCGGAGTCTCAGGGATAAAGTTCGAAACTACTTCGCGCAACATCCCGAGGAATCATTATAAGTACCGCTCTCGATCTCTTTTAGCGAAGGAGTCCCGCTCTTATCCACGAGATGCCGCACGGCCGGCCACTTCGCGGCCGCCCATGCTTGCCGCTAAGCAGCGGGTTCGCAGGGCGGCGGCACTAAAGCGCCTTGCACCTGCTCCCAAGGAGGTCTGCATCTTATTGCCACCCCCTTTGCGCGGCCGGCCGGCCCAATAAACGTGGGCCTTGGCTCGGCCGCTCCCGTCCGCCTGCGGCGGCCGTACTCCGCAGAATTTATTCCCCGCGCGCACTGCAAAGAGTTGAGTTCATTGTATACAGATTTTGCCCGCGCTCGCCAGTGGCTTTTGCTGAATCCATTCGCAGCGCGGTCCTGTTCTTGATAATATTCAACCGCATTTATGCCGGTGACCCCGAAGTGATAAAAAACCACCCCGGCGTCCGCTGCTGCGGCCGCCGCGGCGGTCTTTTCTGGGTATTGAAGTGTAGCCACCGGGAGAGACAGAAAGCAGCGAAGAAAATAGATGGGGCAATGTCGGTCGCCCCGTCCTAGCCTGCCCTAAGCCGGGACCTAATGTCCTATGTCACTATAGGCCCAAAAGCACTTCCTCGCACCGTTCCTGTCAGGTAAACTACTTTTGCAGTTTCCTTGTAACTGGGGGAATCGGCCCCCGGGCATCCACGGCGGGACCTTAATCCCGCGAAACCCAGGGAAAGCGGCAGCAATGCCAGCTTTCTTTTTTTTTGATAAGCGCGCAGGCAAAAATCTACAATAGAGAAAGCAAGGGGGATTATGAAACTCATGAACACCGGTCGCAAAGTTCCGGGTATGTTGGAAAAAACGGCCAATCGGGCTGTTTGTGTGGCGATGGGGATTATTATTTCCCTACAGAATATCGCCTTCGCCGCGGGTGATGTGTTCAACCAACTGAAAAGAATGGCGGCCCAGGATAATAATGATGATTATGCCCTCTCGCTGCCAGAGCCGGCCGGGGCTGAATTGCGCCTGTCGATGAAAAATTACATTCCGCAGCACTTGCAGGAACAGGTCGTGGCGCTATGCTTCCTGGCAAAGGACATCATAGCCCATCCCGAAAGCGCGGGTCAGCGGTTCTCGGAAAATCCCAAAGCATACCTGGCTGAAAGAGGGATAATGGGAGTGACGCTTGATCTGACCTCGCGCGAGGTAAAGGTAGTCCTGGCGCTTGGCGATAAAGAAGTGCGTGAAGCCGCGCTGAAGGGTGATGTTCGCCGTTACCTGCAACTGCTGGAGAGCAAGGGCCTGCTGGGAATAGATGCGATGGGCGCAATAAAATATACCGGTGAAGACGAGCCTCCCGGCCACGAAATAGCAGCGGTCCCTGTCCTTGTCTATATCGTCGCGGGGTTCGCAACATATGTGACGGTATTATATACGGCCATCGCCACAGTGAATGCGGCCGGCGCCGTGGCCGTCTATTATAAGGTCGCGGTTACCGGGGATGATGACAAAAAAAATAACGTCATGAATGGGATTGAAGGCAAGCTCACCGCGCTTCTGTGGGGCACGGAGGCCGCCAGGGAAATGCTGGAAAATCATATTTCAGAAAAATCCGACGAGTGGGCCGACATAATAGCCGAACTCCCTTCCGCCAAGCAGCACAACCTTTCGCGCGAAACGATAAAAATAGCGCTTAAAAAGCAAATGATAGAGGGGATAAGCCACTAAAGATGTCTTCACGGAACTCGATAGGCGAAGTGTTGTCCAATAATTACGCGCCGTCGACGATGGTCTTTATCACTACGTATAAATGCACGGCAAGCTGCAGGGACTGTTGTTTTGGATGTACGCCGGAAAGGCCTCTCGACGCGGACAGCAGGAGAATTATAAAGCTTATCGATGCGGGCGCGGCCGAGTTCCCTTTATTAAAGCTTGCCGTGTTCACCGGCGGCGAGTGTTTTTTGCTGGGGAAGTCGCTGGATAAAATCGTGACGCATGCAAAAAATAAGGGCTGGAATACGAGGTGCGTAACGAACGGCTTCTGGGCCAGAACTCCCGATATCGCCGAGAAGCGCTTGAAAGAACTAAAAAACGCCGGTCTCACGGAGATCAACTTCTCCGCGGGCTTTGCGCATCAGGAATTCGTTCCGAGCGACCACGTGCTGAACGGGGCTATAGCTGCGGGGAAGCTGGGAATGCTCGCGCTGATATCAGTGGAGAACGCCAAGGCCGGGGATAAGGGCGGCGAAGCCCTGGCGAAACACCCGCTTATCCGGCAATTTGCAAAAGACTATCCGGAACGGGCGGGACTTATAAAAATCATGGACACCGTCTGGGTCGGAAACACGCCCTTCGGGGCGGGCGGCCGAAGCAACCCAAAACCGTGTGAAACAATCCTGGACACGCTGGTTATAGCGCCAAATTCAAGCCTGAAATCCTGTTGCGGCCTGCCGGTCAATTCCATTCCGGAAATGGATATGGGCGCGGTGTCGCCGAAAACGCTTCGCACCAGATATCTGGAACAATTCGACGACTTCCTTAAGATATGGCTGAAGGTGGACGGTCCGGAGCGGATAGTAAACTACCTGAAAGAAAAATGCCGCGGGATGCGTGTGCCGGAATTTACGCATCCCTGCCAGGCATGCAAATTCCTGTATTCCAATCCCGAGATGCGCAAATTCGCGCGGGAGTATTTTCAGGAAAAGGTCGGCGACGTTCTTTTCCGGTTCTCGACTTCGAAAGAAGTAACGGGCAGGGTAAATGATCTTATTGGATATGGGGCATAGCTTATGACACCTCTCTGGTACAAAGCCGAGTGGAGCACCGGGCTGATAACATCAACCACGGTGATAATGATAGTCCTGTTATCCGGGATGATCCTTGCCCTCAAGACGTGCATGGCCCACAATCCCGTGGTGCGGATGCTGGGGATATTGATTGAAGCCTCTATGATAGGCATGGTTATCTTTTCCTATCTGCTCTCTCCCCGGGGGTACACTATCGATAAGGCGAACCTGACCGTCGTTCGGTGGCTGAACCCGGTAGTTATCCCGCTTGTAAGTATTTCAAAGATGGAGCCTGCAACCGACAAATTGCTGGATGACTCTATTCGTCTATTGGGGAACCACGGCCTTTGGGGATGCTACGGCAAGTACCGCAGCAGTAAGCTGGGCACATATTATCTCTACGCGAGAAATCTGAAACACCTGATTTTGCTGGACAGTGAAAAAAGATATGTTATCGCCCCTGAAAAGCCGCAGGAGTTTCTGCAGGACCTGAATAAGGCGGTCGCCGCCGCGCGTGGTAGCGGAAAGGGAAGCTAAATAATGAAGACCATCGTCTGCCTGTTTTTTGCCGGTTTAATCACCTTCGTCTGCCGCGCCGACGGCGCAGAAAGCCTGAAATCCTTCGACGGATACCGGCTGGATTATGAGATAGACTACCCCGCCGGCAAAAAGGTTTCCAGTGTGGTGGTCCTGATTCACGGATCCGGTCCACAGGACATGCGCGGGGACTTGACTGCCGTCTCCGCTCCGGGGACGAAGAATTATTTTTTCAAGGATCTCTCTGACGCTCTTACAGAGAAGGGCTTCGCGGTGGTGCGCTATAACAAGAGGGCATATCAACTTGCCGAGCAGTTGAAGAAGGACCCGTCTTTCGCCAAATCTTCGACTTTTAGTGATTTCTTCGCCCACCCGATCGACACCACCATAAAGGACGCCGAAGCTTTTGTCGCTTTCTCCGCAAAAACCTTCCCCGGGGCCAAGGTCTACTTGATCGGTCACAGCGAGGGGACCTGGATATCCCTCCAGGTCGCTAGCCGCGGCGAATCCGTCTCAGGCGTAGCCCTCATCGGCTTTGCCGCCCAGACCCAGAGCACTCTCCTTTTCGAACAGGTGGTGTACCGCTCCCTCCATTACTTCGAGTCTCTGGATAATGACCGCGACGGAGTCTTGACCGCGACGGAGTTGGCCGCTAACGACCCTATAGCCAAAAGCCTCGCGGGGCAGTTACCCGTTCTGGATCAGGATAAAAATGGCAAACTAGAGCGATCTGAATTCATGGGAGGGAACCTTCTCAATATTCTGGCTGATGCTCCCGGCATGGAGGAGTGGCGCAGGGAGGAGGCGGCGCTGAAAAGGCCTGCCTCGCTGATAAAGGCCGCGGCTTTCAGCGTTTTATTTTTTCAAGGCGAGCTTGACAACCAGACACCGGCCTACAATGTCCGGGCTGTGCAGCTGGCAAACACGCTAATCTGGAAAAAACCGAATCTGCATTTCAAATTCTTTTCCGGCCTTGGCCATGCCCTTGATAAGCGGACCGATTATCATGACCTGGTCTTCAAACCCGCGGACAAGCGGGCGCTGGGAGCCCTCGCTTCGGAGCTCTTTTCTCGTTGGAAATAAGAAAACCAAAACCTTAAGCTTTCGTGCATAATCAAAAAGGGCCCGGAAGGGCCCTTTTTGATTATGGGTAGCTGAGTATACTCTTTTCAGAGAATGCTGAACGCATTTATGCCGGTGGCCCCGATTTGATAAAACACCGCCTCGGCGTCCGCTGGTGCGGCCGCCGAGGCGGTCTTTTCTGTTATTGATTAGTAGCCACCGGCGGGGAGTAGAAACAGCGAAGACCATAAGTAAGGGCCAGGACAGTAGCGGTTGGCCGCGTGATGGCCGTCGGCCCCGCCCTAAACATTTTTCTCCGAGGGCTTTTCGTAGATACCGGCAGTTTCCCAGTACTTAAACACATTCTCCGCGATGTTTTTAGTTAGCGCAGACACATACACGTATGGGAAGTGTAGTAAGCGAAAATGTCTATATGGCGGCGCACCCTCCACGGCATTTTCTACTAGACACATTCTGTTTACATAACTGGGAACATCACTGACAAAAGACATGTGCCGCGATGCTATATTTTCAGAGAGTTGTCCTTCATGAACCAGCGAACACCTTAAATCACTATATGTTAGCGATGCCAAGGTATATTTTTCAATCTCTTTCATCTCAAGATCGGGCAGTATCGAGGCTGCGGTTTTCACATCACAAGTGAGTTCATTAAAGACGAAGATATCTCCTATCGTTTTCAGCTTTGGGAATTTTTCGCAGAGTAAGCCCTTGTTGTCTTTATCCTGGTATAAAAGTGGGAGGGCCACTTTTATCATTTCGGGGGGGCCAAATTCTCTCAACAGCCTACAGAAACGTCTCCTGTCTTTAAGCGTGGGCCATAATCTAGCGGACATGGCTGCGAGATAGCAACATAACAATGTCTCGGCATAATGGGAGTCACTGCTTCCGTACTTTTTATGGACGTCCCCCGAGACTTCAAGGGCCTGTTTTAAATTCCGTTGCTCCCAATCCAAATATACTCTAGACATGTTCTCCGGTGGGCCCCCACGTAGTTTGATGGATGACGCTGGCATTGTTTTGTTAGCTTGGATTATTTAGTGCAAGTTTCTTTTTCCAAAATCCTGTATCGTGTGCAAAGAGCGAGTTGTCAAACGATGGCTTGAGCCTTGCTTGCAGATTATGCTGGGGCATTTCCTCTCCACGGAATGCCTTTGTGTTGTCCCATTCGGCCCAAGTCTGAATGTCCTTGCGGCCGAAGAGAAGCGGCTGCCAGGCAACACGGTAATTATTATCGATGATTTGGTTGATTTGTTGAGAGAGAGGAGTCTTTTCTCCTCTTAAAGTAGTCTTTTTCCAGTTATCCTTTTCAATCAATTCATATGCACGAGCAATTTTTACGCGAAAAGTTGAATCTCCAGAAAATTTATTGCCTTCAGCCTTATATCGGGGTGGGCATTTTACAGGCTTAACCCCAATATGAGAAACAAGTCTGGCGAATAGCTCCATGGATTCGCCGAATTTTACCAAGGGGAAATTCGCCTCATTATCGTCTAGTGTGAAGAAACCATAAATACCTGGCAAATCTGGCGGAGTATCTCCTCCTTTCCCTTTGAGAATTGCGCGAAGTGTTGAAACTGGGATGGCATTCCTGTTCATTTCCCGGATTAGGGCAATTGCACACGGAGAAACAGCCTTAAGCCATGATTTCCAATCCGTAACCCCGTCGTGAACTTTTAGAGATTTAAAATCCATGATTTGCCCCTATGCGTTAGTCAGTTGGATGTCACTAACAATGCCGAGTTTTCCCTACCCAATTACCGGACCACCCAGAACCGGAGGTATCCCATGAGGATATCTTTTTACCAGGCATAAACTGTTTGTTTTATAGACCGCGGAATTTTCATTTTCCTTTATCCACTTCTGTGCACTATGGACCATATCGGCACAAAATGTCTTCACATCAATAACCAGAGACTTTTCTCTCGTTTTAGCGCCGACTACGCAGGAGTGTAATCCGATGGAAAAAGTCCCAGGCTCAAAGAACATAATCCGCTTATACGCCATTTCCCCATTGTTGCTGCGCCCCTGGTGTAAAATCGCGCATCTAAAATTGTAGCAGTCATCAGCTGTAAAGTTAGTCCCATCACCATATTTTCGCGGATTTCTTGGCACAAAGTATTTATTGAACCATGCCTTGTATTTTGTGTTCTCAGTTTTCCCATTTTCTGATCCCATCGCCGCACATATGTCCGGGATGGTTAATGAGACGAATAACGACAGGAAATATAGATTGTGAGAAAGCCCTGTTTCAATCTGTTCTAAAAGGCCTCGCATAAAATAATTTCCCCTGGGGGTCTTCGGTATAATGTGTTACCGATGTGTCCGGTATACACCTTTTGAATATTGGCGGAGGGAGTGGGATTCGAACCCACGGTACGGGTTAACCGTACACCGGTTTTCAAGACCGGCGCCTTAAACCGCTCGGCCATCCCTCCAGCCTCAGATTATACAAAACGCCGGAGGCGGGGGGATTCCGGCCATTTATTGTTAAATGATATAATAACGGGTTCATGAAGAAACTTTTCGGCACCGATGGCATAAGGGGCCTGGCGGGCAGGCATCCCTTCGAGCCCGATTTCGTCAGAAAGATAGGTTTCGCCGCCGCCCGCGTGTCCCTGGCGCGCCTCAACGGCTCCCGCAAGGCGAAACCCTCCGTCATCATAGGCATGGACTCGCGTGGTTCCGGCCCCTCCATAAAGGCCGCGCTCGCGGAAGGCCTGGCGGCCGGCGGCTTCGAGATCCTCGACCTGGGGCTCATCCCGACCCCCGCCGTCTCCTACCTCGTGAAGAGGGAGGGAGCGGACCTCGGCGTGGTCATCTCGGCCAGCCACAATCCGCCGGAATTCAACGGCATCAAGTTCTTCTCCGCCGAAGGGCTCAAGCTCTCCGACGCCGACGAGGCGTCCGTGGAGAAACTGCTGGCCTCGCCGGACTTTTCGGCCCCGGCCGCCGAGCCCGGGATCAGGAGGTCGGATTTCTCCGCCGACTACGAGGAGTTCCTGCTCTCCACTCTGCCGGCCGGGTTCAGCCTGAAAGGCGTGAAGGTGGTCCTGGACTGCGCCAACGGCGCGGCCAGCGAACTGGCCCCCAGGATCTTTAAAAAACTCGGCGCGGAGATAAAGGTCCTCGGCGCCAGCCCCGACGGGACCAATATCAACGTCGGCTGCGGGGCGCTGGAGACCGGCCCGATGCGCGCCGAGACCGCCGCCTGGGGCGCCTGGTGCGGCGTCAGTTTCGACGGCGACGCCGACCGCTGCATGCTCTCCGACGAGAAGGGCCGCCTCCTCGACGGGGACGACATAATCTCGATAGCCGCGCCGCATCTCAAGGCCGGCGGCCGGCTGAAGAATTCCCGGGTCGTGCTGACCCTGATGTCCAACTGCGGCCTGATAAAGCACCTCCATTCGCTGGGCATAGGCGTGACGCAGGTCGCCGTCGGAGACAAGAACGTGACCGAGGCCATAGAGAAAGAGGACCTGAGCCTTGGCGGCGAATCCAGCGGGCACACGATATTCCGCGAGTTCGCCCCGACGGGCGACGGCCTGCTGACGGCGCTGCAGGTGCTGGCCGCGGCCCGCGAGGACGGCCGGCCCATGAGCGCGCACGCCGCCTGGAAGCGCTTCCCCCAGGAGGTCCGTTCGATGAAGGTGGAGTCCAAGCCCGCGCTGGAGACCATCCCCGGCTTCCCGGAGATGATAGCGGAGTGGGAGCGGCGCATGGGCGGCGAGGGCCGCATCTTCGTCCGCTATTCCGGGACCGAGCCGCTGCTGCGCGTGCTGGTGGAGGGGGAGGACGGCGTTCTGGTCAAAGAGATCGCCGAGGGGATAATAGGGTTTTACGGCAGGAATTCCGGCCGCGCGGCGGCCGGCGGCGCCCGCGGGGGCGCGCAGAGCCGGGATATCGTGGAGGGGAAATGAAGAAGGTTAAGCTCGGAGTGAACATAGACCACGTCTGTACCGTCCGCCAGGCCCGCCGGGAGAAGAACCCGGACCCGGTCGAGGCGGCCCGGGTCGCGCTGTCCGCCGGCGCCGATATGATAGTCATGCACCTGCGCGCCGACCGCCGCCACGTGCAGGATTCGGACGTCGAGAGGGTGCGCGCCGAAGTGAAGGGCATGCTGCACCTGGAGATGGCCGCCACGCCGGAGATGGAGAAGTTCGCGCTGAAGACCAAGCCCGATTCGGTCTGCCTCGTTCCCGAATCGCCCGACGAGGTCACCACACAGGGCGGGATAAAGCTCTCCGGCAGGAACGCCGAGCTGGAACGCGTGATAAAGTCGCTTTCCGGCGCGGGCATAGAGGTCGCCGTCTTCACGGACCCCGAGCCCGAGGCGATACGCAAGGTGCACAAACTGGGCGCCGACTCCATCGAGCTCTGCACCAGCGCCTACTCCTCCTCCTGGGGCAAGAAGCTCCAGGCGCGCGAGCTGGAAAAACTGCAGCTCGCCTCGTTCCTGGTCAAGGAGCTCAAGCTGGGTCTGCACGCCGGCCACGGCCTGGACTATTACAATGTCTCGCAGGTCGCCCGCATAGACGGCATGGACTGCCTTAACATCGGCTACGCGATAATTTCCCGCGCCGTCTTCACCGGCCTCCGTTCGGCCGTCGCCGAGATGAAGCGCCTTATACAATAGGAGGCCGGAGCGCCGCCGGGACCGCCAGGGCGGCTTCGCCGCCCCGTCCCGCCGCCCCGCAGTTATCGACCATGTGCGGAATAGTCGGATATGTCGGTTCGCGCAACTCTTCCGATGTCCTCGTCGAGGGCCTGCGGCGCCTCGAGTACAGGGGCTACGATTCCTGCGGCATAGCGTCCGTCAAGGCGAAGGGCGGCCTGTACCTCAAGCGAGTCAGCGGCCGCATCGAGGCGCTCAAAGGGCTGGTCGACGCCGACCCGCCCAGGGACCCCGGCGCCGGCATCGGCCATACGCGCTGGGCCACGCACGGCGTCCCTTCCGAGGATAACGCCCATCCCCACACCGACTGCGCCGGCGAGATGGTGCTGGTCCATAACGGCATCATAGAGAACTACCTGGAGCTGAGGGAGAAGCTCTCCGGCTCCGGCCACGCCTTCAAGTCCGAGACCGACACCGAGGCCGCCGTCCACCTGCTGGAGCGGAACGTGAAGGAGCTTTCCGCCCGCTCCTCGTCGGGGCTGCTCGAGCCCGTCTTCTTCGAGGCTTTCCGCCGCACCCTGGCCGAACTCAAAGGCTCTTTCGCCATCGCCGCCGTCTGGGACAAGTGCCCCGGCGTCGTCATGACGGCCCGCATGCACAGCCCGCTCGTGCTGGGCCTGGGCGAGGGGGAGAACTTCGTCGCTTCCGACGTGTCCGCCTTCCTGAAGTTCACGCGCCGCGCCGTCTTCCTCAACGACGGCGACATCGCCGTCGTTCGCGCCGGCGGGGCGGAGTTCTTCGATTTCGCCGGCAGGAAGGCCCGGCGCGACTCCGTGAACATACAGTGGGACTCGACGATGGCCGAGAAGGGCGGCTACCGCCACTTCATGCTGAAAGAGATACACGAGCAGGCCGCTTCCGTCGAGAACACGCTGCGCGGCCGGCTGCTGCCGCTCAAAGAGGACACGCTGGCCAGGGAGATAAACCTGGACCCCGCCGTCCTGCGCTCGGTGAAGACCGTGCAGTTCATCGCCTGCGGCACGGCCTACCACGCCGGCCTGGTGGGCAAGTACGCGCTGGAGAATTTCCAGGTGCCGGCCCACGCCGACCTGGCCTCGGAGTACAGCGACCGCTCGAAACTGGCCGGCCCGGACACGCTGGCCGTGGCCATCAGCCAGTCTGGCGAGACTGCCGACACCATACACGCCGTGCGCGAGGCGAAAGCCGCCGGCGCGCGGGTGCTGGCCATAACCAACACGGTCGGCTCCACGCTCACGCGCGAGGCCGACTGGGTGCTCTACACCCACTGCGGTCCCGAGATAGGCGTCGCCTCCACCAAGGCCTTCGTCGGCCAGCTCGCGGCCATCTACGTCCTGGCCGCGCATTTCGCCGCGGCGCGCAAGGCCGTCTTCGATTCCGACGCGCGCGCGTTCGCCGCCGAGCTCCTGAAAGTTCCGCGCCTTATCGAGGACGCGCTGGCGATGGAAAAAGAGATAGAGGCCCTGGCGAAGCGCTACGCCGACCGCGAGCATTTCCTCTTCATCGCCCGCCACATCAATTACCCGATAGCGCTGGAAGGCGCGCTGAAGATCAAGGAGATCTCTTACGTGCACGCCGAGGGCTACGCCGCCGGCGAGATGAAGCACGGCCCTATAGCCATCATCGACAAGGGAATGCCCGTGCTGGCCGTGGCGACCTCCTCGCGCGCGCTGAAGCTGATGGCGGGCAATATGCAGGAAGCGGGCGCGCGCGGCGCCGAGGTCGTGGCCATCGTGGACAGGGAGTCCCGCGGCCAGGTCCGGGCCTCGCGCTACATCGAGGTCCCGCGGGCGCCGGAGATACTCTCCCCGCTGGTCAACGTGATACCGCTGCAGCTTTTCTCCTACTATTCGGCCCTGGCGCGCGGCTGCGACATAGACAAGCCGCGCAACCTGGCCAAGAGCGTGACGGTGCGCTGATGAAGGCCCGCAGGGAACGCAGGCCCGGCGCGCCCGGTCTCGGGATAGACATAGTCGAGGTCTCGCGCGTGCGGCGGCTGGCCGCGCGCCGTCCCTCCTTCCTGTCCCGCTTCCTGACGCCGGCCGAGGAGAAATACTGCTCCGCCTCCGCCAACCGCTACGAGCGCATCGCGGCCCGTTTCGCCGCGAAGGAGGCCGTCATCAAGGCCCTCGACGACAGGAGCATCCCGCTCAGGTCCATAGAGGTGCTCAAGAACGTCTCGGGCAAGCCCGCCGTCCGGGTCAGCGCCCCCGGCTATTCCCGCGTCGGCATAGAGCTTTCGCTCACCCATACCTCCACTTACGCCTGCGCCGCGGCGCTGGTCTGGCGGAAATGAAGCCGCTCCCGCTCTCCCGCTCTTCACTGAAGCCCCTGCTGCCGCCGCGCCCGCGCGGCGCGCATAAAGGCGATTTCGGCCGCCTGCTGGTCATAGCCGGTTCTCGCGGCATGAACGGCGCCGCCGTAGTCTGCGCGCGCGCCGCCCTGCGCGCCGGAGCGGGGCTCGTCACCGCGGCCCTGCCGGAGTCCGAGCGCGCCGTCATGGCCGCCGCGGTCCCCGAGGCCATGACGCTGCCGCTGCCCGGCCGCGGTTTCTTCCGGCCAGCGGCCGCCGCCGCGCTGCTGCGCGCCGCCGCTTCCGGGGCCTACGACCTGGCCGTGATAGGCCCCGGCCTTTCGATGAAGTCCTCCGCTTTCGCCCTCAGGGTGCTCCGCGGCCTGCGCCTGCCGGTAGTCGTGGACGCCGACGCGCTCAACGCCCTGGCGGCCTCCGGGCGGAAGTGGCCTGAGGCGCCCGCCGGACTTCCCTCGATAGTCACGCCCCATCCCGGCGAATTCGCCAGGCTGTTCCCGGATTTCCGCGGCGGCCGCGAGGCGGCCGCCCTGCGGCTGGCCTCGCGCGGTCCCGTCGCCGTTCTCAAAGGCCCCGGAACGCTGGTGGCCTGCGGGAAAAAGATCTGGAGGAACGCGACCGGCGGCCCCGAACTGGCCAAGGGCGGCTCGGGCGACGCGCTGGCGGGCATCATCGGAGGCCTCTGGGCGCAGCTCGGCCTGCGCGGCGGTTTCACGGCCGCGACGGCCTGCGCGGCGGCCAGGCTGGGGGTCTGGCTGCACGGGACCTGCGGCTCGCTGGCCGCGCGCCGCCTGCATCCCCGCTCGGTCACGGCCATGGACCTGGTCGAGTCGCTGCCGGCGGCTTTCGGGAGGCTCGAACGGTGAAGAAGACGCGCGGCGAGGACGCCCTGATAGAACACATGGAGCGCGCCTTCCCCGGCGGCCGCTCGCAGCGCTCGCGGCACCGACAGCGGACAATGCCGCCCTGTTCCGGCAGCGGCGCGCTGCTGCTGGGCCCCGGCGACGACGCGGCGGTGCTCAGGGTGCGTCCCGGGTACCGCCTCGTCGCCACCGTCGACGAGATGTGCGAAGGGGTCCATTTTCTCGACCGGTTCTCCACGCCGGAGCTCATAGCCGGCAAACTGCTGCGCATGAACCTGAGCGACCTGGCCGCGATGGGCGAAGCGCGGCCGCTGGCGCTGCTGACCGCCGCCGGCCTGCCGCGCGCGGCCAGCGGGGCCTGGGCGCGCCGCTTCGTGGCGGCGCTGCGGGCCGGGGCCCGCCGCTTCCGCGTGGCCGTGGCCGGCGGCAATATAACCCGCTCGGCGGACAAACATTTCTCGATGACGCTGCTCGGGGAATGCCGGGATTTCGTGACCAGGTACGGCGCGCGGCCCGGCGACCTGGTCTATTCGCTGGGCCCGCTGGGCCTGGCGCGCGCCGGCCTGGAACTGCTGCTGTCGGGGGCCTCGCGCGCGGGCTGGGCGGAGCTCGTCGAGGCCTTCTGGCGGCCGCGGCCCATGCTGGCCGAGGGGGCGCTGATAGGCCGCCGGGGGCTGGCCTCGGCGATGCTGGATAATTCCGACGGCCTTTACCGCAGCCTCGGCATTATAGCCAGGCTCTCCGGCTGCCGCGTGAAAGCCTCGCTTCCCGACGAGGCGTGTTCCCCGGCCCTGCGGCGCTGGGCCGCGGCCCGGAAGAAGGACTGGCGGCTTTACGCGCTGGCCGGCGGCGAGGATTACGGTCTCGTTTTCTGCTGCCGGCCGTCCAGGGCGGCCCTGGTCGGGCGGCTGCTGCCGGGCGCGGTGCTCGTGGGAGAGGCGGCGGCGGGGCGCGGCGTGGAAGTGGAGGGTTATGGCGGCGAGATCCCCGTCTTCGAGCATTTTTAAGACCGACGGGCCCGGGGCCACGCGCGCGCTGGCCGCGGCCTTCGCGCGTTCCGCCCGCGGCGGGGAATGCCTGATACTCACCGGGCCGATCGGCGCCGGCAAGACGGAGTTCGTCAAGGGCCTGGCGGCGGCGCTGGGCTCCAAGGACTCCCCCGTCAGCGCGAGTTTCAACATCCTGCGGACCTACGGGGGCCGCCTCAAGGTCTTCCATTTCGATCTTTTCAGGCTGGCCCCCGGCGAGCTGGAGAACACCGGCTTCGCCGACTACGCCGGCCGCTCCGACGGCATAATGGCCGTGGAATGGGGCGGGGACATACGGGACACCGTCTACGGCGCCGAAAGGCTGGAACTGGATTTCAAACTGGCCGGCGGCGACAGGCGCGAGATACGCGCCGCGGCGGCGGGCGCGGAGCACGCCTCGCTGCTGGCGCGCATGGAGAAGGCATGGCGCGGAAGAAAAAAGAAGTGATACTTTCGGTCTGCACGAGCGGCGGCCGCCTCAAGCTGGGGCTGGCGGCCGGCGGGCGTTCCTTCGCCCTGAGCGTGAAGGAGCCCAACCAGGAGAAACGGCTTTTCCCTTCGCTGGAGGAACTCCTCGGGAAGGCGCGGGCCGGGCTCGGCGACATAACGGAAGTGCGTGCGGTGCGCGGACCCGGCCGCTTCACCGGCATACGCATAGGGCTCACGCTGGCCCGGTCGCTGGAACTGCTGCTCGGCTGCCGCGCCCGCGGCGTGACCGTCTTCGAGACCCTGGCCCTGGCCGCGGCCCCGCTGCTGCCGGCCGGCGGGAAACTGGCGGTCCTTCTTCACGCCTTCAAAGAAGAATATTTCGTCCAGTTCTACCGGGTCCCCCCCGGCGGAAAGATCCCGAAGCCGCTCGGCGCCCCGGTCTGGCTGCCAGAGGCCGGCGCCAGGGAGCTCCTGTCCTCTTCGGCCCCGGACCTCTGCGTCGCCGACGCCGAGGAGAAGCCCGGAATATATTCGCTGGCCCCGGCCGGCTGTCCCCAGGCGCCCGCGCGGCTCTCCCTGGTCACGCCGGCGGCGGTATGCGCCGCGGGCGCGGTCTACGGCGCCGCGCCGGAGCCGCTCTATCTCAAACCGGCCAAGTACGAGCTGGACGCGAAAGCGAAAGCCCGGGGGCGCGGAAAATGACGGTGCGCCGCGCCTTCGGGAAGGACATCCCCGCGCTGGCCGCCATAGAGGCCTCCTGGCCGGGCTACCCGGCCTGGGGGGAGAAAGGTCTGCGCGAGGAACTGACGAAACCGGATTCCGTGACCCTGGTCGCCGAGGAGAACGGCGCCGCCGCGGGGTTCATTAACTTCTGGATAGTGAGGCCCGAGGCGCAGATAAACTCGCTGGCGGTGTCGAAGGATTCCCTCCGCCGCGGGACCGCCCGCGCCCTGCTGGGCAAATGCGCGGAATACGCGCGCAAGAGCGCCTGCTCCTCGATGACGCTGGAGGTCGCGGAAGGCAATTCCGCCGCCCTCGCGCTCTACGCCTCGGCCGGCTTCGCCGTGGAAGGGCGCAGGCCCAGGTTCTACAATAACGCGGAGGACGCCCTGCTGCTGCGCAAGGCGCTGCCCGCAGGAGAAAAGACATGAGGAACACGCTGCTCGCCGTACTGCTCTTCGCCGCCCCCGCCGCCGCGGCCTTCAACAAGTCGGCCTATCTCCATTTCATGACGGGCGTCACCCGCGAGAGGAAGGGGGAGTACGACGAGGCGCTGCGCGAGTACAGGGCCGCCATGCTGCTGGACCCCCAGTCCGTCTATGTCCGCCGCCAGGCCCTGAACCTGGCCCTGCACGTGGGCAAGGTCCAGGAGGCCGAGGCGTGGGCCGACTATATAGTGGAGGCCGAGCCGGCGTCGGCGGAGAACTGGATCCTCTACGGCAATGTCCGCTGGGCGAAGAACGATATCGACGGGGCGCTGAAGGCCTTCTCCAAAGCGGCGGAACTGGAGCCGGAGAACGACGAGGCCGTCTACCAGCTGGCCGGCGCCAGCAGCACGCGCGACCCCGCGGCGAGCATAAAGCACCTCGAACGCTACGCGGAACTGCGGCCGGACGTCGCGGCGGAGACCTGGTTCCAGATAGGCACGCTTTACAGCGCGATGGGCAGGAACGAAGAGGCCAGGTCGTACATGCTCAAGTCGGCCTCCGCCGATTCCTACTACCTGCAGCCGCGCTACGCGCTGGGAGGCTATTACGAGACCGTCGGGGACACCGCCGCGGCCGTGGCCCAGTACGAGGAACTGGCCGACCTGGACCCTTCGAACAGGGACCTCCTCAACCATCTCGGCGCCATGCTGGCCGGTCCCGGCGTCAATGATCTGGCGCGCGCCGAAAAATATTTTCTGAAGGCCAACGCCCTCGCCCCTTCCGACCCGGACTCCTGCTTCTGGCTGTCGCTCATCGCCGAGCAGCGGGAGGAGTTCGGCGCCGCCGCCGCCTATATGGAACGCTCGGCGGGGCTCAAGGACAATCCCGGCCTGGTCATGCGCCTCGCCTATTACTACAGCCGTGCGGAGACGACGGACAAAGCGGTCGCCCTGCTGGAGGACGCCAGGAAAAGATGGCCCGGGAACGCGGAGATAGCCTACTTCCTGGCCCTCGGGCTCGACGATACCGGCCGTACCCGCCGGGCACTGGAACTGATGAAGGAGGCGTTCACGCTGGACCCCGCCTACAGGGAGGCCCGGATGCAGTACGCCATAGTCTCCGAGCGGGAGGGGGACATCGCCGCCGCGGAGGAGCAGTTCCGGGTGATACTCTCCTCCGAGCCCGACAACGCCGTGGTGCTCAACTATCTCGGCTATTCGCTGGCCGACAGGGGGCTCAAGCTCGAAGAGGCCGAGCGGTTCATCCGGCGGGCGCTGGAACTCGAGCCCGTCAACGGCGCCTACATCGATTCGCTGGGCTGGGTGCTGCATCAGAAGGGTCTTCACGGGGAGGCCCTGGCGCGGCTGGAGGAAGCCGCGCGGCTGATAAGCTCCGACGCCGTCATCTGGGAGCATCTCGGGGACGTGCTCGCGGCGCTGGGGCGGAAGGCGGAAGCGGTCGCGGCCTGGTCGGCGTCCCTTCATCTGGAGACCGGGTCCAAGCGCGCGCCCGCGGTGAAGGAGCGGATGGTGGGGGCGCTGCGCGGCCTGCCGCCGGCCGAGGCCGGCGCCGCGCTGGCCGGCGCGCTCGGGCGCCTCCTCCCCGGTCCGTCGTCCTACGCGTCGTTCTGCCGCCTCACCATCTCGGCTTTCGGGCGCAGCCTGAAGTTCGACGGCGTGCTGAACTACTCCTCTCCCGCGGATTTCACCTTCACGATAACGGGTCCCCTGATGGCGCCGCTCTGGAAAGTGCGCGTCAGGGACGGTTCCGTCGAGATGGACGAGCCCGCCGCCCTGGACGGCAAGGTCAGGGAGGGCTTCGCCTACTGGGCACCGCTGCTGGCCGGCGAGATGCGCTACTTCTACTCCGGCGGCATATTCCGGGAGCCCGGGCTCCTGCTCAAGGCCGGCCGCCGCGGCGTTTCCCTGAAAGCGGGGCGAAGGTCGGCCGAACTCGACGGCAGCGGAGTGCGCCTGGGCTCCATGGACTCCGGCGAAGGCCTGAAGATGTCCTTCGGGGAATATTTCGCGCATAAGGGCTATTGGCTGCCGGGGAGCATCGAGATAAAGGTCCCCTCGGCCAGGCTGCTGCTGACGGTGGACCAGCGGCACGTCAATATGCCGGTCCCCAATCCTCTTTTCTCGCCCGCGCCGTGACCGGAATGAAGGCCGTTTCGCTGCGCGCGCGCGCCAAGGTCAACCTCTTCCTGGAGGTCACTGGGAAGAGGCCCGACGGCTATCACGACCTGCTCACTCTCTTCGCCGGCATAAGCCTGTCCGACGGCCTGACGCTGCGCTCTTCGGCGAAGCCCGGCATCGGGCTGACCGTGGTGAACGAGTCCAATTTCACCCCGCTCCCGCGGGAGAAGAACCTGGCCTGGCGGGCCGCCGACGCTTTCTGCCGCACTTTCGGCGTGGACCCGGCCCTGGAGATCCGCCTGGTAAAACGGATACCGTCCGGCGCGGGTCTGGGCGGCGGTTCCTCCGACGCCGCGGCCGTCCTGGAGGGGCTTTCCAGGCTTTACCGCCGGCGTTCGCCCGCCGACAGGCGGAAACTCATGCGCCTGGCCGCGGACCTGGGCTCGGACGTCCCTTTCTTCTTTTCCGGGTCCGTTTTCTGCGAGGGCCGCGGGCGCGGGGAGAAACTCAGGCCACTGGCCCTGCGTCCCGGCCGGACCTTTCTCACGGTATACTTCCCCGGTTTCCCGGTGCCGACCCCTGGCGTCTACGCGGCGCTCAGGCGCCCCTCCCCCTCCGTCGTGGCCGGTTCGCGCCGCGCCTACCGCCGCCTTCTCGCGGCCCTGCGCTCCGGCTCCGGACCGTCCGCCTGGGCCCCGCTGCTGATGAACCGGCTGGAAGACCCGGTCCTGCCCGCGCGGCCGGCCATAGCCGCCGCCCGCGCCCGCCTGGCGGAAGCCGGGGCGGCCGGCGTCCTGCTGTCGGGCTCGGGCTCCTCCGTCTTCGCCGTCGCGGCCTCCCGCCGGGAAGCCTCCCGGCTGGCGCGGGCGCTGAAGCCTTGCAAAGGCATGGTTTTTTTGGCAGAATTTGCCTGACGGCAGGGGCCGTCTTATCCAAAGAAGTAAGCCGCTTGGCTTCTACGGGGGACTGCGCGCCTCTTTACTCTGTAGCGGAGGCTCTTACGACTGGGGGAAGCGATGGAGATCACAGAGGTTCGTATACATCTGCGCAACGAGGCGAGGCTGAAAGCGTTCGCTACGGTGACGTTCGACAACGCCTTCGTGGTGCACAACATGAAGGTGGTCAACGGGAACAAAGGGCTGATAGTCTGCATGCCGTCGAGGAAGATCAAGGACGGCTCTTATAAGGACATAGCCCACCCGATCAGCAACGAGTTCCGCGGCCGGCTGGAAGAGATCATACTGGGCGAATACAACAAGGAACTGGCCAGGGCCGAAGCGTCCGGCGGCATACCGGCGCCGACAGGGGCCGACGAGGATTGACCGGTCCCCGGCCTTATCCGGGCCGGGCGGTAAGGCCGCAGGAGCCCCCGCGCGGGCGGGGGCCTTGCGGTCCGTTTTATTCCCGGGTGGTGTAACGGTAGCACAACCGACTTTGACTCGGTTAGACATGGTTCGAATCCATGCCCGGGAGCCAATTGAGGAGAACTATGTCGGGGGCATGGCGGGGTGAGAGCACGCAAAACACGCGGTCTCGCGCATAGCGTTCGCCGCTCCTCACTCGGCCTCCGCGCTTGCGATGCTCCGGCCTCCGTGAAGGTTTTGCTAAGCTCTCACCCCGCCTCCCCCGGCTGCCTCCTTATGAGAAGTTCAAACAAAAAAACCTGGACCGTTTATATAGTCCGTTGCGCCAACGGGACGCTCTATACCGGCATAACCAACGACCTGGCGGGCCGCATAGCCGACCATAACGCGGGCAGGGGGGCCAAATACACCGCCTCCTTCGGCCCGGTGGAACTGGCCTGGCGGCGACGGAAGAAGGACCGCTCCTCGGCCTCTAAGCTGGAGGCGGCCATAAAAAAACTCGCCCGCGCCGAAAAGGAGGCCCTGATTTCCCGCCCCGCCGCCCGATTTAGTAAACTATAAGAAGATAACCGAGCTCCCTTTCCAACGGATGCCTGAAAAAAAAGAACTGTGCGCACTTATACTCGCCGCCGGCATGGGGACGAGGATGAAGTCCGCGCTGCCGAAAGTCCTGCACGAGCTGGGCGACCTGACGCTGGCGGCCCGCGTCATAAAAAAGGTGGCGGCCCTGCGCCCGGCGCGCATCGTGGTGGTCGTCGGGCATAAAGGGGAGATGGTCCGCGAGCGGCTCGGCGCCTGGCTGGCGAAGAACCCCGTCGGGGCCGAGGTCGTTTTCGTGACGCAGAAATCGCTGACCGGCAGCGGCCGCGCCGTGCAGGAGGCCGCGCCGGCGATAAAGGGCTTCGCCCATACCCTTATAATCTGCGGCGATGCGCCGCTCTTCAGGCCCGCCACAATAAAAAAGCTCGCCTCTTTCTATTTCCGCGGCCGGCCCGGCTGCGTCGTCATGACGGCCGACCTGGCGGATCCCGGCAGCTATGGCCGCATCATACGCGGCCATGGCGGCGCGGTGAAAGCCATAGTCGAGGCCTCCGACGCTTCGCCGGCGGAGCTGGCCGTAAAAGAGGTTAATTCCGGCACTTATTTCTTCCATACCCCGGCGCTCTTGAAGGCGCTGAAAACGCTCAAGCCCAAGGGCCCCAAACGGGAGTACTACCTGACCGACACGCTGGAGGCCATACTTGCCGCCGGCGGAAAGGTCCTGGCGGTAAAAGCCGCCGACGAAAGCGAGATAGCCGGTATAAATTCCAGAAAAGACCTGGCCGGAGCCTATAAGATGCTTAATAAGCGCGTTATCGAAGAACTCATGGACAAGGGCGTGACCGTCAAGGACCCCGCCGCTACCTACATAGAGGAAGGCGTTAAAATAGGCCCGGACACCGTCATTTACCCCGGCGTGCACATAAAGGGCGCGACCGTCATCGGTTCCGGCTGCCGCATAGGCCCCAGCGGCGTCATAGAGGACTGCCGCATCGAGGACGGCTGCGAAGTGAAGTTCTCCTGCTTCCTGACCGGCAGCCGCCTGCGCAGGGATTCCGTCGTGGGGCCGTTTGCCCACCTGCGCCCCGGCGCGGACATCGGCCCCGCGGCCAAGGTCGGCAACTTCTCCGAGGTGAAGAAGTCGCGCGTCGGCCGCGGTTCCAAGGTCCCGCACCTCAGCTATGTCGGCGACACGACGATGGGGGAGAAGGTCAATGTCGGCGCCGGCACCATCACCTGCAACTACGACGGGAAGAACAAGCACGGGACCGTGATAGGCGACGGCGTCTTCATCGGCTCCAACACCAATCTCGTGGCCCCGGTGAGGATCGGGAAGGGCGCGCTGATAGCGGCGGGCTCAACCATAACCGAGAACGTTCCCGCGGGGGCGCTGGCCCTGGCCCGCTCGCGGCAGGTGCTCAAGAAAAGAAAGGGGAACTGAAATGGTTGACTCCTGGAAGACCGGCCCGCTCCGCATATTCACCGGCAGCGCGAACCCCGCGCTGGCGCAGAAGATCTGCGACGCCCTCAGCGTCCCGCTCGGCCAGGCCAAGACCGGCCGCTTCGCCGACGGAGAGATAGACGTGCAGATCATGGAGAACGTCCGCGGCTGCGACTGCTACGTCATACAGCCCACCTGCCCGCCCGTCAACGAGAACCTGATGGAGCTGCTGATCATGCTCGACGCGCTGCGCCGGGCCTCGGCCGGCCGCATAACGGCCGTCATCCCCTATTACGGCTATGGCAGGGCCGACCGCAAGCCTGCCCCGCGCGTGGCCATCACGGCCAAGCTGGTGGCCAACCTGATAACCTCGGCCGGCGCCAACCGCGTGGTCACGATAGACCTGCACGCCGCCCAGATACAGGGGTTCTTCGACATACCGATGGACCACCTCTACGCCCGGCCGGTCGTCCTGGATTATGTCCGCGAGCATAAGATGTCCAACTTCATAGTGGTCTCGCCCGATATGGGCAGCGTGGAGCGCGCCCGGTCCTTCGCCAAACGTCTGGACGCCGGGCTGGTCATCATAGACAAGCGGCGCCCGCGGCCCAATGTCGCCTCGGTCTACAATATCATCGGCTCGGTGGAAGGCAAGCACTGCCTGATATTCGACGATATGGTCGACACCGCCGGCACCCTGACGGCCGTGGCGGCCGCCATAACCGAGCGCGGGGCCTCCGGGATAACCACTTTCTGCACCCACGGGGTGCTCTCCCGCGACGCGGTGGAGAAGATAGAGGCCTCCCCCATAAGCGAGCTGGTCCTGACCGACACTATCCCGGTGGCCTCAAAAAGTGCTAAAATCAAGACCGTCACCGTGGCCCCGCTTCTGGCCGAAGCCATCAAACGCAACCACGGCGGCCATTCCATAAGCGAGCTTTTCTATTGAGAGGCCGGCTTTTTTTCAGCGGTTCAGGAGGAAGTGATGCAACAGGTGAACGTTTCAGCCCAGCCCCGTGAGAAGACGGGCGGCAAGGGCGCTATCAGCTCCGTGCTCGGCAAGGGCATGGTCCCGGCCGTGGTCTACGGCGGCGAGAAGAAGCCCGTCTCCGTCATGGTCGGGGAGAAGGAGATCGCCGGCGTGCTCAAGTTCGGCGACAACGCCCTCATAAAGCTCAAGTACGGCTCAGAAGAGGAGAACGTCATCATCAAGGTCGTGCAGCGCCACGTCGTGACCGACAGGGTCATACACCTGGACTTCCAGCGCATCCGGCTGACCGACAAGATGAAGTTCAAGGTCCACGTCAAGCTCGTCGGCGAACCCCAGGGCGTGAAGCTGCAGGGCGGCATCATGGAGCACGCCCTGCGCGAGTTCAACGTTCTCTGCATGCCGACCGAGATCCCCAAGGAGATCGAGGTCGACGTCACGAGCCTCAAGATCGGCGATTCCATCCGCGTCAAGGACGTGAAGTCGAAGGTCGAGCTGACCGACGACCCGAACCATGTCGTCGTCAGCGTCATCGCGGCCAAGGAAGAGGTCGTAGAGACCCCCGCGGCCGCCGCCGCCGGCACGGCCGAGCCCGAGGTCATAGCCAAGGGCAAGAAGGAAGAGGAAGGCGCGGAAGGCGCCAAGCCCGCCGCGGGAGCCAAGCCCGCGGCCGGCGCCAAGCCGGAAGAGAAGAAGGCCGAACCCAAGAAGTAAGGCGGCCCTTCTCACAACGGGAGCGGGAGCCGGCATCTGTTTCGGTTCCCGCTCCCCGCTTTTTAAGCGGGAGGGGGAGTGGAAGACCAGGTACAGCTCGCGGTCCTGCTGGGTAACCCGGGACCGGAATACGAAAGGACGAGGCACAATATCGGCTTCATGGTCGCCGACCTGGCCGCCGGCCGCCTGGCGCCCGGGGAGCGCTGGCGCGACTGGAAGGGCCTCGGCCTTTACGTGGAATTCTCCAGCGGCGGCCGCCGCCGCTTCCTCCTCAAACCGCAGACCTATATGAACCTCTCCGGGCGGGCCGTACAGAGCCTGGGCGGTTTCTATAAAGTGCCGGCCCCGGCCATACTGGCCGTCTACGACGATCTGGCGCTCCCTTTCGGCAAACTGCGCATACGCAAGGACGGGTCCGGCGGGACGCATAACGGCATGAACTCGGTCATCGAGGCCGTCGGTCCGGCGCTGCCGCGGCTGCGCCTGGGCATCGGTCCCAGGCCGGCGCATATCCCCGGGACGAATTTCGTGCTTTCCAGGTTCTCTAAAGAAGAGGAGGAGCGTCTGCCGGCCTTCCTGGCCGCCGCCTGCGACGCCCTGACCGGGACTTTCTCGGACGGGGTGGAGAGGGCGATGAACGCTTTCAACAATGCACTTTAACGTACCGCCGCTGCTGAAGATAATCCTCGGCTTCGCTTTCCTGACGGCCGGCATGGGGTATCTCTACAAGCCGGACCTGATGCTCAAGCTCAACAAGATCCTGCGCGAGACCGTCCTCAACGATTCCTGGGTCGCGCTCAACCGCAGGAGCGTGGGCCTGCTGCTGGCGCTGCTCGGGGCGCTGCTGCTCTACATGGGCTTCGACAGGCTGGGACCGCTCTATCCCTGACGCCCTCTTCCGGGCATGAAAAAACCGCCGGGGAATCTCCCCGGCGGTCCTTTTCCGGCACGCGGCCGCGCTAGTTCGTATTGACGGCCCGGCCCTTGCCGTTCCCGGTCACGAGAAAAAGCCAGACCAGCTTGTCCGTGGATCTCATGATCTCCCGCCAGGGTTTCCCCTTGACGGCGGGTTTATCCCCGGTGCGCCGGGGATTGTCGGATTCGTACCTTCTGGAAAGTTCTTCCCAGGTCATCTGTCCCCCCTCTGAACCCCCGGTTTCGGGCGCTGAAACCCATGGGGTCCCCTCCAACAAAGTATAGCCCGCGCGGACGCCGGCCGGCAGGGCCAGCGGGCCTACCCGCGGCCGGGTCCAAAGTCCCGGGTCACTCCTTCTTGCGCAGCAGCAGGTCGCCCGCCTTCGAGATCAGCAGCAGTTCCTCTCCAGTGGCGCCGTAAAAATCGCCGGGCCTCGGAACGCCTATCTCGCCGTGCGTGTTGAGGAAAGCCTCCAGGCGGAATCTGAACGGCAGGAGCTCCGGAAGTATCAGGTCCGAGCCGTCCATCGAGTACTGCAGCGGGAAAGAGGGGTTTATGATCTTCAGCACGGCGAAAGGGACACCCGCCTCGCCGCGGGCCACGATGAAGAGCATGGTGTTGGACTTGAGAACCTTCTGCCCCGGCACGGGCTCCAGTTCCACCGTCCCGGAGACGCTGAAGGCGGCGCGCAGGAGGTAAGGCGAAAGGAACCAGGCCGCCGCCGCGCAGACGGCCAGCAGAAGAGAGAGATAGAACCGCTTTTTCAGCAACATCCGGCTTTGATTCTATAAAATAGGGAGGGCGCCGCGCATCCGTATTCCCGGGCGGCGCGGCGCAATAATCATTTAATATTCATTTAACAACCCCTTTATTGAAGAGCGGGGGGCGCCATGTTAAACTGTTACTGTAGATCTTAAGGAGCTGACCATGGCCGACGATTATACCGAACTTGAGCAGCTGGTCAACGACGTTACCAGCATAGATACCGCGAGGATGACCCTGCGCTGGGCGCTCGAGCGCCTCAACGGCATCGAGAAAGAGCGCGCCGGGCTCAGGAAGGACCTCGGCCTTTCCGAGGAGGGCCGCAAGAGCCTCGAGGCCCGCGTGCGCGAACTCGAGGAGTCCTTCCGCAGCCGCGCCAAGGCCCTGGACGAGAAAGAAGGCTTTTATTCCAGGCTGGAAGCCACCATGTCGCTGTTGGGCGAAGGCAAGCTGGACCTGCAGCAGCTGCTGCGCAAGGAGACCCGCCTGGACCAGCTGCGCGCCGGGCTGGAGGAGGAATACCAGGCCAAGTTCGAGGAACTCGACCGCAAACAGAAGTCGGTCATAGAGCGCTGGAACCGCCGCCTGTTGGACGTGGAGGCCCAGTACGCCGCCCGCCTGAGCGAGGCGCAGGCGGAATACGATTCGCTCCGCTCCGGGATGGAAGCCGAGCACCAGTCCCGTCTGACCGCGCTGGAGAAGAATTACAGGTCCAGGGAGGCCGGCCTCAAAGCCCGCATCGACCTGCTGGAGAAGTCCCTGCGCGGTTCGGAGGGGGACGTCGAGTCCCGCCGCCGGGAGCTCGAGAGCGAGTTCCTGGCCAAAAAGACAGGACTCGAGGAGAATTTCCTCCGCCTGCGCACCGAACTGGAGTCTTCGCTGGACGCCAGGCTGCGTTCGGTAGACGCCGCGCACGCGGAGCAGCTGCGCTCGCTGGAGTCCACCTGGTCCGTGGAACGCGCCCGGCTGCTCGAGGAGCAGAGGGCGAGGGAGTCGCAGTTCAAAGCGGCGCAGGAGAAGATAGGGGAGCTGGAGAGCGAACTGGCCTCGGCGCGGGACCGCGCGGCGGCGGAAGCCGCGGCTCTGCTCGCGAAAAAAGAGGAGTTTTTCCGCTCGCGTACCGCCGAACTGGAGCGCAGGCTGGCCCAGGCGGAGGAAGAGCAGTCCGCCGAAGTGTTCAGGCGGATAAGGGAAAAAGAGGAGCTGTTCGACCGGACGCTGGCGGAAGCCGAAGCCCAGCGGGAGCGGGACCGCGCGGCGTTCGAGGCGCGCGCGAAAGAGGAACGCGACTTCGCCGAAAGGCGGCTCTCGGAACTTTCCGCCGCCGCCGCCGAAAAGGAACGGGAACTGGAGGGCACGGCGCGCTCCCTGCGCGCCGAACTGGCGGCCGAACGGGAGCGTCTCGGGGCGCTGGCCGCCGCCGCCGAAAAGAGCGCGGAAGAGGCCCGCGCCGGGATCCGGCGCCTGCTCGAGCTCAACCGCCGCGCCGGGGAGGAGGCCGTGGCCGCCGAGGCCGGCTTCAGCCGCGAGCTGGCGGAGGTCCGCGCCGCGGCCGAAAAGGAGGCGCGTGAGCGCGTGGAGGAGGCCGTGAAGGTCCGTACCGCCGCCGCGGCGGCCGAGATAGAGGCGCTGAAGTCCGCGAAGGCCGGGCTGGAGGAGAAGGCCGCCCGCCTGGAGGACGAACTGTCCGCGGCCCGCGCCGAAGCCGCCAGGCTCGAACGCGAGTACCGCGCCAGGGAGGTCCTGGAGAAGGACTCGGCCCGGTCCGAAAAAGCCGCCGAAGAGGCCGGGCGCGCCCGCGCCGCGCGGGAGAAGGAAGGCCTGCTGGCCGAGCTGGGTAAGCGCGAGAAACTCCTGGAGGCCGCCGGCCTGAAGATCGCCGATCTCGAGAAGCGGCTGGCCTCCCACGGGCAGGAGGCCGCCGAAGTCGTGCTCGGGCGGCTGGCCGGGCAGGAGGAAAAGTTCAGGGAGATCATCGCCGGGTTCCAGAAGCGGCAGCTGGAGCTGGAAGCGGGCTATTTCACGCAGCTCGAGCGGGCCCGTGGGGATTACGAGGAGCGCCTCGCCCGGGCGGAAGAACTGACCGCGGGCAGGGAGAAGCTGCTCAAGGAGCGCGAGGCGGCCTGCGCCCGCCGTCAGCGGGAACTGGACGCCGTGCAGGAGGAGCTCCTTTCCAGGGGCTCCGCCATGGAAAAAGAGTTGTCGGAGCGGCTCCGGGCCGCGGCCGAGACCGGGCGCGGGCTGGACGTCCGCCGCCTGGAACTGGAGCGCGACTACGCCGGCCGGTCCGCGGAGGTCGAGAAACTGCGCCTCGAACTCTCCAGGGCCATAGCCGCCTATAAGGGCAGGAAATGATCATGAACAAGGGAAAAGCGGTCAGGTGCGTTCCGGCGGAACTCTTCCGCGGCCTGCAGGACCTGTCCCGCGGGCTCTGGGAGGAGAAGAACCCCGCCGCGGTACGCCTGGGCGCGCTGCTGGAGGAATTCGGCGACGAGGTCTCCTCCATGGAAAAACTGCTCGGCGACCACGAGGCCGCCTGCTCGGCCCGCCTGTCCGAGGCCGGGCGGGCGTACGCCGCGAAAGAGGCGCAGTTGCTGGCGCGGATAGACGAACTGCGGGAGCGAACGACGGCGCCGGAGGCCGGCCCGGCGGACGAGCCCCGGTCCCTCCCGCCCGTTCCGGAGCCCGCGCCCCGCCCCGCGCCGCGTCTGGAGGAGAACAGGGAGATCTTCGTTTTCGCGCTCCTCGTCTCGGTGCTGACCTCGGCGCTGGGCGTCATCGGCGGCTACCCTTACCTGGTGTTCGCCGGCGCGGCCGCTTTCGCCCTTTTCGCCGCCGTCTTCCTCCTTGTGCTGGCGGGCGGCTATTTCGACCGGCGCCGCTGATCCCCGCCGCCGGGCGGGGGGACGGCCCCGGCTGGCTGGCCCGCATCTCCACTTCACATAACGTCGCTATTGAGGCATCTTTATGAAAGGATGTGCTTTGCCATGCTCAAAATCGCATGATGTGGTCTACGCGGGCGATAGTGATAATTCCCGCTCTGTTGGGCGCATACTTGACAGCGCGATAGCCGTCTGTAAGAATATGGCGGTCGGCGCAGGACAGGGGAAAAGGGGCGGGCCGATGTTTTCAAAATTCAATTGTAACGGGAGCCGTGCGCTTCGGGCGTATGGCTTTGTCTATTGTCATGGAGGAAAACTTATGAACCGCATCATCGCAGGAGTTCTCATCATGCTGGCGCCTTGCGCCGCCCTGGCGCAGGAAGCTTCAACCGCCGCGGACCAGGTGCCGATAGAGGAATATGTCCCCAAGGTCATCATCGAAGGCAAATGGGGCACGGGGCCTGGGGAATTCGGTACGGCATCGCAGTTCCCGCTGGGTCATTTTGAGAACTATGAGCCCTCCAGTCTTGCGGTGGATTCCAAGGGAAATATCTACATCCTGGACTTTGTCAACGACCGGATACAAAAGTTCAGCAAGGAGGGGAAGTATTTGGCCTCGTTATCCATTGAAGGACTAAAGGGGGAGCTTGCCGGGTATTGCGACGAGGATGCCTGCTATGAGGAACCGCCGGGGCCAGGTCAGAAGATCGAGGAGAAAGTAATGGGGCAAGTCGAAGTCCAGGGCATCAACATAGTGATAGACAGCAAGGACACGCTGTATTACTACCTCAAGCGCAACAAGGACGGCAAGGAAATCGGCGAGGTGTGGGAGTTCAAGAACGATAAGCTGGTTAAAAAACAGTCGCAAAATCCCGATGCGATAGAGGTCCCTGGGAAACCCCGAGGTGTTCCTCTTTCAAAACATCCATCTATCAATTGGGAGCGCGCTGAAATTAGCAAAGACGCGCTCTCCGGATTTAATGTCGCCGCTAAAGGCAAAAACCGCAATTTAAAAATCAAGTTGCAAAATGACGAAACATTGCCTGGCCGGGCCATTTTCGACAAAAAAGAAGGGCGATGGGAAATAGTTGTGAAAAAGTCTGGCAAGTTGTGGAATCATTATTTCGACGAGTCCGGCAAGCTGATTAAAATTTCCGAAATCGTCGAGCTTTCTGAGCATGCTGATGGTATGGGGAATTATTACTATCTCGACAAAGACAACGACGTTTTCAGGGTCAGGAAAGCAGAATTAGTGAGAGGACATCGATGAAACCGATGATCTTTTGCCAGTTGATTTTGTTCCTAGCGGTTAATAGCGCCCATGCGCGTACTCGGGACGAGGTTTTGGTTGACGCGGCTGTATATAAAAACCACCCATGGACCCCAAGCGCTAATAATATATTGGATATAGAAAAATATGTTCTAGGCAGCACAACGCCAGTTCTTGGTGAAGGAGGGGATGGAATAGATGACAGAATGGGATTGATAATCGATCGTAACGGGGATGGACTTATTGATATTGAGGATATCAATGACGACAATAGACGGAACTGGCCCTTCGTCGTGGGCTCTAGTGTTGACGGCGAGGCGTATGCGTACGGGAGTGACCACAGTACGGCGACATTCGTCTCTTATCTGGCAACGCGGATAGCCGGTTCCAGGCAGATAGATGTGGATTTGAACATGGATAAAATAGTGGACTCTCCACTTTTTTACAGGATAACGGGCATCGATTGTTCGGGTTTTGTGCAACAGGCATATGGCCTCCCAAGAAGGCCTGTTTCGGATCCTCCGGGCACGGAAAAATACAATGTTACGGCACTTAAAGGTATTTCCCGGCCGGTCTCTTTGGGGGATTTAAAACCAGGGGACATCTTAGCGAGCGGCGGGCATGTCCTGATATTCGAAAGGTGGGAAGAAAAACACCAGACCGCCCATGTCCGCCATGCCGTCCCCTACACTTATTCTGGGAATGTCCATAAGCGGCGGGTTATTGACGAGATCGTCGCGGTAAGCAGTGATCCGACCGGCGGGATCATGATTTTTAATGCGAACAGAAGAAAACCAATTCCTCATAGCGCCAGAAGCGCTTTCCCTCAGTTCGCGTGGACTTCGCCCGCCTACGTCCACCCGCACCCCCTGATGGCCCCGTTGAACCAGATCATAGAGCTGGAGGTGGTCTCCAGGAGCAGCGTGATGCCTTCCAGCGTCATGCTGGTGTTCGACGACCATTTGCCCGACGCGACCACGGTGTACGCGGGCATGGAGGGGTTCTCGGTGACGCCGTCGAGCCCGGTCGGGCGCGTCACGGTCAGGTACGCGGTGCCGTCGAACCGCCTGCTGTCGATCGGTGTGCAGGCTTGACAACGCGGCGTCAGTCTGTAAGAATATGGCGGTCGGCGCAGGACAGGGGAAAAGGGGCGGGCCGATGTTTTCAAAATTTAACTGTAACGGAAACCGTGCGCTTCGTGCGTGCGGCTTTGTCTATTGTCATGGAGGAAAACTTATGAACCGCATTATCGCAGGAGTTCTCATCATGCTGTCGCCTTGCGCCGCCCTGGCGCAGGAAGCGTCAACCGCCGCGGACCAGGTGCCGATAGAGGAGTACGTGCCCAAGGTCATCATTGAGGGCAAATGGGGCACGGGGCCTGGGGAATTCGGTATGGCATCGCAGTTCCCGCTGGGTCATTTTGAGAACTATGAGCCCTCCAGTCTTGCGGTGGATTCCAAGGGAAATATCTACATCCTGGACTTTGTCAACGACCGGATACAGAAATTCGACAAGTCCGGCAAGTATCTGACGGAATTGCCTGTGGAAGGCATGAAGGGGGAGCTGGCCGGATATTGTTACGATGGCACCTGCTACGAAGAACCGCCGGCTCCTGGTCAAAAAATAGAGCGCAAAGTGATGGGGCAAGTCGAAGTCCAGGGTATCAACATCGTGATAGACAGCAAGGACACGCTGTATTACTACCTCAAGCGTAACAAGGACGGCAAGGAAACCGGCGAGGTGTGGGAATTCAGGAATGATAAACTGTCCGCTAAAAAACAGAAGGGTGAGGAAACTCCCTTTAATGCTTACGAATTCAGAGGAAGAGACAAGAAAAATCTTAAGTTTGCCGTTAAAAAACCCGGGGATAAAACCCTTGAATTAAATCTTTCTGCTCGCCGTACCCTTGCGCCGGATGAAACCATCGGGATGCGCTCACGTCCAAAGGTGGGGGCAAAACATATAGTGGTGCCGGTGTCCATTGCGAGATATCGTGAACACCCGGATGGGAGAAAGACCGCGCAGCAAATCGTAGAGGACTTGGTTTATATATATGATTTAAATGGAAAACTGGAGGTGATTCTTAAGGGATATAGAGGTTTGACCGATGGGGAAGGGAACGGATACAAATTGACCGTCGATAACAACGGAGTGCTCGTTACAAAGTTTGAACGGGCGGGGGAAAAATGAGGTTGATTTTAGTCGTGATAACGATATGGGGTTTTTCGCCATCGCTTTACGCGCGTACGCGCCAGAATGTGCTGGATTCGGCCGTTGTTTACGCATCTCATCCATGGTCGCCGAGCAGTAACAATATATTGGACTTAACGAGTTGCGAGGTCGAATTCATTAATGGTGATTACGTCGCGATTACAACCCCTACTCCTAATGGTATCGATGATAGACGGGAGTTGCCCTTCGACAGTAATGATGATGGTATTAAAGATACTTGCGATGTTAGCGATCGCAACTGGCCCTTCGAGGTCTGCTCCACGTGCACCTACCACGGCGAGGCGTATGCGTTCGGGATGGACCACAGTGTGACCACATTCGCCGCCTATCTGGCTACGCGGATAGCCGGTTCCAGGCAGGTGGATGTGGATGTGAACAAGGATAATAAAGTAGACAATTATGAGCTTTTCGCCAGGATAACGGGCATCGACTGTTCGGGTTTTGTGCAGCAGGTATATGGCCTCCCAAGAAGGCCCGTCCCGTATCCTCCGGGCACGGAAAAATATAATGTCACGGCGCTGAAAGGTATTTCCCGGCCGGTCTCTTTAGGGGACTTAAAACCCGGGGATATTTTCGCGAGCGGTGGTCATGTCCTGATATTCGAAAGGTGGGAAGAAAAACACCAGACCGCCCATGTCCGCCATGCCGTCCCCTACACTTATTCTGGGAATGTCCATAAGCGGCGGGTTATTGACGAGATCGTCGCGGTAAGCAGTGATTCGACCGGCGGGATCAGGATTTTTAATGCGAATGTGGGATATCCTGTCCTTCATAGTGCGAGAAGCGCTTTCCCTCAGTTCGCGTGGACTTCGCCCGCTTATGTCCACCCGCACCCCCTGATGGCCCCGTTGAACCAGATCATAGAGCTGGAGGTGGTCTCCAAGAGCGGCGTGATGCCTTCCAGCGTCATGCTGGTGTTGGACGATCATCTGGTAAA
>Ga0302246_1000094_pt1 | contig 86731 bp, 89 predicted proteins | sample AAG_UR_Trp_MG_FD_193533 | JGI IMG/M metagenome (GOLD analysis project Ga0302246, IMG submission 193533) | Enriched activated sludge microbial communities from anaerobic digester in WTTP, New Holstein, Wisconsin, United States - AAG_UR_Trp | ecosystem: Engineered > Bioreactor > Anaerobic >... | reverse complement strand
CGAAGCCTGCATGATCGGACCCTATAATCAATCGATTCCACATCTTCTTCTTTACTCAACAAATTTCTTCAATACCAGCGTCGCGTTCACACCGCCGAAACCGAACGTATTGGACATCGCGACCTGAATTTCCTTCTCCCTGGCCCGATTGGGAACATAATCCAGATCGCATTCCGGATCGGGTTCGTCGAGATTGATCGTCGGCGGGATGATCCCGTCCCGGATGGCCATCGCCGTAAAAACGGCCTCGACACCGCCCGCCGCACCCAGCATGTGCCCCGTCATCGATTTCGTCGAACTGACCGGGACACCCGGGTTTTCTTCGCCAAAAACGGTCTTGACGGCCTGCGTTTCATATAAATCGTTCAGGGGTGTGGACGTCCCATGGGCGTTGATATAATCCACCTCTGCCGGCGTAATCCCACTGTCGAAAAGGGCGTTGCGCATGCACCGGACGGCCCCTTCATGCCCCGGAGGCGGCGCCGCCAGGTGGAACGCATCCGATGTCAGGCCGTATCCGATCACTTCCCCGTAAATTTTAGCTCCCCGCTCATGAGCCGCGGTCAACTCTTCCAGAACGACAAGACCGCAGCCCTCGCCGATGACAAAACCGTCGCGCTTTCGATCAAAGGGCCGACTCGCCTTCTCCGGTTCGTCATTTTTCGTCGACAGAGCACGCATAGCGTTAAAGCCGGCGACTGCCAGGGGGCTCACCGCGGCTTCCGCACCGCCCGCGATCATTCGATCGGCATAACCGTCCCGGATCATCCGGAAAGCATCGCCCACAGCATTCGTTCCTGCAGCACAGGCCGTCGCAGGACAGGTGATGGGCCCTTTCAGACCGAACCGGATGGACACGTGCCCCGCCGCCAGATTCGCCAGGACCGCAGGAATCATAAAGGTCGCCACCCGTCTCGGCCCCGCCTGGAGAATCGTCTCCTTTTCCTTCTCGATCGTCGCCAGACCGCCGATTGCCGAACCGATAATCACGCCCGACCGTTCTCCTCCGATTTCGGCAAAACCCGCGTCATGAACAGCCATCTCTGCGGCCGCCAGGGCGTAGAGGATGAAATCGTCCTGTCGGCGACATTCCTTTTTGTTGACGTACTGCAACGGGTCGAAAGCTTTTACTTCCCCCGCAATCTTTGTGTTGAACTCAGTCGTATCGAATTTCGTGATCCGTCCGATACCGGATTTTCCCGTACAAACACCCTGCCAGGATTCTTCCGCCGAATTACCCAGAGGGGTTACGGCTCCCAAACCCGTTATGACCACCCTCCGTTTCACGTAAGGCTCTCCCTGCCGGCAGATAATGCCATTTACGATACGCCCTTGCTTCTCAGGAAGTCGATGACGTCCTGAACGGTCCGGATTTTCTCAAGTTCTTCGTCTGCCACCTGGATATTGAACGTCTCTTCCATCTCCATAATCAACTCAACCAGATCCAGGGAATCGGCCCCCAAATCGTCAAGGAACGATGCCTCAGGAACGCATTCTTCTTTCGTTACATCCAACTGCTCCACAATCAAATCGATGACCTTTTCTTCAAGCGTCATGAAAATCCCCCTTTTCAACTCCTGGAAATATACAACTCTGTCCGCTTATGATGCTGAAACGACGAGCTCGTTTATCCGTTCTGACCTCGTCCTATTTATCTCTTCCTTTTATCGTTCTAAAAAGAACGCATTATGAGGTTCGATCACCCCTTCAGGACCGCTACCGTGGTTTGCAGGGACGTCAGATCCTCCACGTTCAGCAACCGGATCCGGTCACTGATTCGCCTGACCAGGCCGCCCAGGACCCGCTTCGGTCCCAGTTCCACCAGGGTGTCCACCCCCAGTTCGACCATTTTTTCAATCGTTTCCTGCCATTTCACAGGGTTCGTAAGCTGCCTGAGCAGCAACTCCCTCGTCGTTTGACGGTTATGAAAAACGGCCGGATCACAGTTCGGGATGACCGGTACACGGCAATCTCCGAAATGCACCTGTTTCAGATCTTCTCTTAATTTCCGCGCGGCTCCTTCCATCAGGTTGCAGTGACAGGGAGCACTGATGGCCAGCTTTACGGCCCGGCGGGCTCCCCGGTCAACGGTCTTTGCCATCACGTCGTCAACCGATCCGCTGTAGCCTGAGATAACGATCTGATCCGGCGTATTGATGATCGATACGGAAACATTTCCTCCCCGGTTGCAAATATCCCGACAGATTCTGTTGACGGTTTCGTATTGCAACCCGATGATCGCCGCCATGGCCCCTTCTCCGGGAGGGACCGCTTCATGGTGGTACCTGGCCCGCGCCCATACCAGGGGGATGATTTCGCCGAGGGAAATGGCTCCCGCGGCATATAGGGCTCCGTATTCACCAAGGCTGTGCCCCGCCATCACCTGGGGCTCCTCACCGAAGAATTCCGTGAAGACCTCATAAACGGCCATGTCCATCGTCAGGACAGCAACCTGCGTGTTCAGCGTCAGATCAAGAACTTCCTGTGGGCCGTGAAAACAAAGGGATGGAATATCGATCCCGACGACCTCCCTGACCTGATTAAAAATTTCTCTCGCTTTTGGAAACTCCCGGTATAAATCCGCTCCCATTCCCACAAACTGGGAACCCTGGCCGGGAAAAACAAAGGCAAGCTTGCCCATGGAAACCCTCAGGATCGACCTATTTGGAAATCTCCCCGACCGCGATGACTTCCCGACCCTTGTAAGTGCCGCAGGCTTCGCATATCCGATGGGGAAGCTTGGGTTTCCCGCACTGGGGACACTTGGATGTCGAGGGCGCCGTCAGAAAATCATGGGCCCGCCGCATGTTCCTTCTGGTCCTTGAATGTCGTTTTACCGGATTTGGCATAGTTATATCCTTCCTCTTCAGTTATTTTAATTTAAGATTCTTCAGTACACTCAGACGTTCATCAATTATTTTACCGCTGCAGGTGCAGCTCGATATATTCAGGTTCGTTCCGCACTGCGGACACAGTCCCTTGCAGGTCTCACGACAGACGACCCTCATCGGGATCTGCAGGACGATCTGTTCCAGGATGATCGGATCCAGATCGATAGTCTCATCCTCGTAGTATTCCACGTCCATGTCTTCCGACGTGAGTTCCTTTTCCTCTTCCACATCTTTTTGATGCGGTATAAAGGTATAATGAAACCGGCTGCTGACAGGGATACGCGCTTTCTCCAAACAGAGGGAGCAATCCGCCTCAACAACTGTGTCAATCGACCCATCGACGAAGACCGAATCCCGGATCTTCCTGACCCGACAGGTTACATCGGCCCGTCCAATGGAAAAACGATCCACTTCCTCCCTGGACAGGACATTCCGTAACCACTTCCCGTCCCGGGAAAATCTCAGGTCGAGCCCCTCATCCGTAATTTTCGGCACATGAATCTTCAATTTTCAACTTGCTCCCGGGATTCGGCAGTTTATCCGTTTTTTTTGGAGACACTACCCCCCCTGATATAAAGCAGTGTACTTAATGATATATTCATCCCCTTGTCAAGCACAATTTACGGCCGACAGGGGATTCAAACCGGGAATTTTCATCAGAACCGATGAGATGCCCGTAGTTCATCATCTTACATCTCCCACCAAATCCGACTTGACAAAGCCGCCGCATAAACCTATAAGGAAACGGAATAATTTCAAAGGAATAACATGATGATGCAAGAAGCTAAAATCAGAACTCGTTTTGCCCCGTCGCCCACGGGATACCTTCATATCGGCGGGGCCAGAACCGCCCTGTTCAACTGGCTTTATGCCCGCCACATGGGTGGGGCATTTGTCCTGCGGATAGAAGACACGGATCAGCAGAGATCGACCGACGAATCCACCCGGGCCATCCTCGACGCCATGACCTGGCTGGGTCTCGACTGGGACGAGGGGCCCTTTTACCAGGCCCAGCGGGTGGAAAACCACCGGGCGATGGTGCAAAAACTCCTTCAGGAAGGCAAGGCTTACTACTGTACCTGCAGCTCCGACGAACTCGAGGAAAAACGGAAAATCGCCCTAGCCGAGGGGAGAAAGCCGAAATACGACGGCACCTGCCGGGACAAGAATCTGCCCAGATCCGCCAACTCGGTGGTCCGTTTCCGCTGTCCCGAAATCGGATCGACGGTGGTCAACGATCTCATCAAGGGGAATATCGTTTTTAACAACGAAGAGTTGGACGACCTGATCATCGAACGGCAGGACGGGTACCCGACTTACAACTTCGCCGTCGTGATCGACGATGCCGAAATGAACATCACCCACGTCATTCGCGGTGACGATCACGTCAACAATACGCCCAAGCAGATCCTCCTGTACGAAGCCCTCGGATACGCTGTGCCCCAGTTTGCCCATGTGCCCATGATTCTCGGATCGGACAAGGCCCGCCTGAGCAAGCGGCACGGCGCCACCTCCGTCATGGCCTACAAGGATATGGGCTACCTGCCGGAAGCCCTGGTCAATTATCTTGTCCGCCTCAGCTGGTCCCACGGAGACCAGGAAATTTTTGGTACGGACGAGCTGATCGACCTGTTTTCACTGGATTCCGTCGGGAAGTCCGCCGCCGTTTTCAACCCGGACAAGCTCTTGTGGCTAAACCAGCACTACATCAAAAATTATCCGCCGGAGCGGCTCGCCGAGGAGATGCTGCCCTTCTGGCACCGCATGGGAGTGACCACACCGGAAAGCACCTTTGCTCGAAACATCGTCTGCGATCTCAAGGAACGTGCCAAAACCCTGATCGAACTGGCCGAAGGAAGCCTCTTTTATTTTGGGGATGAACTGCTCTATGAAGAAGAGGCCGCCCGAAAGTTTCTCACGGCGGAAGCGGCAGGACACCTGGAAGCCATCATAACGGGGCTTCCGCAAGTCTCCGACTATACCAAGGCGGGGCTCGAAACCTTCCTCCGGGATCTGTCGGAAAAGCGGAATACGAAGCTGAAATTCATCGCCCAGCCGCTCCGGGTCGCCCTGACCGGGAAAACCGTAAGCCCCGGCATTGACGACGTGATGGTAACCCTGGGAAAAGAACGGGTCCTGCAGAGGTTACAGCAGGCGGTCCGGTTTATTGGAGAACAATCCGCCCTGCCCGCAAATTGACCTTGACATTTCGGTCATTATTGCATAAATAGCATCGCCTTATTGTGGCCGGGAACGAATATCTCCATATGGAATGCCCGGCAACGGTACGAATTCAACCCTTATAAATGGTCCCATCGTCTAGTGGTTAGGACGCTGGCCTCTCACGCCGGAAACCGGGGTTCAAGTCCCCGTGGGACTACCAAAAAAATATAGTGATTCTAATAACATAGAAATCACACCCTTGTTTCTGTTATGCCGTTTCAGGAGTTGACGGCTCCTAAGACGGCTTTTTCTTTTTCTGAAGGATTTTCTCCCTCAGACACCTCCCGTGGTTTGAAGATTAAAACCCTGCCTTTTTGCTGAGACAAGGCTTCTAGTGCTGAACGCGCGCCTTCGAGTCCCAACGACTTGATATATTTTGCCGTGGTCGTTGCGCTCTGATGCCTCAAAACAGCCTGGATGTCGGCAACTGTATATCCCAGCTTATATAACGTTGACGCAGTCAGGTGACGAATGGAGTGAAAACCAAAAGGCTTTACTCCTGCACGTTTACAAAGATGCCCTATAAAATGCTGTCTGTGCTTAAAGGGCTTGCTATAGCTTTCCTGGCAGAAGTTCTTCTTTTCCAAACACAGGAAGACATGAGGAACATCCTTTACCGGTCTGTTTTCCTGCCACCAAAGTAAAGCCGTTTTAAGCATTTTTGTCATAGGCAGCCAATCATACTCGAAGTGCCCACCCTCCCGCTTCCTTGTCCATAGTCGGACTTGGTCGGCATTGAAGTCGATATCATCCCAAGTTAATCGGAAAATCTCTCCTCTTCTTGCTGCGAGATGCAAAAAGGCCAAAAGTATAACTCTATCCTGACCATCCGCTACATTATATGCCTTCCAGAAATCTTCTTCCGGAGGCACATACCTAGGATGTCTTATCTCGGGCATTTTCTTAACTTGGCACGGGTTTGGTCCAGGAAGCTTGGGACTCATGTATTCCATTCCCCATTCCCATGCTGCCAGTAAGTTTTTACGATCCTTATTGGCGGCATAACCTGACCGCGCCATTTTTTGCTTGGTAATATAAGCCTGAATATCAGCCGATGTCAGTTCATTAACAGCAAGTTTAGGATCTACCTCTCTGAAAAACCGTTTGAATGCAGACCTTTTCTCATCGTAAGTAACATGGGCGAACGTAGCTTCAACATGGTTTAGATAGGCCTTTGCCCAATCATACAATGATGCCGTGTCTGTCTTCTCTTGCCAGATCTGCTCTGGTCTTTGCCTTGCCTGGCTTTCCCAGGCTATGGCTTCCTTCTTGCTGAGGAAAATCCTTTCCTTCCTCTTGCCGTTCAATCTCACTTGGGCCACCCATTTTTGCCCTTTTTTGTATGGCATCGATAACCTCCCTTTCAAAGAACAAAATACGCCGTCCCAAGCGTATCCCACCTAGCAAAGGATAATACAGCCGGATGGTTTTAACGTCAACACCAAGAAATTGGGCAAGCTCAGCTGATGTTAATGTCCGTCCTAGATATTTTTTGAGCACGGCATCGTCTGGATTATTCATAGAAACAATCAAGGTAGTGCAGCGGCTAGTGCAATCGGTGCACTACTCTCCCCAAAGTTTTTCATCATTATATTAGGTATGTTACAATTCATTTTCCCGGTGCTGTTACCCCCCGACTATATTAAGCATCACTTCAATACTTCCCATATCTTCATCAACAACCATCCAATCGCCTTACCGACGAGCTTCATTCCCCATCTTATGATTCTCCGCACTCCATCGCCAATTGACTGTGGCAGCATTGACAGAGCCAATTGAAAAACAAGACTAGACAAGCAGATTATGACAGCAGCATTAAGAGCTTGATAAACGGCTGGCGGTCTCAGAAGATTAAAGAAAGTCGCAATGATTAAATAGACTAGCAGTCCGATAAAAACCCAAAATACTATTTTCATCGCGATAAAAAACCATGACCTCGGACCCGCTGTTTCAGTCAAATCAGAAGATCCACAAGTTCCGCAGTATTGAGCATTGTAAGGGTTTTCATGCCCTCGCGGGCAGAGTCTTACGTACCAAGTTCGTCCGCAAAAGTTGCAGATTGTAGGCTTTCCTTCATTAAATCGCCGACAATGTGGGCAGTAGCGCATATCAGTTCTCCAGTAAGGAAAAGAGACCTTGACGACCTGCATGCAGCCAAATGCGTCCCAGGATAGTGCCTTGGCAAACGTCGTCTCTCATGGCAAAATAGAAAATTCTGTCGCTAAGTTCCTCAATCGTTGATTTAAGGTTAAAAAGTCTTTCTTCGGTCTTGGTAATGATGAGCACCCGGAAGTATTGGAAACCGAAGTCCTGTCTCGAACGACCTGATTTGCCATAATCAAGATAGGCTTTTGCCTTGGCCTTTAACCGGCCATTGGTCATGGTTGAGCAATCGATCTCCACAAAGAAGCTGTAAAGTTTTGCTCGGTTAATGAGGCATAAACACGCGTCCGGCCTCAGAGCCGTCAATCTCCCTTGGTTGTTTGGGAACTCAATGAGACAGTCACTTTCATTGATCCATCGCTCCAGAGTCATCTGTGGATAATCCTGGATGGCCAGAGAGAAAGCTATCCTTACGTCGTTAAGAAAAAGTTGATGATTTAAAAAAAGTTCCTTTCGCTCCTGAAGATGTTGTCGTTGCCTTTCCAAAAGCAAAGGATCGATGCTCCCCGTCCCAGAAACCATAACAACTCCTTTGGGGCCGAGAAAATATAAAGCTTTGGGTGTTCCGGTGACAGTGGGCAGAAAAAGTCTGGACAGGTAGCCGTGGTCATAAAGCTTTTTTAAACGAATGTTGATGCGGGTGATACAAGGAAAATCCAACAGCTTCTGGAGCTGCTCACGTGAAAGGAGCCGGAATTCGGCTACAAAGATCATGATGACTTCGTCCCTAGGCTGGAGAACCAGGGGATTCTTTATTTTCAGAAGTGATAATTTTTTTTCTCTGGCCATACCTTCACCAATCATTCCATCCCTCTGCCAATTCATCCGTCTGCGTAACCCTCAGTTTTCTTGATTGTAATGCTCTTGTCGAAGATCCGATAGGAGTGGAAAACATAGTCTGCCTTCTTGTGATTTCCTCCTCCACCGATCTTTTGGGACGGCTGAAGTTGGCAAATGAAATGTCCTTGATGGTCTGGACTATTTGCTGGTTTATCTTAAATTCATGAACGTGAACCGTGCGAAGAAGCCGTGGTTTTTGTCCCCTTAGCTTGGCGTATGCCTGGCCAACCTTAAAATCGATCAGATGTTTTTCAATGATGGGGCGCGCTTTCTGATCCATCTCTTGGGATATTTGCAAGGCATCGTGATGACTTAAGCGGAAAATAATCTGTGTGCTTACATTGCCTAGAATGGATGTCTTGAGTTTGAGATCTATCTGATCTAGATTCTGGTGGGCCAAAGTCAGCCCCAGTCCATATTTCCTTGATTCTGACAATATGGTTTCAAAGTCCTCACCGATATAGTTTTGAAATTCATCGATGAACCCATAAAAGGGTAAACGCTCCGTCTCCGGAAGCTCGGCCCTGGTCATGGCGGCCAATTTCAACTTGGCAATCAACAGAGCGCCCAGCAGATGTGCATTCTCACGCAACTGCCCCTTGCTCAAGTTGATGATCATCCATTTGCCCTCATCCATGATGGACCGAAAATCGATAGTGCTTCTTGTTTGTCCGAGCATCAGTCGCACACCTGGATCGCCGATGAAAACCGACATCCGGTTTAACACCGGCTCCCGGTAAACCGCCTGCATCTTGTCGGAAAGCACATTATAGCGGTTCAGCCAGTAATCCCTGGTCACATCATACTTCAATCCTTCGATCATCTTTTCTCTAAAGGAGGGATCGGTTAAGAGACGCGCTGCCTCCAGCAGCGTCAAGCCGTTTTCCGACAAAGTAATGAAGGTGTTTCGCAATAATTCCTCCATTCTGGGGCCCCAGTAGGCGTCCTGCCAAATTTTCTTAAATATACCCATCAATTCTGCGGCTTGGGAAAAAGAAGAGTAGCGCTTGGCTTCCAGCGGATTAAAGCCTATGGCACCTTGTTGATTGAATGGTTCAATCAAGATCAACCTGTTGCTCAGATCCTCCAGGAATGGAAAATAATCTTGGCTGGTAGCGAGATATGCCAGATATTGCAGAATATTGTTGCTGAGATCACCGTGAGCATCCAAAAGACAAAAGCCCCGTCCGGCCAGAATGTCTTGGCGGATAAAATATTCAATCAGCTTGGTTTTACCGGAACCCGTTGCGCCCAGGATATACAGGTGTTTGAGTCGATCCCGGTTTGGGAGTAAAACCTTTTCCCATTTTCTTGAATCATAGGGGTGACTGCCCATACCCAGAAGCAGTCCCGAAAGATGAGGGTCTTCTCTATCGGCTTTTTCAAAGAAGCTTCCTGATTCCAGGACTTTAATGATCGCGCTTTCAATCCCTTTTAAGATCATTGGCCTCGCCTCCCATAACGGCAGAATAAAGCCTTCCAGCCTCTTTCTGGCTCATGCCTTCGCCCAGATAATGGTCATTCACCCGGATTTCAAAATGGAGGTGTGAATCTTTGGTCGTCCCGGCCTGACTGGTCCCTGAGTTGCCAACGTAGCCTATGATGGCTCCCTGTTTAATGAAAGTTCCCGGTTTCAGGTTTTTCCCCACTTCTGAAAGATGGGAGTAAACTGTAACGACCCATCTGCCATCGGAAAGGCCATGGTCGAGAATGACCCGTCGGCCATGGAGTATATCGGTCACCTCAGAGGGTGTAGAGACAAGTTTCTTGGCTATTGCCAGGAGCCTGTCTCTTAAAACCTTAGGAAGGTCATGGTAATCCGCGCCCACTGCTAAGACATATCCGTCTTTGGCTGCCAAGACCGGAGTTCCATACGCACAGTAGATGTCAACGCCTTCGTGCCGCCCATTTCGGTAACTTCTGGCTGCTCCAGGGAGCCGCTCGACATTTTGTGGAATTTCAGCCCCGCATATGGGCATCCGAAATCCCTTGGCCCAGCCGGGCAAAGGAAGCTCATAGAATATAAATCCGGAAGCTACATCATTTTCCGACATTGTTTGCCTTTCAGACCCAGAATCAATGGTCCGCCTTTCGGCATAAGGCTTCGCCAAAAAATGAGTGTTAATTTTGTGATCGCTCAGGAAAAGCAAAACACAAATACTCAAAAACAGGTTGGAGGCTGCCAACAATGAAGGCCAGCACAACCAAGCTAATTTCATTTTATTGATAAATCGCCACATCTTCTTTCCGAATCCACGACGTTTGTCCATCTGGCAAGATCACCCGATACTGTGAAGGATAACCTTCCTCTTTCACCAATAGTTTGTCGCGATTATTGGCAATGACCACTCGGTAAGGATAAAGATTGAAATTCTGCGGAATTAAATAGGCCCCGAAGACGTATCCGCTGCTTTGGTCAAACAGTGTGACCTCATACCATCCGTCACGGAAGGAGATAACGTTCAGGATTTCGTTCCGATTGACCTCTCTGATAATCTCTCCTTGAAGGTTCGGCTGTGTGCGAATACTGACTTTATTACCAATCACTAGACCGGTCCTAACCGTCTTAACCTCTACCGGCGGTGCTTCAGGGAATTTAGCCCCGCTTTCAGTTGCCACGATTGTCGTGGGCACGATGTAATTGGCCTTTGAACTATTTAGAGATCTTATGATAAAAACGATCACCAATATGACTAAACCAAAAACTATCCAACCTATGCCAAAGGGTCGCCGCTGGGTTCTGGCTGGAGGTCTTACTTGCTGAGCCGGCCGCAGCCTTTGGACATTCGGCTCCATCAAAAGATCGGCCACTTCCTCACGGATTTTACCTGTGTCGTCAGACAGAATCTCAGCTAAGGTCGGTTGGCGTCTCATATGATGCTCCTGTATTATCAATAGAATGTTGACAAACCGGGCAGGCTTCATTCCGTTTGACCCGAGCGAGTAATAAATCGAAGGGGAGATGAAAGATTTCGCTGTATCGGCCCTGTGGCTTACTACCCGCATGGACCAAGGCTAAGTTCCGTTCTAAGTCAAGCAGGCTGCTTCTATGAGAAGTCGGGAGCAGCAATGCTAGGGCGTAGGCGGAAGCGATGGCCACGATATAGGCAATGTCGATGGCCAACCCTGGCTCCGCCTTAAACTCAGATAGTTGTTCGTCGCTGTAGGGGATGCGCTGCTCTTTTTTCTTTAACTCCGATAGATAGGACTGCCTGAATTCCATAAAACAATTGAAACAGGCCGTCCGCCCTGGCATGACAAAGAGAATCTCACCAGCGCAGGCCCTTTCATAACAGCCCACATAGATAGATGGGATTTGCAGACTGTGGCAAATCTCGTTGACCATAAACTGGGCGGCAGTGGAATCGGTGGTGGCGATGACTAAATCGGCATCGCGCAGTCGCTCCAATTGTTCAGTCCATGGGAGATCAAGAAAATTATCTTCAAAGGTCTGAATTGTTGCCTGGGGGTTACGGCGCCAGATCATATCCTTGACCGCCTGAGTTTTATATCTTTCCAGGTCCCTCATATCGCAGGCATGCCGGGCCAGATTGGATGCGGAAAACCTATCCGGATCAAGGAGGGTAAAGCGACCCACTGCCGATTGGGTTAAATGCAGGGCTATCTGTGACCCAACCGACCCAAGCCCTATAAAAGCCACCTTCCTGCCGGCAACTATACTGGTGTCGATAACTCCCTGCGACCGCGAGGTAAACTCATCGTTAACAGGGATGGTTTCCATCGCCGTGAAAGGCACGAAATACGGAAGGTCCTCAAGTTCGATACCCGTGGAACAAATTCGAGCGACCATTTTTAAATCATCTTGCGGCTGGAGGCTTAAAATCTGAACCACCCCCTCGTCAAACCGGGGAATACCGTAACAATGTTCAAGACCGTCGATACCCGACCTAATTTTCAAGGCCAGCTCTTGCGGGATAATGATCCTTGGTTTCATCAATTCCTCTTTTCAAAACTTTTTTTATGAGTCGGTCTTTGGGGGATACAATATGCCAACCGATTAAACGAAACTGTCTTGAGTTCCGGGTAAAGTAATATGGATGGAAACTGATTTTTTTACCGATCAGGTTGACTATTGGGAAAATAGCTTCGGTAACATTCCATTCGGGATCGGTTACTATCTGGCAGGCAGCCTTGTAATCATGGGAACTCGGCATGCAATTGTTTCCGGGGTGGCGGTGATAAGAGCCAACATAATTGACTCCATACCGCTTGAACAGCTTCTCCAGATAAACCTGTTGCCATTTAACATCCGGTGAATATCTGATCCGCGTTCTCAGCGTCCTCACCCCGGAACCAAGAGAAAAAGGGGCAACGATGCACTGCTCATCAATTTTTTTGCCAATGAGAATGCCGCCTGTTTCCACATTCGGAAAGGTCATACATTCATCAAGGATTGAGCGATAAACCTTATTTGTCAAAACGAGTTCCATATTTCTCACCACCTTTTTCCCGTCCGTAAATATATTTCATACAATGCCAGCCATGCAGCGATCAGCGGTACTGCTGCCGGTGCTGTCGTCTGTTTATAGTTCCAGCCATCCGGGTATATACACAAGGAACCATCGACAAAGCGGTGAGGCGCATTCGCGCGCACCTGAGGCTGAACAATCATCAGATTAGGTTTCTGCCAGGGATAAGATTGGGGATAATTGATGTTCACTCTGTACAAGGTGCCAAAATTCGTTTTTAGCAGCCCGTCCCAGAAGAGCTCCTTTTTGTCATCCAGCATCAGGACAAACTGCGGGTAGTTTTCCTGCATGATTATTTTTTCAGCCGATATCCGGAGTGGATATCTTTCGTACCATCTTTCTGACATGAGCATTCACCTTGATTGAGGCGTGGGGCCGGTGAACCTGGCCCCACCCTGTCTCCAATTACCTACTACAATCCAAAAGTATGAGGGGACATTTTGGAAACCTTGGGCTCTGAAACTCCCTGTCCCTGTGGGTTATCCAACTCTGGATCATTCACGGGACCAAGCACCACCTGACCCTCAGGGGTCACTTCAGCCTCCTGGCCACGCCTATTGCCCAATACCACCTGACGAAGCTCTTCCAATTTTGTTCTTCCTGCCATGACTTTCTCACCTCCTTTCTTCCACAAATTAAGAACTTTCTTAGATGAACAAAAACTTGCCATCCAAACCGCTTACCTCAACGCAGCCTTTACTCCTTGCACTACAACGCTGCTTGGTTGACAACTTAATGGGAAGCGTAATATACTGCAATCATATGAATTCACAAAAATTCACAAACTTTGGAGAATGAGATTGGATAAGGGTTCTTTAAGAATCAGCCTAAAGAATCTCTTTGTGGAAGATAGCGATGGCTTCAGATATCCATTGTCCAAGCGCTTCTTTTATCTTTACATCTATCTTGCATATCAGCGAGCCAGAAGGATTGAAGATAATGGCGGGTTTGCTGAATTAGAAGAGATACGCCATCTGCCCTTCTGGGAAAAAAACAGCCTTGAGAGTGTTGGCAAACAGATCCGCCGCCATATGGTTAAGATGGAACAGATCGGCAAGAACCTAATTGAGGCCCAACAGAAAATTAAGGGACCCTATAGGTTGAAACTTGCCCCTCAAGAAATAAATATCGATGTAAAAATTCAAGTGATAAGCAAATGCCTGAAGCTAGATAAGCTGGCCGTATATTACGCGGAGGAACAGAAAGAAAAATTTTACGAATATATAGAAGCTATCGTCCTGGGAGATATCCACTTTAATGAAGGTCTTTTGAATCGGGCTGCTAAGAGTTTTGACCAAGCTTCAAACCAAAGCGCCACCGCTGAACAAAAGATCGCAGCCATGCAACGATTAGGTAGAACATACGAACGGATGGGAAGCTATGCGGAGGCGCTAAAAATATACCGGATGGCCATAAGGGTTCTAAAAAAGGAAGCACAGTTTGATTATTATAACTTAGCCTTAATTTACAATAATCTGGCTTGGCTCTACTACCGTAAGAATAATTTAAGACTCGCCGAAAAAACATATTACTTGGCATTGAATCTGATCAGAGGCAAGACACACAATGATATATTAAGCAATATTCACAATGGTTTAGGCTTAATATATGAATCACGAGGCAAATACGATGATGCCATTGGTTTTTTCAAAAACGCTTTGGCCCTGACCTGTTCGGAATCCAACTTTTACGGCGTCTCAGCAGCCTACTTCAATATCGGCAATGTATATAAAAAAAGGGCTGATGAAATAGTTAACAGAAAAAAGTTAATAGCAAAGGAATTACCACAACGAGCAAAGGATCTTTACATTCAGGCTATGGGATGGGCGGAAAAATGTATTGACTTGACAGATCGGGCCGGAGTCGGAGATGAGACGAGCCAAGACCGGATTCTTGTCTCATACTGTTATTACAAGCTCAAAAATTATCATAAAGCCTTAACATATGCGGAAGAAGCTGAAAAAATGGCTACTACGGCAAGAAATCCCCGTGATGTAGCCCTATCATGCAAAATGCTCGGGGACATAATGCTGGAAATGGGCGAAGGTAGTGAAGGCAGGGCTCAAGAATTCTTTAAAAGAAGTTTAGAATATTATCAAGAGTTGGGAGATAAACAACAGGTTGCAAAACTACAACACTATATCGAATTCACCTCCAATCATAGCCGAATTAAATAATTTGATCCAAAATTGAGTGCTCCACTTTTCAAATCGGACAATGATCCGTTTGCCAACCAAATTAATCATTGCCCGAAATAAAGAAAGGAGGAGTCAAATAATGAAGAAAAGTAAAGCGACAGTCAGGGTTCCTGAGCTATTCAGGGATAGTTTGCAACCATACACAGAGCTCTTTGAAAACATTATAATTCCGATGGTCGAACAAGCGTCATGGGGCATGATTGATAAAACTCTATCCAAAAATCTGAGGTTGGAGATTGCCGAGTACGAAAACAGGAACGGGCAACACTTACATTACGTGTTGACATACTACGGTTTGATATTTTGTTGTCTGCATACAAGTCAGAGCATCATAGCGACAAACAAAGATGTAAAAAATAATGACCGGAGAACAAAACAAATCAATCTCGTTAATAAAGCCCGTCTACTTATCTGTTTGGCTTACCAGCAAGACCAACTCATGACACTGCCATTAATGCTTTGAATCAGAGACCATCACCACAAAGGAGAAGTTCAACTTCTCCTTTTTCTTTTATCTGTCATAAGACAAAGTCTTCTTGACAGTAGGCGTAAAGACGACCGCGGCTCATTACCTCCTGTACTCAATGAAACGGTAATACATGCGGACATCCACACTTTCAAATACTTATCTATACATGGGCTGCTCGTACCAAATTGTTGATTACAGGTTGAAAGGCATAGATTTTAATGAGTAAATTCCCATGATCAGTTAATATTTGTAACTTACTGGAAAAAAGCTGCATAATTGATTACATTTATAAATATTTGTATTGTATAAATATTATGAATGTTAAGCTTGTACAGCATTCTTACTGAATAAACTTTATCAGTTCCCCCCCAATCCTTTTTTATCTTTATAATTTTATCTGCTGGTTTTTTGCGTATTTGCAAATTTCGACTTCAAGTCTGTAAAAACTTCTTGCTCTACAGAACCTCCACCTCATCCCCAACCCGGACTTCACCGCCCATAACCACAGCAGCGAATACTCCCTCCCGGGGCATGACGCAATCCCCCACCTGGTGAAAAATGTTGCACCGCTCATGGCAGACTTTACCGATCTGGGTCATTTCCAGCAGCACATCTTTCCCCACTTTCAGTTTTGTCCCGATCGGCAGGGTGAACAATTCTATCCCGGAAATAGTCAGGTTCTCCGCAAAGTCTCCGAACTGCACATCGAGGCCCTTGTCCCGAATCTTCTGCACACTCTCCTCCGCCAGGAGGCTCACCTGACGGTGCTGAAACCCCGCATGGGCGTCGCCTTCCAGACCAAGCTGTGCCACAAGCAGACAATGGTCCACGTTATGCTTCTTCTCGCCCTTCCTGTCACTGATGTTGACCGATAACACCCGCCCCTTGTTAGATTCTGCCATATGCATAACTCCTTTAACTCACAGATTATTTTATTTCTCCGCAGACCGGGCAATGTTTCGACTTTTCGATGTTGATAGTGCTGAAAGTCATATCCGATCCGTCGATAAACAGCATCCGCCCCGCCAGAAGCGTGCCGAAACAGGCCAAGTACTTGATCGCTTCCATGACCTGGACGCAGGCGATCATTCCCGGGAGCGGCCCCAAAACGGGAATCTCTTCCTCCTGCTCCGGAATATCCTGACAAAGACAGGCAAAGCAGGGCGTTTTTCCGGGAATGATGGTCGTCACTTCCCCCATCAGGCTGTGAACCCCGCCATGGATAAACGGAATATCCAGGGTGAAACAGGCCTGATTCAGAATCAGACGGGTCTCGAAATTATCCAGTCCGTCTATAACTACCTGGGCTCCTTCGATGAGGCGCGCCGCGTTGTTCTGATCGATCCGCTCCACCATGGGTGTCACCTGGACGGTGGAATTCAACCGGCGCAACTTCTCGGCCCCGGAGAAGACCTTTTCCCGGCCGATGTCCTGATCATAATGGAGGATCTGTCGGTTCAGATTGGAGAGGGACACGACATCGCTGTCGATCAGGGTCAGATGACCGATTCCCGCGGCGGCGAGGTAAATGGCATTGGGAGATCCCAGGCCACCGGCCCCGGCAATAACGACGTGGGCGTTTCTCAATTTCTCCTGCCCCTCTTCCCCCAGATAGGGATAGAAAATCTGCCGTCGGTATCTTAAAAGATCATATTCTGTCAGCATGAGTTCTTCACCCTTTCAAGTAATCCGCCCGTCATCGCTTCCTATCCAGCACCACAACCGGCTAGTGCCCGCAGGAGAATGACCTTGTCCCCGTCCTTGATAGCACGATCAAAATCATCCCGTTTCAGAAAGGCCATACAGTTAAAGAAAACATAACTGTTGGCAATGATGATGTCGTTATCGTCCATGAAGCGGTCGTAAAGAGGCCGGCCATCCGTATCCTTCACCTGCCGGAAAAAATCGGCCAGGGTCTCGGCCTGGGTTTCTATCTCGTCTTCCGTTTTTCTTTCCCAACCCAGGACCTTCTTCATCTGGGGATCCATGGTCTGTAACTTGATTTTCATTTTGGTCCTCCTTTATTGCTTCGCTAATACAAACAGGGCGTCCTGGGCCCGGAGATTCGGCCACCAGCGGATTTCTTTCGTTCCACCCAGATAATGACTCTCCAGAATGCGGAGGGACCGCGCGACGCAAAACTGCCGAAAGTCGGTAATGCTCAAGAAACGAACGTTCGGCGTATCATTCCAGCGGTAGGGAAGCGATTCCGTCACGGGGGATTTCCCATGGAAAAAGAGCATCGTTCTCGCCCCGAGATGGGCGAAGTTCGGAAAGCCTACGATAATACGCCGGCCGATCCGCAGGGCCTGTTCAAAAACCTCATCCACCATTTTCACCTGCTGAATGCTCTGGTTGAGAATCACATCGTCGAAAGAGGCATCGGGGTATTCGCGGAGCCCCTCCTCAATGTTCCCATGGATGACGCTCAAGCCCTTTTTCACGCATTCGTAAATCGCCGCCTCATCCAGTTCGATCCCCTGAACCCGGGCATTTTTCTCCCGAGCCAAGAGGTACATCAGATCCCCATTACCACACCCCAGATCGAGGATCTTCGATCCCGCTTCCACGATACCGTAAATGATCCGATGATCGAGTCGTACATCTTCAGATATCATAATCGACTACCTCGTAACCGTGAAAGGTCTTGTCCAGAAAGGGCCGGATCAGAGCCGTCTGCTCGTTCACTTCGACGAGAAAAGCATCATGGCCGTAGGTGGAGGCAATTTCGCAATAGGTTACGTCACACGCCCTCCGCTTCAGCTCCTTCACAATTTCCTGGGACTGATAAGGCGGGTAGAGCCAATCCGACTTAAAGGAAATCACCAGAAAACGCAAGTGTTCGCATCCGTTGACAGTCACCAGCCGGCCATCGGAGACATCAAAATAGTCCAGGGCCTTCGTAACGTAAAGATAGGAATTGGCGTCGAAGCGTTTGACAAAACTGTCTCCCCGGTGCCGCAGATAACTCTCCACCTCGAAATCAGCCCCGAACTTGAAGTTGTAATGGCCGTTCTTCCGTCGCCGGGAGAATTTCTCCTCCATGGACTGGTCGCTCATGAAGGTAATGTGACCGATCATCCGGGCGATGGCCAGACCCTTCTCCGGCTGGCCGTATTCGTAGTAATTGCCGTCCCGCCAGGTCGGATCAGCCATGATGGACTGGCGGACCACCTCGTTGAAAGCGATCTGCTGAGGTGAATTCTTCAGGGCCGTCGCAATGGGAATCGCCGAACGGACCCGTCCCGGGTAGCTCGCCACCCACTGCAGGGCCTGCATCCCCCCCATGGAACCCCCGACCACGCACAGGAGCTGATCGATGCCCAGGAAATCGATCAGATGCCGCTGAGCCTCCACCATGTCGCCGATGGTGATTATAGGGAAATCGAGACCGTAGGCCTTCCCCGACTCAGGATGAACGGACGACGGACCCGTGCTGCCCTTGCAGCCGCCGATGACATTCGAACAGATGACGAAGTACAGATCCGTATCGAAGGCCTTCCCCGGACCGATCATGGTATCCCACCAACCGGGATCCTTGCTTCCCCGCTGATGACCGGCCGCGTGGGCGTCGGCGGACAGGGCATGAAGGACGAGGATGGCATTCGTCTTATCCTGATTCAGATGTCCATAGGTTTCATAGGCCAGGGTCACCGGTCCCAGGGTCTTCCCCGATTCCAGGAGAATCTGGCCCGGCGGCTCTGCGAACGTAAAGTACTGTGTTTCCACAACCCCGATAGGGTGACCTTTTTTTGTCATATGCACCTCCATACCGGACGTCCGGCATGGCCGAAAATCAGTCTGTGCTTCATCAATTTATAACTTTGTCCCGACCTTGGCATTGTCATTTCGAACGATCTTGATAAACAATAATTATTTTAAATAGTTAAACTAAATATTTCTCCCTGCCGTCGAAATGACAAACATATTTGTTGCGTCATAAGTTACTCACGGTGACTGGAAAAGCCATGTGGAGAGATACCGTTCTCCCGTATCGCAAATTACCGTGACGATTACTTTTCCCTTGGCTTCCGGCCTCTTGGCCACCTCGAGGGCGGCCCAGAGATTCGCTCCGGAAGAGATCCCCGCCAAAATGCCCTCTTCCTTGGCCAAGCGCTTCGCTGTTTCCCCGGCGTCTTCATGCTTGACTGTCATGATCTCGTCGATCACAGACCGGTTCAGGATCGCCGGAACGAATCCCGCCCCGATGCCCTGGATCTTGTGAGGGCCGGCTTTCCCTCCCGAGAGAACCGGGGAATCCGTCGGCTCCACGGCAATGACTTGCAGGGAAGGGTTCCGTTTTTTCAGGACCTCGCCTACCCCGGTAATCGTTCCACCCGTCCCGATCCCGGCGACGAAGTAATCGATATGACCGTCCGTATCCTCCCAGATCTCCTCGGCCGTCGTTTTCCGGTGAATTTCCGGATTGGCGGGATTGTTGAACTGCTGGGGGATAAAGCTGTTCGGCGTCGTTTTGGCGAGTTCCTCGGCCTTCTCCACGGCCCCTTTCATGCCTTTGGGCCCTTCCGTCAGGATGACTTCCGCCCCAAGGATCGCCAGGAGCTGGCGCCGTTCGATACTCATCGTCTCCGGCATGGTCAGCATCAATTTGTACCCTTTCGCGGCACAGGCGAAGGCCAGTGCAATACCTGTGTTGCCGCTTGTCGGTTCGATGACGACCGTGTCGGGTCCGATCAGACCGGCCTGCTCCGCCGCCTCGATCATGGCGATGCCGATCCGGTCCTTCACACTCGACAGGGGATTGAAGGATTCAATCTTGACCAGAACCGTTGCCCCATTACTTCCATTTAGCCGGTTGATTCGCACCAGAGGCGTCCGGCCGACCGTTTTGGTGATGTCGTCATAAATCTTTCCCATGTCTTACCTCCCGGCCTGTTCCAAGGCCTGTGCAATGTCTTCCCGGATGTCGTCGATATGTTCCAGTCCGATAGACAGGCGAATAAAATCGGGCGTCACGCCTGTCGCCAATTGTTCCTCTGTAGAAAGCTGCTGATGCGTCGTCGTGGCTGGGTGAATCGCCAGGGTCTTGGCGTCACCCACATTGGCCAGATGGGAAACAAGCTGGAGCGATTCGATGAATTTCTTCCCCGCATCCAACCCTCCCTGGATGCCGAAGCCGATAATGGCCCCGGCCCCTTTTTGAAGATATTTATCTGCCCGTTCTTTTTCCGGACTCGACGGTAAACCGGGGTAATTCACCCAGTTAACCAAGGGATGCTCTGCCAGAAAAACCGCCACAGCCAGGGCGTTTTCCCCATGCCGGGGAATCCGCAAATGGAGGGTTTCCAAACCCTGGAGGAGTAAAAAGGCATTGAAGGGCGAAAGCGCCGGGCCCAGATCCCGCAGGAGGGTCACCCGGGCTTTGATTATATAGGCCAGGTTGCCCATCGGCGCCAGGTATTCCACAAAATCCACACCGTGGTAGCTCGGATCGGGACCGGCAATGAGGGGGAACTTGCCGCCGGTCCAGTCGAATTTACCCGAATCGACAATCACGCCGCCTAAAGAGGTCCCGTGACCGCCGATAAACTTCGTCGCCGAATAGACGACGATGTCCACGCCATGGTCGAGGGGACGCAGGGTATAAGGGGTCACGGTGTTGTCCAGGACAAAGGGAATCCCGTTGCGATGAGCCACCGTGGCAATTCCTTCCAGATCGGCCACGTCGAGTTTCGGATTGCCGACGGATTCGGCGTAAACCGCTTTCGTCTTGTAGGTAATCGCCCGTTCCAGGGCGGCCAGATCGTTCGAAGGAACAAAATGCACTTTAATACCGAACCGGGAAAAAGTGTGGCGGAAGAGATTGTAGGTCCCACCATAAAGGTTGTCCGCAGACACGATCTCATCCCCCGCCTGGGCGATGTTCAGGAGGGCCAAGGTAATGGCTGACTGGCCGCTCGCCACGGCCAGGGCGCCGATGCCCCCATCCAGGAGGGCCATCCTTTTTTCGAAGACGTCCGTCGTCGGGTTCATTAACCGCGTATAGATGTTGCCAAATTCCTTCAAGGCGAAGAGGTTGGCCGCGTGGTCCGTATTCCGGAACTTGTAGGATGTGGTCTGGTAAATCGGCACGGCCCGCGCCCCCGTGGTCGGGTCCGGTTCCTGTCCGCCATGAAGGGCCAGGGTCTCTGTTCTCCATGTTCTTTGTATTTCACTCATTTGCTTAACCTTTCATCTGATCGAATGCTGCGTTCTTTTACCCCGTTACTGAGTTATCGGGGCACTGGTTATGAAGGCTTTTTTCCTACCCGCTGTACATCAACATTCGATCGATACTTGCTCGGGCTCGAATCGCAACATCGTGCGGCACATCAACGGCATAAACCATATCCTGCAGCGCCCAGAGGACCTTCTCCAGGTTGATCCGTTTCATGTTCGGGCAGACCGCATGGTCCGAAGCGGGGTAAAAGACCTTCCCCGGATTCTCCTTTTCCATGCGGTGGATGATGCCGACCTCCGTCGCCACAATCACCTCCTGCACATTACTCTCTTTCACAAAGCGGCACATCCCTTCGGTGGAGAGCACCTGGTCGGAGAGGTGACGCACTGCCCGGGGACATTCGGGATGGGAAATCACCACCGCCTGCGGATGGAGCCGTTTCTGCTCCAGGATGTGATCCGGCAAAATCTTGGCATGGGTCGGACAGAATCCCTGCCAGAGGATCATGTTCTTCCCGGTCTTTTCGATGACGAAATCGCCCAGGTGTTTGTCAGGAACAAAGATGATCTCTTCGCGGTCGGCCAGGGCTTCCTGGACCATACGCACCGCGTTGGCCGACGTACAGCAGAGATCGCATTCGGCCTTCACCTCCGCCGTCGTATTGACATAGCACAAAACCGCCGCCCGGGGATGCTCGGTCTTCAGCACCCGCAATTCCTCCGCGGTGATCATATCCGCCATGGGGCAGCCCGCCTTGGGATCGGGCAGAAGAACGGTTTTCTCGGGCGACAGGATTTTCGCCGTTTCGGCCATGAAGTAAACACCACAGAAAACGATGAGATCGGCGTCGGTCTTCGCCGCCTCCATGCTCAAGCCCAAGGAATCTCCCACGAAATCCCCGATATCCTGTACTTCCGGCAACTGGTAATTGTGGACCAGAATGACCGCATCGCGTGCCTTCTTGAGTTTTTTGATCTTCTCAACAATCTCCATGAACAACCTCCTCGATGACACCGCCCCCCAGCACCTCGTCCTGGTCATAAAAGACCACCGACTGTCCCGGCGTGATGGCCTCCTGGCTTTCCTCGAAAACAACCCGCGCCCGCCCGTCCTCCAAAACGACGCGGCAGGGACTTTCCTTCTTGCGGTAACGGATTTTGGCCTGGACCACCGCCGGCCATTCCGGCCGGAACAGGTTCAAATCCCCGGCGATGAGTTCGCGCCCAAGAAGTTCCTTTTTCTCTCCCACGACAAGCTCGTTCTTCTGTGCATCAATTGCAAGCACATACAGCGGAACAGGATGGCTGATGCCGAGACCACCGCGCTGACCGACCGTGTAAAAGGCGATCCCTTTATGACTACCCAGGCGATGTCCCCGGCAGTCGACAATCGGCCCGACATTGACATCCCCTAGACGCTGCTGCATAAAATCATGATAGGTCTTCTGCGTCACAAAACAGATGTCCTGGCTTTCCGCCTTGGCGGCCACCGGCAGACTGGCGCGGGCGGCTATAGCCCGCACCTCTTCCTTCGTATAGGGCGCCAGGGGGAAAAGTACACGAGAGAGCGCCTCCGGCGCGATATGATAAAGAAAATACGTCTGGTCTTTTCTTCTGTCCCAAGGACGACTTAACCGATACCGCCCCGCGACTTCTTCTACGGTCGCGTAATGGCCTGTCGCCAGGGCATCAAACCCGAAAATTTCTGCCCTTTTTAAGAGTGATCCGAATTTCAAAAAGCGGTTGCACACGACGCAGGGATTGGGCGTCCGGCCCTGGGCGTATTCCCAGACAAAAGGGGCGATGACGGCCTTTTCAAGTTCATCGGCATAATCCAGGACATAATGCTGGATTCCCAGCTTGTCGCAGACCCACCTTGCATCCTGAACCGCATCGGGGCCACAGCACCGGGGATGTTCCCCTTCCGTGCCCCGAACGCCCAGGCACATGGTCACACCGGCGATCTCGTAACCACCTTCTTGAAGCAAAAGAGCTGCCACGGAAGAGTCGACGCCGCCGCTCATGGCCACCAGGACTTTCTTTTTCATCTCCTCTTACCTGCCATTACCCGACTATATACCCGAGGCCGCTTCATTACCCACCTTCAACTCATTCATCCGGACCAGGTCCTGCAGGTTAATCGAGCCCAGAAACTCCGATATCTTGCCCCCCAGCAGGGTCCAGATCTCCCGGCTGACGCAGGTCGAAATCCGGGGGCACAAAGAGGGGTCACGAATGCAATCGACCAGACAGGACTCTCCTTCCAGAACATCCAGAATATCTTTCAGATTGATCTGTGCCGGATCACGGGCCAAATGATATCCCCCATAGGCACCACGCGTCGAATTCACAAGTCCCGCAGTCCGCAAAGGAATCATGATGAGGCTGAGATACTTTTCCGATATATCCTCCCCCCTGGCGATATCCTTCAGAAAAATGGGGCCTTTTCCGTAATTCACCGCCAGGGCCAGCATCAAGCGCACCCCGTAACGGGCTCTTGTCGAAAGCTTCATCGCTGAACCCTCCTTTTATACTATAGTAGTGCTATTATTTTGGTAGTAATTAGCCCTGATTCTACGTCCTGTCAAGCATTTTTTATGCAGGAAAGCGCTGATTTAGTGGCCCTCCTCGTTCATCACTTGACTGACTATCATAACCAAACAGAAATTTTACTTCCGTAAAATTAAAATAAGCTTGACAAATAGGAGCCGCTATTTATACACTAGCTGATAAATAGTATTAGTAGTGTTGACTGATGATTATTGATGAAGGATCGAAGGTTTTGAACTTGTTGAAGTGCGAGTTGGTAGTTCATTGTCTGAGGATTGAAGTCAATTATGTCAGTTAGATATGGGGCGTTTTAATCCAGAAATAGAAAAAAAGTTGAAGTTATGGAGGATTTTTGATCTTTGAAAGACGTTGACGAAAGATTGTGCGGCAACTTTTCTGTTAAAGAGATCATCTGTAACAATGGAAATGCAGGGTTACATGATACGGAAAAGTGTGTAATCGGCGAGATATCTCTTAAGATTTATATTAACGGAGAAGAGTATGCCTCTCTGCTGTGCCTGAACCAGTTAACTGAAGAGTTGGCTCTTGGTTTCCTATACAGTGAAGGTGTGATTGAAACGTTCGAAGATGTGTCCTCCGTCACTTACAATGAACGCCTTTTTGCCGTCATGATTGAACTTGTCCCCGGGAAATCTGTCGACAAGTGTGAAAGTCTGCGTAGCGTAACATCCGGCTGCGGTAAATGCTTTACTTACATCAATCCCCTCAAACACGACAAATTTATACCGGTTTCAAGCTCGGCTGGATTTTCTCTCCACGATATCATGCAATCCATGAAGACATTTTCCCAACGCTCCGAGATTTACAATGCGATCGGGGGCATCCACAGTGTTTTGTTCCAGCACGAGGACTTTTCCGTTTTTAATGAAGATATCGGCCGCCACAATTGTTTTGATAAAATCGCCGGGGTGCTCCTGAAAAAGAATAAGATGAATCTTGTTGGAAATGGAATTCTGTTTGTGAGCGGGAGGGTCTCTTCCGAAATCATCACCAAGGTCATCAGGCTCGGTGTTCCGATCCTGGTTTCACGATCAACTCCCACCGCGGCCGCGGTAAACCTTGCCCGGGAGTACCAAGTCACACTGCTGGGTTATGTACTAAATGACAAAGGCTATGTGTATTCCGGCGAGGGGCGACTTATCGCTCAGGAGCTGTTAAATAACAACTAACGGGAAAGTAATTTGATAAAGGATTGTAAATTCATGGAATGGAAAGAAAAAGCAAAGCAAGTTATAGCCGGGGAAAAGTTAACAAAAGCAGAGGCACTCGAGATCCTTCAATCAACGGATGATGATTTACTGGCTGTTCTGGATGCAGCCTTTCTCATCCGCAGACATTATTTCGGCAGGGCCATCACCCTTCATATACTACAAAATGCCAAAAGCGGGGACTGCTCCGAAGATTGTGCGTACTGCAGCCAGTCCGGCAGCGCCCAAACGGACATTCCCCATTATTCCATACAAACCATTCAGCAACTTCTTGAAGGGGCGAGGGAAGCACACCGATTAAAGGCGTTGCGGTATTGTATCGTCATCAGTGGACGTGGCCCGGCGGCAGATGATCTTGACCTTATCTGCGAGGCGGTTCGGCAGATAAAGCAGGAAATACCTATCCAGATCTGCACTTCCCTGGGTTTGCTCAATTTGGACCAGGCGAAGCGCTTAAAAGAGAGTGGTGTCGATCGCTTCAACCATAATCTGGAAACCTCGGAGCGGTATTATTCATCAATTTGTACAACGCATAAGTTCGCGGACCGGTTGAGAACGACAAGGCTTGTCAAATCAGTCGGCATGGAACTTTGCAGTGGAGGTCTGATCGGCATGGGGGAAAATGTAGAAGACCGTGTCGATCTGGCTTTTGCCTTGCGTGAAATAGCTAGCGATTCTATTCCCCTGAATTTTCTTGATCCACGCCCAGGAACGGCTCTGAATGGTCTCGCACGTGTCACCCCATCGGATTGTCTACGATCATTGGCCATGTTTAGATTTGTAAATCCTGACAAGGAAATTCGCATCGCCGGTGGACGGGAAACAACTCTGGGACAAATGCAGGTTTTGTCGCTGTATATTGCCAATTCAATATTTACGAAGGGTTACCTGACGACCCCTGGGCAGGATTATGACGAGGATATGGATATGATCGAAAAAGCCGGATTTCATATAGTGGACTGGACTGCGGCATGAAACCATACATTTATATTTTGGGGAAGGAGGTCTTGATATGAAAATAACTCTTGTAGTTATGGACCCGGTAATCAGGGAATTACTGGGATGGGGTTCCAAAACGGAAGAAGTTTACAAAGTCCAAGGCGAAACGATTGCGGACTTTTTCAAGGTGATTAAAGATAAGAATGGGAAAAGTTTTTATGATCGGATCGAAGAAGATGACGGTATAATCTCTAATATTTACATATTTTATAATTTCCTTGCCTTTCTAAGAAAAGAAGATCTGGGGCGCAGCATGAAGGATGGCGATAAGATTGTTCTTATGCGTACTCTGGGGGGCGCCGGCGCAGGATAGACAGGTTATATTTTTCGGTACTGCAAACGGGAAAAAGGCTTAAACTATAAAGGAGTGATATTGATGGATTCTTGGGCACGATATGCAAGACAGATAGTTTTGCCGGAAGTGGGGCAAAGCGGTCAGGAACGTCTCTCGGCTGCCCGAGTTGCTGTCATAGGTTGCGGCGCCCTTGGTACAGTTATCTCAAATCATCTAGTTAGGGCAGGAGTGGGATATATCAAAATTGTAGATCGGGATTATATCGAACTGCATAACCTGCAACGACAGATTCTTTTTGACGAAGAAGACATCTCCCGGGGATTGCCGAAGGCGGTCGCAGCAGCAGCCAAACTGAGACGCATCAATTCTCAAGTTACGATCGAACATTTGGTTACAGATGTAAACTCACGAAATATCGAAGAGATCATCGGGGATGTTGATTTGGTCATGGATGGTCTGGATAATTTTGAAACGCGCTATCTCATCAACGATGCCTGTATCAAGCATGGAACTCCCTGGGTCTATGGGGCATGTATTGCGACTCACGGTATGACGATGGTCATTGTCCCTCACCAGACGCCATGTTTCCGCTGTTTGCTACCCGACATACCCACTCCAGGAAGTGTTCCCACGTGCGATACGGAAGGGGTCCTTGCGACGGCTGTGGACATGGTCGCCTCCCTGGAGGTGACAGAGGCCCTTAAGTTGTTGATGGGCCTGGAAAACAAGTTACATGGCTGTTTGATCCATGTCGATGCCTGGACTGCCAGTCTGATACAGCTCGAGGTAAAAAAAAGAGATTTTCTTTGTCCGGTCTGCGATGAGGCCCGCTATGATCTTTTGGAAGCCCGGGAGGGGTCATACATGACCAGCCTTTGTGGGCGAAACGCGGTGCAAATTAATTTACATGGCCGGACCAGAATTTCTTTCGCCGACCTTGCCAAGCGACTGGAAGTAATGGGACAGGTAACGTTTAACGACTACATGTTGAAATTTGATGTAGAACTTTATCAGCTGATCATATTTCCCGACGGTCGTACCATAATAAAAGGGACCGCAGATGAAACGACGGCACGCACCATCTATGCACGATACATCGGCTCGTAGCATATCGTCGTTTGATCTTGATGATCAAAGGCATAACAGAAAAGTTTATGGGAATAACCAACTTCATTGATCTGCGGGATGATTTTCCTATCCTGAAACATCGCATAGGGAACAAGCCCTTCATTTACTTCGATAACGCGGCAACCACACAAATTCCCTGCCAGGTTCTCGATACCATTCGGGAAGTCTATACAAATTTCAACGCTAATATTCACCGATCACCACACACGCTGGGCCTGGAAGCAACGGATCTCTATGTGCAGGCCCATGAAAACGTCGCGCGCTTTATTGGCGCTGCCGACGGTCGGGAAATCATCTTTGTCCGCAACACGACGGAAGCAATCAACCTTGTCGCTTACTCCCTTCTTTCCGAGTCGGGGGAGGGGTTACATCTCCGTCCCGGGGATGAAATAGTCACAACCATCATGGAACACCACTCCAATCTGGTGCCTTGGCAGATGGTGCGTGACAAAGCAGGCGTAACGCTTAAGATCTTAGATATTGACGATGATGGCCGCCTGGATCTCGAGAAATTGAAAGCGGCAATCACCGGTCGCACACGTCTTGTCTGTTGCAGTCACGTTTCCAACGTGTTGGGCACGATCAATCCTGTGGAGAAAATCGGTCGATTGGCCCACCAGGCGGGCGCCCTTTTTCTGGTCGATGGTGCACAATCTGTTCCTCATATACCGGTAAATGTCAAACAGATAGACTGTGATTTTCTAGCCTTCTCCGGACATAAGATGCTGGCCCCCATGGGCATTGGCGTTTTGTACGGGAAGAGAGCTGTCCTGGAAAAGATGCCCCCCTTTCTATATGGGGGTGACATGATAAAAAACGTAAGCCTGGAGAGGGCGACATGGAATGATCTTCCGTGGAAATTTGAGGCCGGCACGGCAAACGTATGCGGTGGCATTGCCCTGGGTGGGGCAGAGGAGCGGAAGACACACAGACAGTTGGAGGGCGCCCTGAGTTATTTGAAAAAACTGGGCATGGATCAGGTGCGAGCTCATGAAATTTCTCTGACAACCCATGCCATGCAGGGACTGAAAACCATTGAAGATGTGCAATTGTATGGCCCTTCTGATGCGGAGCAGCGAGGCGGAATCCTCAGTTTTAATGTCGGGAATCACGATGCGCATCTGGTGGCGCAATTGTTCAACGACGAAAGTATCGCCGTCAGGGCTGGGGATCATTGTGCCTATCCGCTGGCCGATCGTCTGGGTGTCGGGGGTACCGTTCGGACCAGTTTCTACATTTATAACACCCATGATGAGGTGGATCGTTTTATCCATACCTTACGGGACATCGTGAAGAACAAATTGATATAAAGTTAGGAATTTATTTTATGAGTCATCGCGCCATTGCATTACTATCGGGAGGTTTGGACAGCACCCTGGCCGTGAAATTGATGGTTGATCAGGGCATCGAGATGACGGCCGTTCACTTTACCAGCGTTTTCTGTAACTGTACGCCGAAAAAGGCGGGCTGTAAGATCCAGGCAAGGAAAGTATCGGAAGAACTGAATGTCCCCATTCACGTCATTCACAAAGGGATGGACTATATTAGAATGGTGGCGGATCCGCCTCACGGGCATGGCAGCGCCATGAATCCCTGCATCGACTGCCGGATTTACATGCTCAGGAAAGTGAAGGAACTGATGCCCGCATGGAACGCTTCCTTCGTGATCACCGGAGAAGTCCTCGGACAGCGTCCCATGTCGCAACAACGCCATACCATCCGTCTGATCGAACGGGAAAGCGGCTTAGAAGGTCTCATTTTAAGACCTCTTTCCGCGCAGCATTTCGACGCCACCTATCCGGAGCGGGAAGGCATCGTCGACCGACAGAAATTGCTTGCCATCTCAGGTCGTTCCAGAAAGGTCCAAATCGATCTGGCACAACAGTTGGGGATTAAAGACTATCCCTGTCCGGCCGGGGGCTGTCTTTTGACGGACAAGGTCATCGCCGCCCGCTTGCGGGACCTCTTCTCCCATCTGCCTGATTATACCCACAACGATCTCGTCCTTTTGACCCTCGGACGCCACTTTCGTCTCCATGACGGTTTGAAGGTCATCCTGGGGAGAAATCAGGAGGAAAACGATCGTCTCGCCAACTTGACCCAACCCGGACAGGTTCTTTTTACCCCGCATCAATTTCCGGGACCGACGGCCCTGGCCATCGGTACGATTGGTCCCGACGACCGGCAGGAGATTGGTAAAATGATCACCGCCTTTAGCCAGGATCCAGGGAATACGCCCCTAATCCGTCAGCAGGTGGCGGAAAATGACAGGGCTTCCTTTACTGTGGAGATCACGAGGACAAGAAACGCCTATGATCATCTCCGGATCGGATAGAAGGCATAAGAAAATAAGTAGCTAATCGACAAGGATGACCAAATGAACCTGGAACACCAAGATATCATGGCATGGCTGCGAGAAGAAGACGGGCAAAAACTCGAGGCATTATGGCAGCAGGCAGACACCACCCGGCGTATGTATGTGGGTGAAGAGATTCACTTGCGTGGATTACTGGAAATTTCGAATATTTGCGAACGTTCCTGCTGGTATTGCGGCATCAGCAAAACGAACAGAAAAATCGGCCGTTACCGGATGACGGAAGACGAGATCATGACCTGCATTCACCAGGCGGTTGCGTATGGCTATGGTACCATGGTCATGCAGGCCGGTGAAGATTACGGGATTAAAAGAGATTGGATGGCGGATATCATTCGCCGGATCAAAGGGGAAACGGCGCTGGCCGTTACCCTGAGTCTCGGCGAACGATCCGATGAAGATTTCATGGCCTGGCGGGAGGCCGGCGCCGACCGGTACCTTCTGCGTTTCGAAACATCCAACACAAGACTTTACGACCGGATACATCCCCCGCTGGGAACCAGACAATCCGATCGCTTTGCCATGCTCCATACGCTTAAAAAGTTGGGGTATGAAGTCGGCAGCGGCGTCATGATCGGCATCCCGGGACAGACCTACGAAGACCTGGCTCAAGATATTGTCCTGTTTCGGGAAATGGACCTGGATATGATCGGCGTAGGCCCTTATATCTCGCATCCGGAGACGATGCTGGGCCAGACAGCGGAAGACTTTCCCGGACCGGTGGCGGACCAGGTACCCAACACGGAACTGATGACCTACAAGGTCATCGCCCTGACCCGCATCGTCTGCCCGGAAGCCAATATTCCCAGCACCACCGCCCTGGCAACGCTTAACCTGGCTGAAGGACGTGAACTTGGCTTGACCCGGGGCGCCAATATCGTCATGCCCAACCTGACGCCGCAAAAATACAGGATCATGTACGAAATCTACCCCAACAAAGCCTGCATTACGGAAACGCCGGAAAACTGCGTGTCTTGTTTAAACTTGCGCATCCATGCCATCGGGAGAACCGTCGGTAAGGGGCGCGGCAGTCGTAAAGGACACTATGCTTCACAGAAATAGCCCAAAGTTCTTTGATTCAAAGACCGATCCCTTGTTTATACGAGTTGTAAATCTTATTTTCAGGGAGACCTATTAAAATAATTTCCTTGACAGCGAAAAGAAGTTGGCTCTTTATATTACCATATTGGAATATAGTGGGATAATTATGAAAGAATTCATCAAAGTCATGAAAGCTCTTTCCGACCCCAATCGGATCAAGATAATCAAGCTTCTTCAGCACAGGGTTATGTGTGTCTGTGAAATACAGGCCGCTCTAAATATCGCCCAACCTACAGTTTCCAAGCATCTTAAAATACTTGATAATGCAAGCCTTGTTGTTTGTAAAAAGGATGGTCTCTGGATGAATTATGGCTTGGGGGATGATTGCAGAAGTCCCTACGCGGCAACGCTCTTGGGAAATCTCCGCTACTGGCTGACAGATGATCCAGAAATAAAAAAGCTCGACTTACTTCTACCCCTCTTAAATCGAGAGATACTATGCAAAAAACAGAAAGCGCACTAAATCGCTAAAAAAGAATATAAATGATATCCTCTAATTAAATAATTGACAAAATTATTGATCATTCTGCTGTTTTCTCGGTAAGGCTTTTAAGCGACTCTCTGTTGGCCAAAAGTAGTCGTTATTAGAACTTTTTATATGAGCTGATTAATAAAATTTTAAGCGGGAGGCGTTATGACAGAAAAAATTGGGGAAAAGCTTTCTTTTCTGGACCGTTTCTTAACCCTGTGGATCTTTCTGGCCATGTTCGTCGGTGTAATGTGGGGGTATTTTTACCCGGGCATTCGGGATGTCATCAATCTGTTCCAGGTCGACACGACGAATATTCCCATCGCCATCGGCCTGATCCTCATGATGTATCCGCCCCTGGCGAAGGTCAAATATGAAAAACTTGGCGAGGTCTTTCATAACGGCCGGGTCCTTGCTTTGTCCCTCGTTCAGAACTGGGTTATCGGTCCCATCCTGATGTTTCTCTTGGCCATTACCTTCCTTTCCGGATACTACAGCTACATGGTGGGGTTGATCCTGATCGGGCTCGCCCGATGCATCGCCATGGTCATCGTCTGGAACGATCTGGCCGACGGGGACCGGGAATACTGCGCTGGCCTGGTGGCTTTTAACTCGATTTTCCAGGTCCTGTTTTTCTCCTTCTATGCCTGGATTTTCATTACCATTCTCCCGACCTGGATTGGCATGAAGGGTACCATCGTCGATATTTCCATCACGCAGATTGCCCAGAGCGTTTTTATTTACTTGGGAATCCCGTTCATTGCTGGGATGATCACCCGCTTCGTCTGCCTGAAGACCAAGGGAATCGAATGGTATGAAAAGAAATTCATCCCGAAAATCAGCCCCATCACCCTGATCGCCTTACTGTTCACGATTCTCGTCATGTTCTCCCTGAAGGGTGAATACATTGTCGAACTGCCCCTGGATGTGGTCCGGATTGCCATTCCCCTGTGTATCTACTTCGTCGTCATGTTCTTTGTATCTTTCTATCTTTCCATGAAAGCGGGGGCGACCTACGAACAGTCGACAACCTTGAGTTTTACAGCAGCCTCGAACAATTTCGAACTGGCCATCGCCGTCGCCATCTCCGTTTTTGGCATCAATTCCGGGGAAGCCTTTGCCTGCGTCATCGGGCCCCTATTGGAGGTGCCGGTCCTGATAAGCCTGGTCAATGTGGCGCTATGGCTTAAGAAGAAATATTTTCCCTATGCCAAAGAAACCCCGACCGGGATTTGTCATGTAACGTGTGAAAACTAGTTATTTTGAACAGATAGAGAAATCCATGAAGGAGGAAAAATAAAGCGATGGAAGAATCGGATATCCGAAAAGAGGCCGTTAAGGGGTTTATAAAAGTCTTCAGTTGTGCCCATTCCATGCTGATGGTATCGGCAGATCAGTATCGGAAACCAGTAGAAGTAAACATGCTGAAGGCGGTCACCGGATTTGGCGCGGGTGTCGCCACTATGGGGGACGTCTGCGGGATGGTGAATGGCGGAGTGGTGGCCTTAGGGAACCTGCTAGCGCCCTTATATGGATCGCCTAATGAAGAATGGAAGATTGCCTGGTTCTGCCATGAATTCTACCGGCAGACGAAAGAAGCGGCCGGAACCTGCAGTTGCGGGGAAATTCACGGGGGAAAACACTTGGCGAAAAACTTCAGAAAGGCCATTCTGACCGGAAAGACCTTCAAGTGTTTTGAAATGCTCTACAAGGGATCGGGCATCTTGGATAACTTCTTTGCCGGCATTCCTTACAGTCCCCCTTATTTCGAATCAGAAGAAGCGGTGCGAATCAGGGCATTCTATGAATATTTCAGGGAGAACCGTTTCCATTGTTGCCGGTCCACTCTTGAGGATATCGAAAAAAGAAGCCGCCGGGATTTGTCTTTTCTCCGGGATGCGGCAACGGGATTCATTGGGGGGATTGGGTTCAGCGGCACTCTCTGTGGCGCCGTCATCGGCGGAGTACTGGCGGCCGGAGCCGTGCATGGAGTTAATGCGAAGACGAGCGATTACGGAGACACCATGAAGATCATTTACCATGGCCTGCTCAAGAGTGACAAAGTCTGGAGCGACACCAAGGTTTTCAAAGCGGCCAAGGCATTCGAGGTGAGCCGAAAAATCTATGAAATGGTTGAGGCCTCTTATGGAAGCTGTGACTGTCGGGCCATTTCGGGCCTTGATGTTGGACGACCGGAAACATTAAGAACCTACCGGGATGAAAACGGAATCGCCCGATGCTGTGCTGTTGCGGAACACATTGCCCGGGAGACGGCAACTCTTCTGTAATATTGTCATATAGAGCAGTCTTTTGAATCCATGTATTAACCGATGTTCACAAAGGCAAGGGAGATATTGATAAACATTTAAGATGGATAGCTTACTTTTCGAACACATTATCTGACGATGATCTAATTTTACATCGATCCACCTTAGTTGCTAAAATATGGTAATATTGATTGCTTTCAGTTTCCTTAGTCAAGAGATATGCAAAAAGGGAAATTTAATTATTGACATCTCTTTTTTACGGTGGCCGTGAGTCGCCACGGCTGTTTCCATCATATCACGCAGCGAGGGAACCGCAGACGGCGGACTTTCTTCAACGATGAGGATTATGTTGTCTATCTGGAATTGCTTTCGGAATGGACCCGCAAGCCAAAGGACAGAGGGAATTAAATGTACTGTCACCGTAACACAATACGACGTAATACACGGATCAAGGATAGGATCTGCCTACGGAAAAACATCCAGTCAATTATTATTGCCCGGCCCGCCACAGCTGAGTATTCTGTCGCTGACACAGGAGATAAGTATCGGAATCAATAAGCAACGCCTCCGGGCGAGCCGCTCCGTTTCAGGAATACATCAAGAGCACGGCATTGTTCACGAACCCGGGAGACAAATAACGTGACATTCAGTAAGAAACTGGTCATCCTTCTTTCCTTGGCACTTCTTCTGTCCATCTTCTCGGGCAGTTACCACCAGTTCTGTAACTTTTATTCACAATATTATTCTATCATCACACATATCGACAAACAGCCTATTCTGTCTCTCGCCACGGCTGACGAGGCTGATCAGATTCCATCTCTGACTGAAACATCGGAGATTTTGCTTTCAATGGAATTCCTCCCGAATCCCATTTTAACCTTCCTACCCGTTCAAGGGCGTGCCCCACCCCAACACGCTTAACGGGATTTCTTTGTCGCGTCGACACAAACTTCCGATCGGAAAAGCCGTTTATCTCAACACGGGAAAAGCATGGATGCAAAACCGTTTTTGACTATAAGCAGCGCTTCCTTGAAAAAGGGGATTATTATCCTGTTTTCTCTGATGGTCCTTCTGGGATGCACCGGGGACAGCACTAAGAAACAAACCGTCATGGCTGAAAAATATCAAGTCGGCGAAACGGTTTACGTCTGCGGCTGCCCCATGCGGTGCTGTTCTAATATCTCGAGAGATCCGAAGGGCCGATGCGCCTGCAACTTTCCCCTGAAGCCGGGGATCGTATCAAGGATTCAAAACGGCGTCGTCTATGTCAACAATTCCGGCTGGGAAAAACCAATTTTCACAGCGAGCCGGTAATAATCTATTTTTGGAGAATCCTCCGCGGACGGCTGACTTTCTCGTTTGACAGGAAGACAAATCTTCAGGCAGCCTCCCGTGTCACTTCCATGCCTATTACCGCGCATTCTGCACATTCTCAGAAGAAGGGAGAAGCTATGCGAAGATTCATACCTTGCTTCGTTTTGATGATCATCTTTCTATTGACAGGGAGTCCATTGCTTGCTCTTGAAAGTGATCCCGTCAACACTATTCCAACAAAGGAAGAAAGCAAATCCTATGATTTGGATCCGGTCGTCGTCACGGCCCCGGCAATGACGTCTCCGCTGGAAGTGCAGTTCGACCCCAAAGCGCCGCAACAACCGATTCCGGCGCAAGACGGCGCCGCCATTCTCAAGACAGTTCCGGGCATGAACGTTATTCGCAAGGGAGGCACCGACGGTGATCCTGTGTTCCGCGGGATGGCAGGGTCGCGCCTCAATATCCTTCTCGACGGTGAGACGATCCTGGGGGGGTGCGGTAATCGTATGGACCCACCGACGGCCTACGTGTTTCCCGAAGCCTATGACCGGATTACCATTCTAAAGGGTCCCCAAACCGTAATCTACGGACCCGGCGGTTCTGCCGCCGTCGTACTCTTCGAGCGTGAATTCAAACACTTTGAAAAGCCTGACGTCAGGATCAACAGCAGTCTTGTGGGCGGCAGCTTCGGCCGGTATGACGGCATCGCCGATGTGACCGCCGGCAATCAGAACTTCTATTTTCGGGGCATCGGCACCTACTCCCACTCGGACGATTATGAAGATGGCGACGGTAACGATGTTCATTCAGAGTATAAGCGCTGGAGTCTCAACGGCGCTGCCGGCTGGACCCCGGACAAGGATACGCGTTTGGAGGTCACCGCTGCGCACAGCGACGGCGAAGCAGCCTATGCGGACCGCACCATGGACGGAACCATGTTCAAACGCTGGAACTACGGCGTGAAATTCGAAAAAGAAAACCTGAGCCCATGGCTGGAGAAGGTCGAGGTGCAGGCCTTCTATAATTATATTGATCACGTCATGGATAACTACAGCCTGCGTAACTTCGTGCCGACAATGATGATGCCGAACCCCTCCGTCAGCAATCCAACGCGCGAAACCTTCGGCGGCCGCATGGCTCTGAGGCTGGCGCTTACCGATATGACGAAACTCGTGATCGGCAGCGATCTGCAATCGAACGAACATACCATTCGTTCAACGACGAACGAAAGAACCATGCCTTACAAGTCAAAGCCCCGCCTGGACGACGCCTCCTTTGACCAGGGAGGCCTGTTTGCGGAATTAACGCAACACTTGAGCGACAGGAATCGCCTGATCGCCGGTCTCCGCGGAGACTGGTGGGAAGCGGAGGATAAGCGCGATACGCTGAAACTAGGGAAGAACACCGTCGCCAATCCAACGGCCGGCGAGGAAAGGGATGAATTCTTGCCCAGCGGTTTTATTCGTTACGAACATGACTTCTTGGAAGACAACGTCACGTTCTACTCCGGTCTGGGCTATGTAGAGCGTTTCCCTGATTATTGGGAATTGATTTCCGCCGGTAAGGAAGGACCGACGGCCAGTGATATTAGCGCTTTCTCTACAACGGATCCGGAAAAGACCGCGCAACTAGATGTGGGAGCCACCTGGAAATTTGGTTCCTGGAGAGGTTATGTCACGGGCTTTTTCAATAAGATCGAAGATTTTATCCTAATTCAGACGAAGGTAAGCCGGGGCACAGGGCCTACGGCGCGCAGCGCTACCATCACGCGCAATGTCGACGCCACAACCTGGGGCGGTGAAGCCGGTGTGACTTATGCCTTCACCTCGGACTTGAGTCTCGATACGAGCATTTCCTATGTGCGCGGTGATAACGACACTGAGGATCGGCCCCTGGCCCAGATACCTCCTCTGGAAGGGCGGATTGGACTGAACTGGGACAATAAGACCTGGTTTCTCGGCTCACTGCTGAGACTTGTCGCCTCCCAGGACCGGGTGGCAATCAACGAAGGGAACATTGTCGGCCAAGACATTGGTGACAGTAGCGGCTTCGCGGTCTTCTCGATCAACGGCGGTTGGAGGCCGACGAAACAGATAAAACAAGCACTGATCACTGCCGGAATCGATAACCTGTTCGATACGACTTATGCGGAACACCTCAGCCGCTCGGGTTCTACCGTATCAGGCTACGAGCAGACAACTCGCATCAATGAACCGGGACGCACATTATGGGTCAAGGGCAACGTCGCCTTTTAGTCCATGAGTGCCTTAGCAGCAGCAAGCAATGGAGTGAATACATGGAATGGCTAAAACTAATCGTTGATTACGGAGTCATCGGCCTCTTGGTCGTCATGAGCATCATCGCCGTGGCCGTGGCGATTGAAAGGCGTCTGTATTACAGGAGCCTGTCTCCCGACGCTTTTTCCGACAGGAAGACCCTTGAACTGGAGTTGACCAGGAAGTTGCATATCCTCGCGACGATCGCGAGTAACGCACCTTACATCGGCCTCCTCGGAACGGTTCTCGGAATTATGCTCACGTTTTATACCCTGGGCCGTGAGGGCTTCATGGATACGGGGAAGATTATGGTGGGCCTTGCCCTGGCCATGAAGGCGACGGCGGTGGGACTCCTTGTGGCGATACCCACGATCATCCTTTACAACTTTCTGGTCAGAAGGGCAAAAGAACTGACTCTGGAATGGGAGATTCGCAATGGACGAGAAGGAATTTGATTACATCAATGTCATTCCGTTTATTGACATTATGCTGGTGCTCTTGACGATTGTTCTCACGACGTCCACTTTTATCGCCCGCGGGACCATTCCCCTGGAGCTGCCCAAAGCCTCTTTGAGCAGTCAGGCCAACACGCTCAAGGCGGTCGCCGTTGAAATCGATCCCCGGGGGAATCTTTATCTGAACACGGCTCCGGTATCACTTGCCGAATTAGGAAGGCGTCTCCGGTCATTGAGCCCGGAGACGCCGGTTCTGGTGCGCGCCGACCGGGAAATTGCCCTGCAGGTCTTCGTCGATGTCATGGATATGATCAAGAATACGGGATTGAGAAAATTAAGTCTCCAGACGGAAGTGAGAAAATGACTTTACAAACGAGAGGTTACAGTTGGTCCGTTGGCATCCACGGGTTGGTCATGATGGCCGCCGTCATTCTACAGCTTGCTGTCGGCGCACAAACCAGGGTGGCAGTCGTCGACTTCACGCTCGGCGATAACCGTCCTGCGCCAGTTGTAGAGCAAAGCCCGCAGCAGAAAATGACAGAACCTACTCAAGAGGCCAAACTTCCCATGCCCTGCCCGAACAAGGATAGGGAAGAACAAGCACCCTCGTGTGCGGTGTCGAGAACGCCGGATCCTCCGCCTTTGTCCCTGAATGGCGAAGAGGCCACCATCGCAGCACCCCAGGCGGCGCTATCTTCGGCGCCAACAAACGCCGCCCAGATGAGCCGGAAAGACAGCGCCATGATTGCAAGTCAAGATACCGGAGAGGTAGCGGCAGGTAGCGGGCGAGCCACAGAGGCGGAACAGGCAAAAGCTACGTACCTTAAAGAGCATTTTGCCTATATTCGGGACAGGATTATCAAAAATATCAGATACCCCCACATGGCCCGCAAGATGGGCTGGTGCGGGCTGGTAAAGATCGCTTTTGTCATCTGTGAAGACGGCAGCGTCAATGAGGTGAGCGTTGTCAACAGTTCCGGCTTCAGCATGCTGGATCGGAATGCCGTTGATACCGTGAACAACGTCGCTCCTTTTCCCTCCCCGCCTGTGAAAGCGGAAATCCGCATGGCGATCAATTATCGTCTGAATTGAGAGACAGCGCGCCTCTCACATCCTTTGCCGGTGTTAAATCCTATTCCTGACCCTGAACCCAGCCCATTTGCGTCATCTGATGAGTTATGGGGACAGCATACATAATTATTGATGTCTCTTTTTTATGGTGGTAATGCATTCCCATGGCTAGAATCGCTTGCGTCATCGCACTGGATATCCCCATCATATCACACAGCGGGAGAACCGTAGGCAGCGGACTTTCTTCAATGATGAGGATTATGCCGTCTATCTGGAATTACTTTCGGACTGGACCCGCAAGCATGAAGTGGAGGTGTGGGCTTACTGTCTGATGCCCAATCATGTTCATATGATCGTCGTTCCTGCAACGCAGGAAAGCATGGCCCGTGCCATTGGTGAGGCACGCCGGCGTTATACGCGGCGTATCAATTTTAGAGAGGGATGGAAAGGCCATTTGTGGCAGGAAAGATTTTCGTCCTTTCCCATGGAAGAGAGCCATCTGCTTACTGCGGTGCGGTATGTCGAGATGAACCCCGTTGCCGCAGGGTTGGTTGATCAGCCCGAAGAGTATCGCTGGAGCAGCGCCCGGGCGCATGTGGCGGGGCAGTATGATCAACTGGTCAAAGTTGCGCCGTTGATTGAGATGGTGGACGGCTAGTGGGGTGGTTTTCTTAAGCTTTCCGAGGAGTTTGAGATAAAATCCATTCACCAGCATGAAAAGACGGGGAGACCATTGGGGACAGACACATTTTAGCGAAGCTTGAAAATCATTTAGATCGCAGGTTGCATCCACAGAAAAAGGGACCGAGAACGCGTGGTACAGGTAAATTGATCTCCAGAAATTACAGTGAAATGCGAAGTAGCTACGGGCAATGGTGCCTGTTCTGCAAAAACGGCATCGGTTTTTTAATGGCACTTCCGAGCCTGAACATTTTAGCTACAGCTCTTGTTATGTTTGTGCTTCGAATTAGTCACGCGAATTCTTCAGTCATAGGCGGTAATACAGGGCAATCCATGGACATCATACCGGTTTCCCAAAATCAGAGGATGAAAATGGCATCTGATCAGAATTTTGTTTATAATTGAGATATTATTGTCTGGCAATGAGCGCTGCCCCGTAGGCGCTCATGATGTCTGGATTGTCACTAACATAGATGGGCTGTTGCAGTTTTTCCCCGAAGATCTTTTGGAGACATGAATTCCGGGCGCAGCCGCCGGCAAAGACCACCTGCTCTTTTACCCCAACGCGTTTCGCGAGACTGATGACCCGGTTGGCGATCGACTGGTGAATGGCGGTGGCAATGGCCTCCCGTTTGGCGCCCCGAGCGATCAAGCTGATCACTTCCGATTCGGCAAACACGGTGCAGAGGCTGCTAATCGTCAGGTTGTCGCCATGATCCAGACAGTGATCGCCGAAATGCTCCATGGCAAAACCGAGGGTCTTGGCCATGACTTCTAGAAATCTTCCGGTTCCGGCAGCGCAACGGTCATTCATCTCAAAATGGATAACGGAGCCTTTTTCGCTGAGTTGAACAACTTTCGTATCCTGGCCGCCGATATCGATGATCGTCCGGCAAGACGGAAAGTGCGCAATAGCCCCTTTCGCAACCGCACGGATTTCGGTTATCGTCTCAATTTCTTGATGGGTCTGCAAGAGATGTCGGCCATAGCCGGTGGCCAAAAGACGATCGGGTTTTGTTTTCGCGATGAGTTCCCGGCACGTGCCTAAAGGATCGTAACCTGTCTCCAGTTTATAGACTTCGGACAGGTCCGTATCCTCAAGGATAACGTATTTGATGAAACGTGACCCGATGTCGATGCCGCCGCTTTTCACTTTTTCCTTCCGTCTCTCATCACTTCGATAAAAGCCTCGACCCTGGTCTTGAGTTGGCCCATGTCTTCCATGCTGTAGTCCGTCTCTATCCGGAGAAACGGAATTGCTTCCTTACCCAGACTTTCCTTGACCTTGTAGGCCTCGACCAGGTAGGGCGTACAGAACTGAAGAGCGTAATGAATAACGCCATCCGCATGGAGATGGCTGGCCATATCTTTGATGTCGTCCAGCCTGCTCTCGTTCGGGGTAAAACAGGCACAATTGATCGTTAGATAGCGACTGGCGATGGCATCGATGCCGTCTTCAACGGACGTAAAGTTCTGATCGAGAAGGGTCTTGAAGTTCCTTTCCCCGACACAGGATTCCTCGCCGACCACGACGGCGCCGCTCCCCTCGATGATGGCATGCAGCTTCCAGTTGGGGATCGCCATGGGGGAGCCGGAAATCAGAATCCGGGGAGCGCCTTTCGGTGCCACACCCACGCCATTTTTCACGCGTTCCTCCAGTTCGTCACAGAGGGCGTTGACCATCTGGGTAAACCGGACGGGATTGTCGTAAAAAGAAACCTGGTTTATCAACAGGGCATCCAGACCGGAAATCGGTACGGGATCGTTAGCGCGAAGGGCGGAGAGACGCTGGAGGGCCTTTCTCTTTTCCCCGACAATCGCCGCGGCTTCCTTGAGCTTTTCCAGAGTGATCTCTTTTCCCGATACTTCCGTCAATTTACGGGCAAGCTTTTTGACTTCACTTCTCCAAAGGCGTTTGCCCTCCTCCGTTTTCATGTTGGGCAGCTCCATGACATGAACCTTCCCTGTAATATCGTTCAGAATCTCGTATGCTTTTTTCTTGCCGTCGCAGGTCGTCTCGCCGATGATGAGATCGCTCGACTCCACATAAGGACACAGTCCCGCCAGTTTGAACCCCATGAAGGCCTTGATGAGGGCGCACGTATTCCGGGGTAAGTATTTCTCCGCCTCTTCGGTCCCGACATCCGCACCGGCGCACAGTCCAATACAAATCCCATCCACCGCCAGAATCAATTCCTCTGGCACATAGAGGCAGAAGGTTCCGAAAACCTGTTTTCCCTTCAATTTCTCCTCCACGATCTCAACAATGCGCTGGCCGTGGACTTCGGAAATAACGAAATCAAAATACTTCATGCCTTCCGGTCGATTCTTCTGGGATAGATAGATATTTTTATAGGCATCCGAGAGCACTGCCAGCAAGCCTTGATGAGCATCCAGATTGAGCCCAAGGGACCGCCACATTTCGGTATACTTCTCTGACATAATTCCTCCTTGAATTGAGTTATTTTGCTGAATCATTTGGTTGCAAACATCCAGGAAAAGGGAGCTTGAAGAAATAATTTTATTTGAATATATTACAGCATCTCTTAAGGAGTCCAATTCCTTATAGCTATATTTACAGCCTCATTATTCATCAAAGGAAATATCTCGACATTTCAGTTCGATATTAAAAACAGTGACACGAGAAAATGAAAAACTGGCGACCAATGCTGGCATCTACAGTCAACGTTAACCAGAAGGAGATGAACGCGCATCCCGGAATAACAAGCCCCATTGGATAGGATGGCCCTCAGGGTAAACCATGCATAATCGGTAGAAGGGCTGTGATGAGGGCGATAGCTGTCATGGCGATCGGCCGCGCTCTTACCACCACCCCAGCCATGATTTCCTCGTAAAGACCTGACTATTCGGCATGCCCAATTCCTTCTGTCTGGCCCTGAAAGGCCTTGTCAAGGTATACATTCATCATTATCCCGATCGAACCTTGCCACAAAGCCTTCAGATTTCCGATAAAGCTATTTATTATGCAACTATATGAGGTCACAATTTCAAGCGGGAAATCGGAGATTCCTCTTGATTTTAAGGATAGACTGTGATAGTTGAAACCATGCGTTTCGGCTTACTCAAAAATCACCTAATATATATTATTGTCCTCTTCTACTTTCTCGTGCCTGTGCTCGACAGTATGTCATGCGCCCACTGTGAAGGGAATCTTCCTTTTCGGAGTAAAACAACCATTGGCCATCTGCAAGCATCCCATAACGATGTAGCCTATAGCACGAAAGGCGGATCACAATCTAAAGCTCCCTCCAAGCAAGACGTCAATGACTTCTGTTCCATATGCGCCAACACCGTCTTAGGTGTTGAAGTTTTTTCTACGAACCTACATGCCGCTGTATCTCAGTACAAAGGCACACATGTAATCCCCGTACCCTCCGGACCTCACTACTCCATCAATAAACCGCCTCAGAATCTCCTCGTATAAGCCCTTCATAGCAGAGACAGATCAACCGGATTTCTATTAAATCCCGCTGATCTATGTCTATCCAATTTCATGCTTTTTATACGAGGTGAATCAATGAGGTATTTAATTATCACGGTTTTCTTTACCCTTTTTCTTGTTGCCCCTGCTTATCCGATGACTGTGGAAGAAGCAGTACAACGCGCGCTCACGCACAATCCCAACCTCCAAGCCCTCAGGCTCGAAGAAAATGCTGCCAACGGCCAGCTTGAAAAAGCACGGCTTCCCTTAATCAATAACCCGACTATTGAGGGCAATGTCTCAAAAAAGGACCGACCGGACGAGGAAGGCGACGGTAAATTTACAAACTATGGATTCAAGCTCTCCCAGGAATTCGAGGTCGCGGGTCAGAGAAGCACAAGGATCGATGTAGCGGAGAAAGAGCTTGCAAGAGTGAACGCCGACATCAAGGACAAAGAACGGATTTTGATTTCAGACGCAAAAGATGCCTTTACCAAAGTACTGGCATTAAAGAAAAAAAATGGCCTCGCACGCGAGATTGTCAAGCTGAACGAAGAGTTGCTGGCTTACACAATGATCAAGTTTCAGGCAGGAGAAATCTCTGGTCTTGATGTGAACCTTTCGGAGGTTGAACTGAGCAAGGCAAAAAAAGAACTTCTCATGTCAGAGAGAGAATACAGAGAATCGCTCCTTACCTTACAGGGAGTCCTCGGCTTATCTCCCGATATGTCCTTTGCCATCCAAGGCGATTTACCTTCTGAAACACCGGTGTTGCCTGACAAAAAAGACCTCCTGAAAGCAGCCATTTCTCAGAGGCCGGACACCAGGGCAGCCGTATTTGAAGTTGAAAAAACCAAGGCCGCGCTAAAACTGGCAAAAAAAGAAGCCATTCCAAACATAACTCTCTCCGGATTTTACGAAGAGGACGAGCGTAGAAATGTCGTCGGGTTGGAGATGTCTATGCCCCTTCCCCTCTTCGACAGGAAGCAGTCGGAGAAGAAAGAGGCCTATACCAAAGCAGAACAAGCAAAAGTAAGGTCGGATGGCCTAACTAAAGCGATAGAACGCGAAGTCGATCAGGCTTTCAGCGATCTGTCAACCGCCACCGAAGAATTATCTCTTTTCAAGAAAGAAATCATTGTAAAGGCCGCAGAGAACTTGAATCTACTGAATCTGGCCTTCAGGGAAGGAAAGGTCGGCTACTTCGAAGTGCGGCTTGCTCAGAAGGACACCATTGAGGCGCAGTTTGCCTATATTGAAGCGCAGACAAGGATACAGATAGCGCTTAATGCGATAGAGAAAACCATAGGGGGAGCACTGAAATGATAAGAGAAAATATAAATATAGTGAAGCGGGGGTTGCTTATAGCAATCTTCTTTCTTCTTGGAATGTCCATACTGATCGTAGGATGTGGGAAAAATGAAGCACAAGAGGAAGGAAAGACCGCAACAGTTGCCGAAAAGAGTGAATCTGGACAGGATGGACATGATAAAAAAGAAGACCACGGCGTTGTAACGCTGTCACAGGAAATGCAGAAGACTTCAGGAATAGAAGTCAAACCGGTGGCCATCGAAGTGGCGGCCGTCCCCCTGTCGGCGACGGCTGTTATTGAGATGAATATGGACAGGGCAGCTAAGATCAGTTCGCGGGTGACAGGAAAGGCTGGACAGATCATCGTGTCCCAAGGTGACAGGGTGAAGGCAGGACAGGCTCTGGCCTATCTCGATAGCGTGGAACTCGATCAAATATGGACCGATTATCGCAAAGCGCAAGGGAAAGTGGCGCTAGCGCGAAAGAACCTCCAGCGGGAGGAAACCCTGTTTCAAAAGAGGATATCTCCGGAAAAAGACGTCCTGAAGGCAAGGCAGGAGTTGGACGAGGCGGAGGCGGATAGTAACTTTGCCCGAGAGCGTTTCCGGCTTGTTGGCGTCGATGTTGGGCAGTTTGCCGCAACCAAAGGTAACGGCAACCATCCTCTTGTCCCGGTTACATCACCGTTAAGCGGCATAGTGGTTGAAAAGGCCGTTACCCAGGGCGAGGTCGTTAATTCTGAAAAGACACTCTTTATGGTGGCAGATCTCTCGACGCTCTGGGTGATCATCGATGTCTATGAAAAAGATATGTCCCGCCTCAAGGTTGGCACAGGCGTGAAGGTATCGGTCACCGCGTTTCCCGACAAGGCATTCGAAGGGAAGATATCCTACATTGCCGATATTGTGGATGAACGGACAAGAACCGAAAAAGCGCGTGTAACCATTGACAACGCAAGCGGCCTGCTTAAGCCCGGCATGTTTGCGACCGTCTTAACGGAAGCAAGAAGCGGCGGGACAGAGCGGCTCATCACTGTTCCGGAAGAGGCCGTGCAGATCGACGGCCCAACTCGCTACGTCTTCGTCCAGATCGCTCCCGATAAATTCAATAGAAGAGATATCGAGACTGGCATAACACTCGGGAAAAACCTGGAGGTTACGGCAGGAATTAAGGAGGGCGAGGTGTTAGTAGTCAAGGGTGCCTTTATCCTGAAATCTGAGCTTAAAAAAGGCGAACTTGAGGAGGATGCACACTAATGCTGGAAAAAATAATTGCATTTGCGTTGGATCGAAAAGGAATGGTCATCTTCCTTTCACTTTTAATCATCGCATTCGGATTGTATTCATATTTAAAATTGCCAATTGATGCTTTCCCGGATGTAACAAACATTCAAGTCGAAGTAATAAGTCACGCCGATGGACTATCTGCCGCAGAGATTGAGAGAAATGTAACATATCCGATTGAGATGGCCATGCGCGGGTTGCCCGACATTGAACAAATGCGTTCGGTCACCAAGTTCGGTCTGTCAATTGTGACAATAGTTTTTAAAGATAATGTTGAGATTTATTTTGCGCGTCAGTTGGTATTTGAACGATTGGCGGAAGCAAGAGAAAATGTCCCCAAAGGTGTTGAAGTTGCTATGGGCCCAATTGGAACGGCAATGGGTGAAATCTATCAATACACCATCGAAGGGAAAATGCCGAAAGATCCGGGGCAAAAAATATCTTACCTGACCAACCTGAGAACCATTCAAGAGTGGATTATAACCCCGCAGTTGAAAAGTGTCGCCGGGGTCAATGAAATAAATTCCTTCGGCGGTTACTTCAAGCAATACCAGGTAATCGTATCGCCGGAAAAATTGGTGAATTACGCAATAACGGTTGACGATGTTTATTCTGCAATCGGCAGCAATAATCAAAACGTTGGCGGTAATATTCTGGAACGAAATACCGATCAATACATCGTTCGCGGAGTCGGACTGATTAAAAATATCAATGATATAGAAAACGTAGTCCTGAAATCGGAACACGGAACACCGACTTACATAAGAGATGTGGCTCAGGTAAAGATTGGCGAAGCGGTGCGGATGGGTGCGGCGATGAAGGATGGTAAAGATGAAGCCGTCGGTGGAATCGTCATGATGCTGCGCGGCGAAAACAGCCGTGACGTTGTTCGCCGGGTAGAGGAAAAAGTCAAGGAAATTAACGATAACAACATGCTTCCGGACGGTGTCAAGATAGTTCCTTATTACGATAGAAGCGGTATTGTGAATGCGAGTGTTGGTACGGTAACCAAAGCCCTGTTCGAAGGCGCTGTCCTTGTTCTCATCATACTGTATTTATTATTGAGAAGTTTTAAAGGCAGTTTTGTCGTGCTGATTGCTTTACCTCTTTCCCTGTTCGTTACGTTTATTGTGATGAAGATCGTCGGATTGAGTGCAAACTTGATGTCACTCGGTGGGATAGCGATTTCCATCGGCATGATTTTAGACTCAACAATAATCCAGGTAGAAAATGTGCAACGTCATTATGCCGAGATGAAAAAAAATCAACATCCGATTTTCACGGTCCTTAAAGCGGTGGTTGAAGTTCAAAAGCCCAGCTTTTTTGGAGTATTGATAATTGCCATTACTTTTCTTCCTATTGTCTCACTGGAGGGAATTGAAGGGAAGATGTTCGGGCCGCTGGCCATAACCGTTGCGATAGCGCTTCTTTCATCATTGTTCCTCTCTATATTCGTTGTTCCGGTTCTCTGTATGCTATTTCTGAAACCGCAACCGGAAAAGGAAAGCATAATCATGAGGTACGCAAAGAAATTTTATTTGCCGCTTCTTGAATATTCAATGAACAAGAAGCAAGTAATCCTAAGTATTGCCGGAGTTCTCTTGGTTCTTTCTCTGTTTCTATTAACAAGATTAGGAACGGAATTTATACCAACCATGGATGAAGGCTCGTTTGATATGGACATTGCGATGCTTCCCGGTGTCTCACTTGCGACAGCAATGGAAGTAAATCAACGTGCTGCGGAAAAGCTGAAGCAGTTTGATGAACTGGAGGTGGTGGTGTCGCGCACAGGACAAACCGGCGTTGCATTGGATACCAGGGGTTCGGATAAAACCGGGTATGTTGGAATATTAAAACCCAAAAGTGAATGGAAACGGGATATTTCGAAAGAGGAATTGACAAATGAAATGCGTAAATCATTGGAATCGATAGCCGGTATCAGTTTTGGATTCAGCCAGCCGATACAGTGCAGAATTGATGAGCTTGTCGCCGGAACACGTGCACAACTGATCGTTAAGTTGTTTGGCGAAGACATTGACCTGCTTAATAATAAATCGGCAGAAATTGCGAAAGTACTTTCTCCCATCGAGGGGGTGACCGACTTGGCTACGGAAAAGGTGTCGGGACAGCCATACCTGACGGTCAACATCGACCGGTCAAAAATAGCACGGTACGGTCTGAATATTAGCGATGTTCAGAGTGTAATTGAAATAGCTGTTGCCGGGAAATCTGCTTCTCAATTTTATGAAGAGAACCGGAGTTTTGATATAACGGTTCGTCTGCCGGAAGAAAAAAGAAATTCTCTAGAAGCCATAAAAAACATATTAGTCACCACAAAATCGGGAGTGAATGTTCCGCTCGAACAATTAGCCGATGTAAGCATGATTGAAGGACCGGTTCAAATAAGCCGTCAGGATGGAATTAGAAGAATCGGGATTGAGATGAATATAAGCGGCAGAGATATTGGCAGTTTTGTTGCAGAAGCAAAACAAAAGATAGAAGAGAAGGTTAAATTGCCAGCCGGTTATTATCTTACCTGGGGCGGACAATTTGAGAATCAGGAGAGAGCGATGAACAAACTGATGATCATCGGACCTGTTTCTGTCGGATTAATACTTCTTCTCTTGTACGTTGCATTTAGATCCATCCGCTTATCGCTGTTGGTTATTTCCAATCTGCCGTTTTCTTTAATCGGTGGAATCTTGGCTCTCTATATTTCCGGCCAATATTTGTCTGTTCCGGCGTCTGTGGGCTTTATCGTCTTGTTCGGTGTTGCCGTCTTAAACGGACTTGTGCTGGTATCGCGGATCTCTCAGTTGCGCGAAGAAGGACTTGAATTGCAAGAAGCAATCCGGAAGGGAAGTCTGGACAGATTACGCCCGGTATTGATGACGGCATCCATAGCCATTTTTAGTTTGATACCGATGCTTCTTGCCGGAGGGACTGGTTCTGAAATTCAAAAACCGCTGGCAACAGTCGTCGTGGGGGGATTGATTACTTCAACACTGCTTACACTGTTAATTATTCCATCGGTTTACAGTTGGTTTGAAAAGAGAAATGTTGAAGAAGAATTGTAAATAAATTGGAACGGACATTTCACATGCCACCCATCGATAAGGAGAATTGTATGAAAGAGATCAAGGCAATAATAAGACCGTTCAAACTGTTGGACGTATCCGAGGCACTTAAGGACATTGAAGGACTGCCGGGTGTGAATGTATCAGAAATCAAAGGATTCGGCAAAGGGAGGGCTGCGAGCGCTAAAGATAAAGTTGTTTACGAAATGGTGGAATTTGTTCCACGCATACAACTAGAACTTGTAGTTAATGACGAGATGGTTGATGCAGTTGTCAATGTAATTCAGGAATATGCTCATACCGGCAATCCGGGTGACGGGAAAATATTTGTGTCTAATATCGAAGAGATAGTTAAGATAAGAACAAATGAAAGAGGGAGAGATGCGATTTAGCAGCATGCCCCATATGGGCAGGGCTATTCATTTATGACAGTAAAGATACCAGTAGGATTAAGACAACTGACCGGGCTAATGCCACCTCGTAGAAAGGAGAGAATATGCAAAAATATTTTGATGGTCCTTTCATTGTTGTAGTGTGCCTTATTTTCATAGGGTGTGGAGCAGCAGTAAAAGAAATCCGGCAAAAAACACAAAACGAACGCGCAGATGTCTTTTCGGAGATCAATAACACCGACTCATCTGCACGGAACTTTGCTGTTTTGACTATCAAAGCGACAATCAAGACCCATCTTGAGGAATACTACCCACTGGAATCTAAATATTCTCAGCATGGGAAGCCGGGCTATCCGTTCCTGATCAATATCGATGGTCAGGCGGAGACCTGGAAGGTCGACGGGCAAAAAGAAAGCCTGGCGCTCTACGATAAGGATGGCAAGGTAAGCCATAATCCCGACGCGGGTGAGGGTATCAAATATATTCTGGAAAAAAGGATAAAGTTAAGTGATGGATATCACAAATTGTTCTTTGGCCTGCCTAGCGATGACTATTTCAAGGAAGTGGAGATAACGCTTACGAAAGGAGACTTTGCCACGCTTGAATTCAAACCTATTTACAACCCCCAAACCCTAACTCGTAAACTTAAATCCATTGGTAAATACAAAACCTTATCTGCCAGGATTCCTACCTTCAAGCGCGGAATAAAGGATATGGAAATCTATCTGAACGGTACGCGCCTGTAATTAAAGAAAGGATGAAAAGATGAGATTGAGGAACGCGTTGGTCTCCGGTTGGTTCACTATGATCCTCGCCGGCCTGATTTTTGCGGGAGATGCGGCAGAGGGGCAAAGCACAGCATTTCCGTCTTATGGTTCAGGTCCCATCGAGGTTCGGATTTACTCGGATTATTTCTGCCCCCCCTGCCGGGCGATGAAACCGACCGTAGATCCAATTCTGAAAGACCTGCTGAAGAAAAATTTGATCAGGCTGACCCTGGTGGATACCCCCTTCAACCCCCACACGCCTCTCTTCTCCAGATATTTTCTTTCCGCCCTGCAGGAGAATAATGACGTGGATCATGTTTTTCGGGTTCGGAACATCCTTTTTGAGGCCTCCACCAACAAGTCTATTACAACAAAGGAGCGAATCGAGGGGCTTTTCAAGGAAAAGGACATTCCCTATGCAACATTTGACGCCAAATCCACCTTCAAGCGTTTTAATGTCCTGTTCAAAGAGGACAAAATCAAAGAAACGCCGACCTGCGTCATCATCATAGGCGGAGAAAAGAAAAAATTCACCAAGGGGCCGGACATCGTCAATGCACTAAAATCTCTTCATGAATAGGCATCTGCCAGCAGGGATCTTCACGAGAAAAGGTCCTCCGGGCGGTCTGGATTTCGTCGGCAGAGAACCACAATCGGCTGATATCATGATGCTTGTGATCGCTTTTCGCAGCCATGCCGCATAATTCATCATAACGATGATTCATAAAAAAAGAACTGGAGAAAAGATCATGAATATAGTCAAAAAATCATTCTTCACCCTCTGCATTCTGATGGTTATTGTGACCGGCGCCCCTCTTCAGGCGGCCACGCCTGAGGAATCCTTCCGGAAGAGCTTCCCCGATATCCCGGTTGAGAGCATCACCCCCACCGGCATTCCCGGTATTTATGAGATTGTTGTCGGCAGCAGGATCGCCTATTACGCCCCGGGACCGGAGTACCTGATCATCGGAGAAATTGTAACCAAAGAGAAGAAAAACCTGACGAAAGAGCGGAGCGAAGAGATGATAACCCAGCGGATGAGTAAGCTCCCGCTCGAAAAGGCCCTGAAGATTGGCAGCGGTCCCCGCACAGTGATCGAAATCACCGATCCCGACTGCCGTTTCTGCCGGGAAGCCTCCAACTATTTCGCAACAAGAAAAGATGTGACGCAGTATGTCTTCTTATATCCACTTTCGATACATCCCCAAGCCGAAGCAAAGATCCGTTACATTTTTTCCGCGCAAGACCGGGCCAAGGCATATGAGGAGGCGATGACCGGAAAGCTCGATGACATGAAATTCAAACCCAGCAACGACGCCGCGGCGGCTGAATTGGTCAAGACGCACAAGGAGATCGGCGATAAGGTCGGGGTCGAGAGTTTCGGTACACCACTTTTCGTGATCGACGGGCAGGTTGTCCTCGGCGCCAACGTTCCCCTGATCGAGAAGATCCTCGGTGCCAAGAAGTGAGCGGCGCCGCCAGTGATTGCGTACCGTCTTAGATCTGAGGGGTGCAACGTGTCTTAGGCGACATGGCATAGGGCTGATACGAATGCGGTAGTGATGAACAAGCATTTTGAAAGAGCGGTCTCTTGAGCGACGCCGACGGCCTCATCTGGAAACTAAAGACAGCCCGTCGGGAGCGATTCCGAAAGGGGAACGCGATTTTCATTCAGCATGACAGTGCCGCCTTCCGTTTCTAGGAAATCCTCTGCGATGAAAAACATCCCCGCGATAGAGTGCTCCGTCTTTCGGAAGGCGAATAGGGAACAATTCGTGCTTCAGGCTCCTGGGGAGAAGGAGCACTGCGGGATCAAGCTTCCCCTGCTGGAATATTTTTTAAATGAATATCTATGAATCGGGATAAAATTCTCAAAATCATCAATGCGGTTTCCCCCGTCATCGGTATTGGTCTAATGATTGGTTACAGGGTATGCGACACATCCTGTTCCTCTCTTCAGGGGACATTTTTAGGTATGGACCTGAAAATGATCGGGATCCTCTATATGGCCGTACTTTTTATGTTGACCCTGCCGCCTGCTTCCCGTGACGCCACATTAGTCAATTATGTTCGAACCATGATGCTTTCTGGCGGCCTGGGTGCCGAAGTTTTCCTCGTCCGGTTTCAGATTGTCCATGATATTTACTGTCCTTTCTGTCTGGCTTTTGGTTTATGCGTGGTTGTGCTCTTTGTCGCCAATTTTACAAAGATGAACAGACCTCTGGTCCTGGGCGCTTTTCTGGCCGGGGTCGCTACCTTTACCTTGTTTTTCAAGGGGACCGTGCTGCCGTTTTATGATTAGCGGCTTTTCCATACCCGGCGACGACAGATCATCTCGTTCCATGAGGCGGCCGATGCTTATTAATTGCTTATTGTAATACGGGGAGCCCCCATGCCCCGAAGGCTGACAAACCTCTGTAATGCGGCAAAACCTGCGGAATCCAATAGAGCAGGCCGAGAAATTGCGTCATTCCAGCAATCCAACCGCCGAAGAAAACGTTGCGCATGGTTATTGCGCCGGTCAAATAAAGAACGAGAGGCACGAGGGCCAGCCAGACAAAATAGCACTGATTCATCGTCGGAAATAAAGCCAGGCAAGAATGCCGGACAATACAGGAAGCAGAATTGGCAAGAGTCTTCGATAAATGTTCAGCGGCGGTCATCGCCTATAATTATGTGCGAGCTTTGCGGACGTACCGCCTACATCATCAGCGCCATCGAGTTCTTTTCGGAAAAAGGATCTTTAGGACAAGATAAATAAATGCAACGACCAATGACTTTCTCAAATTTTCTCAGTCTTGATCTCTTGTCAACCCAAAGGACTCATATCATTCATTGTCTGACGTGCAGAGCGTCTGTGATAAACGCGTAATCTAAACAATACAATTGTGAGTGCATTAAGCACCCTGTATCAACTATAGAGTCAAGCAATTTCTCATCTTTATAGGTGAAAAAAGTGCATAATGTATTGTTTATTCGGTGACATTCAATATTCCTGATTAGGCTAAGCTGCAGCGGCTCTATGGTAAAGATTTATTTCTTGACAATATTAACGTGATGGTTATATGTGAACATACATTCATATAAATGGATATAATCATGACAAAGGTGGAAAAAGATAAAAGTGCGGTTTGCGGGGTCTTATGCATTAATGAGCGTAAAGTGGCCGCTGCAAGACAGGCCATGAAACCGGATGTAACACTCTGTAAACTGGCAGCAAGTTTCAAGGTTCTGGGAGATCCTACGAGAACCAAAATCATATCTGCGCTTTTGCATGAAGAGCTTTGCGTTTGTGACCTGGCCTCCCTGATTGGTATATCCCAATCGGCCATCTCCCATCAGTTACGGGTATTAAGAAACACGAATCTGGTGAAATATCGGAAAGACGGTAAGATCGCTTACTATAGCCTAAACGATGATCACATAAGTTCTATCCTCACGGCGGGCCTGAAGCATGTGGAAGAGTAATATTTTTTTGACCATACATATGAATAAATGATCATACGTTATTAATTAAGTAAAGGAGACGGGAACAAGGAACATGAGTGAAACAATTTTCCAGGTAACGGGTATGGATTGTGCCGATGAAACGAATGCTTTGCGTAAAACGGTGGGTACATTGTCTGGAGTAACGGATGTTACATTTAATCTCATCAACGGCACCATGACTGTAACAGCATTGGAAGGGGCTGTTGACGACCAGGATATCATTGCTGCAGTGCAACGCACCGGAATGAGCGCTCGACCTGCTGATAACAAAGAGACGGGCGTTTCCGAGTCTGTCGTCGAAGGATTCTGGCAGACGCATGGCCGTGCCATTCTGTGCACGGCCAGTGGCATTGCCGTTATCATGGGTTTCCTTTCCCACTGGTATTTGCATGGAAGCCTCCTCGATGCGCTCGTGGAAGGCGGAAGAAGTGAAGCCCATACATTTCCGTCGCTGTCCATTGTACTCTATCTTGCCGGGGTAATTGCGGGTGGCTGGTTTATTTTCCCGAAATCTGTAGCCGCGCTTCGCCTTTTGCGTGCTGACATGAACCTGCTGATGACCATCGCCGTTTTGGGCGCCATCGTCATCGGTGAGTGGTTCGAAGCGGCCACCGTCACCTTTCTTTTCTCTCTTTCCCTTGTCCTTGAAGCGTGGAGCATCGGTCGCGCCCGAAACGCCATCAAGGCACTACTCAAGCTCACGCCTTCGACTGCAAGATATATTTGTCCTCATGATGGCGACATCATGGAAAAGCCTGTGGAAGATGTTCCGCTTGGCGCAACAGTTCTAGTCAGGCCGGGAGAACGCATCCCTCTTGACGGCCAAATAACGAAGGGAAGCTCCTCAGTTAACCAAGCACCCATCACAGGCGAATCCATTCCAGTAGAGAAACAAGAAGGCGACGAAGTTTTCGCCGGGACAATCAACGAGGATGGCTCGATCGAATTCAGCGCCACAAAACCGGCTTCGGATACGACCCTCGCGCGTATCATCCGCATGGTAGAGGAGGCGCAATCACGACGGGCGCCTTCAGAACAGTGGGTGGATAAATTCGCCCGTTATTATACGCCGGCCATGATTATTCTGGCCATTTCCATAGCCATTATCCCACCTCTTGTCTACGGTGGTAGTTGGATTCAATGGTTTTACGAGTCCCTGGTGATCCTGGTGATCGCTTGCCCATGTGCTCTGGTTATCTCAACGCCGGTGAGCATTGTCGCGGCTCTCGCCTCGGCAGCCCGCGCCGGTGTTCTCATCAAGGGAGGCGCGTTCCTTGAAGAAGCGGGGAGGCTCAAAGTTATCGCCCTGGATAAGACAGGCACCATCACCCACGGTCGTCCCGAAGTCCAGAGAATCATTCCTCTGAACGGGCACACGGCGGAAGATCTGTTTGAACGAGCGGCGGCTCTGGAATGGCACAGTCTCCACCCCTTGGCGAGGGCCATCTCCCGCAGGGCCGAACAACTCGGACTTAACATCACTCCAGCGGATAATTACCGCGAGTCGAAGGGGCGGGGTGCACAAGGCACGATTAAGGGACGGGATTTTTGGATTGGCTCCCACCGGATGCTGCACGAAAAACAGATGGAAAGCGATGATGTACATAGGAATATTGACGCCCTTGAAGATGCCGGACATACTGTGGTCGTTGTGGGAAATGACAACCACGTCTGTGGTTTTATCAGCATGGCTGACAGCGTTCGTGACAACGCCCTGTCTCTTGTCGCGGAAGTGAAACACGCCGGTGCGGAAAAAGTCATCATCCTTACTGGCGACAATTACGGCACCGCTCGTGCAATTAGCGAGAAGATCGGTGCTGACGAATTCCATGCGGAACTTCTTCCGGAAGACAAGCTGGCAGCCATCGACGAATTGAAGAAACGTTACGGTTCCGTGGCAATGGTTGGGGACGGTATCAATGATGCTCCCGCCCTGGCCGCCGCTAATCTTGGCATTGCCATGGGTGCCGCAGGAACAGATGCGGCGATGGAGACAGCGGACATTGCGCTTATGTCTGACGATCTGTCTAAGCTACCATGGCTTATTCGTCATGGACATCGCACATTGGGCGTTATCCGTCAGAATATAGGTTTTGCACTGAGCGTAAAGTTGCTGTTCTTGTGTTTGGCAGTGGCTAACATTGCCACGTTGTGGATGGCGATTGCGGCGGATATGGGAGCTTCACTATTGGTCATCATGAATGCTTTGCGTCTTCTCAACGGAAGAGAAGCATGAACAATATTGGCCAGTATTTTTAGGTTTATGCATGACAGAAATTAATGTATTCTGTCGACAGGATTGATCCCTTATAGAAGAAAGGAGGCAAATATGAAAAAGATTATGCTCGTTTTATTGGTCATGACTTTTGGCCTGGTATTCTCCCCGGGCTCAGGACAGAGTCAGATGATGGGAGGGTGCTGTGGCATGGGGCCCGGAATGATGGGCAATCAGATAGCGCCAGCTGTGCCGGATAAGCTCCCTGCCCCCAAAAGCCAGGAGTGGCTGCAAAAACTGCAAGACGTGCTGGCCCTGGAGCGTCTCTCTTATGCACAATACACGGCTGACGTGGAAAAGTTTAACACCTACATGCCTTACATGATGGTGATCCCCCAAGAGGAGGATCATATCCGGGCTATTGATCGTCTCTTCAGCGCCTACGGGCTAACAGGTTCGGCCAAGCAGGCTGCAGTAGTGGGGACGAAGACGATCACCGAGGCTCTCGAATTGTGTGTAAAGATGGAGAAGGATCTTATCCCTCGCTATGAGTGGCTCGTTACGAATGCCGGTGATAGTACATCAGCGGGAATTATCAACGAGATCCTCCTCCAGACCCGTCACCACCTGGTCATGTTTGAACATGCCCTACGGATGGGCGGCAGTATGGGTCCAGGAATGATGAGAGGTGGCGGAATGATGAGGTATTGACCGGACGTGTGGACAAATTCCAATTACTAGGAATCTGCAGGATCAGGTTAATCACGATAGTATTGTGTGAGTATGCAGACGTATGGCAGGGTCTATAGGCCCTGCCATTTTACATATCTCATCCAGACATTTTTGTATTTTCCTTCCCACATAGGGTGAGTATAAGTAGATACCGTTTTCAACAAGCAGTTGCTTCCTGAAGCAAAGCGCACTGTGATTTTGATAAACGTCCATCCTTTCAAATGGGATTTATTAATCGATTTCTTCTCAATATTTGTGGTAATTTTTAACAGCGAGGAGGAACGGCATGGAAAACCTGCTGCAAAGGGCATTGGAACTTGGTGTCGAAAAAGCAAAAATCATTGATACAAATACGATTATTGTAGAAGAATGGGTTCGATGGAAGTGCTTATATGGCTGCCCATTTTACGGAAAAGATGGGTTTCATCCACCATATGATCCCGATGTTTCGAGCACCAAAAAGTCCTCAGCGAATACAAAAAAGCGATCCTCATGAACGGCCCGGAGGCGAATCTGTTAACAGAGGTCGCAATAAGGCTTGAAGGCGAGGCATATATTCAAGGCTATTACAAGGCATTTTCATTTGCAGCCCTACCTTCGGCTGCAAGTGGCGCTTGACTGAAAGGGGAAGCTGGGTCTCAGGTTGAGGCTAAAGCTCAGGGCAAAGCAATAAAAATAAGACCATTGATGGAAGCATGCGGCATAGACGTGTTTCGGACCGCACGTAGTAATGGCTTCGAAATCGATACAAAGAAGGAAACTTTTGGGAAATGGAACTTCTTTACCCTTCTTTTGGTTGAATAAAGATGCATTGTACTTGAGAATAGTTAAAGTCTGATAACGCAGGTTGGTTAAGAAAAGGAGGTAAACTAAAATGATGTGGTGGAACGGTTCTCCCCCTATGTGGGGCTGGGGAATGATGATATTCCCCTTCATTTTCATTATCTTGGTGGTCATATGTCTTTTTTTCATGTTCACAACGATAAGTCGACGGGGTAGTTTCATGCGAGGTCATCGTGAAGACGAGATAGATGAATTAAAACGGGAAAATAAAGATCTAAAGGAGGAAATACTGAAACTGAAGAAAAAAGAGTAAAAAAATCAAATTAAAGTGAAGCTCAGAAGCTATGCGAGCAGGTAGAAAGAGCAGAACATGGAGTTTTTCAGAATGGGAATTAACGATGATAGATAGCGAGCCACTCAATGATCAGCGAGAACACTGGGAGCATACATTTCTGGAGACTAATAACATGTTCGGAGACGAACCAAGCGATCCAGCCAAAACCGCCTCCGATATATTCAAGGAAGAAGGGAAAAGTACAATACTGGAACTTGGCGCGGGTCAAGGTAGGGATACCATCTTCTTTGCCCGTCTTGGTTTTCGAGTACATGCTGTTGATTATTCAGAAACGGGATTAAAAACGATTCAGGAAAAGGCTGATTTGCTGGGAATATCTCAATCTGTCACGGTATCGCGTCATGATGTAAGGCAAGCTTTTCCCTTCGTGGATGAATCATTCGATGCCTGCTATTCTCATATGCTTTTCTGTATGGCGTTAACGACTACCGAACTGGAGTTTTTGGCCCAGGAGATATTACGAATATTGAAGCCGGGCGGACTTCTTATTTACACTGTAAGGCACACAGGTGATCCCCATTATGGCAAGAGGATTCATCGTGGTGAGGGTATGTATGAGGTCAACAGCTTTATCGTCCATTTTTTCAGCAAAGGAAAAGTAGAACACTTGGCAAAGGGATACGATATTCTAAGCATCGACGAATTTGAGGAAGGCCACCTGCCCAGAAAACTTTTTCGTGTATCCCTCAGGAAGAGATTCAAAGGCTAAAGTTAATATTATTTTAGCTTTTTTGTATTTTCGCAATAATTGTTACTTCTTCGGTATTTGGAAACGGTCCATGCTATTCCACTGCCAATGAAGGCGGCATCAATACATCCCTTCAGATGATTATGAATAAAACTTATGTCTTGATTATTAAAATTAGTAGTAGCACAATGAAATTGTTAGTTTATCTGTTGCGTTAATCTTAACATATCAGGAAGTCAGGATTGTTTTTTACCTTCCAGATCAACAATTCAACATCTTTTAGAAGGGGGTTATATGATCCAATACGGTTTCAGCAAGGACTTAGAGATTCCTTATGAGAGAGTGGTTGAACTGGTAACCGAGGCGCTGAAAAAGGAAGGATTCGGTATCCTTACAGAAATCAATGTTAAGGATAAATTCAAAGAAAAACTCAATGTTGATTTCAAGAAATATGTAATTCTGGGTGCTTGTAATCCTCCTTCCGCCCACAAAGCTATTACGGCCGAAGAGAATATCGGCTTGATGCTACCCTGTAATGTGATTGTTTATGAGAACGGGACCAAGACAGTGCTATCCATTATAAAACCCACTATAGCCATGCAAATAATAAATAATGAAGTCCTTTCGGCTATTGCAGAACACATCGAATTGAAATTAAAGAATGTATTTGAGGCAGTTGGATAAAAAAGAACTGTTATTATTCAAAGACTAAGATTGCTGACAGTTATTCCATGTCTTAGTTTAACAGCTTTTTACGTTGGCAACTATTACTTCTTATTGCCGTTATAATGTCCGTAACCCCTTAATCTTGAAGCCGGATGTGATTAACTTTATAAAAATATTTGGAGGTAAAGATCGATGAAAAAATGGATTATCGCCTTTTTATTGGTCACTTTGGTTGCCTGCGCTGCTAATGGGAAACCCTATGAGGTGAAGAAAACGGCGGGGCCGTATTCCGTGGTTGTCTCCATGGACAAAAATCCTCCGGCTGTGGGTGAAAACGGCATGGAAATCGCCATCCGTGACGCAAACCAGCAGATTGTGAAGGATGCGAAGGTCGCTGTGAATTGCGATATGGCTGCCATGCCCGGTATGTCACCCATGTCCTTCAAAACGGACGCTGTTCTTGATGGAGAATTATACAAGGTCGCAATCAAGATACCCACGGGAGGGCCTTGGCAGGTTACCATTAAGATTGCCCGTAACGGTGAGACTGCCTCTATGAAATTCACCTTTGATGTGAACTGAATGGGCCATGATGACGTTAATCCAATCCATCCGGGGTGTTAAATGACCGACTTTACCCGGAGAGGCAGGACGATGCGGAGAATCTGGTGTGGCCAGATCCTGATCTTGGTCCTGTTTTACCCCCTGGTTTGTCAGGCCGAGGTTTTATCGCTGAATTGGCTGGTGACCGAAGCCCTGCAAAGCAACCATGAACTCCTGGCCGCCCAGTCGCGCCTTTCGGCTTATGAAAAGCGCATCCCCCAGGCCGGAAGCCTTCCCGACCCGATGCTTTCGGTCGGCTACCAGAACGATGGGTCAAGCGAGTATACCTACGGGGACTCCCCCGATGCGAAGTGGATGTTCGAGGTTTCCCAGACTTTTCCCTTTGCCGGCAAAAGAGGTCTCCAGACGGAAATGGCCAGAACCGACCTTGCCGGACGCCGGGACGATTATGAATCCCTGCGCCGCCGCACCATCCGCGCTGTCCGGGAAACCTATCTGGATCTCTTTCTCGCCTATAAATCCCTCGACATCTATGCCGGGAAAAGAAGTCTCCTCGATCGCCTGGAGGAGGCGGCCCTCGCACGTTACGCCTCAGGTGATGCCCAGCAGCGGGATGTCGTCATGGCCCAGACGGAGAAGTACATGCTTCGGGAGAAAGAGGAGATGGCCGGACAGAAAATCCAGACCCTGGAGGGCACCTTGAATCTCATCGTCGGACGGGAGGCGACGCTTCCCTTGGGCCGTCCTGCCGATTCCCTGGCGGCGTCGAAATTCGAGGGAAAACTGGATGCATTGATTGAAAAAGCCTATGAAAATGCGGCGGAAATACGAGCTCGGGAAAAGATGGTATCTGCCTCGGAAATCAAGGTAGGTCTTGCGAAGCGGGAATTCTTCCCCGACGTGACGTTAAACGCGGGTTATGAGCAGCGGGGAAGCGATTATACGGATATGTACAAGCTGTCAGCGTCTTTCAATCTGCCCGTGTACTTCAAAACCCGACAGGAACCGGCCGTTCAGGAAGCAAACGATTATTTGCTGGAGGCGAAACACGATCTGGCGGGGACGAAATTCATGATTGCGTCGACGATCCGCGAGAATCTCGCCGCCGTATCCGCGGCCGATCAACTCATGGTCCTGTACCATGAGGCACTCATTCCAAAGACTTCTCAGGATTTCGAGACCTCACTGGCTGCCTATGGGACGGGAAAGTCCGGAGTGGAAACGGTGGTCGGTCCACTGAAATCCGCCCTCGACTATGAACTGCTCTACTGGTCACAGTTTGTGGAGCGGGAAAAGGCCATCGCCCGCATCGACGCCTTGACGGGAGACAACCTGGACCGTTATGGCCCGCAAGGGGAATAAAACGCTATCCGCAAACGGAGTTGCGACATGATGCATATGAGTTGGAAGAGCAGGGCACTTCTCCTTGCCGGTTTAATTCTGGTTATCGGTATCATCCTGTACCTTTTCTTCGGTCCGTCCAACCACCCGGAAGGAGAATCGGCCAAAATGGATTCACCACAACCAGCCGCCTCAGCCAACCCCCACGCAGGGCATGTGATGCCTGCCCCGCCGGGCGAACAGGCCGCCACGGTTTCCCCAGAGGATCTGCCGACGGTAGAGATTCCCGAAGACAAACAGAAACTGATCGGCGTTAAGGTGGCGGCGGTGCAGATACAGGACCTGAATAAGGTCATCCGGACCGTCGGCCGGCTCGACTATGATGAGCGCAACGTCCGGACGGTGAACACCAAGATCGAAGGATGGATCGAAAGGCTCTATGTGGACTATACAGGCCGTTATGTCCGCAAAGGAGAACCCCTGGCCGGCCTTTACAGTCCGGAACTTCTGGCGAGTCAGCAGGACCTGATCAACTTGACGAACTGGAAACGGACGGATACGGTGGATCCTGCCCTCGGTAAGATGATGAACCGGGATCGGGACGCCATGATCAACGCCGCCAGAAAGAGACTCCGCCTCTGGGATATTTCGGAAGACCAGATTCGGCAAATGGAACAGTCGGGGGAACCGGTCCGCACCCTGATTCTGAAAAGCCCTGTCAGCGGCTACGTGATCCAGAAAATGGCCCTCCAGGGGATGCGGGTGATGGCTGGGGAAAAACTCTTCGATATCGCTGATCTTTCCACCCTCTGGGTGATTGCGGACATTTACGAAGGCGATCTGGCGAATGTTCGCCTCGGCGATCGGGCGAAGATTACCCTCAGTTCTATGCCCGGAAAGGAAATCGACTCCCGGATTGATTTTGTGTCGCCCGTGTTCTCCGGTGAAACCAGAACCGCCAAGGTCCGCTTCGTGATCCCCAATCCCTCCGGACAGCTTAAACCTCAGATGTTTACCCAGGTGGAGATCAAAATACCCCTGGGAAAAAGGCTGGTCATTCCCGAAGACGCAGCCATTGATACGGGGGTCCGCCAGGTGGTCTATGTGGATCATGGCGAGGGCAATTTTGAACCCCGGACTGTGCTATTGGGCGCAAGGGCAGAAGGATACCGGGAGGTCTTAAAGGGGTTGAAAGGTGGGGAAAAGGTCGCTGCCGCGGCGTCGTTCCTTATTGATTCTGAGGCTCAGTTAAAGGGTGTGCAACCCTTGAAAACCAAGTAAGTAAAGAGCAAAAGAAGTTCTATGTTGCCTGGGAAGCGGCCTGACCAATCCGTTGATCGCGTTGTTTTTTACCTGTCTGGCCCGGGAGGAGCTTTGTGATTTCAAAGGTCATCGAATTCAGTGCCAGAAACCACTATGTGGTTCTGATATTCATCTTTGCCGCAGCGCTCTGGGGATACTGGGCCCTTAGGAATACACCCCTGGATGCTCTCCCCGATCTCTCAGACACCCAGGTGATCATTTATACCGAGTGGACGGGACGGAGTCCCGACCTGGTCGAGGATCAGGTGACCTATCCGATTACGTCCACTCTCCTGGGAGCCCCGAAGGTCCAGGTGGTGCGGGGGTTTTCCTATCTTGGCAGTTCTTTTGTCTATGTGATATTTGAAGAGGGAACTGATATCTACTGGGCTCGCAGCCGGATTCTGGAATACCTGCAGACGGTCAAGAGCAAGCTCCCCGCTGACGTGAATCCAACCCTTGGGCCTGATGCGACGAGTCTGGGCTGGGGGTTTTCCTACGCCCTGGTGGATGAGACGGGGCAGCATAATCTGGCGGAGTTGCGTTCCCTCCAGGACTACCAGGTCAAGCTGGCCCTGGAAAGCGTTCCCGGCGTATCCCAGGTTGCCTCCCTGGGCGGATTTGTCCGCCAGTACCAGGTGACGATCGATCCCAATCGACTTTCCGCATTCAACCTGCCTATCACCAAAGTTCTCAATGCCATCAGAACCAGTAACCGCGACGTCGAGGGCCGGGTCCTGGAGATGTCCGGAGCCGAGTACATGGTCCGAGGCAGGGGTTATATCCACTCCTTAAAGGATATTGAGGACATTTCTCTGGGTACGGATGGGCGGGGAACACCGATCTTGCTGCGCGATGTGGCCGGGGTCGGCCTCGGTCCTGAGATGAGGCGGGGTCTCGCCGATCTGGACGGGAGGGGAGAGGTAACCGGAGGTATTGTCGTCGTTCGTTTCGGAGAAGACGTCCTTGGCGTGATCGAGCGGGTCAAAGAACGGCTGAAGCATGATGTCGAACCCAGCCTTCCTCCGGGGGTCAAGGTGGTTGTCACCTATGACCGCTCGGATTTGATCTACCGGGCCATCGATACCCTGAAAGCGGAAATATTCAAGCTATCTTTGGCGGTAGCGGTCGTCTGCCTTATCTTCCTGTTCCATCTGCCCAGCGCCTTCGTGGTTATTGTGACGTTGCCAATTGCCATTATCATCTCTTTCATCTGTATGTACTATCTGAAAGTAACGTCCAATATCATGAGCTTGAGCGGCATTGCCATCGCCATCGGTGCCATGGTAGATGCCTCCATCATCATGGTGGAGAACGCCCATAAGAAGCTGGAAGAGTGGGAGGAAAACGAGTCCGGGAGAAGTCGGATGGAGGTCATTGTGGAGGCAGCCAAGGAAGTGGGGCCGTCGCTGTTCTTTTCCCTCCTGGTGATCACAGTCGGTTTTCTCCCCGTCTTTACCCTCCAGGAGCAGGCGGGACGTCTTTTCAAGCCCCTGGCCTATACCAAGACCTTCGCCATGCTCTTTTCTTCTTTTCTGGCCGTGACCCTGACCCCGGTGCTGATGATGATTTTCATCCGTGGAAAAATCAGGCCGGAAGAGAAGAATCCCGTTAGCATCATTCTGCGAAAAATTTACGAGCCGGTGGCGAAGACTGCCATCCGCTTCCATAAGACAGTCCTCGTTGCGGCCCTGATTGTCATGGCCTTAACCGTCTATCCGATACTGAAGCTGGGCAAAGAGTTCATGCCCCCCCTGTACGAGGGGACCCTGTTTTATATGCCCGTCACGATGCCGGGGGCATCCATAGCGGAAGTATCCAAGCTGCTGCAGATCCAGGATAAGATCCTGAAAGGGATTCCCGAGGTTTCCCAGGTCTTCGGTAAGGCAGGGCGGGCTGAGACAGCGACGGACCCAGCCCCCCTGGAGATGTCCGAAACCATCATCAACCTAAAGCCTGAGTCCCAGTGGCGGCCCGGGATGACCGTCGAATCCCTGAAAGATGAAATGAACGACGCTCTGACCATCCCCGGCGTGTCCAATTCCTTTACCATGCCTATCAAGGCCCGGATTGACATGCTGGCCACGGGGATCCGGACCCCCGTGGGGATCAAGGTGATGGGACCGGATATCCGGGTGATCGACCGGATTGGACAGGAACTGGAAAAAATCCTGCGCGACGTTCCGGGCACACGGAGCGTTTACGCCGAGCGGGTCTCCACGGGATATTTCCTTGATTTTGATATCCGTCGCCAGGAGGTGGCCCGCTATGGCCTGGCTGTTGACGATGTGCAGGAAGTCATTCAGTCGGCAGTGGGAGGGATGAATCTGACGACAACGATCGAGGGCCGGGGCCGCTATCCGGTTAATGTCCGGTACGCACGGGAGTTGCGAAACGATCCCGAGGCCCTAAAGCGCATCCTGGTTCCAGTAATGACGGAAAAGGCAGCCTCTACGGAAGGTATGGGATCGTCCGGCCGTATTGTCCAGGTGCCTCTGGGTGAGGTGGCCGATATTCGGATTGTCAAAGGTCCCACCGCTATCAAGAGCGAGGAAGGGCTGTTAACTTCCTACGTCTATGTCGATTACTCGGGCGGGGATGTAGGGGGCTATGTTGATCAGGCCAGGAGCAAAGTGTCGGGTCTCAAGATTCCCGAGGGTTACCGACTGGAATGGAGCGGTGAGTACGAGTACATCCAGGCAACCCACAAAAAACTCAAAGTGGTCATCCCCTTTACCCTGCTGATTATTTTTATTCTGCTTTATCTCAACACAAAATCGGTGGCGAAGACGTTTTTTGTCCTGATGGCCGTCCCTTTTTCCCTTGTGGGCTCTTTCTGGTTTCTTTATATTCTGGATTACAACCTGAGTATTGCCGTCTGGGTAGGGATGATTGCTCTGGCGGGTCTGGACGCGGAGACCGGAGTGGTTATGCTTCTGTACCTGGATCTGGCCCATGAAAAATGGAAACAGGAGGGGCGGCTGAAAAATGTCGATGATCTCAAAGAAAGTGTCATGTATGGCGCCGTCAAACGGATCAGACCGAAGATCATGACGGTCAGCGTCATTCTGGCGGGACTGATTCCCATCATGTTCAGCACCGGCGCTGGCGCCGACGTCATGAAACGGATCGCGGCTCCCATGGTCGGCGGGGTGGTGACCTCGACCATCCTGGAACTGATCATCTATCCCGTTATCTACATGATCTGGAAGGCTCGGGAATTCAAGAGATAACCAACCAACAAGTTTAGATTGTTAGGGAACATTCTATTGTCTAAGGTTATGGGGAGACTCTTGTTTATAGAAAAAGGCCTTGATGTCTGGCCCCTGATCGGGTTTCCTGTCCGTGTTGAATACTTCCGCTGCATGCTCTAGTAATTGCTTCTTCCAGTCCGTAATCTGGTTCGGATGAATCTGATAACGCTGGGCAAGTTCGACGATCGTCTTGTTACCCTTCAGGGCATCTAACGCTACTTTGGCCTTGAATGCCGAGGCATGATCCCTTCGCGGTCTTTTGCTCATATTCTGCTCCACCTGCAATCCTTTATAGAGCAGATTCACCACTCATGTACCTGTCCAGTTTTGCCAGCCTCCCTCTCCGTCAGTACAGGCCGCGGGAGTCGTAAAGGACACTATCCTTTGCAGGAATAAACCAATCGTTTACACACCATCTATCCGCCAGCATCCGATCTTCCGGTATGGCGGCGATTTCGACCCGTCATGGTCTCAAGCAACCCGAAAGAGGCATCCAGGACATGCGCCGGTTCAGTGTTAATAAAAATTGTTAACCACTTGCGTGAATCAACTCAGCAAGCAACCTTTCTCCCTGCGGTCAGGGGCCATGCCCGGAATCCAGGTTAATGTGGCCCAGCGTTCCGGCATTGACAAAACGGCTTCCCCATTGAGCGGCCAGCTTTCGGGCCGATTCAAGCGTCATGTAATGGTCTGCTTCACTCCCCACAAGAAGTGTGGGGAAAGCAATGCCACTGTGCGATGCAAAACATCTCAACGCTTCCGGAATATTAGGCGATAATTCCACATCAGGTGGCGCTACGAGCAGCGCGCACCGGATTCCCCTTGCGTGCTCAGGAAAAGCTTTGGCCCATTGCGCCACGGTCAGGCAACCCAGGCTGTGCGCCACCAAAACCATCTGCTCCGAGCTTGCCGTAATTGCAGCGTGAAGCGTGTTCACCCACTCGGTAAGATCAGGCTTTTCCCAGTCGCGTTGCTCGAAGCGCTCATACCCATATTTTGCTACCCAAAGCGTCTGCCAGTGACCCGGACCTGAATCGTTTAATCCAGGAATAATCAGCGTTCTTATTCGCACCATTTACCAACCTCTGACGGCCAACCGATCTCTGTCCGCAATGCTTGATATTTCCAGTCCGGACATGGCCGCTCCCAGCGCCATCGAAGCATCCAGAACTTTCAGCGGATCATTGAAATAGGCCGTCGCCTTGACGATTGCCCGCGCCCGCGCTTCGGGGTTGTCGGATTTAAAAATGCCTGAGCCGACGAAAATACCGTCGCAACCCAACTGCATCATAAGGGCTGCATCGGCGGGCGTGGCAATCCCCCCGGCGGCGAAATTGACCACAGGCAGCCTTCCCAGTTCCTTGACTTCCAGCGCCAAGTTGTGCGGTGTTCCGTGGGTTTTGGCAAAACCGGATACCTCCGCAATGGGCATGCCGTATAGCTGACGAATTTCACGATTGAGCGTCCGCATATGGCGGACGGCCTCCACCACGTTACCGGTTCCCGCTTCACCTTTGGTGCGAATCATGGCGGCCCCTTCGGCAATACGACGCAGGGCCTCGCCCAGATTACGGGCGCCGCACACAAAGGGAATGGAAAAAACGGATTTGTCGATGTGACATTCCTCATCAGCCGGGGTGAGTACCTCACTTTCATCGATATAGTCGATCTCCAGGGCTTCCAAGATCCGGGCTTCCATAAAATGACCGATTCTCACCTTGGCCATGACCGGAATGGTAACGGCCTTCTTGATTTCGGAGATCATGGCCGGGTCGGACATGCGGGCCACGCCTCCATCCCGGCGGATGTCCGCCGGCACTCTCTCCAGGGCCATTACTGCAACGGCGCCGGCCTCTTCGGCAATTTTCGCCTGTTCGGCAGTCGTCACATCCATGATGACGCCGCCTTTTAACATCTGTGCCAGTTGTATGTTTAACTCGTGTCTTTGCTTATCCAATTTACTTACCATCCTTAATTTTATTGCTTTAACGACAATGATTGATCCATCAGGCAGGCTATGCAATGCCGCAACGAGCACACCCCGCAGGAATGGCACATCAAAACGAGGATATTTCTTTCTCTGGCCGCGCGCATGACTTCATTTCGCAGCAAATGGGATACCTTGCCCGTAAAGATGACCACCACGTCGAGATGCTGAATGCTGGCGGTGATATCCGCCCTGGTTTCATTAAAAACCCTCAAGTTGACGCCGAATTTATCGGCCTCAGCGATGTAGTGGTTTCGGAGCCGATCCATGCCCCCGATCAGCGCCATATTGACGGCGCCCTTCCGATTGACGGGATTCGATGGGGTGAGCAACCGATATTCTGTCGATTCCATGGTTTCTCTTTTCTTAAACAATCTTGGCCGGGGCCGTTTCCAGGTCTTGGATCAGGGCGCCCTTGGGCTTACCTCTCTTTTCCCGGCTGTTTGCCCGTAACATAAGTATTTCAAGCCGTGAGTTCCTGGAAAAGCCAGGTGGAAAGATACCGCTCACCCGTATCCGGGATAACCACAACAATAAGCTTTTCCTTATTTCCCGGCCGCTTTGCCGTTTCCAGGGCCGCCCACACGGCCGCCCCGCCGGAGATCCCGGCCAGGATACCCTCCGACCGGGCCAGGCGTCTCGCCGTCTCGCCGGCATCCTCATTTTTGACACGAATGATCTCATCCAGGATGCCAGTATTTAAAACTTGGGGAACAAAACCCGCGCCGATTCCCTGAATCTTGTGGGGACCGGAAGCGCCGCCGGACAAAACGGGGGAGGCGTCCGGTTCGACGGCAATCGCCCGAAAACTCGCCTTCCTTTTCTTGATCACCTCGGAAACGCCCGTAATGGTTCCGCCGGTGCCGACGCCCGCCACCAGAATGTCCACCTTTCCGTCCGTATCGTTCCAGATTTCTTCGGCAGTGGTTCTACGGTGAATTTCCGGATTAGCGAAATTGTTGAACTGTTGAGGAACGAAACTGTTCGGAATCTCCGCGGCCAGTTCTTCAGCTTTTTGTATCGCCCCCTTCATCCCTTTGGCGCCTTCGGTCAAAACGAGATCGGCGCCGAAAATCTTCAGCAGTTGCCGGCGCTCAAGGCTCATCGTATCGGGCATCGTCAGGATGAGTCGATATCCCCTGGCAGCTGCGATAAAAGCCAGGGCGATCCCGGTGTTGCCGCTGGTCGGTTCGATGATGACCGAATCCCGGTGAAGACGTCCCCTTTGTTCTGCTTCCTCGATCATGGCGATCCCGATGCGGTCCTTCACGCTCGACAGGGGATTGAAGGACTCTATTTTTGCCACCACTGTTGCGCCCAACCCTTCCGTTAAGCGATTCAACCGGACAAGCGGAGTATGCCCGATGGTTTTTGTAATATCTTCAAATATTCTGCTCATAATCACTCCTTTTTCTATCAGTTGATTTTCGCCAGGGCCTGCTCGATGTCGGCGATAATATCATCTATATGCTCGATCCCGATGGACAGGCGGATGAAATCCGCCGTAACACCCGTTGCCAGTTGCTCTTCCGGCGACAGTTGCTGGTGCGTGGTCGTCGCTGGGTGGATGGCCAAACTCTTCGCATCGCCGACATTGGCGAGGTGGGAGATCAGTTCCAGGGCATTAATGAACTTCTTGCCGGCCTCAAGTCCGCCATTGATACCGAAACCCAGGATAGCCCCTGCCCCCTTCGGCAGATATTTTTTCACCCGCTCTCTTTCCGGGCTGTCATCAAGACCGGGGTAATTGACCCAGTTCACCTGGGGATGTTTTTTCAGATACCGGGCTACGGCCAAGGCATTTTCCGAGTGCCTGGGCAGACGCAGGTGCAGCGTCTCCAATCCCTGAATAAACAGGAAGGCATTGAAGGGCGACAGGGCAGGTCCGAGATCACGGAGTAAGTTAACCCGGGCCTTGATGATGTAGGCGATATTGCCCAGAGGTTTCAGGGCTTCGATAAAGTTGATGCCGTGATAACTTGGATCAGGGTTGGCAATCAGAGGGAACTTACCGTTCGTCCATTCGAATTTCCCCGCATCAACGATCACCCCGCCGATGCTCGTTCCATGTCCGCCGATAAATTTGGTCGCCGAATAGACCACAATATCCACACCATAGTCGATCGGCCGTAACAGGTACGGTGAAACGGTATTGTCCAAGACAAAGGGTATCCCGTTTCGATGGGCAAGTGACGACAGGCCTTCCAGATCCGCCACATCAAGCTTCGGATTGCCTATGGATTCGGCGTAAAGGGCCTTTGTTTTGAATGTAATCGCTTTTTCGAAAGCGGCAAGGTCGTTGGACGGGACAAAAGTCACCTTAATGCCGAGACGGGGGAATGTGTAATGAAATAGATTGTACGTTCCGCCGTAAAGATTATCTGCCGACACGATTTCATCTCCCGCCTGGGCGATGTTCAGCAGAGCAAGAGTAATCGCCGACTGGCCACTCGCCAGGGCAAGCGCCCCCACACCGCCCTCCAACAAAGCCACCCGCTTTTCGAAGACATCCGTCGTGGGATTCATGAGACGGGTGTAGATATTGCCGAATTCCTTCAGCCCGAAGAGATTTGCCGCTTGTTCCGTATCCTTGAATTGATAGGACGTCGTCTGGTAAAGAGGGACCGCCCGCGCCCCCGTCGTTGGATCGGGTTCCTGCCCTCCGTGGAGGGCAAGCGTTTCTATTTTCAATTTATGGTCGATGGTGCTCACTTTTCTATCTCCTTTCACGAACGCTACAATAGCGTCTAAAAAATCCGTTAATTTATTTCCCATGTTTCCGTCCTCCTTCGTTCAGAAGGCATACTGTATACTGAAAACCACGCCATCGCCCAGGCCAACTTCGCCCGTCGCCTCGTGATCGCCGGCATCGACGTACGCCCCGATCAGCGTAATATGGTTGTTGGGCGTGTAGGCGAGATGGGCTTCCCAATAGTCGGCATTCTTGAACGAATCGAAATGGGCTCCCTGCTTATATTCGGCGCCGACGATGATCTTATCTGTCAGGACGAAATCCACATTGCCGAAAAAGGTCGGTTCATAATTGCTGTCGTAACCCAGTGCACCGGTCGCATAAGAAGTGGTAAAGAGACCGCCGCCCGAAATCAGAACCGGTATAGGAAGTTGTGTGATCAGCTTGGTGGCCACCAGATAGGCGTCCCATCCTTCTTTCTTGGACCCTGGGATGACCGTATCGGTGTGTTTATAAATGCCGCCCATGGAAATGGCCGGAACAAAGTTGAGATTGTGGAAATTCTCAGGCACCAGCAGTAGTTTTGCGCCGAGATTGTGCTTTTCATGGGTTTTCGCATCCTGCTGTCCGATGTTTTGGTAACCGTAGGAAAGCTCGATCCTGTCGAGAAAGGTTTCCGATATGCCGACGGAATACCAGCTGATATCAACATCACTCAGGTTGACGTACCAGGTCCCCAACCGGGGTTTCCCGAAATATTGGGCGGCATTCCCCAAGTCCTTCTTCTCCTCAGGGGAAAAAGACGTGCCTGCCGGATAAGCTAAGGGGTTAAAGGCAACGCCTCCCACACCTTCGAGGTTGTTAAAGGGCACTCCTGCGCTGACGATATTCACACTGAGCAAACTAAAAAAAACAATCAACACAAACAGAGTAAGGTTCTTCATTTAAGTTCTCCTTAAAAAAAGTTGATGTACCTATCCTCCGGTTGTCCGGTCGTTTCGATACTTTCTATTTATTAAAATGTAATCCCGGTTGTCCCGTAAACCCCTGATAATAACTCCTAAATGCCACCTCCTTCCCCCTGAAACCAGACATCGTCGAAACGCTTCTTCTGCGTGACCTCAACCTGAATAATCTTGGCGTCGTGGACTTTGATCGTTATGGTGCCGAATTCCAAATCCTGCACGGCATGAGCGATAGTCTTGCTGACTGCTTCATTGAGACTTTTTTTGTTCTTTATTCCTGTACTCATAAGGACCTCTCTTCCTTCTGATCAAAAAAAACCGCGGCTTGAAGGGATCATCTCCGGCCGCGGGTTATGTTTTCAATATGATGTTCGTCCGATATCACATAAAACAGTCTCCCGTACCGTGGGAAAGGCACATTTGCATACAACACATTATTTGGCAGCAATTCATGATCATCATAAACCTCCTATATCGAATATATAATAACCTGTTCTGCAGAATCGATCTGCGTCACCAGATCCTCGAACGTGACATGATCGACGATATCTGACGTCGCCTCGGATACCTTTTGCCAAACATTCCTGAATACACATTTGTAAAGATCTTTACAGTCGGTATAACCCTGGGCGACACAGGCGATGGGCTCAATCGGCCCATCGATGAACCTGATGACCTCTCCCACCGTAATCTGACCGGGAGCCTTGGATAAAAGGTATCCACCGACCTTGCCGCGCCGACTCTCGATAAACCCACCTTTTTTCAATTCCAGGAGCACCTGTTCCAGGAACTTGACCGGTGCATCGATCCGTTTGGCCATATCGCCGATCGTCACCAGTTCCCGGTCATGGTGCCGCGCCAAATCCAGAACGGCCTTCAGAGCATAATCTCCCTTAAACGTAATCCTCATGTCACCTCTATATTATACAATCTCTATTTATTTAGTCGTGTATACAGATGAAAAATAATCTTGTCAAGGATTTTTTTACAATTTAAGAGCTACTGCCATCTGCATTATCAAAAGAATTCTGCAACAAAAGTGCATCAGTCTCAAATAGTGACTTCAATAAATAATGGGTAATGTAGAAGTTAATAATCAAAGCAGGACTTGCTTTGACAGTGTCTGTAAAGACAAATATAGGTGAGGACATATAATAACATAGAAGATTCGACAGTTTCTATTCCACGTTAAGAGAAAATTGCAAAAATAATTACCAAGTTGCTAAATATCAAAAAGTTTACCTTAAGAATCTTATAGCTTAATATATCTGCTTTTCCATCCTACTCTTTTGATTCTTTGCTTCCTAAATAGGACTCTTGACTTGTAAAAAAGATAGCCTTCACTTGCGTGAAGGCTATCTTTAAATTCCGGGTTTGATAGGTTTCGAGGCCGTTCTTAGCAAAAAGAACTTGCCTCACTTCTTTATAGCGCCGCTACTGTCATGTTCATGGCTCTTACCGTCAGACGTACGATGAACTTCACTGACCTTGGTGCCATAACTGTCATATGTGCATTCCCTAGTTCCTCCGTGAGAACACCAATCACTATTGGTAGTAGTCACCTGTGTATTACCACCTCCAACTGAATGAACTTCTCTGCTCATGTGATCTTCCTCCGCCAAGGGATTAAAAGATTCTTGAAAAAGAACGACTATTGTAGTATCCAAAACATCGTTTAAGTTAAAGTTTTCCCAACCCCTTGACTTTATGTATGTTGGGACTAAACTTCAAAATAATAGACATCTTGACAATAAATCGTTCACCTAGCAGCGAACAAGGCAAGATGTTCACTGACCCGTAGGAATGTAGCAGCATTCCTACGGGATTTTTTTATTTTTCTCATGATCACCTCCCTCCGTTTGATATTATCTTTTTGCCTCAATTAAATCGGCCAAAAGATCATTCGCTCGCTTTAAAATCCTTTCCCAAACTTTTTTTTCGGCTTCCGAAAGATTCAACCCGTCATTTAAAACTTTATAAAGTTCTTTTCGGTTTTTTTCTTCTTCTTCAAATCTCGCCAAACCTTCTTTGGTAAAGGAAATTAATCTTTTTTGGGTTTCTGGATCAATGGTCTTTAAAATTAGTTTATCTTCTTTCCATAATTTATTTAACGTATTGGAAATTGTACTAGTGCTTATGTTTGGGAAAAAATTAATAATTTCTGCAATGCTCATTTCCCCTTTTAGGCTTAATAGTACAAGAATAAGTTGTTCTCGCTCTGAAAGCCCCGCCTCTTGACGCATAGTTCTTAAAATTCGCGTTTTTAATGCAAGCTGGTATATCAAATCTTCACTCATGCATTCACTACCTCTTTCGCAATTAATTTTTGTTTATTTTATTAAAAGTTGTGATAGCAAACAAATAATACGTTGTCCATAAAAACATTTTTGTCCAGCTATAAAAAAGGAGGGGAGACTTGTTGAGTTAGATAATTTGCAACCTTCTGACAGTTTGGTTATAAGGTCAGTGCGCGCGCAGCCTTGCTCATTTTATTTTGGCGGTATATAATAAAATGGCATTGAGATTTCAAAAAATCATTATGCGGCAAGGCTAAAATCTTGTTTTATTTTCTCCCATTCCCTCAATTCCGCCATAATGTGGTTCCAATCATTGAAGGCTTGGTCCACCAGACACGATTTTTCGTTCAGAAAAAGGCGATTTAGCTCGTAAATAAGCCCCAAACGGGCGGTTCCAAAACCCTCATTTTTGATATACGAAATTCCTTCCGGAAAAACCATTTTTTGGAACCGCAATTGAGAATTGGCTAAATCAAGCCATTGTCTTCCAAGATTGGTGATAAAGTGACTTGCGTAAGATACAACGCCTTCAATATCAAATTGCTCAATCCTTGATTCACTCAAGGATATTTTTGTCACCATAATTGCATTTTCAATTTCTTCCTTGCGTTCCCGGAATTCTTCGGCCGTATATGAGCCTTCTTCCCGCATTTCAAAAATCCTTTTCCTTTTTTCTTCCAGAACCGCTAATTGCCTTTGGTAATTTTGAGCCTGGTTTTGGAAATACAAGCCCTGGTTATTCCAAAAATCCATGATTGTGGTTTTGAACACTTTCAGGAAATCTTTTTTCGGCGTGATCAAATTCAGATATTCAAGAAATTCTTTTTCCAGCGTCTGTTTGTCTATTGCCTTGCCATACATTGGGCATTTCTTGTTATAGCAATGGTAGTAAAAATAATTGGTTTTTCTGCCTCGCGGACAGCTTCCAGTTAGTGGCCTGCCGCAATGCCCACAAAAAACAGTCCCACGCAAAGGAAACAAAGGGTTCTTTCTAACATGCTTGACGCTTAATTTTTTCCCTGATAGCAAAGTCCGTATTCTAAAAAGCTCTTCTGTGGTGATCATTGGCTGATGCAATCCCTCGATTTTCTCATGAGTCCAGGGGTTAATCAGAACACCGGCATAGAAATTCAAATAATGTTTAAACATATAGCTGACAAACTGAGGTTCAGTTTTTTTCCCGCGAGCTTTGGCCAATCCGAGCTTGTCAAAAAGTTTTCTAATTTCAACTTGAGTGTAATTACCGGTCGCAAAGGCTTGAAGTCCCTTTTGAATTATTGGAAAAAATATTTCATCGGGCTGGTCCGGTTCATTTTTCTTTTCACCTTTTCTTTTCGCATACTGGCAGGTATAGCCGAGCGGCGCCTTGAAAGGGTAAATGCCCTGGTTGATTCTCATAGACATTCCATCAACGCATCTTTGGGCTCTGACGGAATTATCAAACTCGGCGCTGCCAGCCAAAACCGTTTCAATAAATTTCTCGGCAGGATTGTTGCCGATTGGTTCAGTTACTGAATGTAGAGTTACGCCGTATTCAATGAGCATCTTTCGCACGTAAAAATGATCTTCGGTGTTTCTCGCGAAGCGGTCTACCTTGTAAACCACGAAAGCATCGACCTTTCCTTTGTTCTTCCGGCAATATTCGATGGCTCGCAGGAATTCTGCTCGTTCGGCTGTTTTGGCCGAAGCTCCTTCTTCCCGGTAAATTCCGACAACCTCGATACCTTTGCTTTTGCAATAGGCACGGCAAAGATCATCCTGATGTTCCAAGGATGTTCCTTTGACTTGTTCTTCACTTGATACTCTTACATAGATAATTCCTTTCATATTTTTGTTTTTAGGCAAACTTAAAGGGACAGTCCGGCTACCCAAACCAGCTTATCCGAAAATTCGCCTCGTTGGCAGACTGCCCCTTCAAAAAAACGAAGCGATAACGTCAGATAATTATTGGGTATTGGGTAGCAAATACATTATATGGTGAAATAGTTTTTTGAGCAAATTCGGTGGGGATATACATTATAAGAGAAACGGGCTAATCCAAAATTTTGGACAGCCCGTTTTTATTTAGTGCTCAAATCTATAAAATCCCCGTTGGTACTGTGCTAACTGAATGGCAAGCGTTTTAACCAGTGGTTCATCAACCATGAACACGATCCGTTCGATATCCTGCAATAGTTCAATCTGAAAGGGTGAAAGATAAGGCAATCCAAAATTGCAAACGCACTGCTGCTGTGCCTCGATCTCTTTGACGCATCTGAAAATGTTGGTTGTGAAATAGACAATCTCTTTTCTGTCCAGGTTACAGAAGTTGTAAAGGTAAAGTTCGGGATTGAAAGATTTATGGAACACGGCTTTTTCGTCCTTCATCTTGATTCCATAATAGGCAACCTTTTTCCCTTCCTCGTCCCTGACGGCGAATGCCACGCATCCCGCAAGCATTGTTTTACCCTTGGGAACCCCTATTTCAAGGAAATGGCACATATCCTCGGATATGCCTTTGCACTTGATGAAATCATTGTAAACGAGTTCATAGTTAATGTTCAGTTCCTCGGTTATCTTTTTAGCAATCTCATTAAGAGCTTTCGAAGAAAGAAACTCATTTGCCTCTTTCCAATCAATTCCCTTAGTTTTCATAACCAAGGAGATGATATGTCCGCTTGACTTGCAAGACGGGCAGTAGAATAGGTTCTTTTTATCGCCATACGCTTTGATGGCGGCTTTTTGGGTGCAATTTGGACAATCAATGAAAATGTAAGCCCCGTTCTGAATACTTTCGATGCCCAAAACTGAAAGTGCTTTTAGTGTATCTACGGCTTGTAATGTGTCTTTGTAGTTCATATCTGGCCTCCTCCTGTGATTTTTGGGGGGTTAGCCCAAGCCCCTTACGGGGCTGGGCTGAACTTTTTAGTCCTTTAGGTCTGTGCATTCCCCTTTCGCCGGAAATACACAGCCTGCGTCTGCCGTGCGAAAGTCCTTTTAGGCCTAAAGCCTATTGCGCTGTTGAACGCCCAGGGTTTTCGTCCTCTATTATTGGGGGCTACTAGCAAACACCTCACCAGCCCTCATTTTTGTTCAGAATGGTTGGTAGGACTCCGCCGTAAACCAAGATGACTTCATTGATTTACGTTGGGGTTCTACCTTGGTCGGTGGTTTGGCCCTTTTAAAAATGAAGGTCTCGGAGCTTCGGCAATCCCTTTGGCTTTCAGGGCCAAATAGGCTACAGAGTATTTTTTCAATGAGCTGCAAACTGCTGGAGCCAAGATCAAGCTCTGAAGCAAATAAGTGACGTCCTGTGTCTCAAGAGATACAATACAATGTCTCTGGAGCATGACGCGGGTCATCTTGCATCGCAAGCCCCTGTCCCTTTTTGGCTTTCGACGCCTTCAACCTATATAATGCCTTGATAAGCGAGGATCGCTCTTTCTATCTCCTCCCAGTGTTGTCGGGGTTTGGGAAGAAATTTGAAGACAATCTTGCCGTACGTTCCGGCGGATTCGATCTCAATGTTGCCAAATCCAAAGATTCTTCCCCAGATACCGAATCGGTATGTTACGTCCTGTACCTTATTCAGGCCGATGTTTGCCGCTCTTCTGCCGATAATGCCCCTAACCTTAATCAGCCTTAGATTCGTAAGGTAATAGCTGGTAAATATCCAGTCGAGGAAAATAACAATCATCATGAAAATACTGGCTGCGCCAAACAGCACAGGCAGCAAGCTTACAACCGGCATCGCATTCGGGAGAACGGCCGGGAGATAGCTGCCAACCAGGCACATCAAAACCGTAAGCAGTGCTTCGGGAACCGCCACAATGAGCCAGTGGGGCCGGACTCTGAAGATAAGCCTTTCGTACGGGAGTAGCATGGCACCGTCAACGTGTGGCATAATTCTATCATCATTTTTCATCATCATCTTTATTTTCAAGACGGACCTTCCACAGCTTTGGTTGAAGGTAATCTGAAAGGTATAGAAAAAGTTAAAGCTTGCAATGCCAACCTTCAGCGGAATCAGATCCAGGATGCCATCGCTGCGATAAGCTGATACAGCATTGCTTTGCGGCCCTAGTGGTGGGGGAAAGTGAGATAGATTGAAGCAGTCTCTTTGAAAAAGAGGGATTGTTTTAATCCCTCTTTGGATAACTGGGTTATCCTTTTTAAGAACATCTATCCGCCAGTTTGCTTTCAGGACTGACCTCCTGCAAGATGAGTTTCAGAACCTTTTCGGTTTCGTTCAAAACCTGTAAGCACGCCATCACGGGATTTAAACCCGCTTCCTTGGCGTAGCCCTCAATATAGCGGTAGCTGTTGCCTGTGGTCTCTTTTTTAAGCCCTACAATCCGGCAGAGGGCCTCGGCTGACAATTCAGCCACGATTTCTTGTTTCCAATCCTGGCCCGGCTTTAATTCACCGATGACAAGCTTGTGCCCGTGATGGGCGAGTTCGTGAAAAAAGACACACTCCTCGTCGGTCGCCAGCTTAATTTGCCGTCCGTTATACGCTCCCCAGTATCTGCTGTTTCCGCCAACTGCCGACACCCTCAATCCCCATTCTCTCGCTTTATCGATCAAAGGAAATTCTTGGATGCCGGTCTGTTCGTAGTCCAGCGGCTCGCCGTCCGTGTCTTCAACCTTGAAAACAGGAACTGCTAAAAACCCGATCAGCGATTCTTCATTTTCACCTTCGCCGTTTTTTTCTTTCTTGATTCGGGGGGCGAAGATGTAAAAAGCCTTAGCTCCTTTCTTGACACAGCGTTTGGCTTCCAGCCATTGCTTAAACCCTCGCGCGTCACTGGTTCCGTTGATCATCATCAAGATATGGTTTAGATAGCTCCATTTGGCCGACGGGACTTTAAACGGGGGAAAGGCCGCAAAAGCAGCTGCCTCAGGAATTTGGCCAGATCTAAACACGTCAAGAATACTCGCCAGGGTTTGCTGTATCCTATCCTGCATTTCTGCACCTCCTTTCAGATAAGTCCTTCTTGTTTGAAGGAAAAGGTTTTGTCTCCGATGACGACATGATCCAATACGTCTATTCCGACTATGTCGCCGACCTCTTTTAATTTACCGGTAAGAGCCACATCCTCCCCGCTTGGCTGGCAACTTCCCGAAGGGTGGTTGTGGCCGACAATAATGGAACAAGCACCCAACTGGATGGCCCGGCGGAAGACTTCTCGGGGGTGAACCAGACTGGCATTAAGCGTTCCCAGGCTGACCAACTCAACGGACTTAACCTCGTTGCTGGCGCTGAGCGCTATAACCCAGAAATGCTCCCTTTCCCGGGAAAGACTGTCCTCCTCGTTGAGGATTCTCCGCAAATGCTCCGCAGCATCAGTCGGGTTTTTCAACGCAACTTTCTCTCTTGAAACAATCATGAGCACCTCCGTTCAATTCTTTTCTTTTTTGTTTTTGAATTTCGTTGCCGATTATCCGGTTAACCAAAACAGTCATGCTTATTCCTTCCTCTTTAGCCATCTGGTAAAGATGAGGGACAAGCTTTTCTGATATTTTGGGGGAATACATAAGACCTCCTTTCTAAAATAAAAATTAATTGGGATGACTTTGAATTGCTAAGGACCAAAAGATCGCTGCCTTTCCGTCTGATTACCGGAAAGGCAGCGGGAACCATAAGTCTGCCTGGTTGCAACGAGCGGAGAGAGACCTATTGTTTTGTTGGGTGCTTTGCCCCCGTTGGCTTATAAACCCATGGCGGGGCGAATAAAACAATAGGGCGGGATTGCGGGAATATACTTGCTGCTTGGAAAATGAAACGAGAAAACCGTTTTAGATTGTCGGATTGGAGCTGTCGTAGCTTTGTCGTGCCTTAATAGGGGCGGTGAAAGCGAAACGGATTGAATCCGTGCCTTAAAAAACAGGGGGGTGATTCTCCGTCCGTTCAGCGGGGCTGATTCATTTCAATAATCTCTTTTCACTTAGCTTGGCCTTTGCGGTTATAGATAATTCCGTTTTCAAGGTACTCAGTGTAGCAGGCTCCCAAAACTTTGTTGGGCATGCCTGGAAACACTTTCTCCGAAATATTAAAAATCTTCTGCAATCTCCTGGCCTCAAGGCGCGGGTATTCCCGATGTCTCATAATAAAAACGATCTGGCCGCCCCCTCCTACGTAATGATTCCGCAGTTTTATCTCAAGCTGGCGGTCATCCATATGTCCATTGTCCAGTTCAAAGCTGTATTGCGCTATAGAAGCATCGGCGGGCTGCTCAAACGAAATCTCTTGCAAGCCTCTGCTGTTTAAAAACTTTCCTATTACGTCTCGGAGACAGACATCATGATTGAACAGGAATGTCGGCAAAGCTTTGGCCGTCATAGTGTAAGCGCACTTGCCGTCCTGATTCTTGATCCTTTTCAGGCGTAGCGTCCGGTCTTTCTCTCTTTGCATTTCGGAAAGCTCGGACGTATAGGCGCTAAGGAGCTTGTCGGTGCATTTGCCTTCCATAAAATACGCGACATTCCTGGGTGTTGCCCAATAAACCTCTTTTATAAACCATCTGATCAAAGATCTTTTTGTCGCCATATGAATAAAGATAAATCGGGGCGGGGGCCTGGGGCGTAAGCCCCAGCAAATGATTACATGATGTCTCATCTCGCGAGCGTCTGGAAGCATTTGCTGGGGATTTATGATGCTCGGCTCATAAGCCCCAGGTCCCCCTGCCCCAATTGATTAAGGCTGAGTGCCGCCATTTTACCGCTGTAAAAGTGCCGTGCAATATAATGGATAATTATTCGGGTAGTAGCTTGATCTACCAAAAAGAATACTGTTTTTCATACTATCGGCGGCTGCCTGTTTTAAGGCTTCTCGCAATTTAATTTTTCCCTTTCTTTTTCTTTCTGCCACTGCTCAAAGACTATCTCAGCCAGTGAGTAAAACTGGTCGCGGATTTCCAAAGCTTCCGCATCTGATATAGACGAATCGTCCAATAGTTTTTTCACTTGTTCAAGGGTTAACATTTAGTTGAAATAATAATGTTTAAGTTTTTCCAGGGCTCTCTGATAAGACTTCCTTTCATTAGAGTTCAATTTAAAGTCCGCCAGCTTTTTAATTAGCGCCCTTTTCTCGCTGGTAGAAAAAAAGGCCTCTTTAAAGAGCCGCGACAGATCAGCTCTTATGCCGATTGATTCGGTATCCATCTCGCAATAGAGCCCCAGCTTATATTCAAAGAAAGTTGATTCGTCCTCTGCATCTTCTTTCTCCCGCAGCTCGTCCATTGAAATCTCTTCCACAGGAATGTTTTGGTGATTCTTCATACATTTGTGGTAATCGATTAAAAATTAGAGACAAAAAGGCCAGTGATAATAAGAAAAAAATGCTCCTCGGAAGTTTATCCAGATGAAGTACATTTTTTTTATTACCACTGGCCTATGGTTATGCTAAAAATCTAGCGATAATAAAGAAAAACGACTCCCGACGACATGCAAAAACTAGGTCATGGATTGGCGTTTTTTTTTATTACCGGAGGCTTTTATTGAGCATATAAAGCCACTTTCTGGCCGGTAAGCCAAAAAGGGTAAGAAATGCATTTATTTGTTAAATTACAGGATTGGACTTTGAAGTCTACTGCATAGCCGGGATTTGTCAAGGCTTGTGGGTCTTCTTTTCCTCACTCCTATATTTTCTATTATAGCAACTTTGGATCAGTTTTGTGACATTACGTTGTGCGGTCGTGGAAAGCTTTTTAACTGCATCCAGTAACCATGTATATTTTTACGATTTCCACCATCGCATTAATGCCTGCAAGAGCGTAGCTAACATGGAAACCGGGCTTGCTTGCTGCTGCTTTTGCCGATTGATCACCACAATATAGGCTTCCTTGTCTGCCTTGTCCCGTGCTTTGACCTTATTAATCTGTCGAGGCGACAGCTGTCTCGCCCACACTACCTGATTCCTGCGAATCCAGTAATGGGACTTGCACGCAAAACTCCAGTTGCCAATGGAGGGCGTAAGGGAGACAGCATTTCCTTCTTTGCGTACAGACCAATCGGCTGGAGTCAGTGGAGTGATGACCTCTTCGCCGCAACCACAGCAGCATTTGTGGGCTGCTATCCTGTATCTTTCGCAAATGTAGAGAATCCCGTCTTTTAACTGATCCGGAATGGTGTCTACAAATGCTGGTGTTATGACCGATATTCTCATTCGATATCAACAGACACGCCTGTCATCTCGGCCCGCGTCAACGAATGGGCATTCACGGAATACGTCGTATGATGGACTTTCACTAGGTCCTGGTAGAAACCGCAATGCTGCTTCCACTTGATGACAGCAAGGGCTGCATTCAGGGCATTCATGTCTGCGACTTGTATATTGCTACTGTATAAATTATTGTCATTGTCTGTTCCTAGGGGGGCGTGCCTGTTGAAATGATCCCACTTATCCGGGGTGCTCAGAGTAGCCCGACAGGTGCCAATAAGATTATTTTCCTCCGCAATCATCAGAAGTTCCATACCTACATCTATAAATGGGATGCCCTGTTTTTGAAGGAATCCACTCACTAGCTTCCGGACTGCTCCCTTGTCCACGCACAGGAATACAAAATCGAATCCAGCAAGCTCACAGATATTGTTCTCAGTGAGATAGTAGCTATGCGGAATGACGCCGGTACGCATTGCATCGTAAATTTGAGCAAAATAGATCACTTTGGGGAGTCTTTCTTCGAGTATATCTAGCGAGGCAGCGCCTGGTGCCCGGAAGGCGTTGTGCTGAAGAAAGTTGTCACCATCAAAGAGATGAATTTCGCGAACCGGTGTTTTCGCAACCAAGTCAAGAACGTACGACCCAGTGCCCCCTAGTCCAATGATTGCTAGCCTGCCAACTTCGAGCTTCGCAGAGACAGTCAAGATATTGGCCCGGCTAGACGCGGAGTCCCAATATCGGAACGCGGAGTCTTCCTCAACCGAAACGACGACTTTGAACGTACAGGGCGTCGAGTCCGGATCAATTTCTTTAGCCTCATTCGAGATGATAGAGATGTAATTTTTCATCTTCGAATAGTAATCTGAATAGCCATTTGTGCCAAACGGTTTATTGGAAAAGCGGTGCTGAACCTCGAATCCAGGCCAAAGCGAAATCGACTCCGAGGTATGGCGAATTCCCTCGATGGGGCCGCCAGTATGGTGGCAAGGATATTCTCCTACAAACCAGACCTGGTGATCACCGGGTGGGCCCAATTTACCTACGTTTCCGCTAAGGTTGGTTACGACAATGCCCCGCAAGACAGCCCGCTGAGCATTCACGTAAGGAACGGAATGCACAAGAAGGTGTCCATTCCGCACTTCTACTTCATAACCCTCCTGTTGGAGGTGACTAAGGTCAGGATCAAGAACGATTGGTCTTGGAGACATTGAAAATCATTCCTTCTTTGATGTGGATATCCTGACCGTTCACTAGGGTGCCGTCATTGCCGTGTGGATTGGCGTAGGCAACGGTATACTCGATGGCTTCGTTTGCCTGGTCATCAGGGAAAGCTAGCTGGACAACCTGGGTGTAAGAAATTCTTTGTCCGCTCACTTCTCGCTGGCGGCCGTTAATGATGATCATACTGGACTTGTTCTGGCCGGGGGCCTCATCGATGTGGCTGTTAGTCATGATTAAATTACCTCCTACAAGGACTTTTTCATTAATTTTTGATAAGCTGTTTCAGTACACAAGAACGCCTATGATTATTCATTTCAGATATTTCCAGTTATTGTTGTATGCGATTGACATGGCGTGTTTACTCACTTGGAAGATTTCCGCTAGCTTTTCCAGATCAAAACCATGTCTGGTGTATTTCTTAAGTTGTTCCAATGGAATTAATAATTCCGAAGCAAAAATGTTTGCTTCAACCTCCTTTGCAGGAGCACTTGACGGGAGTTCATCAAGATCGATACCATCCATTTCACGGTATTTTTCACCATCGTAAACATCGCGCTTGTCGTGATTCAAGAAAATGTGACCAAGCTCGTGAGCAAGCGTAAACCTTATTCTGTTCAACGGCTTGGCTGTATTGATAGCAATGAAAGTACCTTTGCCTGGTATGTAAGTAATGGACCCGTCTACACCATTTGGTTTATTGATTTCGACCTTCTTGTATCCTTCCTTATCAAAAATCACATCCAGATTTATAGGAACAGTATCAAGTCCATATTTCTTAATCGTCCTTCTCGCCATTTCTTTTGCAAACTGAGCATTAATTTCCATGTCAGACCTCATGAATTTCAGCATCAAAATATTGTTTTACTCTATCAAGGAAATCTCTGTCGATTCCAACTGTTGGAGATTCGTCAGGATAGGTCGTACTGATGGCTTCTAAGATATCAGCAAGGCTGCTTTCTTCACCCCTGGTCAGGCATTTGGTGTTATCAACAACCCTGGCGTGTATGTAAGAAACCTCGCTACCAAGATGAAACAGCTCATAAGATTTACCAAGCATCTTTTCCAATTCCTCATAAGTGGCTTTAAAGAACTTAGCAATTCTATAAATAAGCTCAGGGCCAATTGATGTAATATCAATCTTGTTGTTCTCGATACTTCTTAAGCACTCTTCTTTGATATCAACACGTTCGCACACGATTAAAGGCAATATACCGGTATCTTCAATGCATTCCCTGATGTATTTGCCAAGGGAGACGTTTTTGTCTCGTAAAAAAATACGTCGCTTTGCGTCCAAAATCTTCTTGGTCATCTCTGATTCGATCAAATTAACCTTAGCTGCTGGCATTCTGTCAATGAAATTATGTATAAGCAGGTTCATCGACGGGGTAATGTCCGTTTCTCCGCGCTCCCAACGGCCAAAACTGTTCTTACCAATATGCAGGATATCCGAAACTTGGTCGAGGGTAAGATTAAGGACGCTTCTTAAGAGCTTGAGCTGATATGGTGTCAACAACGTCTTAGAGCCGAATTCTAATTCAACCCTTTTCTTGTCGAGCGCTATTGCTTGGGATTGAGAGAACATTGTAAAGCCGCATTCTGGGCACTCCTCCCTCTCAATGCCATTGATTACTTTTTCGACACCATTAATTTTGATCTTATACGATTTCTTGACCGTGACAAAATCAGAGTCGAAACAGTTAGTGCAGAGCATTATTTCCTCCAGTATATTTAGATATAAATGGCTAACAGTTCTATTTCCATTCACAAAATGACGTAAGTGTCCAGCACACAAATTCGCCTGTTATTGGATGATACGAAGAAGACACTTTACAAAAAACATCTCTTCCATCTATGCTTTTTCCCTTCATGTAGTAATGCATGTTATTCTTGTGTGAACGTTTGGGGCTATGCGCATTTCCCGTCTTGTATATATTGTCAATTTCATCAATAAAGTTAGCTAAATCAGCTTCATATAAATTACTGTCCCCCATATCCTGAACTACATCGTCAGTTCGAACCAATCTTCCGTGCCGGTAGGCCGTTTTGATCTGCATCAGAACCTGGGGGGTTAAACCCTCCATCAACGTAGGTGCCATATTTAAAACCACCTCCAAACATCTATCTTTCCAGCTTAACCATTTATTGAAAATTTAACACCAATTGGTGTTCTTGTCAAGACCTATTTGGTAAACTATTTTCGGTGGCAGCTAATTGTGACTTTGGTCGGAGATCAATAGAGTTTAATCGGGTCAGATGACTCTAAGGGCTTAATAAAATGAATGAATAAAATATTTCAGGCGATCGCTCATACAGGAAACCGGGGTTCAAGCCCCTGTGGAACTATCAATTAATTGGTCAGCTTTATAAAGCTGACCTTTTTGCCTTCTTTATCCATTACAAACAATCACCCCCTGATGCGAGAATTAACTCCCGCACCTGTTTAGATGAGTAAACTTTTAGCCACTTTCGTGGTCTGTGAAGATATCGACATCCAGCACAGTAACTTCTGATTTCTTTTAGAAGAACTTCAGCGAGATAAACTAGGATATATATCGGGGAAAAACCATCCCGCGGCATGAATCGGAAAGCCCAGCCGAACGTTGCCTTTTGGTGTATCCGATATAAAGTTAATGCAATATATTTTATCGATCTATTTGCCGATGTCAGAAATTGCCATGTAGTAGTCGGTGGCAGTGTGTAAGGTCACCTTTGTTGCTAGGGTCGGGATGGGATAGTCGGCCAAAAAGGAAATTACAGAACATCCCACGGTTTACTCAATGAGATAATCTTATCCCTCGATGCATAATATGGGACGTTGACAGAGTCATGTGTTGTGAAAGAGGAACGAAACACTAGACGGCTTTTTTGACGGCTTTCAACACCCTTAAACGGTTTTAGATGGACATAAAGTTAAATAAAATCAGGTGGAATACGCTCTTTTTCGGCCTCTCACGCCGGAAACCGGGGTTCAAGTCCCCGTGGGACTACCAAATCTTTTCTAAGAATCTGAGGTACTTACAATGCCTCAGATTTTTTATTTTGTGGCAATTGAATTATGGTCGTGACTGTTGGTCGTGAATTTCTTTTTGACAGGATTTCAAGGGCTGGTCGTACAGGCTCAAGACCACGAATGTATCTTTCCGTTGTGGTCAATTGCTTGTGCCTTAGAATCCGCTGAATCGTCACCATCGGAACATCTTCCTGAGCCAGTATGCTTGCCGTCAAATGCCTGATGGCATGTAAGCCAAACGGCTTCACCCCAGCCTTTTTACAAATCCTCTTCATATGACGTTGACGTGATATGAAGGGAACCCCCTTATCCGGATTCGGGAATACCCATTCCGTCTTTGCATCCTGACGATGAAGGATCATGGCATTGAATAGCTCATCGGTCATGGGCAGCCAGTCATATTCCAAACTGCCCCCTAGCCTCTTTCTTGTCCCGATCCTCACCTTTTGTCCGGCAAAGTCCACATCCTCCCATCTAAGCCGGTACAGCTCCGATCTTCTGGCCGCTAAATGCAGGTAGGCAAGAAGCATGACTTTGTCTTGCCCCTCTACAACTTCATAAACCTTCCAGAAATCACTTTCCGGGGGAATGTAACGGGTTTGCCTTTCTTCCGGGAAACGCTCCGTCATACAGGGATTAGGTGAAGGCAGGTTCAAATACTTGATGCCCCAGTTCCACGCGGCCAGCAGGTTCTTTCTTTCCTTGTTTGCCGCATAGCCTGAACGCTCTACAGCTTGCGTCCTCAGATAATTGAGCACTTGAACGGGTCTGAGGTTTTCAACCGGTAACGATGGATCAAGCTGCTTGAATAAGCCCTTGAATGCTGATTTCTTCTCATCGAAGGTCTTTGCCGTGAACTTGATCTTTGAATATTCAAGGTATTTTGTCGCCCATTCAATGAGCCTCAAGGATTCCGAAGGGGTCTTCAATTCTTCTTCGGGAGCCCTTCTTACTTCTGACTCCCAAGCCAACGCTTGCGCCTTCGTATCGAATATCTTGTAATATCTCTTGCCTTGACGCATCACATCGGCCACCCACTCCACCTTGTTCTTTTTCTTCCTCTTGTAAGGCATGGCTGTTCTCCTTTATCTTC